>JAEEGF010334634.1_pt1 | contig 15278 bp, 9 predicted proteins | sample 9134171 | NCBI WGS metagenome assembly JAEEGF01 (sample SAMN16246542, study PRJNA631951) | gut metagenome | biome: gut microbiome; feature: rumen; material: AP-attached | host: Bos | place: Iran: Karaj | collected 2018-10 | reverse complement strand
ACCGGTAAAACGCTGTCTCTCCATGACCGTCACGATCCCGGTCTGACCACGTCCGCAACCGTCTTTGCTGCCGCCTTGCAGCGACTATTTCTATGTCGAAGGCATCCCTTATATAACAGATTTGCCCCGCCGAGTCCGTTTGGATCGGCGGGGCTTATGTTAATCATCGCAGATTGTTTGTGGGGTAATTCCGGCCTCTGCAGAGATCTAAGGGCCAATTTCAGTTGACCGGTTCATTTACTTCTCGGGATATGCCCCCGGAACGGCGTTACCGTTCGAACAATACAGCGGAAGCGGTCCCGTAATACTGAACGTCCTGATTTATCGTATCTTTGGGGTGTTTCGTGTTCCAGTCGGAGATGAACGTCTCCGCAGCGGTTTGTATGTAGGTATAGAGTTCTCCGAGCGTAACCGCGGAATTGCCGTTTTTGTCCGCGGGCATGCTGCCCCCGTACGAGTTGTATGAGTGGGAGGAGGAAGAGGAATTCCATTCGTTCCCGAGCCCTTCGAGCAGATATTTGGTAAAGATACCGTACCCCGCGCCGTCTGAATAGACCATTTCGGTCGACATCTGACTGTAGGTGCAGGCTGTCAGGATCGCATACTTTCCGGTTGTCAGGGGGGTGCTCATGATCCCGTCGGCCCCGGAAAGGACGGTCCGCTTTCCGTCAATCTTGCGGAAGGCGCTGACGAACGACTCGTTGAACCGCTGCAGTTTCAGAGATAGCATTTGGGAAGCAGCTGCTGAAGCGGTCGTCGAATTCGCCGAAATAAAGCCCCCGCTGTAACAGCAGTCCAGCATGATCAGCGCGCCGTTCGGGCACACGGCGTTGAGCGCCGCGGCCAGATCGGACGGCGACACATAGGACCGGTTGTCGATCCCCACCAGACAGGAATTTGGGCTGCCATGCCCGGAATAGTAGAAGACGCAGACGTCGTTCTCTCCTGCCCCGGAAAAAGTCGTATTGATCAGGCTTTTGATCTGACTTGCGGTTTTATTGTACGCCACGGTAACGGAATAAGGTCCGTTCACTTCCTTCAGCATCTTCTCGATGCCTTTGGCGTCGTCGTCCGGCGCTTTGAGCTCACTGGCCCCGCCCGTATATGCGTGGTTTCCGATCACGAGTGCGCGGTACACGGTCGGAGCCGCTTCAACCGTCAAGGTAGCATAATTTGAAGTAACGGTCGCCCCGGATGCGTCCGTCACGATGCAGCGGTACCGAAAGCCATTCCGAGCGGTGGTCACGGCGACAGACAGGGTGTCCGTATTGTAACCGACCGTTGCACTGGTAGAGTTCGTCCATATTTTTCCTCTGGGAGAATACCACTGCCACCGATAGGTAAGGTTGTTCCCGGTAGCACCGACATGGAATGTTGCCGTTGACCCGACGGGTCCGGTATAGTTCGAAGGCTGGGAAATAAAGTTAAACAAAGCACCGACACTCAGTGTAGCGACGCCACTCACATGTGATTCGCCTCCGGCGTCGGACACTATGCATCTGTACTTAAAACCGTCGCGAGCATTTGTGATCACGACCTGAAGAGTGTCCGTATTGTAACCGACCGTTGCACTGGTAGAGTTCGTCCATATTTTTCCTCTGGGAGAATACCACTGCCACTGATAGGTAAGGTTGTTCCCGGCAGCTCCGACATGGAATGTTGCCGTTGACCCGACGGGTCCGGTATAGTTCGAAGGCTGGGAAATAATGTCGAACGAAGCACCGACCGCAGCTGTCCATGTTGCCGCCATGATAAATTGAGCTATTATGAGAAAAATAGCTGTTGCTTTCTTTATATCCATTCGGCTCTCCTTATCTGCTCCATAATCTTTACTTACACATGGGTGGCTTTCCCCGGTTTTGAGATCAGATTGGAGTTCTATGATTTTTCTCTGTCAGACTGCTATTTTCCTTTCCGTCTTCCTGAATGTGGCTGACAATTCGGGAAAACTGTCAGGTCTTTTCTTCATCTTCTTAAAAATAGCGAAAAATCCACAGTCTGCTTTGTCCATTATTATAGCACGGAGAAATATATGTGTCAATAGACAGCCCTTTTTCAAAATCACCATTTTCCCAGGAAATCTCTCCTTCCCGATTTGTCAAGCCCTAAATCGTTGAAATTCAAGGCATTTTACAGATTTTTCCTCAGAAAACAGAGCCGAATGGCGGTGAACATACTCGTATCACGTACAGAATAGCTGATAGTATCCATAAATGCATGGAAGACTCGGTTTATTGTGCGAACGCCATCGAGGCGGAAACTGTTTCAGAGAATGTCCGCGCTATCATGTAGATACTCGGTCTGCGGCTAAGCACCGTCTTATTGCGAATCAGTTTTCGGCTATTCATTCGTGGGTATATAGTTTTCATTTCAGAAAATCTTAGTATAAGAAAACCGATCTTATTCACGGGAGGTTCCATCATGGTCCTGACAGCCGACGGCTCCGTCCGTCTCGAGAACGAAAGAGCCTCGATCCTTCTCTCTCCGGAGGGGACAGTCCTCCGTTTCACAGACCTTGCGGACGGCGCCGAACTTCTTGCGTCTCCCGGGGAGCCCTTCTGTTCGGTCAAAGCGGAAAACGGGGAAGAGCGTCTGCCCGACCGCCTGGAAGCCGAAGGGGATCTTTTGACATTCGGCTTCGGAGCGGATAAAATCGTGATCCGCGCGGCGGAAAATGACGATTTCTTCCGCTTTACCGTGATCCGCGGGCCGGAGACGGAGTATCACTCGTTCCGGTTCGCCCGTTTCCGCTTCGGGTACGATTTCTCGATGGCGGGCGGCACTGTCGTATCGGGGTACCCCATGAGCATGAACGTCAATCCGGCTTATTATCCCGGCGGCGCGGCAAAAGCCGTGGTCGGAGAGTGCTTCTCCAAAATCGGCGCGGAAGGGGCGGATCTCGTCGTCGCCGTTTCACCGTGGGCTGAACAGCGGATCATTGCCAGGGACAAGATCTATCCCCTCATCCCGCGCGGCGCGCTTCCCGTGACCCTGACCGGCGGTGCGAACGCTCCCGACTGCCGGGCGACCCGCGGCGACTATGTCATCGTCTCCGATTCGGATCCCGCGCTCATCCCGGGCTATATCGACTTTTACACCCGCTGGAACGTGGATCAGCTCGATTTCCATCAGGGGACGGGAACGTTCCGGCAGGGCGATTTTTACTTCCACCGCAACGGGGACGCCGCAGGATTTAAAAAGCAGGTCGCGGAGCCCCTCGGGAAAGCCGGGATCACCTGCGGCCTGCACACGTATTCCTTCTATATCGATTATCATTCCCCGCTCCTCGCCGAGCCGCGGTGGCAGAAGGATCTGGAAGTGCTGGGCCGCTACACGCTGAAGCGGGCCGTCGGAGCGGAGGACGGGGAGATCTTCGTCCGGGAGAGCACGGCGGAGGTCTCGCGGGATTACTCTTTCTGCTCGCACAATTCGCAGTTCCTTCTGATCGACGGGGAGATCATCCGCTTCACCTCGCTGCATGAGCCGCACGGTGAGCATGGCTTTGGGGGCTGCACGCGCGGATGGGCGGGGACAAAACCGGTCCCGCACGCGGAAGGAGCGGAGGTGAAACATCTCGGCGGCTACTATTTCCATCTCGCGCCGGAACCCTGCTCCGAGCTCTTTTACCATATCGCCCGCGAGACGGCGAAAGCTTACAACGAGGGCGGCTTCGGGATGATCTATTTCGATGCCCTCGACGGGATCGGCGTACATGCGGCGTTCCGGGGGGAGGCGGATCTGAGCTGGTATTACGCGCTCGCTTTCGTCAACGAGGTCGTGAAGAACTGCGTCCGGTCCCCGATCGTAGAGTACAGCATGCTCCCGCCGTCCCTCTGGATCGCGCGGGGACGAGGAGGCGCGTGGGACACCCCGAACCGTGCCTACAAGCACTGGGCCGATCTGCACCTCGCGTCCAATCTCGAACTCAGATCCTGCTTCTACAACGCCACCTTCGGCTGGTCCGTCCTGTATCCGGATGCGGAAAACCGCCCCGGGAATTTTGACGTCCGGTATCTCTTCACAGACGATGTCGACTACATGGGCACGCTCGCGCTGATCCACGACCAGAGCATTGTCTACAACGGTTTCCGGGAAAGCCAGCTCGAAGCCTATCCCGCCCTGCGCCGCAACATGGAGCGGTATCTGCGGTACAATATCCTGAGAAAGGAAAAAGCCGTCCCCGAAGCGGTCCTCGACGAGCTCCGCCGGGGGAAACACGAATGGAAGCTCTCGGAGAACGGCCGCAGCTTCAGCGAGGTCTGTTATTCCGCGGCGAAGGTGCGGTCCTCGGGAGCGGCTGATCTGCACCGGATCGCAGGAAACAATCCCTTCGGGGAACAGGAACCGTTCGTCCGCATCGAGTGCATGCTTTCCTCCTCCGGGGAAGATCCCGCAGTCCTTCTGCCCCTCGATCCGGACCGCCCGCTCCGGGGACAGAAGCTCTCCGTGCACACGGAGCCGCGCGATATGGGGGACCGCCGTGCCCTGCGGGTAAAGATCCTCGGCAACGGTTCCGCCGACGCCGTATGCATCCGGATCAAAGGCCGGGACAACGTCAATTCCGGCGCGTATGATTTCGTCGCGCGCCTGAACTATACGGGCTGGCGGGAATTCCTCTTCGCCGAGCCGGAGAACGGGACCTTCCCCGATCTCGTCTTCCCGGAAAAGCCGGATCCGCTGTACGCATGCTTCCGCGAGTGCGTCTGCTATGAGCGCCTGAGCGACGCGGAAGTCTTCCTGTCCGGATCCTGCGAGGGCGTGCGGATGGGGAATATCGAAGCGGTGCGTCCTGTCCGAAGGCCGCTCGTCAATCCCGCGATCCGGGGAGAAAACGGCGGCGTGCTTGTCTTCGACTGTATCCTCGATCCCGGGGAATACCTCGAATACGAGCCGGGCTGTGAGCCGGACGGCCGTGCCGTCATATACGACCGGTACGGGCATGAGCGTCCCGTCGGCATGGTACGGGGATCGCTCCGTCTTCCTGCCGGGGACTATACCGCCTACCTCTCCGACGAAGGGACGGCAGACGCCCCCGGGATCGCGCGGCTCACCTTCGGCTTCGGCGGCAGGGCCGTCATGTGGGAATGAGCGGCGGACAGAGTGCGGATCTCGCGGAAAGCACGAGCGGCAAGTCCGTTGTTCGGGCATCACCGGGGACGACGGCTGCAGGATCTGCCGGTCTGCCCGGATGTCAGACGGCAGCTTCTCCGAATCGGCGGTTCCTTATCCCACCAAGGGATTTCGCTCTGACATCCTGCCAGAAAACCGACGCCGCCTTATCGGCCGTCTCCTGCGCGAGGAGGCAGAGTTCCGCGGCCTTGAACGCGTGGGCCTGGGTCATGGCGTTTTCCGTGCGGTTCAGGCAGTCGAGGATCAGTTCGCCGAAAAACGGAAATCCCGTCGCGCCCGATGCGCTGACGTAGCGTTCCCCTTCTCCGTTGACGAGGAAAATATGGTTCCCGCCTGGCGCGTCCGCCGCCACGTTGATGTATTTCCGCGTCTCGATATACCCTTTCGTCCCGAGGATGAGCGTCCGGCCGTCCCCCCACGACCGCAGCCCGTCCGGGGTGAACCAGTCCACGCGGAAATATCCGGCGCTTCCACGCTTTCCGGCGAGGGTGCAGTCGCCGTAATCCTCCAGCTCCGGACGGTCCGGATGGGCATAGTTGGCGACCCTTGCCGACGTGACCCGCGCGTCATCCTCCCGTGTATAATACAGGTACTGTTCGATCTGATGGCTGCCGATGTCGCAGAGGATCCCGCCGTATTTTTCCTTGATCCAGAACCACGGGGGCCTGCTGTCCGGCGTGTCGATCCGATGGGGACCGAAGCCCGACACGCTGATGACCTCGCCGATCTCCCCCGCGTCGATCATCCGCCCGACGAGGACGCCCGCCTCCGAATGGATCCGCTCGGAATAATATACCGCGTATTTTTTCCCCGTCTCCGATGTCTTCGCGCGCGCGGCTTCCAGCTGTCCGAGCGTGGTAAAGGGGCCTTTGTCGGTAAAATAGTCCTTGCCGTATTCCATGGCCTTCAGTCCGAGCGCGCACCGCTCCGACGGGACGGCTGCCGCCGCGATCAGGCGGGTATCCCGGTCTTCGAAGACCTCCTCGGCGCATCGGGCGGCTTTTGCCTCCGGGTTGGCACGCTGAAACGCCTCCACCTTCGCGGGATCGGGATCCCAGACGTATTTCAAGGTCGCGCCCGCTGCCTTCAGTCCCCCCGTCATGCCGCCTATGTGCCCGTGATCCAGTCCCATCGCTGAAAAGACGAACTCTCCCGGACCGACGACCGGTCCGGGCTTTTTTTCCGGCGCCCAGTTTCCTGCGTCCGCCGTATGCGCCGCATATCCCACGTATTCCGCCATGTCGAACCTCCTGTTTATACTATGGCAATCCACCATAATAAAGATACCGGATATAAATGCCCATTTTCCTGTCATTCCGAACCGGTGACCGTGTCACCGGTGTGGGAATCCGTCCTCCCCTCGGGCTCTGCCCGAGCAAAGCCTTGGCAGAACCCGGGAAGAAACGGATTTCCACGACCCCTTTCGGGGTCTCGCAATGACGGATCTGCCATGTGCGGCCGATTCAGAGGATTGCTATAATTCGCATCAATATTTCTGCATAGGCGGGCTGCTTTTCTGTCATGGCATTCATTTCGCCGTGACAAAAAACAGCTCCCCCTATTGCAACTTTTTTAAACGCTCATTCGTATTATACCGATCTGTTTCCCGTTCCATCATATCACACTCCGGAACGGATTTCAACACCGGCGGTCTTGATTTTGCGCGGAGTTTCTGCTATACTGTATACAGTATAATAGAAATACTGTACGGGGAACGGACGGGAAAGAGCATGGCGGAAAACGGAACGAACAGACAGACGGAACTGCCGCTGAACGGGACGGGGGAACGGAGTGTACAGGGAGAACGGACCGATACCGTCTCGGGGATCGTGGATTCCCTGATTTATCAGAACGAAGAAAACGGGTATACCGTCTGCGAAATCGAAGATACCGGCGGCAATCCCGTCACCCTCTGCGGCATCATGCCCTTCCTCGGCGAAGGGGACCGGATCACCGCGCAGGGCGCGTGGGTCAACCATCCGACCTACGGACGGCAGCTTCGCGTGGACAGCTACGACAAATCCCTGCCCGCCGAGGAAGGGGACATCCTGCGCTATCTGGCTTCCGGCGCAGTGAAGGGGGTCGGCCCGAAGACCGCCCAGAAGATCGTCGAAACCTTCGGCACGGATGCCTTCGACGTGATCGCCAACCACCCGGACTGGCTCTGCGAGATCTCCGGCATCACCAAAAAGAAGGCCGCCTCCATTTCGGAGCATTTCAACTCCATCTCCGGCGCGCGCTCCGTCATGATGTTCTGCCGGGACTTTTTCACGCCGCAGACCGCCATGAAGATCTATAAAAAATGGGGGGGATCGGCGGTCGACCGGATCCGCTCCAACCCCTACCGGCTCTGCGAGGACATTTCGGGCATCAGCTTCCGCCGCGCGGATCAGATCGCCATGAACCTCGGGCTGGACGCGGCCTCGGAGGAACGGATCCTGCACGGCGCGGTGTACGTGCTGCGCAACGAAGCGGTCCGCTCCGGACACACCTGCCTGCCGTACGGCGATCTCGTGCGCTGCGCCGAAGAGCTTCTCTTTCCCGACTCGTCCGATCCGGAACAGACCGAAGAGCATGTCCGGGCTATCCGGGCCGCCGTCGACGCGGGGATCGTCTCCCTCAAGCTCATTCCGTACGAACGCGCCGGAACGAAGTATGTGTTCGACGCCCGGTATTACAACGCGGAGACCTATACCGCGAAGAAGCTGGCGGAACTGGATTCCGCCTGCCCGAAGATCCCGGAGGGGGACGCCGTAAAGCTCATCGAAAAAACGGAAGCCCAGTCCGCCATCGTATATGCCCGCGCCCAGAAGGATGCGCTGTTCTCCGCCATGCGGCACGGGGTCATGATCCTCACGGGCGGTCCCGGCACGGGGAAGACCACGATCATCAAGGGGCTGATCTCCATCTTTTCCTCGCTGGACATGGACGTTTCCCTCTGCGCTCCCACCGGGCGCGCCGCAAAGCGGATGAGCGAAGCGACCTCTTCGGAGGCGAAGACCGTTCACCGCCTCCTGGAGATGGACTACGCGGAAGGGGAGGACGACGCGCGCTTCCTGCGGGACGAGGCGAATCCCCTCGACGCGGACGTGCTCATCGTCGACGAGGCGTCCATGATCGACGTGCTGCTGATGGATTCTCTTCTCCGCGCAGCGAAGCGGGGCACGCGGATGATCTTCATCGGAGACGTGGATCAGCTCCCGTCTGTCGGAGCGGGGAATGTTCTCGCGGATCTCATCGCGTCCGGCCGTTTCCACACGGTGCGTTTGACGGAGATCTTCCGCCAGGCCGGGGACAGCCTCATCGTGGAGAACGCCCACCGCATCAACGAAGGGCTCCTGCCCCTTCTCAAGCGGCCGGGGACGGATCCGGCGGACGCGGACTTCTTCTTCCTCAGGCGGAGCACCGAGGAGGAGATCCGGGACACGGTCGTGGACCTGGCGGCGAACCGGCTGCCCCGCTCCTACGGCGAGCACATCCGCCCGAAGATCCAGGTCCTGACGCCGTCCCGCAAGGGCCTGTCCGGCACCGATTCTTTGAACCTCACGCTGCAGGCCGTTCTCAACCCGCCGGCAAAAGGCAAAGCGGAGCACCGCTCGCGCGACCGGGTCTTCCGCGTCGGGGACCGCGTGATGCAGACGAAGAACAACTACCAGATCGAATGGCACACGGACATGGGGGAGGACGGGCTCGGGATCTACAACGGGGACATCGGAACGGTCATGGGCTTCGATGCGGAGGAAAACCTGATGGAGGTCCGCTTCGACGACCGGATCTGCTCCCTCGATTTCTCCCAGCTGGACGAGGTGGACCATGCCTATGCCGTAACGGTTCACAAAAGCCAGGGCAGCGAATACCCGTACGTCATCGTCCCGCTGTACGACTGCCCCCCGATGCTGCAGACGCGGAATCTGCTGTACACCGCCGTTACCAGGGCAGCGAAGATGGTGATCCTCGTCGGTCGTCCGGACGTGATGGAGCGGATGGTGGAGAACAACCGGCATCAGGAGCGGTGCACGATGCTGAAGGCGTTTCTCGAAACGGTTTGAAAAGGCGCGGAGCGCGGAAAGCATTTGAAAGGCGGAGCCTTCTAAAAAATCCGCCGCCCGCGCAGGGCAATAAAACGGACAGGAGATTTCCTCCTGTCCGTTCTCTTTCTCCGCCCGCACGGAGCAGCCTGCCGTCAGATGTTCTTCAGTTCTTCCCGCAGCTCGGCAAGGCGGGTGTGGAGATAATCGCTGTATTTGTCCGTGTATTCAATGTACTGTTCCAGCGAGATCTCCCCGTCCTCGTATCTGTCCTTCACGAGCGCCATCATGCCTTCCACGCGTTCCTTCACGGAAGCGATCTCGTCCTCGATGCTCTTTCTTGCGGATTTTGCCGCTTCGGCGCGGATGTCGGATGCGGTCTTCATGGCTTCCGCCTGCGCGTGTTCCATGGGACCGGCGGTTTCGGCTTCTTCGGTTTCCGTGTCCTCGTCTTCATCCGCCTTGTCGTCGGGACCCCAGCTCCATTCGATGTCGATGCCGCGGCTTTCGGCCTTTTCTTCGGTTCCGTCCTCCGTATTCTCGGCTTCGTCCGCTTCTTCCGTTTCGTCCGCGTCACCCGCGTCGCCGAGGTCGTTCATCATGGCTTTCAGATTCTCGCCGAAATCGCGGAACGCCTCGCGGACGGATTCGCGCGCCTCCTTCGTATTGTCCTTCAGCCACTCGAAGGATTCGGCGGAAGCCGCGCTGAGTTCCTTCCAGCTCTTCTTCATTTCCTCCCAGGCGGTCTTCATGGCCTCTCCGGCTTCTTCGCCCAGCTTTTTCAGGTTTTCCTTCGCGCATTTGCAGAAATCGTCTTCGCAGCAGCTCTCTTTTTCGTCCGCGGGAGAGGATTTTTCGGTTTCTTCGCCGTCGGACGCTTTGTTCCGCTCGGCTTGTTCGTAGGCGCGGCGCGCTTCGGCAAGACGCTCTTCCGCTTCTTCCAGCTTCTTCTTCGCCTCTTTGATGATGGCTTCGCCGGCGTTCTTCACGGTTTCTGCGGTCTCGCGGACTTCTTCGTTTTTCGAAATCTCCGAGGCGGCTTCCCGGACGCCTCCGGCAACTTCTTCCGCGGCGTCGTTCAGCTTTTTGCCGAGATCCTTCAGGGTTTCTCCGATCGACTTGCCTCCGGTCGCTTCGCGGACGTTTTCTTCCGCGCTGGCTTTCGCGGCTTTCGCGGCAGCCTGCGCTTCCGCAGCCGCCTTTTCGGCAAGATCGCGGGCTTTGACGATGTCTTCCTGGAACTGTTCGATCATCCGGCGGATCCGAAGTTCGGTCTCGCTCGGGGTGCCGTTGTTGTGATTGTTGAATTCGTTCATGATGTCCTCCGTATAAGTCGATTTCTGCGGAGCATGTTCCGCGGACTCCGCTTCCGCGCCGGCCGTATGCCGGATTAAAATGATGGAATCCGGTTCTGCCGTTTCGGCATCCGGACGATCTGTGTTCGGTGTGTCGGCGAGCCATCGCGCGCGTCCGTTCTTCACAAGCCCTCTGGCCCGTTTCGGAAAGGTCGTGCCGATCCATTCGCCGCTTTCATCGAAAACACGGATCCGGGATCCGCTTCCGTTTGTTGTCATGGGTGTCTCCCCCTTCGATCAGAGCGGTTGGCGCAAGATTGATCATTCGCTGACTCCGGCGCGCCGTTTTTTGTCATGGGTGCCTTCCCCGCCGCCGTGAGGACAGTATATCACGGGGAGGCGGACGATACAAGGAAGGAATGATTAAAGATCGGTTAATGTTTGGTGCAAATCCCGCGCTTTTGTTCTCCGGACGATTGATTTTCCCGCCGGAAGATGGTATAATATCCTTTGGTCACGGGACGCCGGCCCGCCGCGCAGCCGCGAAGCCGTCCGGTGAGAAGGCGTCAATGGACCGACAGAAGGAGAAACAATGTGAAATCCGCACATTCCAGTCCGCCCGGTTCCCGCGGACAGGCTGACCGCACGGCCGATCGCCCGGCGGAAGGCGCACAGCCGGGGCAGTCCCCGCGTACGGCGCGGGAGGAGCCCGCGAAGGAGTCTCAGCCCGCGGATCTTTTGTCCCTCATCGGGGACGCCATGCCGCGCCTTTCCAAGGGGCAGAAGCAGATCGCGCTGTTCATCGTCAACCATTACGAGCGGGCTGCCTATATGACCGCCTCCGCGCTCGGAGCCGAAGTCGGGGTGTCCGAATCCACCGTGGTGCGCTTTTCCTCGGAGCTCGGGTTTTCCGGCTATCCGGAACTGCAGGCGCAGATCCGCGAGACCGTGCGCGTGTCCCTCACTTCCGTGCAGCGCGTCCATGCCGCCAACCACAGGATGGAGGAAAACGAAGTCCTCGACCGGATCCTGACGCAGGACGCCGAGAACGTGCGCGCCACCCTTGAACATATCGACCGCAGGGCGTTCGAGCAGGCGGTGGAGACGATCCTCGGCGCGAAAAATATCTATATCCTCGGGATGCGTTCCTCGGCCATGCTCGCGCAGTTCATGAGCTACTATTTCGAGCTGCTGTTCGACAACGTCCGCCTGATCCGTCCGGCGGGGGGCAGCGAGATCTTCGAGCACCTGATGAAGGTCCGGGAAGGGGACGTGTTCATCGCCGTCAGCTTTCCACGCTACACCACCGGCATCGTCAATGCCACGGAATACGCGTCGAAACGCGGCGCGCGCGTGGTGGCCATCACCGACAGCCCGTCTTCGCCGATCGCGGCGCACGCGGACGTGTCCCTCATCGCGGTGAGCGACATGGCATCCTTCGTGGATTCCCTCGTCGCCCCGCTTTCGTTGATCAACGCCATGATCGCCTACATCGGAAAGAAGAAGCAGGCGGAAGTGACCGATACCCTCGACCGCCTCGAACAGGTGTGGAAGGAGTATCACGTATATACGAAATAAGATGAAATCCGTCATTGTCGTCGGAGCGGGACCGGCCGGAATGCTGGCGTCCGTTGCCGCAGCCGGGGCCGGCGCGTCCGTCACCCTGATCGAGCGGAACCCCTTTCCCGGGAAAAAGCTCCGCATCACCGGAAAGGGACGGTGCAACGTCACCAACAACTGCTCCCCGCGGGAGGTCGTGGAAGCCGTCACCGCCAATCCGAAATTCCTGTACGGGGCCGTGAACCGCTTCACGCCGTCCGATACCATCGCGTTTTTCGAAAATGCCGGCGTTCCGCTCAAAACCGAACGGGGGCGGCGCGTTTTTCCCGTATCCGACAAAGCCCTCGACATCCAGCAGGCGATGATCCGGCGCGTCCGGGAAGCGGGGGTGCGCCTGCTGTGCGATACCCGCGTGACCGCTCTGACTCCGCCGGATGCTCCGGGAGAGCCGTGGACCGCCTCAGCTGTGTGGAAAGAGAAGAAGCAGCTCTTCACTGCGGACCGGGTGATCCTTGCCACGGGAGGCGTTTCCTATCCCCTGACCGGTTCGGACGGGGACGGACACCGGATGCTCCGGGATCTCGGCGTGGCAGTTACGGAGCTGAAACCCTCCCTCGTGCCGATCGAAACGAAGGAGAATTTCGCGCCGCTCGCCGGACTGACGCTGAAAAACGTCGTGCTTACGGCCTGGCTCGGGGAATCGGCCGTTTTCTCCGAAATGGGGGAAATGCTCTTCGCGCATTTCGGCGTCACCGGCCCGCTCGTGCTTTCCGCCTCCGCCAACATGCAGAAGCGTCCCGTCTCCGAGTACGGGATGACGGTCAACCTCAAACCGGCTCTCACGCCGGAGGAACTCGACCGCAGGATCCGTTCGGATTTTGAAAAATACGCCGCGAAGGATTTCGTTAACGCACTGACGGACCTGCTGCCGAAATCCCTCATTCCGTATGTCGTGAAGCAGACGGGGATCGATCCGCGCAAAAAGACGGCCGAGGTCACGAAGGAGGAGCGTCAGACGCTCGCGGGCGTGCTGTCCGGATTCCGCATCGCGCCGAAAGCCTTCCGCCCCATCGAAGAAGCGATCATCACGGCGGGAGGCGCGGACGTGCGCGAAATCGATCCGAAAACCATGGAGGTCCGGCGGTTTCCGGGGCTGTACGTTGCGGGAGAACTGCTCGACGTGAACGCGTATACCGGAGGATACAATCTGCAGATCGCCTTTTCCACCGCTCATGCCGCAGGTCTCGCAGCCGCCGCGGAAGACTGACGGACATCGAACGTGCAGCCTTTGATTCCGTACTCACCGTTCATTCCCGCTCTGCTCTGCGCGCAGGATATGCGCGCCGGCAGAATAATATATAATGTAAATAAATATAAGGAGAATTCCGCTATGAATCCGGATTTCGGAAAACTGAACGTCGCGATCGACGGTCCGTCCGGCGCGGGCAAAAGCACCGTCGCCAAGAAGGCCGCCGCCCTCGCGGGCATGATCTACGTGGACACGGGAGCGCTCTACCGCACGGTTGGACTGTATATGCTGGAGCACGGCATCGGTGAAGAAGACAGTGACGCGATCGTCGCCGCCCTCCCGGAGGTCGAGATCACGCTCAGCTGCGGTCCGGAGGGCCAGATCGTGACCCTGTGCGGCGAATCCGTCGGAGACAGGATCCGCACCGAAGACGCTTCCCGGTATGCCTCGGCGGTTTCGAAGCTGCCCGCCGTGCGGGAATTCCTGCTCGACATGCAGCGGGATCTGGTCGAAAAAGGCGGCGTTATTATGGACGGGCGCGACATCGGGACGGTCATCATGCCGGACGCGGACGTGAAGATCTTCTATACCGCCACTGCCGAGACGCGCGCGCAGAGAAGATTCCTCGAACAGCGTGAAAAGGGTCTGGACGTCACCTATGAAGAGGTGCTGGCCGCCATCGAAGAGCGGGACAGACAGGACAGCGAACGGGAAGTGGCCCCGCTGAAGCCGGCGGAGGACTCCATTGTGTTTTACAACGATCCGTTTTCCATCGAAGCGTGCGCGGCCTGGCTGCTCGGCGTCCTGACCCGCGCGGCGTGGGAAAAGGGAAGACGCTGAAAGACAAGAGTTGCCGGCGGTCCGATGCGGGACCGGATTCTGACAGGAAGAAGCGGTACGGCTGACATGACCTTTTACGAGAAAATATATAAGACCTTCGCGCCTTTCGTCATCCGGCTGTACCGGATCCGAACGGAGGGGACGGAGAACATCCCCGAAACCGGTGCGATCTTGGCCTCGAATCACACGGCTTTTTCCGACGTGCTGGTGATTTCGGCGGCGGCGCGCAGACAGGTCCGCTACATGGCGAAAAAGGAGCTGTTCGCTACGCCGCTCGCGCCGATCATCAAATCCCTCGGCGCGTATCCGGTGGACAGGGGCGGAGGGGACGTCGCCAGCATCAAGCGCACCATTGCGCTCGTCGAGGGCGGGGAACTGGTTGGGATCTTTCCGCAGGGCCACCGCTACGGAAGACAGGATCCGCGCACGACGGAGATCAAGCCGGGCGTGGGCATGATCGCCTATCACACGAAAGCTCCGGTGGTGCCGGTGTTCGTCTCCAACAAACGGATGAAGACCGGGATCTTCCGCAAAAACACCGTCACGTTCGGAAAGCCCCTCACTTTTGACGAGCTCGGATTCAAAAACGGCGGCAGCGCCGAATATTCGAACGCAGCACGGATCATTTTCGACCGGGTGTGCGCCTTGTATTATACGTGAAGATCATGTCTGTCAGGAGAGGACGATGAACATCCGCATTGCGCAGTACGCCGGGTTCTGTTTCGGCGTGAAACGGGCCACCGGCCGTCTGGAAGCCGCCATGGAGGAAGCCGCGGCGCATCCGGAGGAAAAACGCCTGATCGTGACCCTCGGCAGGATCATCCACAACGACCGGTATATGGACTGGGTCCGCTCCCGGGGCGTCGAGGAGATCGGCAGGGAGGACGTGCCTGACCTCATCCGGCGCGCGGACGGAGGGGAAGCCGTGACCGTGGTCATCCGGGCGCACGGGGAATTAAGATCCGTCGAGGACGCCCTTTATGCCTGTGCGGAGCGGAACCCCGCCTTCCGCGTGATCAACGGGACATGCCCTTATGTAAAAAAAGTGCGGGAGATCGCCGCCGAAAACAGCGGAGAGGGCAAGCTCTTCATCCTCTCCGGAAACGGCAGCCATCCCGAGGTCGAAGGCATTCTGAGCTGCGCGGAAGGGGAAACCGCCGTGTTTCCCGACGCCGC
>JAEEGF011305329.1_pt1 | contig 15282 bp, 6 predicted proteins | sample 9134171 | NCBI WGS metagenome assembly JAEEGF01 (sample SAMN16246542, study PRJNA631951) | gut metagenome | biome: gut microbiome; feature: rumen; material: AP-attached | host: Bos | place: Iran: Karaj | collected 2018-10 | reverse complement strand
GTTATTTCCTATGATGGAGGGACTAAGAACCTTAAACTAATAAGCGGAAACGCCAGATATACGTCATCGGAGATCGTAAGTAAGGAAAGCGAGTTAAATACCAAGTACGAGGCTTTGGTTACAACGCTTGACGAGAAGAACTCAGGAACTTCGCTTTCTTCCAAAGCAACCGATGCTATAGTAAGATTTGGCGAGGTTGACGATACGGTCGTGAATCCCACACCTGCGGCATATAATGTTTTACTGCCAAGTGGCAGCACAAAAAAGATGCTGGTATATGTCGGAAAGAACATTACTCTCAACACTCCCATTCCCGAATCTGCAATAATCATCGCAACAGGAAACGTGACTATCAATCAGAACTTTACCGGGCTGATAGTAGCCGGCGGAGATGTAACTATAGCCGGCGGTGTTACTATGGCAGCAGACCCCGAAGGAGTTCAGGCTATCGTTGCGCAGTATCCTGAGGTTGCAAAATACTTTATTGAAGTCGGCGATCACGCGGGCGATGGTGGAAACGTATATTCCTCAGACTATATCACGGTGGATTATGACAGTTGGAAGAAGAACTAAACTGAATAATAAGGGACTTTCACTCATCGAGATAGTCGTGGTAGTACTCATCTTGGCGATCATCACGGGCGGGATCACAATAGCATGGTCGACCGTTTACAACGCCAAAGTAGATAATGCCGCAAAGCGTTTGCAGAGTACACTGAGGACGGCGAGAGAAGTGGCTATGTCGCATGTGTCAAACACTACCTACCTCGAGGTTAAAACTGAGTCCGATAATCTTTATGCGAGGGTATATACCATTGGACCGGGATTAGCGGATGCCGATCGCGAGATGGTTGCAGAGGAAAAGCTCGGAAATACACATATCACGGCAGTATTTAAAGCCAACAAAGTAGATGCTGTTTCTTTTGACAGTGATGAGACTGTTTCGAAGACAGCGGGATCAGATCCAATAAGGATATACTACAATGCGGCAAACGGTTCTTGCGAACGTTTTACCGAAGGCAGTACCGAAATGTACTATACGGACGTCGTTTTAAGCGGCTCTGAGACAATAAGTCTTGTTATTATTCCGGAATCGGGAAGGGCAGTAAAAAACTAAGGGTGTTCTATGAAGATTTCATCTTTACAACATAATAACAAAGGACTTTCCCTGGTCGAGCTTGTTGTAGTGATTCTTATGATGGGCTTTATAAGTCTTATGCTCGTGGTGTTCGTTTCTACTTCGAGATCAAGCTATCAGGTAGTTTCCACTGAGATATCTCTTCAGGAGGAAGCGGGATATGCGCTCGGATACATACAGGATGTTGCTATTGAGGCATATGAGTGCAGTGATAAATACATAATAAACGATGGGGCCTCTGATCTTCAGGTGTTTTACATCCTGGCACCGGATTCTAAGACAAAACTCAAGTCTGACATGACATATTATTACTTCATCGTACTTGAGCAGGATGATGAGGAGGAACCGGGAGAACTCAGATTTATAAGGCTTGCAGCCGGGTCCGGATCCGATGCGGCAGGAAGAGATCCTGATCTTTCGATAATAGGCAGCACCGTAAACGTTGAAGAGACTTTTAAAAATCTTAAAAACAGCGGTCGACAAGTTTCGGGTGATGTAAGAAAACTACTGTCACAGTATGTAAAATCGATGACAGTAAGCGTCCCTTCAGGTAAAAACATCATCGATATTGAAATAGTATTTGAACTCATGGATGAGACTTATGTGGCGCACAAAGTCATATCCGGACGCAACATGTAGGTAAGCATTATCAGCAGTGAAACGCATACCCAATAATAAAAGTAATACAAGAAAGGCAACGGGTGGCAGCATGAAGACCGGTAAAAAGATCTTAATAGGAGTTGTGATAGCGGCATTGTTCATAACACTTCTTTCAAACATCGGGCAATTTTCCGATGCGGGCAAAGAGGCGGTTGCTTATGCCGCGCCTTCCATTTGGAACAGCAACGGAAACTATACAAAGTCACTCACAACTACCGGAAAACTTGGGTCGGAATCAAATCCCTTTGTCGTGCTTGAAATAGTTCCGAATAACCAACAGGCTCAGTTCGGCTACCTTGTAGGCGGACAGGAGCCTATTGATATTTCTGAGATATCCGCTATGGCGGAGTCTGCTACAAAGACCGAAATAGCGTCAACACTCAGTAACTGGTTCACCAAGGAGAAAAAAGGAACAACACCGGCAAAGGCCGGATTTGGTTCCGACTTTGGAGAGGGAGAACTGGACAGTTACAGGGCGAATTACATTGAGGGACCTGCTGAGACAGCAAACAGATACAGTGATTATGTATATGTCGGCCATGGCGGAGACTATAAGCTCAATCGCCAGGTTGCGGCTGTAAAGGTTGAGAGTATTGAAGAGGCCGAGAGCGCAGGCAGGACTGTATACATAAGCTTGGCGGAGCCTCATCTTTTTGTGGAAAATTATTATTTTTCATATGGATTTGATGACATTTCTGAAGTTGTAGGCTTAATGGGCAGATATGTTTATAACGAGTCCACCAAAAACTTTGAACTTGCAACCTGGAAGGAAGAAGGTACACTTGAACCTAAAAGAACATACACCATGCATGACGGTTACGAGCATTTTATAGAGTTGTACGTCAAGTCTAACGGTGAACAGGGCGAGAGGGTCAAAACTGTAGTTGATGAAGTGTCTTCCTATGAATTTGAGAGAGGCTATGGAGATTACATTGATCTTAAGGACTATAATTATTACAACAGAAGGATGGGATTTCCTTCTGTTGAGGCTGCATTAGTATCCGTATTGGGAGAGGACTATACCAAATACTTAAAAGTTGTTAACGGCCAGACATACATTGCATTGGATAATCCCTCACTTGAATTCGGGAGATACGACGGACAGTCATACTATGTGATAAAGTACACATACACGTTTGAAGAGGTCAATGACAATTCCGGTGATTACAAGCTTCAATACAAGAATTATGCTGATAGTGCTTTGATAGCTCAAGACCCTGTTGAAAGCGCTACTTTTACCAAAATAGGCGCTACTCAGTTTGTATATACCGAAGAGGAATATGAAGAACATGTAGCCGCACATAATGAATATCCGGAAACCGCAAAGGGAAAAGTTGAAGAAGGTGTCACTGTTTATTCATTCTATTCATGGAAACTTGTAAACAGGGAATACTTTAAGAAATACGCCCTTGGTCTTGTTTATGAAGACGAGACCTATGCAAAAGGCGAGGACGTGACAAAACATGAATTCCTTGGCTGGTATTATGATAAATATGGTGTTAACCCATTCAATGGAACAAAGCAGGTGACGGAAAACACAACTGTTTATGCGAAGTGGGCTGCACGATATGCCGATGAAACAAAGAATGACAACCTAGTTGTAAACTTTGATAAGAATACTGACGAAGTTGTAACGGACTTCCATTTTGATCAGTCGATAGAGAACATTGCAAGGGGTGACAAGATCATTGCGCCTGATGCAACGCCGCACAGAGCAGGATATGTATTTACCGGCTGGTATAAAGACAGTTCTTGCACAAGCAAGATCACGTTCCCTTATACTGTTAACGAGCCTCAAACATTATATGCGGGATGGAGGGCTGTAAGAAAAACCATCAATGTAAAGTTTGATGTAAATGTACGTGATGTTTCCGAGGTATCCGGAATACCCGGGACAGCAGTGGCTATCAATGAGAATAACAGAACGGTGGAAAATGGCACCGTATCAGCACTTTCGGTATTTGAGGGTAAAGATCCGGAAAGACCCGGCTATAAGTTTGTAGGATGGTATTGGGAAGCCGATTGCATCACTCCTTACGATTTTGATGCTCCGTTACCTGACGGGTATTCGTCTTCTTCGTTAACGCTTTATGCGCAGTGGGTATCAGAAGAAAGGATTCCATCATATAAAATCACTTTCAATAAAAATGAGCCTGAAAAAGCAGAAGTATCAGCTGTTGGAAAAGACGATCCTATAATCGTTCCGTATGAATCGACAGCGGAGGCTCAGGGCTTTAAGTCAAGTGATTATATACTTACTCTTGAAAACAATATTGATGCAAAAATAGAGAATTATCATGTACAGGTTGTTTCGGTTGCCGCATCGGAGCTTAAGAGCGCCAATATGCCGCTTATAACCCGTGCAAATCTTATTGTGCTTTCGAGCCCTGTCATGAATGGAACCGTTGACAGCGCATCGGCGTCGGCACTTAACAGCAAACTTAAGGAATACTTTGGAACATACAGAAACAAAGAGCTTTTCCCCGATGGAATAAGCGGAAAGAAATATAATGATAACAAGTATACTTTCGCGGACAGAGATATCACGTTTGAGGCGGCGAAGTATATACTTATGAAGATGACGGGTTCCGATACGAGAACCTATGGATCGATATGTCCTATCATATTTGATTATACCGCTTACAACGATATTACCAAGAGTAACAGCAGTGCAACCGGCTATAAGGGAAAGCTTGCGGATAACACAACTGTCTCAATCTCAGACAGCGATAATAAGGGCTGGAACAACAATGTTTACAAGTTGTGGCTGATGACTCAGCAGATGAATCCCATCACACTTGCAAATGCGTATTTTAAGGACAGTCCTATAGCTAATTATTCTATAAGTGACTCCGGAGAGTTCAGATCATCTGGAGTCGGCAGTGCAACTGTATGGAACAAGTATACGCTTATTCCTTGGGATACCATTTCTTCCGAAAACTGGAACAAGTACAAGGAGAACAGAAATAATACTACGGGCTTTGATCTTGTTGGAGTCACTATAGATACAGAACTTGCCACGGGCTTCAATTTCAGTAAGATAAACCATCGTGTGCTTATCTATAACGATCCTCAGAAGGACAGTGTATCCAAAGCATTTGAGGAGTTTACGGCACTGCCTAAAAACCTCAATGAAAACATTTATGAATCGTTCGGAAAACATGTAAACGACGGTGATATATATTGTGTTGCCGACGGTATTCATTTTATGCTTACCGAAACGGATGTTTACGAGAACTTTGACAAGGATCTTTCCATACTCGAACTTGAACCTGCAGCAAAATTCAATAAATCTGGATATCCTGAATCTTTCAAGAGCGATAGTTACTGGTTCTGGATGCTGAGCCGTTATGTTCCAAATTATTCCGGAAACACTAAGGTTACCAGAATGAGTACATCCCAGTTTATAGGAGACATCTCGGAGATAAACAGTAACTACGATATCCTTTACATCGGCGGTAATACAAACGGTATCGTTGACGAGTGGATGCCGGTTGCCCAAAAGAAGGCCAAGTTTCCAAAAGGCGCGGAAAACGCCTTTAAGATCGGAGATACTGCCGTTGCACAGACTATAAATGTAGGTTTCTGGAAAAAAACAACCGCAATGACGACAGTTTCCCAGACAAAAGTTGATTCGTCTTACAGCAAAGTCGAAGGGCATTGGTTGAACGTGACATGGGACAGTAGGAATAATACGCTTGTCGCAAATACATCTTATGAAACGGACAGCTTATTGAAGTTTAAAGATCTGTATAGGTCAAATTCATACTCATCTTCATATGCACCTTATGGCACAGTGAGTGGCGGCTATGTAACATCACCATATTTGAATCCGGGTTCAAAGGCATATTACAATGGTACTACAGCGCTTACTATTAGTGTGAAAAAGTCTTCAAGCGGCAGTCATTTAGCATTGTATGACGGCGACTGGTATTATGCAGATGTATACATTAATGACTACTATGTAAAGAGTGGATCAGAGTGGGTACATTGTCTGGCAGGAACTTCCGTAACCAACGGTGATGTGATCTATCTGGATGAGGATGCAAATCTTAAGATAAAAGGCGAGACCGGTACCTATGTTTACGCACATACCGGAAGAATGCTCAATATTACAGGAAACAGCGAGGACGAGAGGCTTCTCAAAAACGGTTCGGGTCTTATGCTCTATGGAACTGAAACAAGCGTAGAGTATACCGCACTTTCCGGAAACGATCTGACAAAGGTAAAGTATGATGATCTGATGGATTTTGCGAGAGCAGGATATCCCGTGATCATCGGAAGTGAGATACTTACATCCGGTAATACGATAAATACTGCTTTGGTAGACACATCATCTTACATTTACAAGTTCTTAACTACGCTTACAGGTGATGAATATAAGAAAACCTGTTTCTTCGAGAATGTTTTTGAGGTTTCTCATGAAGAAGATTTCCTTAAGGCCCTTAAGAACAAGACCTTCGAGCTTAAGATGTATGCTAAGCCTATTGAATATAAAGATAAAACAGCCGCGGCTTACAATGGGCTCAGTGATGCAGACATATATGTAAACGGTAGGGACATCAACAACAAGGTATTGAAGTATGTTTTCAAGATAGATGGGAACGCAGCGGATACCTATACGCTCAAATTCTATGTTGATACAAACGCCGACGGAAAGTTTACACCTGCGACTGAAAGGCTTGATAGCGCTGAGATAGCTGTTGTCAAGTATGTCGGTGTAGCAGACAATACTGATATGATGGCTGACCCCGAGAACTATGAAAAAGTTGGCGGAGGAGCTACAAGACAGGATAACCTTGTAGCAGGAAAGACGTATCTTCTTACCGTATATACCGGAGATATTATAGGCGGTATCCCATGGAAGGTTGAAATAGTAAGCAACAGCAACTCGCTTGTTTCTGATGAAACTATGGGGCTTTGTGCCATAAAAGCCGTTTCAAAGGCACATGCTTATGTACTTCAGATACTTCCGAATACATCCGGCACAGACTGGAAGAGGGAATCGGTAGTGTTCCCCGATAATGATGAGGTTGATGAGGCAGAGCGCCATGGAGGCGTTCTTCAATCTGTAACCGGTGGTTACGTACATACCAAGGCGGAGAACGATTCCGTATATCAGAATGCACAGAAATTCTATGAATATACAAGATCCCTTGAGGACTTTGAAGTTGAGTTCTTTAAATTGACTGTAGACCAGTTCGTGGAATTCACGGAAAAAAGACAAAGGGATATTGATAGCGGATTGAAAAATGAGCTGTCGAGTTCTTGGTTGCAAAAAGAACATACGGAGTACGAGTATAGCAATCCGGCTAGCGTAAATAATGTAAGAGAAAGTGAGATTTCAAACTATAATGACAGTCGCGGTTATTATAATGCAACTGCAGTATTTGCTTATACTAACAAAGGTCGGAATTACTATACTATAAATTATTACAGAAACAGAACAAGTAAAACGGTACGGGAGGATTTTATCGGCTTTGAGGACGGCGTTTTAACATGCAATGCCAAAGATGGCTCAAAAGCTACCATAAACATGCTTGTTGTAGGTTTTGCCGACTGTTATTCCGATATCAAGAGCGAGGTTGCCTGTGGTGTTATCAATGAATTCATCACTTCAGGTAAGGCTGTGCTGTTTACGCACGATACAACATCCCACTATATGGTAGAGGGAGCAAGTAACTCTTGGGGTGTTTACATCAACCGCTATTTCAGAAGCATCTTAAAACTTGACCGTTACGATGTAATGAAATACGGTGATGGCGGATGGGACTATAAAACCATCAATGCCGATGCCGGTGACTGGCCGTTTGCTACAGACGGCAAACAGATATTAAGCATGGATTACATGGCAACATCGGGATCAGGAGCTAATACGGTTGCGCTTCTTCAGGGCTATACAAGTATGGCTCAGGTAAATGTAAGTGCATCTTCAAGCGATGTTAAAACGACCAGAGTTACAAAGTCCAATGAAGGCCAGCTTACAACCTATCCTTATTTCATCCCTGATGATATGACCGTCGCTGAGACTCACGGCCAGTATTGGCAGCTCGATTTTGAGGATGATGATATTGTTGTTTGGTATTGTCTTGCCAATCCGTACACAAATGAATCTACGCTTAACAGGAAATTCTACAGAACGCTGAACGATGTGCGTAATAACTACTACATCTACAGTGCGGGAAATATCACTTATACCGGTGTGGGACATCAGTTGCATAAACTTTCCAATGATGAGGTTAAACTCTTTGTAAACACCATGGTAGCGGCATATAAGTCCATTACCAGTGCATCAAAGCCGGAGATACTTAACTCCGATAAATCAACGGACAGCGACAGCAGAGAGTACCTATATATCAGTTATGATGAGACCATTACGGAAGTTGATGCTGATCCTATCATGTTTGAGATATTCAAAGAGGAGGATCATCCAGAGGTATTCTGCAAGCGTGTGTTCTTTACTGTAAAGAGTTACGCCATCGTTCTTAATAAGCAGCTTACAATGCATCTTTATCCTGTTTACGGCGTGGATGCAGACCACAAGAAGGTTTACAGAGAGTATCCCATGCATCTTGTTATCAAGGAGTATGATGAGTCTGATCCTTATAACAAGGATAAATGGAAGGATGTAAGTCTGTCCGCACCGTTTGATTACACCTATAATGACAGTGACGGAGTTGGTGTGACCGCATCCGTATATGGTTACATTGTAGAGTCCGGAAAGACATACTTTATGGATGTTCCGATATCGGATTCTTACTACAAGCAGCTGTTTGAGGGCGGACATGGCACATCGTTCCCTGAAGTGACGTTTGATACTGTATCGGGCGGAACCGAAATAAAGAGCATCGATCAGGCCTTTGCGCTAGATTCTAACTCCAGTTTTGAGTTGAAACTTGAGATTCTTATGCGCTATGGTAAGGACCCGGATAAGAATAAACCGCTTCCGGATTCGGTAAATCTGATATTTACACGCAGAGGACTGTTCTCATTGGATTAACATTTATTATTTTTCATTTGAATGACCGTGGTTGCTTCACGGACAAAAAAGTAAGAGGCCGGCTTATCGCTGACCTCTTTTTTAGAGCCCTCGGGGCTGTGTTATGCGGTTTTAGGTAGTTATTTCTCAGCCAGAGCTTTCCTGAGTTCTGCGATGATCCGATCTTTTTCTTCAAGTTGGATATCTTTTTCCTTGAGTTGAGAATTTTTTTCCTTGAGTTGAGAATTTTTTTCCTCGAGTTGAATATCTTTTTCCTCAAGCTGAGTATTGGCTTCTAGGAGCTCTGTTTCCAGCTCGTTGCGGCGTTTTCGTTCCTGTTCGGCTTCCATCTGGGCTTGTTCAACCATATACACCGCGGTGTTGCGATCCATAATCTTTAAAGCTTCCGAAAACATAGAAATCACCTCCTCGGGGCGTTTCCTGAACTCTCGTATTTCTGCGTAGAGTTTAAGAAATTCGGGATACTTGTCAACCAGTTCGTTTATTTTGTCAATGTCATCACAACTGAAAAATGTGAGCCATGCGGATTCCCTATCAGTTATATCTTGCACTGTTTTTCTGAATGTGTCAAGACTGATGAACATGATTTTTTCAAGATTTGTGATGGCTGCCCCGCTGTCATAGGAGATAACTTTCCTGTGGATATAGGCAGGCGCGGCTTTCTGCATTGCTAGCGGACTGGTTTCTATCAGTACGAACAGATATACAGGCCTCATGGAAGAATATGTGAATTTGTCTCCGTTTAGGTTTCTTAAGTGTACATACTGCCTCATTATCATATCTGCACAGTAACAGTCTGCACGCTCTCCCGGAAAGTTGAATCCGACCTTTTGTACTTCGATATCCGCAAGCGATCCATCCGAAAATCTGACGATGATGTCCATGATGACAAGAGTCTCTTCAGCGGCTATCTGTGAGCCCTCACGGTCAAGGATATCAGCTATCTCGACTTTTTCATGAAGGAGAGAAGACAGGAAATCCTCGAGTCTTGTTTTATCATCGCGAGGATTCATGATCCGCCTGAAATATGAATCATAGAGTATCCTTAAGCCTGTTTTGCCACGGATAAAGGAGAGAAACTTTTCTTTGGCCTCCTCTTTAAAGCCTTCAAAGATAATACTGGCATTAGGACTTTTCCTGATTATGGCAAGGGCTTCCTCACGTGATATTTCCTTGCCGTAGATACGTTCTCTTTTTTCTTTTTCGTTTAGCATATTAAACCCCTTTCAGAAAAACTTGAATATATAGAAAATGTAGCCGTCCCCTGATCGTCGACTGTGTGTGCGCGGATTATAACATGCGGGATAGGGCAGGGCAACAAAAAACAAAGGCAGGGGATGTAGAAAAATGAGGTCTTTTTTTGTGGAAGTTGCACAAAAAATGAGCCTTTATTGGAAAGGCTCATTCTTGTGTGATGCGCTTGTTTTCAAGCTTTTCGGCGGTTTTTTTCGGAAGGTGATCTATCAGGGCGTTGCGGGTGCTTGGAGCTTTTTCGGAGAGGATCTCGCGGATGTTTTTGTTTGCGATCTCGATCTCGGTGCGGAGTTCGCGGGCGCTCATGCGGAGGGCGCCTGTGCCGAAGATTATCACCTGTTCTGCGGAGTCGGAGGTGGCAACGGTCACGTGGCCTTTTTTGGCAAGGACGCCGGCGGTCTTTTCTATGTAACTGTCGGCCGTCTCGGCCTCTTTGGTGTATACCACGTGGATGTTGTGGTATTCCTCGATCCTTTCTACGCCGCCTTTTACTTTGTAGGCGTCAAAAACAAGGATCAGCGTGATGTTTTTAAAGCCTCTGTAATTTGACAGGATGTCCATGAGGCGGTGACGGGCACCGTCGATGTTGGTCTTTGCTAGGTCGTTCAGGTCGTCCCAGGCGAAGATGATGTTGTAGCCGTCGACCAGCAGATATTCGGGTATGTCCTCGCGGGGCTTGATATCAACGTGCTGAGGCGCGTCCTGATGTTTTACCTCGGGAAGCGGGGAAAAGAGGTTGCGCTCGGTTTTTGCGGTGCCTCCGCCGTAGGTGCGGTTAAATATGGATTCAAGCTCTTTGTCGAGGCCGGAGGATGCGGAATATGAAAAACCGGAGCCGGAAGTTGAACTTGCATCGGAGACCGTGCCTTCTTCGGACGCCTTGTCTGCCCGGAGGCTTCCGTTGCCTGCAGTGCCGGCTGCGGGCATGGCAGATCCGTCTGTGACTTTGACGGGCTTTCTTTTGTCGGTCAGCTGTCGTGGCACGTGCATGTAGTCATATACTTCGTTCCAGGGGACCACGAAGCCCGAACCGTGTGCACAAAATACGGAATCGGGAGTGTTCCTTAGATCCGCTGTCGGGTCGTATGCGCGCTCCGCGATGACTTCCTCTGCGTTGTGGCAAACGTCATAGCCGCCGGGAGAGAGTGAGAGCCTGCCTTCGCCTTTGGTATAAGCAGTGACCTCGAAGGCATATTCAAGCATCGTTGAAACGGGGGCGCGTCCGTAGATCACGGCGCGTTCCGTGGTAAGCGTGTGGGTCTTTACCGAGCCGCTGAGCCTTGTTATGTCGGTCATGGCGCGTCCGAGCTGGGCTGCGGGCACATCGAGCATAAAATCGTAATACGGCTCAAGGAGCACGGAAGTGTTGGACATGAGGCCCTGACGGACCGCACGGTATGTGGCCTGGCGGAAATCGCCGCCTTCTGTGTGCTTGGGATGAGCGCGTCCTCCGATGACCGTGAGCTTTACGTCTGTGAGTTCCGAACCCGTGAGGACGCCTTTGTGACGGCGTTCTGCGAGGTGAGTCATGATAAGCCGCTGGAAATTCATTTCCAGATCGTCGGTTGAAACGTCGGTGAAGATCTCTATCCCGCGCCCGCGTTCGTTGGGTTCTATTTCTATGTGTGCCTCTGCGTAATGGCGTAAGGGCTCGAAATGACCTACGCCTTCCGATATGGAGGAGACGGTCTCTTTGTAGATGATCCGTCCGGGACCGAATTCCACATCGATACCGAGCCTTGTGGAGATAAGGTTTTTAAGGACCTCCGTCTGTACCGCGCCCATTATACCTAAGCGTATCTCGTTTGTTTCTTCGTAATATGTGAAGCCTGTTTCCGGCAGTTCCTCGGAAAGTACCTGCAGGTCCGAGAAAGTCTTGTGAATGTTTGCTCCCGGAGGGAGAATAAGGCTGTAGGAGATGACAGGGGAAAGCTGCGGCGCGATGTCGTGTCCTTCGCCACCGATGAGTTCTCCCGCATAACTTTCCGAAAGACCGCAGAGTGCGACGACGGTTCCCGGTCCCGCGGTTTCGACCGATTTAAAGTTTTCGCCTGAATATATCCTTATCCTGCCGATTTTTTCTTCGTTTATCTTGTCCCTCACGGAGATCGTTCCGCTGAGTATCTTTAGATGTGTGAGTCTTGTGCCGTCGCTGTCGTGGGTGATCTTGAACACACGTGCGGAGAAAGGAAGAGAGGGATCTCCGGCGTAAGGAACGGTCAGTTTTGAGAGTCCCGAAAGGAATTGTTCTACTCCTGTAAGCTTTAGAGCTGAGCCAAAAAATACCGGTATTATACTCCTGGTTTTTGTCTCTGACACAAGTGTCACATCGGACAATTTTCCGGTCTCAAGATACTCATTCATCAAAGGCTCGGAAAGGGAAGCTATGTCCTCAGCCGAGAAATCGGTGAAGTTTCCGAATGCCTGTCCCGTACGCGCCGAAAGCTCATCGAGCAGGCTTTTTTCGGAGCGTGTCGCGATATCCATTTTATTAACGAACACAATGATTGGGACATGATAGTCGGAGAGCAGATTGAACAGAGTGGTCGTATGGCTCTGTACGCCGTCGGTGCCCGAGATCACGAGTATCGCGTAATCCAGGACGGAAAGGGTCCGCTCCGCTTCGGAAGCAAAATCCACGTGCCCCGGCGTATCTATCAAGGTGAAACTTTTTCCGCCCAGTTCAAAAACGGCCTGCTTTGAAAAAATGGTGATACCTCGTTTTTTCTCCAGTTCGAAGGTGTCGAGATAAGCATTGCCTTTGTCGACTCTTCCGGGAGTTTTAACTATTCCACAGCTGTAGAGCAGTGCCTCCGCAAGGGTGGTTTTTCCGGCATCGACGTGAGCCAGGATGCCAAGAGTTATTTTATTTTTTGTATCGATATTTTTATCCATGAAACAATTGTTGCAGTAAAATGTGTTGGGCTGAAGGTTGTCTTATTATATCATAAATCATTTTTGCGGCAAGTAAAGGTAAGCAAAAAATGGTTAGAAAAAGCATGAAATAAATAGTATCATGGTCGTGCTATATTTTTACAAGGAGATCGAAATGAAACGTATCTTATTTGCTCTGTCCGCAGCGGCACTGCTGACCGTTTCCGCATGCGGTAACGGAGCGGGAAACAGTGGGATGACAGCGGAGCCGGCGCCCGGAGAAAGCGGGATAGTCGGGGATATTGCGCCCGGAGGTGGCGGGACGACCGCAGATCTGACACCGGGAATTTCGGACGGTGCGGGAAAAAATGACAAGGATGGTGAAAACAGCATGGACAACGAAAAATTCAAAACTCTGTTTGAAGGGCTGAAGCTTTCAAAGGCATATAAAAACCCGAAGGAAGCAAATCCGATAATGGTCCAGTACTATGGCGCGGACCCTTGCGCAATGGTGTACAAGGACAGAGTTTATATCTATATGACGGCGGATTCTTACGAATATGATGCCACGGGAAATATCAAGGAAAACGGCTACGGAACGATAAAGTCGATCAGGATAGTGTCAACAGACGACCTTGTGAACTACACCGACCATGGCAGCGTAAATGTCGCGGGAACGAACGGCGCGTGCAAGTGGGCAAGGAATTCCTGGGCTCCCACGGCCGCATGGAAAAATATTGACGGTGTTGACCGCTTTTTCCTTTATTTCGCTGATTCCGGAAACGGTATAGGCGTGCTCACAGCGGACAGTCCTACCGGGCCGTTTACCGATGTGATAGGTCATGCGCTTGTGAACAGGTCTGTCGAAAACTGCGCAAACATTCCCTGGCTTTTTGACCCGGCGGTGCTTGTGGATGACGACGGCACGGGGTATCTGTATTTCGGAGGCGGCGTTCCCGAGGGACAGGCGGCGCATCCTTCAAGTGCGCGATGTGTGAGGCTCGGCGCGGACATGATGAGTCTTGACAGTGTGCCGCAGACCATCGATCCGCCTTACCTTTTTGAAGATTCGGGAATACATAAATTCAACGGAAAATATTATTACAGCTATTGCACCAATTTTTCCGTTGACGAAGCGGGCGCGGCCGAGTATGGTTTTCAAAACGGCGAGATATCTGTGATGGTGTCGGATTCGCCTCTCGGACCGTTTACATTCAGCGAGAGAGTGCTGAGAAACCCGGGCGCCGCGTTCGGACTCGGCGGGAACAATCACCACAGCATATTCTGCTTCAAGGATAAGTGGTATATAACCTATCATACAAGGCTTCTTGAAAAGAACATGGGTATCGAAAAGGGATACCGCTGCAGTCATGTGAACGGATTTGAGATGGGTGCGGACGGAAAGATCGGCCTTATTAAGATGGATGCTGTGGGGCCTGAACAGGTAAAGCAGGTCGATGCACGTAGCGAGCAGAATGCGGCCTGCGGCGCGATCCTTGCGGGGCTTCTTACAACGGGCGCGGACACTTCTTCTAAGGCTTACGGATGCGGAACAATGGCGCTTTCAGCGATAGATCCCGGTGATTATCTTAAAGTCCGCGGTGTGGATTTTGGAAGTGTGTCGCCCAGAAAGCTTGTGATGAAGATCGGAAAGACGGAGGCTCTTGGGAAAGATTGTGTGATCAAGGCTTGCGTTGGGCTTGCGTTTTCGGATGCGATAGCTTATGTTCCGGTGGGTGAAGCGCTTGCGGACGCTGCTCCTGGTGAGTTTGTGACGGTCTCTGCCGATATCATCGGGGATGTCACCGGAGTGGACGATCTGTTCTTCGTTTTTGCGGGATCAGGCTATGAAGTGCTCAGCTGGAGATTTGAATGATGTAGAGACTGGTTTTATGCAGCCGTTCCTTTGGGGACGGCTGTTTTTATGGGTTTCAAGCGTTTTATGTGGTTGATCTGAGTGGGGGCGCTTCCTCGTTGGAGGGCATATTTGATAGTGAGACACAGCAGGCAATGCGCGCCTTCGCGGTCTGTATCCTCGTCCGCATTCCGTCTCCCTCGCGGTGGAAGGGTACAGGTGAGCGTTCGAAGTGACCGCTCGGTCAAATAATGCTCCCGAGGTACAGCCACGCTCCGGCTCGCATCGTCGGCTGTTCTTCACTATGAAATATTTTTGAGTCGCTTGGTAAGCAGGGGTGTTTGTATGCTTCGGTGGTTGCGTTTATAGTGAGACACAGCCGTCGTGGTGCGCCTTCGCGGTCTGTATCCTCGTACGCATTCCGTCTCCCTCGCGGTGGAAGGGTACAGAAGTGCGTTCGAAGTGACCGCTCGGTCAAATAATGCTAGATCGGAAGAGCAC
>JAEEGF011003199.1_pt1 | contig 15285 bp, 16 predicted proteins | sample 9134171 | NCBI WGS metagenome assembly JAEEGF01 (sample SAMN16246542, study PRJNA631951) | gut metagenome | biome: gut microbiome; feature: rumen; material: AP-attached | host: Bos | place: Iran: Karaj | collected 2018-10 | reverse complement strand
GGGGACTGATCTATGTCAATCCCCTGCTTTTTTCATTTTTCAGTCTCCGCTCTTGTGCCTTGCTCAAGGCCGGTGAATTTCCTCTCTCATCATTTACTTATAGTTGCTTCTCAGCACAACTCCCGTGCTCTGCGCCAGCTCCAGGGCAGCGTTTGTGAAGGTGGAGTTTGTTATCACCATGGCGATGTCGCCGTCATAGTATTCTCTTGCTGCAATGATCTCCTGGACCGCTTTCACGCCGACGGGTGATTGATAGAGCTTGCACTGGATGCAGCATTTCCTGTTTTTCCTGTCATAGGCGATGATGTCGGCGCCAAAGTCTCCGCTGCCGCTCGTTACGCGCACATTGCGGTAGCCTTCTTTCCCGAGTCTGTTCGCTACGAATTGCTCATAGTCCCATCCGTCCATTTTTCCTGTCAATGCCGGGATGCTGTCAAACACTTTGGAAAAAGCCGATGACAACGGGCGGTCGACCCGGATGAAACAGTATACGACGGCGATCGCAGATGCAAATACTGTTTTGAGGAGCAGGAGGATACCGATGAACGCCAGCCGGATCAGGCCGCAGGCCAGGTAAAGCATGGAGCCTGCAAGCCACACGCAAAAATAAATGGTGCAGCCGGTAACGGAGCGTATGATCCCGATCTTGGCCAGGGAAGCAGAGATGCCGGCCCATTGGCTCTTTGTAAATTTTTTATAAGACTCCCACATTTTTTTGTCCTCTGTTCCTGCGCCCGGAACTTACCACTTGTTTTTCCTGAAAAGGAGGTTGTACCAAAAGCTGAGGAAAAGGGTAAGCAAGAAGTACATATCACGGCCTCCAGGATTTATTTTTCACCGATCCTATGGTAATATATTTATTGTCCCATTTTTGGGACAACATTTGTGGTTTTATATAAGTGGGCAAAAATAATGTCGGATTTGCAGATTAGCATGGTATGAGTTGATAAAGGAAAGTGCATGATGAACGGTCAGGAAATTCTGTTTTTAACATTGTCGCTGACTTTTGCCGTTACTGGTGTGGCTGTTGCGTTGATCGGCCGTAAGATAGAAAAGAAAAGGGCTGATCCGTCCTATGTCAAAAAAGAGCGCAAACGGAGATATTACGATTTCAGCAATGCACATATACAATATCAGCCAAAGCGCAAAGGCGAGGGTTATGCGTGGGTAGCCGTCGCTATCATATGGGCTGTGTTCCTGATCAAGATGACGGTGCCGGCACTTATTACCGGTTCATTGGTTGGTATCGGCTTTGTAATTAAGGACTGGCTGCAAAAGAGAAAGATTGCCGCTGCGGCAGATAAAGTGTCTATGAAGCCTGCAACGCCGCGGCCGGTCGAGACGAAGATCGAGCTTGCGCCTAACAAGCCGCCGGTCATCGTGAACAGCAATGTCGATGAGGAAGATGAACTGTTCCTCTTCGATGAGTACGAGGAAGATATCTGAGAGAAGGGTATTATTCAGCTTTTGAGAAGGAATAGGGGGTGATTATCATAGAGCCAAATGATTCGGTTTCTGCCGTGGTTGATGGATACACAGATGAGAAAAGAAGAGAGGCGTCTGCTTACCTGGAAGCTGTGTACAGAAGACGGTCAAGACGGGCGCTGGGGAACATTGTTAAATGGATTTCTGCAGCAGTGCTTTTGGCGGTGCTTCCGTGTCTGCTGGTCAAGGTGGGCCTGACAACGGCTTTTGATTATGATCCTCATTCAAGCCCGGGCGCAGCCTTTTTCGCCGGTATGCTCTTTGCTGTTCCCGGCGCGGTTGTCGTTGCGGCGATCGTCATGGGGCTCTCCTCCCTCATCCGGTCTGAGATCCGGGAAGTACGGCAGGCAAAAGAGTCCTGGATAACTTCCGGTGCGTCATATGCGCTGGCAGCGATCAAAAAAAGAAGAAGATGGACGGTCGGACTCCTTGTTTTTGTTGCGGCCTGGGCCACTGTGATTATGATCGGCAGCGCTGTAGCTGTGGATAGGAACAGGACAAGAATATTTGCGGAAGCGGACCGGCTTTATGCTGAAGGCCATTATGCCGAGGCTGCGGATAAATACTATGAGCTCTGCAATCCCGATTACGGGGAAGCAAGGACCATGTATTATCTGTGCATTTCTCATGAGGCCTATGAATCCGGCGACCTGAAAAAGGCGGCAGATTATGCCGATCTGGCGGGCAATAAAGGATTTCTTCACGGGCATGAAGAGAAAACCAAGGAGCTCGAAGCATACCGGACGATGGTAACGGAAAAATATAATGCTTATAAGGAAGAGCATGACCGGTTGCTGAGAGAGGCAAACAGGAGAAAGGCTCTCATTGAGAGTGCCCAGAAATCGGCCAAGCAGAAATCCAGCTCCTCCAAAAGTTCTTCCAAGAGCTCCTCGAAAAAGAAATCCTCATCTTCCGATCCTTATAACGCTTCCGATTATGCCCATGCTGAAGATTTCTACGAGTGGTACTATGATGATTTCTATGACTACGAGGAAGCGGAAGAATACTGGGAAGAACACGGCGGGTAACAAAAAAGAATGGGGACTGATCCAGGTCAGTCCCTGTTTCATTAATGTTATGTAAACCATAGTTTATAAAAAAACATCTCCGCTTTTGTCAAGACCGGGTAGGCTTTGTGCTCGCCATACCGGAAGGGCGGAGATGTTTTATTTATCGAGTTATTGCGGCGCAATTTGCCTCTGGAAAGCCATTGCCGGTACTCCGCATTCTCCTCGGTGAATAAGAGAATATCATTTCGGGATATAAAAAGCAAGGCTTCATTCTTCGGTCCCCCGCCCGCATCCTGCCCGCTTCAGTATTTCAGCGGGTAAGTTGGCAGCTGAAAGGGAATGCACTGCCCGTTGTAGAAGGCGATGCGGTCCTGCAGCATGCCGTATTCGCTGATCACTTCGATCTGCTTATACCGGCCGCTGGTGTCTTTCCGGTAGCTGTTCATGTGATCCAGCGCGCTTTCCCGGTCCCAGAAGAAGCGGATCTCGTCCTTTTTCCCGTCCGCCCGCACGAACCGCACGATATACCCCCGCACATTGCATGTTTTATGATTCGCCGTTCCCATCTGCCTGCACCTCCGCCGCCGGGATCTTCGTTTTTCATCGCTTCCAGGGTATCATGTTTGCTGTCCCGTTTTCGGGACAGCATCGGATATCCGGGCGGAAGAGGATAAAAAGTTGATCACATACAGCGGATCGACCATCAGGCCGGCCTGATAGGTCCCCTGGATGAATCTGAATAGTATCCCGGATACTTCAAGAGCATTATGCAAAAAGCAAAATCCGTCGGATTGAAAAATAAAAATCCGTCGGATTGAACTTGCGAAATCCATCGGATTGTGTTATCCTGTTGGTGCTTGAGGTGATGCGCATGGAAAAAATCATGGACAAAACAAAATATAAAGTCCGTCTGATCGATGAAGCCGTGGAACGCTATCTGACCACGATCGGCGCGGTCTGCATAGAAGGGCCGAAGTGGTGCGGAAAAACCTGGACCTCCTCTTATCATTGCAACAGCGAGATCATGCTTGGCGATCCTGCCAACAACTTTCAGAACCGCGCGCTGGCGGAAATATCCCCGGCGCTGGTGCTGGAGGGCGAGACGCCGCGTCTGATCGATGAATGGCAGGAGGTTCCGCCTCTTTGGGACGCAGTGCGCTATACCGTGGACCTGCGCGGTCAAAAGGGGCAGTTCATCCTGACCGGATCATCTACGCCAAAGCGCAAGGGCGTTCTCCACAGCGGCGCCGGGCGAATCGGCAAGCTGCGCATGCGGCCTATGTCTCTCTATGAATCCGGAGACTCCAGCGGAATGGTCAGTCTGCAGGAACTCTGTGCCGGAAAGTTGTCCCCCGTTATATCTGGTGAAGTTGATCTGCGTACGCTGGCCAGACTTACTGTGCGCGGCGGCTGGCCGGGGAATCTGGACACGGATGAGAAGGATATTTCTCTGCTCCCCAACGAATACCTGAACGCGGTGATCGACGACGATGTGAACCGCGTCGACGGCATCAAACGCGACAGCAGGAAGGTCCGCCTTCTGCTGCGCTCCCTCGCCCGCAACGAGAGCACGACCGCTTCAAATAAGACGCTGAAAAACGATATCAAAGAGATCGATGACGAGGATATCGACGTGGAGACGGTAGCCGCCTATTTGGACGTCTTCACACGTTTGTTCCTCATAGAAAACCAGGAGCCTTTTGCGACGAGGCTGCGTTCCTCTGTTCGCGTCAAGCAGGCGGAGAAGCGGCATTTCTGCGATCCTTCTCTGGCCTGCGCACTGCTGCGGGCCACGCCGGAAAGGCTGATCGGCGATCTTGAGACCTTTGGCTTTCTCTTTGAAGCGTTGTGCGAGCGTGATCTGAAGATCTACGCGGAAAGCTTCGGTGCTAAGCTGTATCACTATCAGGACTACGCAGGAAATGAAATGGACGCCGTCATTGAACTGCCGGACGGCGGCTGGTGCGGAATTGAGATCAAGCTTGGCGCCAACAAAATCGAGGAAGCCGCGTCAAACCTGATCCGTATTCGAGATGAGATCGTCAAAGACGGCGGGAAGGCGCCTTCGTCCCTGGTCGTCCTCTGCGGTCTGTCCAATGCGGCCTACAGAAGGCCGGACGGCGTATTCGTCGTCCCGCTTACAGCGTTGAAAAACTGAAGCAAGAGAAAACAGGAGGTTTTCCGTCTATGAATGCTCCCCTGCCGACAATTCCGGCCGCAGCGCTGCAGACGCTTCCGCCGCACAGCGGCGAGCCGGAGGCGGCCCTGAAGGAGGCTCTGTCCGGACTCGGAAGAAAGATCGTTGTCCTGGACGACGACCCCACCGGCGTGCAGACCGTGAACGGCGTCTATGTCTACACCCGCTGGGATGCGGAGACGGTCGCCGAGGCTTTCCGCGCGCCGGAGCAGATGTTTTTTATTCTGACCAACTCCCGCGGCCTGACCGCGCCGGAGAGCCGTGCCCAGCATCGGGAGATCGCGGAAAACATTGCCGCCGCAGCCGCTGTGACCGGGCAGGATTTTCTGGTCCTCAGCCGGGGCGATTCCACGCTCCGCGGCCACTGGCCGATGGAGACGGAAACGCTCCGCGAGGTGCTTGAGGCGAGGACCGGGAAGCGCTATGACGGCGAGGTGATCTATCCCTTCTTCCCTGAGGGCGGGCGCTATACCCTGCATGACATCCATTACGTCCGGCAGGGCGATACGCTGATCCCGGCGGGGCAGACAGAGTTCGCCGGGGACAGAAGTTTCGGTTACGCAGCGTCCCGGCTGCCGGACTGGTGCGAGGAGAAATCCGGCGGACACTTCCGCGCGGAGGACTGCTGCCGCATCTCCCTGGAGGAACTGCGCGCCGGGGATGTGACGGGCATCGCCGGGAAGCTCAGGGCGGTCACCGGCTTCGGCAAGATCACCGTCGACAGCGCAGACTATGAAGATGCGGCCGTTTTTGTCACCGCGCTGTGTGAGGCGATCGCGGGAGGCAGAGAATTCCTTTTCCGCTGTGCGGCGGCACTGCCGAAGGTGCTCGGCGGCGTAAGGAGCATCCCTCTGCTCACCCGGGAGGATCTGGTGGACCGGAGCAATCCTGACGGCGGCATCATCCTGGTGGGCTCCCATGTAAACAGGACGACCCGGCAGCTTGCGATGCTCCGGAACAGCGGCTGTCCCATGGAATTCATCGAGTTCGATCAGCACCGGGTCCTGGAGGAAGACGGCGCCGGTCTGGAACGGGAGGTCGCGCGTGTTCTCGCGCAGGTGGAGGAACTGCTCCCGACGGGGAAGTCCGTTGCCGTCTTTACCCGGCGCGAACGCCTGGATCTTCCGACCGAAGATCGGGACCGGCAGCTTCAGATCTCAACACAGATCTCCGATGCGGTGACAAGCATCGTCGGGAAGCTGTCGGTGCGTCCGTCCTTTCTCGTTGCCAAGGGCGGCATCACCGCCAGTGACGTCGGGACAAAGGCGCTCCGGGTCCGAAAGGCGCTGGTCATGGGCCAGATCCGCCCCGGCATCCCGGTCTGGCAGACCGGTGAAGAAAGCCGGTTCCCGGGCCTCCCGTATGTGATCTTCCCGGGAAATGTGGGCGCGGATGACGACCTGCTCCGCATCGCCCGGACCCTGATGCCGTAAGGCAGGGAGCGGGGAATTAATTTGAAATTCGGGGACTTTTTCCTAGCACGGGGATGGAAAACGCGGGGGAACTGTGTTATGATTACCCAAGGCTAACTGATTGGGGTTTCTGAAGATAAAGAGAGGAGCGCATATGCATTCGATCTGGCTTCTGGTGGGCATCACGGCCTTGGCCGGCGTCGGCGGCACGGGGATGGGCGGCGTGATCGCCTGCCTGTTCCGCAAGGACTCCGACAAGACCGTCAGCCTGCTCCTTTCCTTCGCGGCCGGCATCATGACCGCCGTAGTCTGCTTCGACCTGCTGACGGAGGCGCTGAACGTGGAGGGGCCGGCTTCCGGCGTGTGGATGGTGATGTGCGGGGTGATGATCGGCTTCGCGGTGATCGCGCTGCTCAACGCGTGGATCGACAAGACCACCAACCATGAAGTGGCGCATATCGACGAGAACCACCCGCGTACGGCCGACTCGCTGGAGGAGCTGACCCACGCCAACCACCTGGTGGAGCACCGGGAAGGCCGCCAGCCCCGCAGCGGACTGTTTCTGGCGGGCCTCGTGATGGCGGCGGCCATCGCGCTGCACAACGTGCCCGAGGGCATGGTGATCGGCGCTTCCTTCGCCACGACGGCGGAGCAGCTGCTCACCAACCGCGGCGGCCTTATCATGGCGCTGGTGATCGGCCTGCACAACATCCCCGAGGGCATGGCCGTGGCCGTGCCGCTCATCTCGGGCGGCATGAGCAAACCGAAATCCGTGGGAGTGACGGCGCTGTCCGGCGCGCCCACCATCCTGGGGGCTGTGCTGGGGTTCCTGATCGGCACCATCAGTCCCACAGCGCTGGTGCTGTCGCTGAGCTTCGCCTCGGGCGCCATGCTGTACGTGGTGTTCGGCGAGCTGCTGCCGGAGTCGATCCTGATGTGGAAGTCGAAGCTGCCGGCGCTGCTGGCGGTGCTGGGCATGCTGACCGGCCTGCTGATCATTTACGTCTGAAAAAGGCTGCAAAAAGCCTCCGCTGACCGGCGGAGGCTTTTCTTATATGGCGGTTACTTTTTGATGAATGCCATCTCGGTGTCGAACGAGTCCTTGATGATCATGGTGTTCGCATCCTTGAAGCTGAACTCGCTGTCGAATACGTCGTCCTCGGTGAAGTACTCGTTGTTCACGTAGCGGACGAGCAGATGGCCGTCCTGCACCTCGTACTTCAGCTCGTAGGTGACTTCCTGGTCGCCCACCTTCATGGTGTAGGTGCCGGTGCCGTCGTCTTTCAGGACATAGACAGCGCCCAGGCCGGACTCCGGATCATTGTACTCCCAGGTGCCCACCATCGGGTCTTCGTCTTTTTTGGCGCCGCAGCCGGCCAGCGCGAACAGCATCGCGAGCGCAAGCACGACGGCAAGAATCGCGGTGATCTTTTTCATATGTTTTCCTCCTCGCGTGATCTATTCCTTCAGCATGTGCGTTCATGGTAGCGCCGGCGCGGGCGCTTGTCAACTTATTTTGTATGTAACAGTTCAGTCGATGCGGTCGCCGTTGCCGTATACTTCGCAGAAGCGCGCGGCGAAGGACGGCGTCTGCCCGGCGACGTAGAGGTGCGAGATATCGCCCACCGAAGATGCGCGGAACGACGCGACGCCCGGCCGGCGCTCCTCGGTGCAGAAGGTGGTGACGGACGACGTCACCATGACCAGGCCCTGCCACAGCACCAGAGGCGACACGTTCATGAGCCGGCTCATCAGCAGGCACGAAAGGCCGAAGTGGCAGAAGAACGCGAGCGTATCGCTGTTGGGGCGCTCGGCACGATAGACGAGCCCATCGCGCACATAGCCATGGGAAGCAAGGAGCTCATCGAACGCGGCGAACACGCGGTCGGCGGCGGCTTTCACGTCCATCTCGGCGAGGACCGGGTGCTCGAACCAGTGCTCGCGGTCCAGCAGGACGGGGTTTGCGGCCAGGTCCTGCGGGAGCCAGTCCCAGGGCACGACGCTGAGCCCGCCTTCCTTGTCGGGGCGGTGGACGCGGATATCGAACTCGCGCAGCCAGTCGTATGTCACGGCGGTCCTTCCCGCCTTCTCCAGCGTCGGGCGCGCGGTCTCGACCGCCCGGCCCAGGGGCGAGACGAAGTATTCCGTGATATCCATGGGCGCGATGCGCTCGGCCAGCAGCTCGGCCTCGCGCTGCCCCCTTTCGGTCAGGGTATCGGTGTAGTAGTCCGGCTCCCCGTGCCGGATGAGAAGAAGTTTCATCGGTATGCTCCTCTCAGATGGTGTCTGCCTGTTATTATACCCTGTTACGCCCGAAAAAGAAATAGGGCATAACAGGGTATCTTTGCGGTTCCCCGCTGTAAATAAACCCGCGTTATAAAACGGGAGCTATGCCCGCTCCCCCATCTTTTCGGTCAGGAAATGGAGGCTCTCATCGTGCTGCGAACGGGAGATGGCGCCGTGCTCCAGAAAGCAGGCCAGCAGCGCCTTTTCCCGCAGGAACAGCTGATGGTTCTTCTCCGCGTATGTCAGCTTCTCCCAGCCCTGGGATTCAAAAGTCCAGCTCATAGGGTCGTCCGCTCCTTTCACATCACTGAAGCAATCTCTTCTGTGATTCAAGGATACCACAGACGCTGTCCCTTTTTTAGGACGAGGTCCCGGCCGGCTCAGCCGGCCTTGAAGTTGTAGATGGGTTTGAGGACTTCCAGAACGTCGACGCTCTCGCCGATCACGTCGATGATGTCGGCGAGGGACTTGTAGGCCATGGGGGCCTCGTCCAGCGTCTCCGCGCTGACGGAGGTGGTGTAGACCCCGGCCATCTCGCGGCGGTACTCTTCCAGATCCAGCTGCTCCTTCGCCGCGGTACGGGAGAGGATGCGGCCGGCGCCGTGCGGCGCGGAGAAGTTCCACTCGGGATTGCCTTTGCCGACGGCGAGCACGCTGCCGTCGCGCATATTGATGGGAATGAGCACCTTCTCGCCCGCATGGGCGGCGATGGCGCCCTTGCGGAGGATCATCTCGTCGGTGTCGATGTAGTTGTGGATGGTGTGGAAAGCGGAAAGCGGCTCGATCTTGAGGCGCTGCAGGATGATCTCGGCCATGCGCTCGCGGCTGCGGCGGGCAAAGCGCTGGCAGATCTCCACATCGTGCAGGTAGTCGTCGAGGTACTGCCCGTAGACGAAGCAGAGGTCCTCGGGGATGGTGGCCTCGTGCGCGTCCCAGCGCAGGGCCTTGAGGGCGCGCTCGATCTCCCTGCGGCGGCCGGCGGCCTTGTACTCGGCGATCAGTGCATCACGCTTCTCGAAGTACTCCTCCATGCCTTTATTCAGGTCCACGGCCAGGCGCTGGTAGTGCTCGGCCACCTGCTTGCCCAGATTGCGGGACCCGGAGTGGATAACGAGGTAGCGGGTGCCGTCCTTCGCCTCGTCGATCTCGATGAAGTGGTTGCCGCCGCCCAGTGTGCCCAGGCTGCGCTCGAGGCGCCTGGTATCCTTCAGCGCGCGGTAGCAGCGGAGGGGGAGCAGGTCGAAGCGCTCGGTCCTGCCCTCCCAGACGTTCATGCCGGAGGGGATATAATGCGCGGCGGCGTCCATCTTCTCCATGTTGATGTCCACCCTGCCGAGCTCCACGGTGTACATGCCGCAGCCGATGTCCACACCCACCACGTTGGGCACGGCCTTGTCGATCACGGTCATGGTGGTGCCGATGGTGCAGCCTTTGCCGGCGTGTACGTCGGGCATGATGCGGATGCGGCTGCCGGCGGTGAACTCATAGTCACACATGCGGCGGATCTGCTCGATGGCCTCGTCCTCGATGACTTTGGCGAAGCAGACCGCGGTATTCACTTTTCCTTTGATCTCCATCATTGCTGTTTTCTCCTTGGTAAGATATGCGAAAAGCCGCCTGCCTCATACAAGGCAAGCGGCTGCGGCTTCTCTGCGGTTCCGTCCCGGGCGGGGCGTCCTGCGGTCAGGCAGTCCTGCTTTTTTGCCTTATATGAGCGCGCGGAAAGACCGTCCGTGCTTCATAGCCGGACAGACGATCTGAGAGCGAGCTTGTTGGCAAAACGAACTGTTTTGAACGCATTTCCGTTTCCTTTCCGGGCGTTTGCCCTGATTTTCCGCCGCTACTATAACACGGCGCTTTCGGTTTGTAAAGAAACCTGCAGTATAAAGAATCCTTAAGTCCTCATGGGGCCGGGCGGCGGGCAGCACGCGGGAGGCTGAGGATGCCGGCCATCTGCTGGGCGGCGATCTGCGCGTCGTTGTAGTAGGCCGCTTCGGAGGGGCCGGTGTCGTAATTGTAGTTGGCCACGATGTCGACGGCATAGCCGTGCTGCTGCCGGTACAGGGCCGCCACCAGATTGTACAGCGCCTGGCCCCACCGCTGGTGATAGGAGGAGGTGACGATGGTCATCGTGTGCACGCTGTTCTCCCGCAGGATCTCCATCGTGTTCACGGCGTTCTCCGCGGTGGTCATGGCCCGCTCGTCGATAAAGACGCGGCCTGCGTCGATGCCGCATTCCTCCGTGAGGTAGGCCTTCATCATGCCGGCTTCGGTGTGCTTCTCGGGGTTGTTGCCGCCCGTGGCGCCGCCGGAGCAGACGAGGATGGCAGCAGGGTACGTTCTGGCCATGGCCGCGGCCGCTTCGCACCGGCCTTTGAGCTCCGGCCGCATCTCGCCGTTCCGCAGCTCGTACCCGAGGACCACGATGGCGTGGGTGCTTCTGTTCGGGACGCCCGCTTCCGCGAGCTCGGGAGCGGTGCCGCCGCCGTGGTAGAGATACATCTCATAGTCCGGGTCGAGGTACACCTTCTGCCAGTGGGCGGCGACCGCCTGCGCGAGAGCGTAGTCCTCCCGGTCGATGGAGCGGATCGCCTCAAGGTCCCGGGCGATGGTCTGCGCATCTCCGGCGGACGGGGTCTCGTAAGCCGCCAGAAGGTCGGCAAGCAGCAGGCTGAAGTTGGCTTTGTTCGCCTCCGTGACCGGCGGTCGTTTCGGCTCCCGCTGCGTGAATACGAGCAGTGCCAGCAGCGCGAGGGCAGCCACAACGGCGATGAAGATCCATAAGCTGCGCTTTTTCATGCTTTTTCCTTCCTTACAGCTGCATACAGCAGGGCGCTTCAAAGCCGGCGTCCGGGTGCTCGTTCAGCAGCCGCTTTGCGTACGTGAGGGCCTCGGATGCCGAGAAAAAAGTGTTCTGCGGGGCAGAGATCGTCCGTTTGGTGCCAAAATAGCTCACGGCGTAGAACTCGCCGAGCTGGCAGATGCTCACCATGCTGCCGTCTCTGCTCGGGCGGCAGAGGGAGGCGATGTCGTTTGCCATCACTCGGCCTCCGGGCGCCCGATATCGTCGAACGTGTAGCACCCGGCGTCCTGCTCTTCGGCCTTCTCGCGGTGAAAGGCGATGGCCAGCTCGAAGAGCTCGGCATGCTCGCCGCCGAAGTGGACATCCTCATACTCGGCCAGCAGCTGACTGAATTCCCTGACGCGGCGCAGCACGTCGGCACGGATGAGGAGCGCTTCGGAGAGGATGGCGCCCTCCGTCTCGTCCCGCGGATCACAGTTGCGGATGAGCCACTGCGAGATCGGGAGCGTGAGATAGCGGCAGAACTCGGCGTTTTCGTAGTCCTTGACGTCGTCGCAGGCCCAGGCGGCGTGCATCAGGGCATGGAACGCCTCGACGGCGATGCCCTCGGCCTCGCAGATCATGTACCAGCGGAAGAAGTCGGCCGCCAGGGATGATTTGAACTGCACGCCGCGGCACGTCTGATAGTCCTCGCCGGCGAGCCACTCCTTTGTGATCCCGCGCTCTTCCTCCAGCGAGGGGGCTGCGAGACCGCACTCCGGGCACACCCGGATCCAGAACGGCATGGCGGACCGGGCCATCTCCGCCGGGCGGAAGTCCAGGTCCGGAGAGCGGAAGCTGGAGCAGCTCATGAGCTCCTGATGGGTGCTTTCGGCGCCGCAGACCGCGCAGGTGCAGGTGATGTCGTGAAATGTCATGTGGGATCCTCCTTCAAACAGGACCGCGCTTTGTTTTCGGCTCCACCGTAGCAAAAACCAAAGAGTTTGTCAAGAAAAGCGAAGCGGGGTGCTTCAACGAGCACCCCGCTTTTGCTATTCGCTTTTCGGTCAGACTTTGCCGTTTTCCTCGCGCCACTGGGCGTAGGCCTTGAGCTCCGGCTCGTCGATCAGGAACGCGGCGGCGAACACTGCCAGATCGTCGGCGTAGCCCACAACGGGGACGTTGTCGGGGATCAGGTCCTTGCCGGTCACGAGATAGATGATGGCGGCCACCAGCGTGGCGATCACCTTCGGGGAGACGGCGGTGTACTCTCTGGTGATGTAGCTGCGGATCATGTCGATCATCAGCGGGATGCGGGAGAGCGCGTCGCCGGCCATGGGCACTTCCTTCATCTTCTCTTCAAACTGCTTCAGCAGCGCTTCCAGTTTGGGAGGATTCTTCAGCAGTTCCTCCGCCTGTTCTTTGAAGCTGTTCAGGGCTTCCTTCGCTTTTTCGAGATCCATAGTATGCTTCCTTTCTTCGTTTTGTCCTGTCGTTTTCCGGGTCCCGGTCTCCCGGAGTTTCTGTGCTTTTATTATACGCGCCCGGCCTCTCTCCTGCAACAAAAAACGAAAGAAAACCGGGGTTTGACAGCGCAGGCGCGGGATGATAGACTGGCGGCAGAAAGACTGCAGGACCTCTGAAAGGAGAAAACCCATGAAAAAAAGCTGCTTCAACGCCGGGTGGACGTTCGCAAAACGCGGGCAGGAGGCTGCGGCCGTCCCGGTCACGCTCCCGCACGACGCAATGCTGTATGAAACGCGCAGCAAGGACTCACCTACGGGCGCGGGCTGCGGATACTTCCCCGGCGGCGCTTACGTTTACACCAAGCGCTTCCCCGTTCCGGAAAACTGGCGGGAGAAGCACATCGTGCTCGAGTGCGAGGGCGTGTATAAAAACGCGACCGTCTCCCTGAACGGGAAGGAGCTGGCCCGCCAGGCGTACGGCTACTCCAACTTCTTCGTCACTCTGGACGGCGCGCTCAAATGCGGCGAAGAAAATGAACTGGTCATCGTGGCAGACAACTCCGCCTGCCCCAACTCCCGCTGGTATTCCGGCAGCGGCGTCTACCGCAACGTGAACCTCTACGAGGGCGAAAAGGCGTTCATCGCGCCGGACGGCCTCGCGATCCGCGCGGAGCGGAACGGCTCGGCCGCGGTCGAGGTGACCGTCAGCGGCGGCGACGCGGTCAAGGTGACGATCCTGGACGGCGAGAAGGAACTCGCGAGCGCGGAGGCCCCCGTGACGGACGGCAAAGCAATACTCACGTTGCAGGCAGACGAGATCACGCCGTGGAGCGCGGATACCCCGCGCCTGTACCGCTGCACGGCGGAGCTGATGAAGGACGGCGCCGCCGTCGATCAGGCGGAGGACATGTTCGGCTTCCGGTCGCTGAAGTGGAGCACGAAGGGCTTCTTCGTCAACGGCAGGGAGACGCTGTTCCGCGGCGCCTGCATCCACCACGACAACGGCATCCTCGGCGCGTGCTCCTACGAGGCCGCGGAGGAGAGACGCGTACGGCTCCTGAAGGACGCGGGCTTCAACGCCATCCGCATGGCGCACAACCCGGCCTCCAAAGCGCTGCTCAGCGCCTGCGACCGGCTGGGCATGTACGTGATGGACGAGTTCTGCGACATGTGGCTGATCCACAAGAACCCCTACGACTACGCCGACCAGGACTTCCGCACCGACTGGGAGAAGGACCTGCGGGCGATGCTCGTGAAGAACCGGAACCACCCGTGCGTGGTGATGACCTCCATCGGCAACGAGATCTCCGAGCTGGCGCTGCCCGAGGGCCAGGAGTTCTGCCGGAAGATGGCCGACTTCTGCCGCGCCTTCGACCCCTCCCGCCCGGTCACGCTGGGCGTGAACCTCATGCTGTGCAGCATGACCGCCAAGGGCAAGGGCCTTTACGGCGAGAAGAAGAACGGCAAGGAAAACAAGACCGGCAGCACCGGCATGGACAGCCTCCCCACCAGCCAGTTCTTCAACGTTCTGATGAACAAAGCGGGCAGCATGATGGACAAGATGGCGGCCAAGCCCGCCGCCGACAAAGCGACCGAAGCTGCCTTCGCCGCGCTGGATATCGGGGGCTACAATTACGCCACCTCCCGCTACGAGCCGGACGGCGGCCTGCATCCCGAGCGCGTGATCGTCGGCTCCGAGACGCTGCCGAAGACCCTTTACGCCAACTGGCAGCTGGTGAAGAAGCTGCCTTACGTCTGCGGCGACTTCATGTGGACCGGCTGGGACTACCTGGGCGAGTCCGGCATCGGCACCGTGCGCTACAAGAGCTTCAGGCAGCCGGGCCATGACGCGCCCATCATCTCCGGCGGCTGCGGCGTTGTAGACATCTGCGGCAAGCAGCGCCCCGAGGTGCAGTGGAACCGCCTGATCTGGGGCCTGACCGACAAGCCCGGCATCGCGGTGGAGCCCTATACCCACGCGGACGAGGCCGGCGCCGTCTCCATGTGGCGCGATACCGACGCCGTGGAGAGCTGGAGCTGGGCCGGCTGTGAGGGCAGGAAGACCAAGGTCACCGTCTACGCCTCCGGCGAGACCGTGGAGCTGCTGGTGAACGGCAGGTCGTACGGAAAGAAAAAGACGAAGGAATTCAAGGCCGAGTACAAAAAGGTCGCCTACGAGCCGGGCACGGTCACCGCGGTGAGCTTTGATGCGAAAGGCAATGAGATCGGCCGCAGCCTGCTCTCGACCGCCATGGGCAAAACGCAGCTGAACGTCTACGCCGACAAGAAGTTCCTCCGCGCCGACGGGCTGGATCTCTGCTATCTGGCCATCGACCTCACCGGCGAAGACGGCACCCTCAAAGTCTCCGAGGACCGGCCTGTCACGGTGACGGTGGAAGGCGCCGGTGAGCTCATCGCGCTGGGCTCCGCCCGGCCGAACATGGGCGAGAACTTCGTCTCCGACACGCACACCACCTACTACGGCAAAGCGGTGGCGGTCATCCGGCCGAAGGAAGAGCAGGGCGAGATCCGCGTCACCGTCCGCAGCCCGCTGCTGGAGGAAAAACACGTCTCCTTCTGGGCGGTCAAATAAAAGAGATCATAAGCAGCGGCAGGGGCAAGTCCCCTGCCGCTTTTTCTATCCCTT
>JAEEGF012471024.1_pt1 | contig 15286 bp, 8 predicted proteins | sample 9134171 | NCBI WGS metagenome assembly JAEEGF01 (sample SAMN16246542, study PRJNA631951) | gut metagenome | biome: gut microbiome; feature: rumen; material: AP-attached | host: Bos | place: Iran: Karaj | collected 2018-10 | reverse complement strand
ATTATCTTCTTAACTTTATTCCTGCAGGACTGCGGCATCATTCCGCCAAACTGCTGCTCCACCCACTTATCTGCATATTCCAGGGTTATGCTGCAGTCGCTGCCGCCCCACTTATCTATGTCATAGGCAAGATCCAGGAAAAATGAAAGTCCGAACTCCTGAGTACCTATGTCACCCACATTGACCACCCAGATGTCCCTTACACCAAATTCGTAGGCCTGAGTCATCTGCTCCCATACTCTCGGAAGATAGGTTCCTCCGATCCACTGGAAAGAATATGGTCCGCCGTGCATATCCATGTGGTAGTACATCCCATATCCGCCCTTGTGATTTCTCATCTTTTCAGAAGGAAGGGTTCTGGTGTAACCACAGTTGTTGTCAGATAGCATCAGCGTGACGCCCTCAAGCTCGGGGTCATCCATAAGCCCCGGGGTGGTGCTGTTTCCGTAAAAGAATTCCTCAACTTCGGTAAAAAGAACAAACTGTCTCGGAACCTTATCAATATCTTCATCCACAATCTCTTTGATCAGAGTATTCTGGGTTTTAAGCACATCTTTCAAAAGATCTATATTTTCTTTAAGGCCTGAATCAGCGCTGAGGATCCTTGAATCCCTCTCTCCTCGCATGCCCATGGTTATTACATTTTCAAAGGTTTTATTTCTCACAAGGCCATCTCTCCAGAACCTTGTTATGCCGTCCCTGTTGCTTATAAAGCTCCAGTCATCGCCATAGATTGAATCCTTACCTCTCAGAAGCCCGTACTCCTCGCCGCTTCTCATGCAGGGCTCATGGTGGGAGGTGCTCATCACAACACCGTATTCATCTGCCAGTCTGGCGCTCTCAAGCCCCGGGCCGTCCATACTGAAATTGGATCTCCACATGGCGGGCCACAGATAATTACCCTTAAGCCTTAGCAGCAATTCAAAAATTCTCTCGTAGCAGCTGGCATTAATGCCGCCAAAATGCACCGTTGCCCAGTTTCCAAACGCGGGCCACTCGTCATTTATAAAAAATCCTCTGTACTTAACCGAGGGTTCCCCGGAAATCAGATTTACTTCATCTGATAAAGTCACATTCTTTCTCTTTTTGGGAAAACAGTGGTTCCAGTTGACCAAAGGTGATACTCCAAGGAGTTCTGACAGATGGAACAGTCCGTAAATCGTCCCTCTCTTATCGCTCCCTGCAATGATAAGAGCATGGTCTACGCCCTCTAAAGGGTTATCCACAATCTTGAAGATGTAGGTCTCCCATTTTCCCCGGATCTCGTCAAGCTTTATAAACCCGCGCCTGTCCATATCTTCCAGATAATCGCTCTTATCAGCCGTTCCAAAAATGATAAGGTTCTTGCACTTGCTGCCCTTGGAATACTCTCCGGCTCTAAAACCCGTCACCAGGAAAATATCCTCCCTGACCAGCTCTGCAACCTTATTTACTCCGGGAAAAGCTTTGGCTTCGTAAGTTAACATTATTTTATTGTCAAAACTTACTTTTGCCACACTTCATCCCCCGATTTCTTTTTATTTCTCATGAAAAGCAGTTAAAAAAAATAGTTTTCACACAATTCCTCTTATAATGATTGTATATCTAGGAATTTTACAGAAATACACAAAAAGATAGTATTTTTTTGCAATTTCCGATATAATATTGCACAACAAGATATGCCATTGCGAAATTAACTTTATAAATATTGCACATATTAATAATCATCAAGGAGAGACGAACATGAGAAAGGCATTGGACTGTCCCTACAGCTTAATAGACCGTGAATATATCTGTGAACACAAGACGGCGAGAGTTACTCTTTCTGATATTAAGACAGTGCACAACCACGATGGCTATGAGATAGTCCTCTTCCTAAGAGGGGACGTTAATATAATGATAGAACCCGAAATGATAAAGATGAAAAGAGGCGACATGTTCTTTATCAGCCCTCTGGTATTCCACGGCCTTGATCTTGAGGATATCAGCGGCTATGAGCGAGTTGTTGTAAATATTCAGTATGAGTATCTGAAAGAACTGGGGGACGAAGAAACAGATTTTTCCTCTCTCTTCAGGAGCGAGGATACTCCCAACATGAATCACCTCCATATACCGGAGGAGGCGCTTCCCTCCTTCATTGATCTGGCGGAAAGGCTCAATGAATGCATGGACAGCCATGAGTTTGGTCACAGCGTAATGGCCAAAGCCCTGTTGGTGGAGTTTCTTCTTCTTACCTGCAAGTACTCTGCCAATGCTGCGCCTCAGAAAAAGAACAGTCTGATGCCTCAGGTTGTCTCCAAAATATTTGATTATATTGAATCCCATATTCAGGAGGACTTTACAATCAACAGCATGTCCACAGAGCTCCACTATAGCAGCGACCACTTAAGCCGCGTATTTAGTGAGGCCACAGGAGACTCCCTGAAGCACTATATAAATGCAAAAAAAATAGTTCTGGCTCAAAAACTCTTGCTCCAGAACTATTCTCCGTATGATGTCTGCTTCATGGCAGGCTATAACAATTATTCAAGCTTCTCAAGGCGCTTTTCCAAGCAGATCGGCATGTCTCCGAAGCAATACCAGTTAAGCATCCTGAAAGCCGATTAATGATGCATCCTCAATAGTACATCAGAAAATATCTCTGCCCTTCTCATCAGGGATTCCGCTCTTTCTAAAGAAGTAGGAATTCACCTGATCGCACCACTCGTGGGCGTTGTCCACCTGCATCTCAAAGCGGTGAGATACGCAGTTAAAGGTCCGCTCCGGAACTTTACCCTCGAAGGCCTTCCAGTCTTCTGCCAGCTTTTTTGCCTCTTCATAGCCCTGGAAGTGGCTGTCGTAGATGTGCTGAATCAGAGTCTTTCCTGTCTTAAGCTTCCATGTATAAGGAATATGATGGAAGAAAAGAAGGAGCTCCTCAGGGCAGGTATTGGGGTCGTTGTATGCAGAAGCATTTGGCTCATAGTACTGCTGAGCATAGCCTGTTCCCTTATCTGATCTGTCAACGCCGATTCCCAGATGGTCTGCTCTGTGATAGGTTCCCCAACGTGAATACTCATAGCCATCAACACTAGGTCCATAGTGAACTCCGGGATTTACCATCCAGCCGATTCCAAGAGGACTTGTGTATCTCTCGTAAATCTCTCTGGAATTAAGAAGCATTTCTACAAGCTTGTCCTCTAAGTCTTTTTCCAGATCAAAGGTAAGTCTTACCCACTCTCTTGCAATTTCCTCAGAGCTCAAATCCGTATCAAAGGCAAGTCTTCCAAATCCGTAGAGGTTAGCTGCTGCCAGATCATTGCCTGTCCAGTTGAAGTCATTTCCTGTATTGATAACTGCTGCCATTCCGGCAAGCTTGTTGCCGAAGGCTCTTCCGCTAACAATATCTGCAACGGTGTCGTTACTCTCCTGACAGTAGGTCCTGAACTCCAGAATTTCTCTGAACATAGGAATGAGGTAGCAAAGGTCGATCTGATGTCCTGTGTACTCCTGGGCAATCTGAACTTCCAGCATCTGGTTGGTCTTGGTGAGACCGCCAAGAAGTGGAGAAACGGGTTCGCGGATCTGGAAATCCATAGGGCCGTTCTTGATCTGAAGGATTACATTGTCGTGATACTCTCCGTCAAGACCCTTGAAGTAATCGTATCCGGCTCTTGCTCTGTCGGTCTTATAATCTCTCCAGTCCTGAGTGCAGTTATATACAAAGCATCTCCAGATGATGATTCCGCCGTAAGGAGCGATGATATCTCCCAGCATATTTGCGCCGTCCGCTTGAGTTCTTCCATAGGTGAAGGGGCCCGGTCTTCCCTCTGAGTCAGCCTTTACAAGGAAGCCGCCAAGGCCGGGAAGTCTGTCATATACTTCTTTAATCTTATCTTTCCACCAGTCAATAACCTTCTCATCAAGAGGATCGCAGATTTCAAGACCGCCAAGCTCAATAGGAGAAGCAAAGTTAAGGGAAAGAAAAAGCTTTATTCCATAGTCATTGAACAGCTCTGATAACTTAACCAGGTCATCAAAATATCTGTCTGTAATAAGGTAAGAAGCAGCCCACTTAACATTAACGTTATTGATAACAACTCCGTTGATGCCGATGCTGGCCATGAATCTCACGTAGTCTCTGGTTCTGTCATTAACAATGATGGTATCTTTTTCGTAAAAGAAGGAGTTTCCTGAATATCCTCTCTCGATGCTGCCATCCATGTTGTCCCAGTGATTCATCATTCTCAAAGGATTTGATGGAGTCTTGGAAACAGAAAGTTTCGATACATCATCACCGGTCATGGCGCTCCTGATCACATGGAAAGCACCGTAAAGGGCTCCGTTCTCATCTCCTGCCTCAATCTCAACACTAGCTCCTCCCTTAATGGAGTAGCTTTCTTTTGAAAGAGCCTCGTTCTTTTTTATAATCACTACTAAAGATGAATCAAAAAGACCGGCTTTTAGTTCTTTTACCGCACTGTTAATTACTCTGTTTTCCTCCGAAAAACCTTCGCACTTAACAGTACACTCCAAAGAAGAGTCGTGTTTTTTCCTGCTGTAGTCAAGCCACAGCTGTGACCAGTTTTTTTCAGCCATATTTTTACCTTCCTTTGTTAAAGTTGCATGTTATAACCTATATGATAAAATGATGTCGTGGGCAATGCCCATGACTATTTGCCGCTTGTTTTTTAGTCATCTAATTTTATGAGCAAAGTTTATGGGGAGCAAACTATGATCAGCGATATCAACGCACAATCCAGAGAGCACATATTTTATGACACACTTAAAGGTGTTCTTTTATATCACAACGACCTGGCAGACTATCCTCTTCACTGGCACAACGAGGTTGAGCTCATTCTGCTTTTGTCAGGATCTCTCAAACTCAAATTCCATAATGATTCCTCCGCAGTGGTTAACTGCATGCCGGGAGACATTATACTCATTGCTCCGGGAACTTTGCATGAATATATTTCAAATTCAGCAGGCGGAGAAAAACTTATTCTCCTTTTTGACCTGGCTAATTACTCCCAGGTTTCTGCCCTTGTGCCGCTTATTAAAACTCTGCCGCCCTACACCCATATCAGTCAGAATGCTTATCCTGTCGAGGTGGCCCGTCTTCACAATTACTTCTGGGAAATAGACAGGCTCTATGGTCAAAGGGACGAGTTCCAGCAGATATCTGTTTATTCCCTGGTATCTCTCATCCTTGCCCAGATCGGCAGTATGCATTTAAATGACTACAATACCGATGCAATCTCTGCTGATCCTCAACGCAAGAACATCAACAAACTGATTGAGGTTACCAATTATATCGACTCCCACCGCTCCGACGATCTTACTGTAGAACAGCTGGCTGCCCTTGCAGGCTTCTCCAAGTTCCACTTTGAGAGACTCTTCAAGTCCTACATGGGTATTTCCTGCTATCAGTATATCACCAAACGCCGTGTGCTGATGGCTCAGGAGCTCCTGGGTGATACGGATCTGTCAGTTATGGATATTGCACTTCAGTCCGGGTTCTTCAGCCTGTCCACCTTCAACAGAGTCTTCAAGGAGATGAACAAGTGCTCACCTACCGAATACAGAAAGCTCTATCGAACAGGTGCAGATTCCTCTACACCTGCTCAGGAATAAATCTAAAGCTCTTGAAATCGAAATTGCTTCCGGGAAGGAAAACAAAAGTGATATTCCACTTTCCTTTTCTTTCCCCGATGGCAAACTCTACTTCTTTGTACTCGCTGCCTCCCGGGAACTCCAGGATTTCCTTGATCTCAACTGAAGGGTCATCGCAACTTACAAGTCTCAAATGCACTGTGTTGGCAGCGTTCGGTGTTCTGCCAAGAAGCACTACCTTATCTGTTCCCTGCTGTCCAAAATCGATTTCATCAAAGGCAAGAGTAACGTTGTTTCCTATGCCTTCCACCGTATCTTCTTTTCTTGTGAAGGTATCTCCGTAAATAGAATCCGCATCAACAGTTTTTATATCTGTAAAGGCACGAAGCTGTCTGGTAAAAGAAAATCCTTTAATGTGGAATTTCTGATAAACCTTAAAGCTTATGGTCTGAATTCCGGTCAGTCTCTCACTCAGAGTCCAGGTATCAGGCTGATACACGTTCCAGATGGATTTCTTCTGATAAACTGCTGCCTTTAACAGCTTTGCGTCGTCCTCTCCGGGAATTCCCTTCCACACTTCAAAATCATAAGCGTCATCATTCAAAGTAAAGATTGGCACCGTGATCTCATCGGAGCCCTCTTTTCCAAAATCTATTCCACTGTAGCTTATGACAGTGGCCTCGCCTCTGGCAGAAGCTACGCCGTGCTCGTTTCCGTTTCCTACAACTCCGATGTGGGAAGTATAGACGCTTCCCGGAATAAATCCGTAAGGGTCAAGGTAAGCTGCACCGATTCCAGTAATCTCAAAATCCAGGAATGACATGACAGATACTACCTCTCTTCCGTCATAGGCTTCGCATCTCAGGGTAAAAGAACCATCTCCCAGCGCTTCCACCGTACATTCATTTCCATCAGCCACAGCCTTTGCCACATTGGCCTCAGTACCGTTTTTGTTAAGAGCTCTGAATACCAGGTCCTTATGGGTGGCATTTTCAGGATAGATATGAGCGCGAACCCTTGCCTTGGAGTTCTTGTCATCAAGGTTTCTGCTTCCCTCTATTACTTCAAGCTTAACTGTTCGCACAGGAACTTTCTCAGCCTTTTCCACAACTATCTCAACATCTGAGGGGTCGCCTTCCGGCTCCACAATTGCCAGAAGCTTACCCACAAAGAGCTTTCTTACATCGCTCTGATAGCTGTCATAGTCAGTGCTGTCTCCGTTATCAAGGCCCAGGAGTTTACCTCCCTTAACCGCAACCTTCACATAGTCGGAGGCGTTTTCCACAGGATTTCCATCCTTATCGAGAGCACTTATCTCTGCAAACAAGAGGTCTTTTGCTCCGTACTTATCGAGCCTGTGGTCTATTTCTACCTTGAAGCTCTCCGTATCTCCAAAGGATTTTCTGGTCTGCCTTGCGATTTCCCTGCCCTCTTCATCATAGGCCACTGCTGTGATCTCGCCCTTTTCATAGGGAAGTCTATAATCCGCAAAAATCTTAAAACCGCTGTGAGGCGCATGGGTGAGCTCTTTTTTACCAAGACTCTTTCCGTTTACTAAGAGCTCTACAAATGGTGCATTGCTGCAGACGCGGACGTCAACTTCCTGTCCTTCATTGAAATCCCAATAGGGGAAGACATGAACGAAGGGATCCTCCTTGCAGCTGGTCCAGGCTGATTTCCAGGCATAAAAAGCATCCTTGTAAAAGCCTGCTGTATCTATAAGTCCAAAGTATGAATTCTTGGTGTGGTAAGGAGTAGGCTCTCCGATGTAATCGTATCCGGTCCAGATGAACTGTCCCATGGAGAACTCGTAGTCCCTGTCCCTGCAGATGCAGGCCTCAATACTGTCAGCGCCCCAGCTGGTGGTGCTGTTTCCAAGAGATGAGCACTGCTCATCGGTATCAGACAGGGTAGGCACATCCAGCGGGAAATGATAAATTCCGCGGCTCTGAACAATGGAGTAGGTCTCACTTCCATAGATTACCCAGTCGGGATGCTCCTTGTGATGCTGCTCGTAGTAGTTCTCAGCGTAGTTATAGCCCGCAAGCTTAAGAATATCTGCGCACTTCTGAGCCATCTCCCAGGGCATATAGTTTGATCCGATGGTGGCTCTTCCGTTAAAGAGCGGGTCGTGCTTCTCCACATTCTGCTTAAGGTCCAGGGTAACTTCCTGGCCTCTTTCACTAGCGTGGGTGTCATAGATCTCATTGCCAATACTCCACAGAATAACTGACGGATGGTTTCTGTCCCGTCTGACCCAGCTTGCCACATCGCGTTCATGCCATGCAGGGAAAAATCTTGCGTAGTCAAACTCAGTCTTAGGGCCTTCCCACATATCAAAGGCCTCAGAGATGAGTAAAAATCCCATTTCATCAGCAAGATTTATCACTCCGGGAGCATACATATTGTGGGTCAGTCTCAGGGCATTTACTCCCATCTCCCGCAGCTGTATGAGACGCCTTCTCATGGCGGTGTTGTTGTAGGCTGAACCCAGGGCTCCAAGGTCGTGATGGAGGCACACTCCGTTTAACTTCATGTTTCTTCCGTTTAGGAAAAATCCCTTTTCAGGGTTAAAAGAAACATCTCTGAATCCAATAGTTATTTCCTGAGCTTCACCGCCCTTTATGGTGACCTTCAGGCTGTATAGATTTGGAGCTTTGACATCCCATTCTTTTACATCTTTTATAAGAAAGCACTTATGAAAATGCTTTGTATCTGCGGTGTCCTCAAATACATCTCCGTATTCATCGGTGCATTCCGCCAATTCTATGCTCTTAGGAGTGGCATCATAAAGCTCGTAGGAAAGCTCGGTGCTATTCCTGTCAGGTCCTGTCACTTCGCAGTTTACGTACATCCTGTAGTCCGCAGTGTCTTCTGCCTTACTTGTATGAACATAGATGCCATTTTCAGGAATGTAGGTCCTGTCATATTTGCAGAGCCACACATCCCTGTATATTCCGGCGCCTGAATACCATCTGGTGTTAGGAAACTTGCATCTGGCCGCAACAAAAACAGTATTGGTGCCTTCCTTTACATATTCAGTAATATTGAGCACAAACTGGGAATAGCCGTATTTCCACTCCCCGGCTTCTGCTCCGTTTACATAGACAACACTGTCCATGTAGATTCCGTCAAAAATTAAAACAAGCTCTTTTTCCAGATCAGAGGATGAAACCTCAAAATCTCTTGTGTACCAACCGGTGCTGTCCCTGTAAAGGTTCCCCGTATCAGTGATCATATAGTCATGCGGAATCCTGACACTCTTAAAGTCATCAATGTGTGCCTGAGCTTCCTGAAAATCAGTTCCAAAGGGTGCTTCCCAAAACTTCCATCCTTCTGTAAAAAGAGTCTTCATAATTCTCCTCGCTGTTTTAGGCCGGTTTATCCAATGTTTATCTCGAAAGGTCCCATGGGAATTCCGGTCTCATTTGTAATAAGTCCGCCGCTACAAATGTTCTTGTTGCACCAGGTGAGCTTATCTGCCTTACCCGCAAAGTCATCGCAGATAACCAGAAGCTGGTTTTCCTCAGGAATGAGTTCAACCTCTGCCTGATGGCTCTCACCCTTTTCGTCAACCACGAACATATCAGTTACTTCAAGGCCCTTTCCGCAATCCTTAACCTGAAGATGTGCATCATGAGTCAGCTTTGCCTCGAAAAGACGCTTATCCTCAACTTTGGAGGTCTCTTTTACCTCCACCACTTCAGGACCTGTATACTCACCATTATAACAGTATTTAAGGTGCGCTGCCCATAGTGCAATTCTTTCTCCGACAGGTTCTTTGGTGACGGGATGAAGGTCATTGTCTTCGCCAAGATCAATGGTTACAGCAAGGCCAGTGGAAGGAATGTCCAGGAGCTTTGCCTGAGTCAGTCTGAACTTGCCCCAATCATCATCCACAGGGCAATCTATTATGAAATTAGGAAGCTGAACGCCGATGAAGGGGAGATTATCCTCGCCCCAGGCCTTTCTATAGCCCTCAACCATGCGCTTTGTCAGCTCGTTGTAATCATAGCCGTCCTCCACGTTGGACTCACCCTGATACCAGGCAACTCCGTCCACAGGGAAATTGTGACAGGGAGCAGTCATGGCATTATACAGACCAGTGGACTTCCAATTGATGAAATCTGTAGGAGGAATCATGTCGCTCTTAGCACCAATCTTATATTTCCAATTTCCGTCAAGACGGGCACTGTCATCCTCATTAAAAATCATGTAGTCCTTATCCGGAGTAAATCTTCCAAGTCCGGTCTCAACACAGACTCTGATGGTGATGACATTGTCTTTTTCCCTTGTAAGTCCCTCAGGAATGTCGTATTTGCGCGGCGGATACTGGTAAGGTGTATCTCCCACCTTCTTGCCGTTTACATATACAATGTCATTGTCCACAATGGTTCCCAGGAAAAGACGGGTCTTTTTCCCGGCAAGAGTCTTGGGAAGGTCAAACTTTCTGGTAAACCACACGCTTCCGATGAAGCCGTCCAGGTCTGTTCCCCTGAAAAATCCCGGAATCCTGAATTCCTTCCAGGAGTCATCTGTATAAACCTCGGCTTCGTCAGTTCCAAGCTTCTCCCAGTGCTGCCCAATGCCAAGGTCGTTGTCGTAGAGATTCTTTCTCCAGGTCATGCCGTTGACCATGTTGCTGTCAAAGACCTGCTTTCTGAATTCTGCGTCGGAGTACTTGTCAGCCTCAGCCAGAAGCTCATCGTAGCCTTCCAGCATCTGCCTGCTCATCCAGGATGAAATTCTTGAGCCGCCAAGACTGGCATTTATAAAGCCCACAGTCTGGCCTGTTATCTCATGGAGATGGCGGGCAAAAAAGTATCCTGTTGCTGAAAAATTCAGAATAGTATCTGGAGATGCACTGACCCAGCTTCCGGAGCCCAGCTCCTCATAAGGCCCGTCAAAGCAGGTCTCTTCCACAATCTTGAAGGTTCTGATTCTGTCATTGGCTTTTTCCACCGGAACCTCAGGGTATTTATCCTTTACTCTTGTGATAGGCAGCTCCATATTGGACTGTCCTGAACAGAACCACACAAGGCCGATCATAATATCTTTTACCGTAATCTCCTGTCCCCTGTCATCGGAAACCTTCAGAACATAGGGGCCGCCGCTCTCACGGGCAGACAGATAGGCATCAAATCTTCCCTTGTCATCACACTGTACTGTGGCTGCACTGACACTTCCGTTATTTACTTCCACAGCCTGTGCAGCACCCTCGGCACCGGCCTCAGGGCGAAGTTCAATCTTTATCTCTGCTCCGGCCTCATCCCAGCCCCAGATATGTATACTCTTCCTACGCTGCAAAACAGCTCCGTCTGACAGTAAACGCGGCAATCTAAGTTCTGACATCACATTATCTCCTATTCCAATTAACACCTGTAACTTCCGGTGATTCTAAATCCTACAAAATATCATTTTACATTATATATGAGAAATCCAACTTTTTGCCGCGTATATAATGCGGGTATTTAATCATTTTTTGCGTGGGTACACTAATTGGGCTATACTAAGTAAGTGTGAAATTTTTTAAATGAGGAGTTAATTATTATGACCATAAGTGCTTATCTTAACCCTGATTTCACCTGGGACAAAAAGCTGATATTCCTGCTGGTGACCTTCGCTGCCATCGGCATAAGTATGGGCTTTATTTATCTGGCCACCAGACTGGTACTAAACAGAGCGCTGGGAGGGAGCGTCAGAAGACGTGCCCTTAGAAATGCTTTTGTGGATAAATCCCAGAGGTTCTTCGAAATGCTGATTGCAGGAACTTCCGTACTATCTTTTTCCTGTTCCTATGTAATAATCAATCACGTTTATAACCTGGTCCAAAAGGGCATTGCCACCAATCTCAATTCCACAGAGCAGATGCTGGCGGAGATGTGGTCTGAAGGAAAAGACTTCGTGCTGCTTCTTCTGATTCTTTTGTCCTGCGTCATCAATACGGTGCTGGACTCATTTATTATTCCATTAAAAAAGATGACCCGCGAAGAAAAGGCCACCATCCGAATGCTGGCGATGTTCTACGTGATCATCATTTTAATGTACTTAAATCTCATTGGGGACGAAAGCCAGTATAGCCCGGTAATGATGTACTATTTCAGCCTCATGGTCGGCCGATTTGTGTACTTCGACGCCTCCTTCAAGGATTTCCTGCTGGCGCTGAAAAACATGTTCTTCAACCTGCCCTATATGGTATTAACCCTTTCTCTCACCGGAATTCTGTGCTACTTTGGCTTTAGCATGAATTTCCTCCTGGAGAGAAATTATTACATCGTTGGCATCTTCTACACCCATCTGTTCATGCTGGTGTGTGTGTTCATAATTCACTTAATCTGGCTTATATCGAATATCGGGTCCGGAAAAACCAGACCAGTAAGAGAACAATTGCCAGAAGAACAAGAATAACCGCAAGCACGATCACTCTCCTTGGAATGAAGAAGCGCTTCCCGGCGCCAAAGGTCATGCCGGTATCCTCAGCCTTAAGGTCTTCACCACTGTACTTAAGCGGATCTACTTTCCTCATGTCCTTGGCCACAAGCACCAGGAAATCAAAGAGTTCCATATGCTTTGTCAAAAAATCTATGACGGGCTGCTGAATATGGTTCATCTTCAGCAGCGAGATGATGGCCTTGGGCTGTTTGCCAATGAGCTCTATCAAAAGCTCCGAGTTGGTAACAAAATCTATCACTCCTATCATTCCGGTATCAAAGCCGTTCTGCTGCATTATTTCTCTCACGGACTTAACCATAGAAGGCTTCTCTGCCTTGTATCTGAGAATAAAGGCAACCAGTTTTGCCGCGTTTTCAGAGTGGTTTTCGTCTGAAAAGACCTCCAGGATCTTGTCAGGGCTGCCGCTGTATGCCCCCACGATAACTTCTCCCAGCATCCTGGCCACGCCTTCTCTAGTGGACATTCTGCTGGATCTGATAAAGCTGTTCAGCATGATATCAAGATCTCTCATCTTCTTATCCTGCTCCTGAGCTTTCCAGACTGACATCCCTCCAAAGTCGTCATAGAACAAAACCGCATTGGAGCAGTGGTTTTCTGCAAATCCAAGTCTGCCGTAGTTGGTTCCGAGATAGAACTGTCTTTTTCCCACATCATTTAAAAGAATATTGACGAAATCACTCTGGGCTATGATATTCACTATCTTGCCCTGATTTTTGATTATCTCGGAAGCATATTTCCTGATAAACTCATCCGAAAATCCCTGTCCGTCAAAGGAATAGCAATTGTCCACACTATCATCCATTATGGTGATGAACTTGGCCTTGTTTCCGCCCTTAGAATGGCCTGTCACTGTGATGGCAGAGCATTCTTCAAGATTCAGAGACTTAAACCAGTTGAGGGCATTACTCTGAAATCTCGTAGGAACCTGATACAGTCCGGAGACGTTATCCCTCCACTCAGCTTCACTCTGTGTTCCCTTGAAGGCAATTATCGCTTCATTGCAGGAAGGGTCAAAGAGAAAAACGCTTCGCCCCTCTCCCTCGCAGACATCCTCTATATGAACTTCTCTGATATTCAGATTCTTAAGATGGTCGTTTGGCCGAATTGCCCACAGAATCTCTTTGTACTCCGCGCCGGTAATTCCTGAGCTGTATTCCTTATCATCCACAATCTTGGCTGCGTTATACAGCACCGCATTTATAAAATCTCCGATTGTGTGATTTTCCCATACTTTGGAAAGGAAAGTGCCCTCACTGCTCCCAAGCTCCTCGCAGTATAAGAGATTGTTGATCAGAACGATTTCTCCAATAGTAAAATTACTGGTCATGATAGTAACCCCCGTTTGCACAATTACATTATACCGTCAACAACTTTCCATGAACAGTGCAAAAACGCAAAGACGCCGCGGTCTGCAGCAATCTGCAAACCGCGACGTATGAATTGTTTTATTGATGTTTGTTTAGTTACTGTACAACAATCTTAATAGTTCTGGATACTCCGGCACAGCTCAGATACAATGTGCATGTTCCGGTATTATTTCCGGTAAATGTAACGCTATTTCCATCATTACTCCAATCTCTGAGAATATTACTATCAGCAGTAGGATTAGATGCGGCTACATTGTTGTAAGATGCTGTTGAGCCATCGCTGAGATATGCTCTGTAGGTCAGCTTACAGGTCTCATTTACCTTAAGATATAATGTGCTATCGCTAAATGTACCAGCGTCGCTAGCCTTGTTAACCTCAATACCTGTAGGCAAACTATAAGTTATCTTTGATTCACTACTATGAACATTGCGGATCACACCGTCATCATAGTTTACTCTGAGTCTGTAGGTACGCTCAGAGCCTCTTCTTACATTGTAATCCGTATAACTTGTCTTACCTTCCTTAAGATCCTTCCAGTTCTTTCCACCGTCGGTGCTGATCTGAACATTGAGGACTTCTTTATAATACTTATAATCCCTATCTGCTTTGCCAAATTTCCATGTCAGCTGTATGCCACCATCATAATATGATGCCTTTAAGTCTGTTACAGGCTGCGGAACATTTCGTACTCTTCCGGTGTATGAGAACAGAATACTTGAAGACTTGTCCGTTGCTCCCTGAATCAAATAGAAGTAGTATTTACCAACCTCTGCACTTGTATCTGTCCATTCCTTTTTATCACTAGACTTACCATCTGTTATAACTTCGTCAATGTATTGCCAGTGATTTCCATCTGCTCCGGCAGATGATACTATTTCTATCCATCTAGAACGTGGCTGATCAGCTAGGAACTTCTCAAATTCCTGTAATGTCGGGAACTTCTTTTGCATTGCCTCATCATATAAAGCTGCAAGATCCGGCTTATTGCCGTCTACAAGCTTCTTTGTTGATTCCTTTACTTCCAGTCTGAATATTCTGTAATGAGTAATCTGCTTAACCTGTGACCAGCTGAGCTTAATCTGCTTTACACCCTCGTTGGCAGCCTTGAAATTCTTTATAGGAGTATAAAGAGCATTTGCTTCGCCAACAACCTCGTTAGAGCACTTGTCCATATACATATCTTTGTCTTTGGAAGCTGCAGATGAATTGTATACAGGACGAATAATGTAATAATATGGTGTATCAGCTTTAATGTTCTTACTGTCGGTATATTGAATATACTTTATAGTCTTTTCATAGCCGTACTCATCAGTTATTGTATCCTTCTTAGCTTTTCCAATACCTACTTTTACAAGAGGTTTTTCAGGATACTTCTCTCCATCGCCCCTTCTGTAGATCCAGTACTGCTTTACGCAGTCATCTGCAAGCCAGCTCAAAGAAATTTTACTTACGCCTGCAGTAGAAGCTACAAGGCTCTGTACCGAATCCATATTAGGCTTAATAAGTTCGCCTGAACCTTTTCCGCCAGGTGCATTCTTGGTGGTAGATATTGCGCGCACTGCATAATATGCATCCTTTTCAGGAGTGAAATTATTGTAGTAAATGGCATATATCTTATAATCATCCAGATATGATATTTCATTTTTGCATTCCATTAACGCTTTATTGGTCAATGTATAATTCTTAACCTTCTTATACTTACCATTTTCGTAATCGCACTTTAACAGATCAAAGGACTTAATGCCGGCTACATTCTTATCAACCATGAAATAGATAAGACCATCCTTATAGCAGACATCAGTATTTGTGTGATGAACATATCTTGAAGTTTTAGTGTATTCTTCTCCCTTCAAATATTCATTAATATGATCTTATGCTCTCTTGATATTTTCTT
>JAEEGF011244912.1_pt1 | contig 15289 bp, 10 predicted proteins | sample 9134171 | NCBI WGS metagenome assembly JAEEGF01 (sample SAMN16246542, study PRJNA631951) | gut metagenome | biome: gut microbiome; feature: rumen; material: AP-attached | host: Bos | place: Iran: Karaj | collected 2018-10 | reverse complement strand
ATATACAATTCGTTGATGAGGTTCTTGGCTCCGTAGAGTTCATCGATTACCCAAAGTACATAGCGAGCATCAACATTGATTGTTCTCTGCATTTCGGGGCTGAAGATGAGGTTCGAGCAGAGCCATTCCCAGTTGCCGTCGAAAGCAAGACCAATGAGTTCGCCATTGCCGTTGATGATTGGTGAACCTGAGTTACCACCGGTGATGTCGTTGTCGCTGAGGAAGCAAACAGGAAGATTTCCAGTTTCGTCGGCATAGCGACCATATTGTTTCTTCTTGTAGAGTTCTTTCAATTCCTTCGGAACAACAAATTCCGGGTCATTTGGATTTTCTTTTTCGATGATACCATCGATGTAGGTCAAATATTTGTACTTAACACCATCGCGTGGAGCATAGCTCTGTACAGTACCATAGGTGAGACGGAGTGTTGAGTTTGCATCCGGATAGAATACTCTGTCCTTTTCAAATTCACGAAGTCCTTGTGTGTAAACTCTTTCAAGAGTAGCAATCTTGTTCATAGGACCTACGAAAGCGCCTTGCAATGGCATAATTCCGCTGTAAACGCTCTTTCCAAAAGCAAATAGTGGGTCTGCATCGAGAGCCTTCTTGCTAGGCTTGTCAAGGAAAGCATTGAGGCGATTCTTGTCGGTGAAAATAGACTTAGTATAAACTGCATTTATGAATTTTGAAATCGATTCAGCTTCGGTTTTGCCCTTGAAGTTCTTGAACAGATAATCGCTGAAAGCAGAAACTCTTCTTTCTGCAGGAATAGTCTTCACATAGTGGTTCAACATTCTTTCGAATGACTTTCTGTCGGTGTTTACATAGTAGTTCTTGAACATGTCGTCAACGCCTTCCTTGAATTCGTTGCAGAAATCCTTAATTTGTTCGGCATTACCTTTTTCGTCTTCGAGGAGTCTCGAAAGCATGAACATCTGCAATGAGTTCATTGTCATGTCGCTACCCTGGCTGAGAAGCAATGAGATAAGGAGCATGTCTTCGGTAGCCTGTCCGTATGATTCGTAAGTACTCTTAAGTTCATCGAGAACGCTTCCGTAGAGTTTCTTGCGGCTATCGTTTGCGTTGGCCCATTTCTGGAATTCGGCTTCTTCCTGTTCCTTGAGTTCTATTGCGTTGGTGGTCTTTAATGTTTCAATTTCACCGCCCCAAAGTTTGTATCCGTTTGCGAGTGAAGCGTAGGTGTCGGCCATTGCAAGGCGAATGTTGTCGTCAACATCCATATCTTCCTTCATTGCACCGAGCTTAACGCCGAGAGCATTAACTGCGCTTGGGTTGTACCAGTCGCGTTTGTACTTCATACCGTACGAGCAGAGGAAACGTTCGGTGCTGCCCGGGTAACCCATAATCATTGTGAAGTCGCCTTCCTTTACGCCCTTTATTGAAACCGGCAAATAGTGAAGAGGCTTGTAAGGAACATTGTCCTTGTTGTATTCCTTGGATGGTTTGCCATCGGGCGACATATATACGCGGAATACCGAGAAGTCGCCAGTGTGACGCGGCCACATCCAGTTGTCGGTATCGCCACCGAACTTACCTATTGATGAAGGAGGAGCACCAACAAATCTTACATCGCCAAAGATTTCATATACAAAGAGGTAGTATTCGCCACCCTTGTACATTTCCTCAACAGATGCTTCATAGTCGTTGTCTTTTTTAGCTTCAGCGATGATTTCCTTCATAGCTTCGCTAACTTTTTTAGCTCTTTCGTTTTCGGGAGTTTCGTTGGTTATGCCTTTAAGTACGCGTTCGGTAACATCATCGATGCGGACTACACGGCTAACTCTGAGCCATGGACACGAAAGTTCTTCTTCTTTGCTCTTTGCCCAGTAGCCATTGTCGAGGTAGTTGTGCTCGGTGGTGCTGAGCTTGGTTATTGATTCGTAACCGCAGTGGTGGTTGGTGAAAAGCAAACCTTCCTTGCTGACGATTTCTCCGGTGCAGAAACCACTGCCTTCTGCGGACTGCAACTGGAATATTGCATCCTTAAGGCTCGAATGGTTGATGCTGTAGATTTCTTCTGCTGTAAGTTTGCAGCCAAGTTTCTGCATCTGTCCGTAGTTCAACTGTGCAATCTTGTTAGGCAACCACATGCCCTCATCAGGGTCGGGTGTTGCGTTCAGCCATAGTGCGCCTGCAAAGAGGGCTACTAATAATGTACTGATTCTCTTCATAGTTATTTCTGTTTTAATTTTATATTCTTTGCTTGCAAAAGTACCGATTAGTTTATTAGGTAAAAATTTATAAATAGTTAAAGTTTTATAAACTTGAATTCGCTGGTTGAGTCTTTTGTTATAAGCCTTGCAATGTAACTCCCTTGTGGAAGAAAAGAGACATTTATTGTTGTGTGTCCAATGCTTTCCTTATGCGATTTGTATACAGTAACTCCTTTTAAATCAATGATGTCTATTTTGTATGGTTCGGTTAAGCATACATTTAGTATATCGTGTGCGGGATTTGGGAAAAATGTTTTGTCGTTAGAATCATTGCCATTTATTATTGCTGGGTCTGGTTCTTCTGGAAATGTTGGCTCTGTATCAGGGTCGTTTATTTGTTGCGGTTCGGTTATTCTGAATTCGCGAAGTTTCGACTTTATGGTAATGAGTCTCCTTGTGTATTTTTCGTTTGTCACCCAAAGCCTGCCATAGTCGCGGAAAGCAATTCCTTCTGTCTGGCTGTACTTGGTTGACATTGCCGAAAAGTCTTTGCTTTCGATAGTGCCAGAGAAAAACTTGTTTCCTTCAAAATTTCTCAGCAAGGTGATGTAAGGTTTCGAATCGGGAATGCTGCCCGAAACATCGTAGGTGTAGCCAACTAGTGCAACGGTGTTTGATGTATAGTCGTAGTCGGCACCGCAGACAAGGTAATCGAGCTGTAGCGTGTCGATTGGCGTTATCGTATGAAAATCGTTTGCCTTGTTTGGGATTGCATAAAGATATGTCTTATGGTCAATCCAGTTTTTGGAAAACAGGAAAATAGTGTCGTCCTTTGCAATCATGGCTTCGCAATCGAAGCGAGTGTTGGTTGCCGAAAAGTCGGCTTCTGGATAGTCGCTATTGCCGTAGGTGAATTTTATAATTCGGGGAACCAAAGTGTCGAGTGCTGGATTTTCAAGGTCTTCAATCTTTATGCGCAGAATTTGCAGATTGGAGCTTACTGAACCAAAGTTTCCGATATATAGATGAGTTTTGTCTTTAGCTAGATCTTCCCAATCCTCATTTGTAACACCGGCAATAACCTTTGAGCCAATCACTTGACCGGAAGTTGTGTCGATGCAATAGATTTTGGGTTCTCCATCCGAATCGTTGTGAGTCCAGAGCCGTCCGCTGATAAATGCAAGTCCCGATGTTTCGCTTATTGTCTGGTCGAGTTCATCAACTAGCACGGTGGGGTCGTCAACTTGCGCGGAAACAAAAAAGGCAACTGAGACAAATGCCACAGTTGCCAATATTTTTTGAATGAAATTCATAATTAGTCGCCGTATTCAGCCATAAATTCTTCTACTTTCTCAACCATTTCCTTTGAGCCCACAACGAATGGGGTTCTCTGGTGAATTTCCTTCGGAACGATGTCGAGAATGCGGTGTCCGTAGCCATCGGTTGCCTTGCCACCTGCCTGTTCTGCCAAGAAAGCAATTGGGTTGCATTCGTAGAGTAGGCGGATTTTTCCGTTTGGCGATGATGCTGTACGCGGATAGATGTAAACGCCACCTTTCAGCAGGTTTCTGTGGAAGTCGGCAACGAGCGAGCCAATGTAACGCGAAGTGTACGGACGGTTGGTAGGCTTGTCGATTTCCTGAACATACTTTATGTACCTCTTTATGCCTTCCGGGAATTTCAGATAGTTACCCTCGTTAATCGAGTAAATCTTACCGCTTTCGGGGGTTACCATCAGTTCGTTTGACATGCAGAACTCACCGATAGATGGTTCGTAGGTGAAACCTGTGGTACCAAGACCTGTGGTATAAACGAGCATAGTAGACGAACCATAGATTACATAGCCAGCTGCCACCTGCTTGTTGCCTGGCTGTAGGAAGTCTTCCTTTACGACCTTAGTGCCTTGTGGCGAAATACGGTGGTAAATTGAGAAGATTGTACCTACCGAAACATTTACATCGATGTTTGAACTGCCATCGAGCGGGTCGATGCAGATGACATAGTTGCCGTTGATTGAAAGTTCGTCATCGAAGATGATGATGTCGTCCTCTTCCTCTGAAGCTATACCAGCGATGATTCCGGAAGCCTGAAGAGCCTTTGTGAACATTTCTTCTGCAAACACATCCAGTTTCTGCTGGGTTTCGCCCTGCACGTTGATGTTGTCGGTAGCGCCGAGGATGTTTGTTTCAAGTCCAGCGCGGTTGATGCTGTTGTTGACTATTTTTGCGGCAAGACCGATGTTACTTAAAAGTCTTGATAATTCGCCTTTTGCGTATGGGAAGGCCGATTGTCTCTGAATTATAACCTCGTCGAGGGTTATGAATCTGTTTACTGCCATAATAATTTATTGTTTTTTTACCGTTTGCAATTAATAATTTGAAAGCACGAAGTTAAGCATTAATTTTTAATGTCAACAAAATTAATTGGTTTATTTTTCGTTTTTTTTCATTAATGTATTTTGGGTTCCGATGTGTGGATTATTCTGCCTGTTTTTCAAAAATAGATTATCTTTGCGATGTTTTTAAAGCGAAAAAATGGACAAGAAAGAAAACAGGAAGCCCGTTGAAATTTCGGAACTTGGTGAATTTGGGCTCATTGACCATCTGACAAAGGATTTTACAGTAATCGACAAGAACCTTGTAAAAGGCATTGGTGATGATTGTGCCGTGTTTGAGTGTGGTGACATTTGCAACCTCGTAACCACCGACTTGCTAGTCGAGGGTGTGCATTTCAACCTTGTTTATACTCCGTTGAAGCATTTGGGATACAAGGCAGTTGCAGTAAACTTGAGCGACATTTATGCCATGAACGGCACACCTAAATATATAACAGTTTCGGTAGCAGTCAGCCGTAAATTCTCGGTAACGGCTATGGAACAGCTCTACGAGGGCATTAAACTTGCTTGTGACCGTTTCGATGTGGAGCTTATTGGTGGAGACACAACAAGTTCGATGTCGGGTTTGTTCATCAACATAACTGCAATAGGTCAGGCGAAGAAGGAGGACATAGCTTACCGTAGCGGAGCAAAGAAGAACGACCTCGTATGCGTTAGCGGTGACCTCGGCGGGGCGTACATAGGATTGAAAGTCCTTGAGCGCGAGGCAAAGATTTACATGGAAGACAAGGAAATGCAACCCGAACTCGAGGGTTACGAATATGTAATCGAAAGGCAGTTGAAGCCTGAACCTCGCCGCGACATTGTGCGCGAACTCGCAAAGCGAGGCATTGTGCCAAATTCGATGATGGACATATCCGATGGCTTGTCATCTGAGTTGATGCATATATGCAAGCAGTCGGGCGTAGGATGCAGGGTTTACGAGGAGCGTATTCCTATACACGAGCAGACCGAAGCCGTGTCTAATAGGTTCCACATGGATCCGAGTCTTGCAGCCATGAATGGTGGCGAGGATTACGAACTTCTGTTCACTGTGCCGATGGATAAGAAGGAATTGGTTGAGGAAATTAGCGATGTCTCGCTTATCGGTTATATATGTGATGCATCAGAAGGCAAAAAGTTTGTGCCTCGCAACGGAGCAGAACTTGACCTGAAGGCACAAGGTTGGACATCTTTCTGATCTTAAAAATCCAAAATCGTAAATCGTACTTCGTAAATAAGTTTTATTTTTGCATTCGCGATAGGGGAATTAGCTCATCTGGTAGAGCGTCAGGTTCGCAATCTGAAGGTGGTCGGTTCGAGTCCGATATTCTCCACAAAAGGCAATCAACGATTGCCTTTTGTGTTTCTAAGTTTCAATGGGCTAAAGCCCGTTTTTATGGCTGCGCCGTTTCTGGTTTAACGTTCAATGGTTCCTGTAGAATCGTGCCATGGCGCGATTCTACAGCACGATTATCTTCTTCGTGACCACCTTTCCATCCGTCATTGTAACCCTTACAAAATAGTTGCCTGCACCCATTCCATCCGTGGAAATTACATTATTGTCATTGCATTGTTGCGTTTCATAAACAACACCGCCGAGTAGGTTGCAGATTTGTATGCTTGCAATATTCTCACCATCAATGTTTATTTCTGCGTTTGCAGGATTTGGATAAACCGATACATTATTGTTGTCAATACTTTCGACACTTGCTTCGCCAATAGAATATACAATCTTGAATCCACCGGCAGTCCTTGATCCGTTGCTAGTAAATACAATTGTGGCTGTTTCACCATCGAAGCTTATTGGCTCCGGAAGTGTGTCGCCGGAAAATTCTGCATATTTTCTTCCGTTGCGCAAAATCTTCACAAAATCCTTTTCGTATTCGGTGTCGAGTTCCAAAAATTCAAATCTAAAGTTTGAAGTCGTTTCAGGAGTCAATCTCCATCTGCAATCACTATTGTTTTGATAATTCCAGCGGCCGCTGCCATCTGTTATGGTGTCACGCAGTTCGGTAAGTGGAGTGGAGAATTCGCAATATGTAGGCTTTATAGGTTCGTACGAAATAAGCCAGCCATCGCCTGATGCTGTTTCATCGGAAACAAATTTAATGAGCATTGATGTTGAATTTATCGTATAGCTGGTTTCTGGTGTGTCGTCTCCGAATAGGCTTAATGCAACAGGGGCATCTTCGCTGTCGCCTGCGTAAACGATTATGTTGTCGGTTGCATCAATGTCGAACTTGGAAATTGTAAGTGTATAGCCGTTTACCGAATCATGCTGTGTTATTAGCCACGAGCAGTTGCTTTCTGGGGCATAGTCTCTAAGGGGACCGCTACCGTCCTCAATTGTGCCTTCGTAGAAATTCATTTCCTTAAGTCCTTCGCATGTATGGGTTTCGTTTTTGGGTGTGGCATTGATAATTACTTCGTGTGCAAGTCGGAAATTAGAACCACCTGGCGAAAGGCTGCTAATGGTAAAAAATCCATCATACGAACCACCCCAGCCCCAGTTAATGTGGTAATGCGTTGAATCGTTGTATCCATCAAACACGAAGGCATGTCCGCTCTCGTATACATAGTCGCCCCAGCCTGCATAATAGAGTGGAATTTTGCGGTCGAGGTGGTTGACGAGTATGCCGTTCCAGATGCTATCGGGGATTACGGTGTCGTTTTCGATGTTGTCGGGGATTACCGTTGGAAGGCTGTCCTTGAAGATGTAGCGGGCATCATCGCTGTATCCAAAGTAGTTGCGCATTGTGTAGGCACCCTTGTGGTTGGTCATGCCGCTGCCGTTCGGACCATAGTTCATGTCAACCGACACGCCGATGTTGTACAGAAGTCGTGCAAGGTTTTCGTTGTAGTCGGTGGGCTTTACTGGCATATAGTCGTAATCGTAGTGCTGTTCTGCGAAGTTTACTTCCAGATGACCATAGTTGGGATGGTCGTATCCGTAACTGCCAGTGCCTTGTGTCGGGTATCTGAAATAGTTGAAAATCTGAGCAATAGCCGTAGCTACGCAACCGACTACCACATGACCGTCTTTGCCGTGTGCATCTTCGGGGCAGGCACTGTTGAAATATTTGCCCTGATCCCACTTTGTTATAAGAAGTGGTGCGACAGTTCTCATGTTGCGCGCACTGAAATTGGTTGCCGAATAGTGTTCCCATTCGGCGTTTGTGTGCGAAGATGCAATTTGTCCGTTCTTTATTGCGTATGCAATTTGTTCCGAGTACGATTTCAGCACGGCTTCTACGCTTGGGTGTCTGCCGGTTTGGGAGCAGGTACTTTCGTACGAAAATGCCAGCAGAGGTTCTACCGACCTTTCAGCCGAAACTATTACAAATCCCGTTGGTTCAAGGTTGTAGACATGGAAAACCTCTTCACCGTTGTATATTTCGGTATATGAGTTTGCAATCTTGTAGTTGTCGGGATTTTGTCCAAGCAGGGGAAAGCGTTCTGAGATTATGTTTTTGGCAATGTTTTCTCCTTCGTTGATGTCAACATGCTGGGCAAATGTAATATTTATTAGTATGGTAGCTAATGCTGTAAGTAGAAATACCTTTCTCATTTTCGGTAATGAATTATAAATTGATGCACAAATTTACAATATTTTGATTAATTGACAATGAACAATTAATAATGAACAATTGATAATTGATAATTAGCTTCGCTGAGCTGAAGGTTGACAATGAACAATGGGCTAAAAGACACCGCCATATAGCGATTCAAATTGTACAGACGCAAAATTTTGCGTCTCAACAGAAAAACAAATCTTATCTTTGCACTTTCATTTTTAATGCAATAGATTTTGACCGCTGAAAACTACATAGACACCTCGATTCCGTATGTTACACCCGACTACACATGTTCGCGCGTGCTGTCGCTGATGGACACTTTCAAGATGTCGCATCTGCCGGTTGTCGAGAACGATATATATATAGGTGTGGTTTCGGAAGACGAACTATACGACAAGAACTTGTTAGAGGAAAAATTGTCGGAGTTTGGCGTTATGAGGACTCCGTATGTACTGTCAACTCAGCATATACTTGATGTGCTGGCTGTTGCAACTCATTTTTCCGTGCCGATAGTCCCGGTTATGAATGCCGACCGTAAATATCTTGGCGCAATAACTTCGCAAAACTTGCTTGACGCCGTGGCAAAGATTACAAATGTGCAGTCGAAAGGCGCTGTGCTTGTCCTCGAGATGGGCGTACACGACTATTCGATGTCGGAGATAGCAAGGATTGTAGAGTCGGAAAATGCAAAGTTGATTTCATCGTATGTGACGGAATATGAGGATTCTACTCGAATAGATGTGACGCTTGTATTGAATATGGCGGAAATATCGCCTGTGGTGAAGTCGCTCGAACGTTATGGCTACAAGGTGAATACATTTTTCTCGGGAAGCAACAAGATCGACGATTTCTATCGCGAAAGGTACGAACTGCTAATGAACTACATGAAGATATGAGAGCGGTTTTGCTGTCGGTAGTTTTTTTTGTTTGTTCGGTTGTTGCGCTTGCGCAGGAAAGGTTTCTGCACATAGCCGACATTACGATTTCTGGTAACGAAAAAACTAAACCTCAGACAATTCTACGCGAATTTAGATGCAAAGCAGGTGATAGCCTGCCCGAAGACAATCTGGACTCCGAACTGCGAAACTTCGCCGACAATCTGCATCGCCTTATGTTGTTCAACAACATAGAAGTGTCGTCTTCGCAAGCCGATAGCACCGACGCAATAACAGTAAATGTGAATGTTGTGGAACGTTGGTACTATTGGGTATACCCGATTCTTGAGATTGCCGACCGCAACCTTACATCTTATTTCCATTACAAGGACTACAGAAAGATAAATTATGGTGTGGCTTTCGATTGGCTCAACTTTCGCGGGCGCAACGAAATGCTAAACTTCAAGTTGAGGCTTGGCTACAAGGAGCATTATGCCGTTTCGTACCAGAAGCCAAACATAGGTCGCAACAGACGCAGCGGTGTTTGGGCAAAGGTGGAATATTTCAGGCAGAAGAAGGATATTGCTAGCATTGCCGAATGCAAGCCTGTGTATGCCGAAAATGAAAATGTATATATCCGCCGAATGTTTGATGCGGGAATTGGATATGTGTTCCGTCCTAGTGTCAACTACGATTTTTCGTTGTCGCTTGCGTATCAGAACATTATAAGTCGTGACACATTGCTAGCACCTGAAGGCAGGTCGGTGCAGAATTTTATTGTTCCTTCCTTTGCTTTCGACTACGACAATCGCGATAGCAAGGTATGTCCTACATCGGGAATACATGCCAAAATGGATGTGGATGTTTTTTCCGAACTTGAATCATCGTCTTTTGCATTTGCAAGCCTTGGCTTAGAGTACAATACAAGCATTTATCGTAGTCGGATTTTCTACCATGGATCTATTTCGCACCGACAGTTCATCGGTTCGTACGACGAGGTTCCTGTAAACAAGCGCATTGACCTTTGCAGTGATTACATTATCCGCGGGTTCGAGTACTATTATATATTAGGTAGGAATTTTTCTGCCTTGCAGAATACTTTCAGCATCAAAATCCTTAACAGGCGTGATTTTATGTTGCCTAAATGGATACCGGCAAAATTCCGAAATCCATATATTCAAATTTATGTTGATTTGTTTGCCGATTTAGCGTATTGTAGTAATTTTGCATCCGATTTTGAAGCAGAGAACCCATTGGCTCAGAAGCCTATATATTCGGCTGGCGCTGGTTTGAGCTTCGAAACTTACTATGACCGTGTACTGAAGGTGTATGCGGCATATAATGGGAACTTTAATTTTGTTGGATTTTTTGTTGACTATAGGACACCTATTTATAAGAAATTTTAATTCGGTAGGATGGAAAGGATGAATATAGCGATTCATGGACGGAACTTTGGAAATAGTTTCAGTGGAATGCTTATACAGTTGTTCGAACTGCTGAAGGAAAACGAAATGGATGTGTATGTCAACGAGAAGTTCTACAACTTCATGGTCGAGAAGACTCTGTTCAAACCAGAAGTCAAAGGCTTGTATTCCGACAGATTGCCAGAAGATGTTAAGTTTGACTTTATGCTTAGTGTCGGAGGAGACGGCACCTTCCTCGAATCGGCGACTTTTGTAGGCGCGTCGGGAATTCCAATGCTCGGCATAAACACGGGAAGGCTTGGTTTCTTGTCGTATGTCAATTCCCAGAACATTGCAAAGGCAATCGAACAACTCAGGAATCACGATTATACCATCGAAAAAAGGATGCTTCTTGATGTGTCAGCCGAAACTCCGTTCTATGGAGATATTAACTTTTGTCTCAACGATTTCTCGATACTTAAGAAGTCGCGCCTGAGCATGATAAAAATCAAGGTTTCGGCCGACGACAACTACATCAATACATATTGGTGTGATGGTTTAATCGTATCAACACCTACAGGCTCTACGGCATATTCCCTAAGTTGCGGAGGACCAATCATAACATCGCAATCGGATGTCATGCTTATAACGCCGATTGCCAACCACAATCTTACCGTTCGTCCTTTGGTAATTTCTGCCGATTCTGAAATAAAAATTTCGGTCGATTCTAACGAGGGAAGTGTCTTAGCATCACTGGATTACAAGTCGTATTCGATAAAAAATTTGAAACAAATTTTAGTTAGGCGTGCAAATTTTTACATTAATTTTGTAAATCTATTTAAAAATACATATTTTTGCACCCTTAGAGAAAAACTCATGTGGGGCGTTGATTTAAGAAACTAACCGCATGTAACTTGTTGAATGTTATACTTTTAGAATTATTAATAAAACATGAGAAGATTTACAGTCTTGATGATTTTTCTGACTTTCGCGACGATTTCTGTAGTTGCACAGACAGGAGACTGGAGGAGATACAGGCATGAATTGGTTTTCGGAGCTGGCACTGCCGCATTTATGGGTGACCTTGGTGGTGGCAAGGGTGTTGGTTCTCATTTCGTGAAGGACTTCGACATTCAGGCAAACCGCTGGGCATTTATGGCTGGATATGGTTATAAACTTAGCGATAGGTTTGCTTTGCGTACTGGCATTTATTATGGTCGCGTGTATGGTAGTGACGAATTTACTCCCGAATATGCACGTAATGGACGAAACTTAAGTTTCCGTTCTCCGATTATTGAATTGAGTGAAGTTGTTGAATTCTCGATTCTTCGCGAAAGACTTGGACATCGCTACAATATCAAGAGAGCAAGAGGCAAGAGAGCTATGCCAAACTTGTACATCTTTGCGGGTGTAGGTGGTTTCTATTTCAATCCTAGAGCTCAATACCTTCCTAAAGATGCCAGTGGTAATCCGGATGAATCGGATCCTAATTATGGCAAGTGGTACTCGTTGCAACCACTGGGAACCGAAGGTCAGGGTTATGTGCCAACTCGTCAGAAGTATAGCAGAATCCAAATGTCTATACCGTTTGGTGTTGGAATGAACTGCATGATTACAAAGAGCTGGGGTATTGGTTTCGACTTCGGATTCCGCTACACGCTTACCGATTATATTGATGATGTTAGCAGCACATACGTAGATCCGGACATTTTCGAAGATCCCATCGCACGTTACTTTAGTAACCCAGACAGCAAATATAGGGTTGGTGCAGGTGAACAGCGTGGCGACAGCAAATTTAACGATGCATATATGTTCCTTACAATAAAGGCAACATATAAGTTGTTCTCGGTTCGTAGAGGTAGATCGAAATTTTAAGATAATTTTAAAAATATTTGTGATGATTCTTCGTTATATCCAATATGGATAGGCAAAAGAGTAGCACATATAAACATCTAAAACAAATGACGGTAACATCGTTACTGTCTTTTGTTTTTTTATTCTCGGCATTGTCTGTCAAGGCACAGTACGGATTGGAAATCGGTTTCAACGGCGGTGTTTCGTACTACATGGGCGATATAAACTATGTAAGGCAGTTCTATCATCCTAGACATAACATAGGCGCATCGATAAAGTTCCATTTCAGTAACAGATTCGATTTGAGGCTCGGTTATTTCAACTCGATGCTCGTTGGAAATGATGCCGATTTCAATAATGTGTTCCAGCAGGTGCGCAATAAGTCGTTCAATGTGTCGCTCAACGAAATATCTGCACAATTGGAAATTAATTTTCTCCCGTATCTGTATGGCGATGTTTCACGAAATAGCTTTACCCCATATTTGCAGGTTGGTGTAGCTGGAACATTTATTGGGAAAACTGCTGACGACGAGGATTTCTTCACGATGGCATTGCCGTTTGGTTTCGGATTCAAGAAGAATATCCTTCCTAGACTTGTGCTGAGTGTGGAATGGGCTTTCCGCTGGACATTGTCCGATAGGATTGACGGCATTACCAACGAGGATATAAAAAGAGATTATCAGACTGCATACGGAACTGCATTGACAGAAGATGTAAATAGGAAGCAACTCGGGTTCAGATATACTAACGACTGGTATTCGGTTGCGCTTGTGGGAATATCATATACTTTTAAAATCGGTGGACTAGGTTGTCCTGCATATTATAAGAAACACGACAAATGACAATGAACCTACTGGAGCAAATAGACAGGACAAAACTTCCGCAACATGTCGCATTCATAATGGATGGGAATGGTCGCTGGGCTAAAAAGCGCGGTATGATAAGGCTGTTCGGTCATAAGAATGGAGTAAAGACTGTTAAGGAAATCCTTAATGCCGCCGGTGATTTGGGCATAAGATACGTTACTGTATATGCTTTCTCGACAGAAAACTGGAGTAGGCCTGCCGATGAGGTTAGCGGAATAATGGGGCTTCTCTCGACTGCTATCGACGACGAAATCGAAAACATGATGAAGAACGGCGTTCGCGTAAAGATGATTGGCGAGATGGACAGATTGCCAAAGTACTTGCGCGAAAAGGTCGCCTATGTCATAGAAAGAACAAAAGATAACACTAAGTTGGACTTCATAGTTGCGTTGAGCTACAGTGGCAGATGGGATATTGTTGAGTCGGCTAGAAAAATTGCAAGGGATTGTGTCGAAGGAAAGATTTCTCCAGAGGATATTTGCGATAGTATGTTCTCTCATTATCTGTCAACCGATGGAACTCCCGATCCGGAGCTGATGATTAGAACCAGCGGAGAGTCAAGAATTAGCAATTTCCTATTGTATCAGCTGGCATACAGTGAGTTATACTTTACCGATGTGTTATGGCCCGACTTTAGCCGTGAGGAATTGTATAAGGCACTGATCAGCTATCAAAACCGTGAACGCAGATTCGGAAAAACAAGTGAACAAGTAAAAAAGTAGAGGGATGAGAAGATTTGTTTTGATATTAATACTTTTTGCTGCCGTTGTTTCTGTGGCGACTGCTCAAAATAACATATATTCAAGTGGCGACAAGATAAATTATTTATCACCTAAGGAATACGAAATAGGCGGTGTGACTATTTCCGGTGTGCAATATCTCGACCACAATGTACTTCTTTATCTTACTGGACTTGAAATTGGAAAGAAAATATCTGTACCTGGCGAGGAGATAGCCGATGCTATAAAGAAATTGTGGGAGCAGGGCTTATTTTCCGATGTTAAGATTTCTGTTACAAATACAATAGGCGACAAGATTTTTCTCGACATATACCTTGAGGAGCGTCCGCGATTGTCGAAATTCTCGTTCAAGGGCGTAAAGAAGGGCGAAGCCGATGACATACGCGAACAGATTAAACTTACCAAGGGTTCACAGGTTACCGAAAACATGAAGCTTTCGGCCGAAAAGTACATTAAGGACTACTATATTGATAAGGGATTTTTCAATACTGATGTGAATATTACCGAGGAAGTGGATTCCAGTCTTGCGAATAGCGTAACATTAGTTTTCGATGTACATAAGAACAATAGGATAAAGATCAACAAGATTATTTTCGATGGTAACAATTCGATAAAGGATGCGAAACTTCGTCGTAAGATGAAGGAAACAAAACAGAAGACATGGTATAATATCTTCAAGGCATCGAAATTTATTCCGAAGAATTATGCCGACGACAAGAAGAAGATAATCGAGAAGTATAACGAGGATGGTTTCCGTGATGCAATAATTACCTACGACTCTATTTCACCATACGATGAAAAGACCATAAATGTTTATATTGGTATAGATGAAGGACATAAGTTCTATTTCCGCAATATCAGCTGGCTTGGCAATACTAAGTATTCGTCTGAACAATTGTCGCATGTGCTTGGAATAAAGAAGGGCGATGTGTACAACAGCAAGATACTTGACGAGAAATTGCTTTATGACCCTATGGGTGTAATGGCTTTGTATCAGGATAACGGCTACTTGTTCTCAAATGCGCAACCCGTAGAGGTGCTGGTGGAGAACGATTCAATAGACCTGGAAATGCGAATATACGAGGGCAAGCAGGCAACAGTAAACCGTGTTACGCTAGTAGGCAACACACGTACCAACGACCATGTGATTATGCGTGAAATCCGTACTAGCCCCGGAAGCCTGTACAACCGTTCCGAAGTACAGCGTACAATCCGTGAGCTTGCTCAACTTGGTTATTTCAATCCGGAAAAACTTAATGTTGATTTTGATCCCGATCCAGTTTCTGGAACCGTTGATCTGGAATATACGGTAGAAGAAAAGCCATCCGACCAGATTCAAGTTTCTGGCGGTTATGGTTCGGGAATGTTCGTGGGAACACTTGGCGTTACATTTACCAATTTCTCCTTGCGCAACATATTCAATGC
>JAEEGF012324122.1_pt1 | contig 15291 bp, 6 predicted proteins | sample 9134171 | NCBI WGS metagenome assembly JAEEGF01 (sample SAMN16246542, study PRJNA631951) | gut metagenome | biome: gut microbiome; feature: rumen; material: AP-attached | host: Bos | place: Iran: Karaj | collected 2018-10 | reverse complement strand
GTATTTGGAATGATCGGTGCCATGGCACTCTCATTCAACGCTTGTACTTCGGACGACGAAGTGGCAAACGAGAAGATTGATCAGAAGGAAGTGAAGACCCGCTTCGCCCTCTCTCTGACCAACAGTGTGAAGACCCGTATGGACGCTAACCTCGCACAGGTTGACGAGCAGTTCCGCGGCATGTCTGGCATCCAGGTGTTCACTTTCAACGATGACGTTACAGCCAACAGCACCATTGCCAACAACCCCATTGCTCTGGCTGACTTCACAGAGTTCTATGCTGCGAACGTGAACGCTCAGGTTTACACCGACGTGACCATTCCCGTGGGAACATCAGACTTCCTGTTCTATGGTAAGATTGCCGACAACGGTGGCGAGGGTGAGCTCATCGCTTCCTACGACAAGGAGACCCTGCAATTGGGTGCTTCCGTAGCTGACGCCATCAACTTCGACCTCGTGCCCATCGTGGACGATATTGACTTCAGCGGTGGTGACGACATCGTCGCTGGCCTGAACGCAGTTTACGCTGCTATCCCCGAGGATCCTTCTTGGGATGAGCTGCGCGCTGCTTTCCAGAGCCTGAAGGCTGGTTCTTGGTGCTCTGTTGCTGCTTTCATGGAGGATATGTATCAGGCTGTGGTGGCTGGCGATCCCAATGAGACAACGATCACCGGTGCCATCGAGGCTGCAGGCTTCGTTACCGACAATGGTTATGCTGTGGTGAAGGACAACGGCTTCCCCCGCGACCTCGGTCTCCCCGACGGTGCCGTGCAGGTTGCTTTCGCTGACGGTGAATTCGCATACACCTATCCTTCCGTCGATGGTATGGACGTTCCTGCCATGACCGCCTACACGCTTCCCGCTGAGCTCTACTACACCGTGAACACTAAGGGTGTCATTGACGAGGAGACCACTCACGCCCCGAACTTCAACAACTATGAGGTATGGAACGACGTGATTACAACTGAGTATGCTGAAAACGTTGCTCCTGTGACCCTGACTACCAAGTCTGTGGTCCTGCTCGACCAGGTTCAGTATGCCGTAGGTCGTCTGGATGCTACCGTGAAGGTGAGCGCGGAGACCGTGAAGGACAGCGGTGCTGAAGGTGGCGTGGCCAACTACGTGGCTGTTCCCGCCGACGGCTATCCCGTTACTGGTATCCTGATTGGTGGCCAGAAGCAGGTAACTTGGGACTTCACTCCCGTTGAAGACGCAGACGAGTTCACCATCTACGATGCCAACGTGGAAGGCGCTGCCGTTGTAGGCACAGCTTCTGAGCCCATGTACACCCTGGCTCTTGAGACAGCTTCTGACCAGGTTGTCAACATCGCTGTTGAGTTCGAGAACACTGGCGACGACTTCTACGGTGTGAACCACCAGGTGATCCCCGCCGGCACGAAGTTCTATCTCGTTGCCCAGCTCGACCCGACCAAGGCTAAGAACTATGCCCAAGGTACACTCGACAAGGTGTTCTTCCAGGATCACGCCACCAAGCTTGACCTGACCATCGGTGAGCTCTCTCTGCAGAATGCTTACAACGTGGTTCCCGACCTCCGCAGCCCGAAGCTCGAGTTCGGTCTGAGCGTGAACCTCGAGTGGCTTGAGGGTCTGATCTTCGAGCACACTTTCTAAGAAGTACATCGCTTTTCAATCCTTTAAAGGATGTCCGCCGCGACAACGGCGGCGGGCATCCTTCCCCAAACATCTAAAAAACAACCAGAATGAGAAACCTGAAATACTGGGCACTCTGTGCCTGCTGTGCCATGGGCCTCGTGCCCGCAATGACCGCCTGCAACGGTATCGACGACGACCTGAGCGACTGCGGTAAGGATGTGGACCTACTCTATCGTATGTGCCTCATCACGAATATGGAAACGGAGATCGACAGCGTCCTGTGCGAGGCTGGCGACCAGCCAGTGGCCAACGCGCTGCGGCAGACCATGCGCCAGTACTTCAACGACAAGGGCCATGACCTCGACCTCTCATTCTACGACCGTCTCAACGACGGCACGCGGCTGCTCCAGCAGTCGAAGGACATGGGCGGAGCCACGCAGGCCTCCTATACCATCTACCTGGAACAGGCCGACTACCGCCACACGGCGGTGGCCAACCTCGCCGGCAACGGCGTGGCCGAGTGGCTCTCACCCGAATGGATGAGCCGCTCCAAGATACAGAACCAACAGAACGACACCATCGACTCCCACCGGACGGGCTTCTTCACCGGACGCCACAACGTGCTCGTGGGCAAGGATGGCGACAGACTTACAGGCATTGTCGACATGTACATGGCCAACGATGCCGCCGCCGTGGTCATCGACACCACCGGCGTGAGATGCAATGGCATGAAGGCCTACATCGAGGGACTGGGCAACAGCTTCCAGCCCGCCGACAGCCTCTTCGCCCACACCAAGCCTCAGGTGGTGCGCACCCAGCTGCTCCCCGTCAGCGAGGGCAAAGAGGTGTGCTACTATGGCATGGGCTTCCCCTCGCCCGACACGGCCACGCGCGTCACGCCCTCCGATGTCAAAGTGGGCAGCTACTGGAGCATGACGCTCCTCGTGTGGATGCCCGACGGCACCATCACCCGCAACGACCTCTACGTGCATGAGCCGCTGAAGGCCGCCAACCTCAAGATCATCAAGCTGAAGATGGAACCCACCGGCGAGGTGACCACGGTGGATGCCGAGGTAGGCGTCAGCGTGCAGCTGAACTGGGAGGACGGACTCCACTTCGAGCAACCCACCATCTGATCCCAACCCTGAATAGAATATTCACAACCCAATATACAAGTTAATTTCTTTCCAAACAAGAAGAACTATGTTGAATCTTAGTAAAACATACCTGCCACTCCTGGCCACGGCATCGCTCCTGACGCTCGCGGCCTGCTCCACCATCGACGAGGAGTATGATCCATCTGAAGATTCCAGAGAAGTCTTGACAGATCTCCATATCTCCGTTACGTCTGGGAGTGCTTCTACGCGACAGACAGAAGCCATTACGCAGGCTCAGGAAACCCCACGCTTCCGTGGTATACAGGATATCTACCTAATGTCGTTCTCGATCAATAGCGATGCCATCACAGCCAACGACTATAGGCAGGGTCCCCGTATTGATTTGCCGCAACTGTCAGGCGACCCCACCATCAACAGCATTCATTCCAATGGTATTTATACGAACAACAACTCTCGTTACTATACCAATGTGGCAGTGCCACTCGGAACCAACGCCTTCCTCTTCTATGGTAGGGCTATCCGCGATGACAACGATAATTTCGTGAACGGCCTCACAGCCGTGACGGGACTGTCAGATGCAGGTGTGGCTGGTCAGGCCGGTGGCATCTCCTTCGCACCGTCATCCATCGTCAGCGATGTCACATCCCCTACAAGTAAGGCCAATAGTCTGGCAGCTTGTCTTACGGCTGTTGCCAATGCTGAAGGGTGGAGTACAGGCCAATACCAGGCTGACTACGCAAAATTCATAGAAATGACCGCAGGCTCCTCTGCCAGTATCTGTGCCTTGCTGCAGGAGATTTACGACAAGTATCGTGGTCGCACCGATGAAGTTTCAACTGCCATCATCACCGCTATCACCACCTATGCGGATGCAGATACTGACGGAAAACTGACGATGAAGACGGACTATGCCAATTATCCTGGCAGTTTCAACCTGCCCGATGGCGCTGCCTATGTAAAATGGGTAGAGGACACGGAGACTCCAGCCAACAGCAAGTTTGAGGTGGTTACTACCGCTACGACTACAGAGACTAACACGGGCCTGACCGCACAGGCTCTGACCTCCTATGCTTATCCCGCAGAACTTTATTATCGCGTGAATAGCAAAATCAAGACAGATGATGTGAATACCCATGCCGACGACTATCCTTCCACACCTTCTTGGGATGGGGATGGTGGTTTGCTCAGCAAGTATCCTTATCCCGATGCCACCCATGCTGCTGTGGTGAACCGCAACACCAAGTCCATTGCCATCACCGATCAGATACAGTATGCCGTGGGCCGTCTGGATTTGACAATAGCCACGGCAGCCAAGAGCAACGATGCTGATGAAGCTGGTACCCTGCGCGATGCCAAGGACAGAGTCATCACCGTGGGTGAGAACACCTTCCCCATCAAGGGTATACTCATTGGCAACCAGCGCCCGGTCGATTTTGAGTTCCATCCCAGCGGAACAGACAGCTACGTCCTTTACGACACAGCTTTTGGCAGTGGTAGCACGACCGATCCTTACACCTTCCAGAACCTTGTTTCTGGGGAATCTGTAGGTCCTAACTATACCTTGGTGTATGAGACACCAGAGGCAACCAATAATGACGAGAATGCTATCGTGAACTTCGCCATCGAACTGGAGAATAACTCTGGAACGTCTTTCGTGGGACTGAATGAGATGATCATCCCCGACGGCACACGCTTCTACCTCGTCGGACAAATCAATCCCATGAACCCGACAACAGGTTCTTTCAGCCAAGTGTTCTTGCAGGACTATTACACACAGGTCACAGCCACCATCAGTTCATTGGCCAAAGCCTACAACGTGGTGCCTGACTTCCGCGACCTGAACCTGAAGCTGTCGTTAGACGTGATAGACTGGAAGTTGTCCACGCCCTCAAGCTCACTTCTGAAGTAAATTCAAGGAAAATAAGAATACGATTATGATATACAATCCATTTATCAAGGCAAAACGGACGTTTGGAGTCGTTGCAGGCTTATGCTTGATCACGATGCTGCCTTTCTTGTCATCGTGCAGCGAGATAGATGAAGCTCCTGTGAGCAGCACCCAGGTGCCCATTAAGCTCCATCTGCAGCCAGTTGGTCAGCAGCAGACACGTGCGTACATTGGAGATATCGATGCGGAGAATGGCGAGAATGCCATCAAGAGTGTAAAAGTGTGGTTCTTCCAGAATGGTAACCGAGTGGCCTATTCCGACGAGTATGCTGGAGGTGAGGTCACCATGAACGTTGACATCAGCGCTGTAGCCAACCCTGTTGACATCTATATCGTAGCCAATTCCGAGAGCATCGACCCACAATCCAAGCTCCAAGAGAGTAGTACGGAAGAAGAGCTGAAGGCTGCCGTATTGGAAGGCACATTGTTCACGCCTGGCTCACCGACAGAGGCTGTACCTACAGCAGGTCTGCCCATGAGTCGCATCGTGAAGGGTGTTTCCCTGCAGGAGAACAATGGTGAAATCAAGTCGAGTCTGGGCACTATAGAAATCACCCGTGCTGTCTCGAAAATCAAGTTCGCTTTTGCCAGGAGTGAAGACCATCCGGGCGAAATCATCGGCATTGAACTCAACAACAGGATGATTGCCACTGGCGAATACGTGTTCCCAGAGGACTCGTTGGTGAAGCCCGCTAACTATGAAATCCTGACAGGCTATCGCTATTTGGGCGACCGTGAGGCACACATCAATAAGACCGATGCCAACAATACCTATATTAACGTGCCGATGTTGTTAGGCAAGACACAGGCTACGTTCAACGCAGAAACCGACCAGCCCCTCGTTGCGAATGAAAACATCTTAGAGGTGAAGAACGACGAAGGCACCATCGACCCCTCCATTTACGTGTGGACAAACTGGGTGCAGCAGGAAGAAATCAGTCCGCTCAGCAACCAGCAAAAGGCTGTCCAGTATTATTCGCTCATGAACGACTATACGCGTAAGACAGTCTATCTCCGTGAGAGCGACAGGGCCCTGCAAGGTAAAATCTACTACCGCCTGCATCCCGACACACCGGTCAAGACGGCAGAGTTCAACATGATCTATACCGACCTGAACGACTTCACGCGCAACCACATTTGGATTGTCTATGGCTATTTCCTTGGCGATAAGTTCAACCTCATCGTACAGACCATTCCTTGGGAGGATTCGGAGATGACAATCGACTACACGGAGACCATCTCGTGGAAAGACGGAGGCGCACCCTCGTGGACACCGACACTGACCGACGAAAACTCAGGTACGGAGACTTTCGAGGAGCAGACATATACCGTGATCTACACCAATGGTGGCGACACGCCTTCGCTCTCCTTCACGCTCGACTCACCAGAAGGTTGGGAGTGGGTGGCCACGCTGGAACCTCTGACCGATGGCGCTACCAATTTCATCAGCTTCGCCGATGGCAGCACGGTGGCTACTGGTAATGTAGGTCAGTCTTCTACGCTAAACTTCAGGATAGCCACGACATCAACCTCGGTCAACCACCGTGTAAGGTTGCGCCTCTTTGTGCGTACCACATCCGGCGACCAGTCGCTCGAGGTGCAGAATGTGAAGTATATCATCTCAAGAAACATCTAACAGTAACATAAATACATATACGTTATGATTAGAAAGCATTTCCATGACATCAAGATAGTAGGAGTCCTGACCGCTTTGCTGGCATTGGCTTCATGCGCTGGCGATGAGTTCGATTCTACGAAGAATGCCGACGGTCCGAAATTCGGCCTGACCGTTGTCACCAACGATCAGGTGTCAACCCGTACACCCGGCGATGACAACCTGAACGAGAACAGATTCGTCTCCATCGACTATTTCTTCTTCGCACAGAATAGCGATGATAATAAGCTATTGCTGCACAAGACGGAAGGCAGACGTAATGATCCCGACAACAACACGCTCGACAACAGTACACACACCTACAATGGTCCATTGTCAGCAAGCGACCTCATTGCAATCTTTGGTAGCGACGATGTGGAAGATGGAACCACGTGTTATGTCTATGTGCTGACCAACCTGCTCCCCAGCACACGTGCCGCCATAGAATCGGAGAAGACCACATGGGGAGAAGATTTCACCCTTGGCATTCTCAAGCGTATTAGCTTCCAGGACACGAACATCAGTGCCAATGGCAAGCAGGAGTGCTTCGTGATGTTCGGCGGTGGTGAGGTGTCGCTGACCACCGATGCAGATACTAATGTGAGAACCATCAGCGGTAACCCCATCCGTGTAACGCGCGATGCGGCCAAGGTGGTGCTTACTGTCAGATCTTTGCAGGAAGAAGTTGAGGTGAAGGCAGATGACGGCGAGACCGTGGTAGCCAGGTGGAAATCAGTTCCCGACCAAATGCACGTCATGTTCTACAATGGAAAGAATAAATCGAACGTTCACTCCCAGATCAATGCCGGCTTGCACTACGTGCCAGAGGTGAACGATGATTGCTATTTCGACCTGACGGCGAAAAATAGTGGTTGGCGCAATTTGACGGCTGCCAGCAATGATGAGCCTTATAAGAACCTGACACATTCCTATCCCTTCTACACATATCTGTCTGACTGGACGGAGGTTTCAGGTGCTGATCCTGATTCATACATGATTCTCGTGGTGCCCTGGCAGCAGGTAGATGTGGAGACCGGTGTGAACATTAATGCACCAGTTGCCACCTACTACCAGATACAAACAAGTACGACCGATACTTACTACGAGAACTACTACTACCACATCTTCATAGACGTGGGTATCTTGGGTAGTTTCGAGTTGCCGGAACCTGAGGTAATCGAAGGCACTTATATGATCGTACCTTGGGGCGAGAAGAACATCGATGCTACTATGCGCGAGCCCGTCTACCTGATTGTTGAGGAGAACGAGTACACCATGAATAATGTGAATTCGGCCAGCATACCGTATATTTCGTCGCACGAGATAACCCAGGCGTATGTCACAAAGATTGAGTATATCAATATTGGAGACTTCCAAAATGTGACTGTAAACCATAACAATACAAGTATTGTTTGGACCACCAATACTTATGTGAACAATGAAAGATTTGAGGTTACTACCGACGACAATCTCTTGACATTGACACATACCATTTCTCCCAACCAATATACCCGGTATTTGGTAACTGTAAGAATTGTGAACTCCAAAGGTCTTCAGGAAGATGTAGTATTCACCATTTATCCCGCAATCTTTGCTGAAATTGAAGATGGAGGAGATGCTTTCATTAACGGACGGTTTGCTCATGTAAATAATCCTGTGTCCAGTGGAAATCCTGGTTGGTATCAAGTCACGGGCACTTATTATAGAAGTAGTGCGCAGCAAGGATATAACCCGTCGTATGTTGCAACAGGATATGGTTCGCTTGTCACAACACTTGGTACTGACAACGTTTCGCAAACAGCTTTAACCAAAATTACGGTTACCAGTTTCAATACTGGGGATGATTCGTATAGTATCAGAGCCAATAATACAACCTCAACTTATACTTACAAACTGACCGACCCACGTGTTACATCCAATCTAAATAGCGTTCTTGATGATTATTGGGTAACGGCTCGTTCTAATAGAAATAACCAAACAACCGCTTCATGGCGCAACGAGAATACTATTTTGGTCGGATCTAATTCTAATGATGCTATTGCACCCGAGTTCTTAATTTGTTCTGGTTGGGGACGAACCGCAGGACAGAATGCACAAAACTTCCAAACTTTTGAGCGAAGATGTGCTGCATATCAGGAAGCAGGGTATCCTGCTGGCAGATGGAGAATTCCCACTGAAGCAGAGATAGCTTTCATTTATAAATTACAAGATCAAGGAGTAATACCTGATTTGTTTAGAAATGGAACTAGTTATTGGGCAAGTAGTGGAAGAGCTATTACTTCAAATAATGGAACCGTTACTGCCAGCTCACCAAATACCGCAGGTGTTCGTTGCGTCTATGATGTTTGGTATTGGGGTGAAGAAAAAATGAGTACGAATGAATATCATGTTGCACCGTAATTATGATTAAAGCGATATGAAAAGATTGTTCTATATATTAGCAGGTGTACTGCTGTTGAGTTCATGTAGCGACTCTTTCTTCGACCAAAAGGAAGAGGGCGACGAGGTGACATTAAAGTTCAGCATCAATACCCCAGAGGATCAGGTGATAGAAACCCGTGCCTTGGTCGAAATGTCAGATGATATCCAGAAGAGCCTGAACCTCTGGCTCATGGTGTTCGACGAGAATGGCATTTTCGTTCAGGCTGCCAAGGCCGAGGTGGGTGATAACTTCCAGCACGATGGGCATACCGACACCCAGTTCACGGTGACGCTGAACAAGACCAGTGCCACGCGCGTCATCCACTTCATTGCCTACGATGGGGATGAAAACGACGGAGTGGGAGCCCTGATTGGCAATCTTGCCAACCAGTTTGGCACAGAGGCGTCTATGGTGGCGCAGCAGCTCTTCACCACGGGAGGGCAAGCCGCTTATTGGCAGCGCCAGACTGTGGTGGGCATCACCGAGGAAACTACTTTCTCATGTGTGCCGTTGGTTCGCAATTTCTCAAAGGTCACCATCTTGAAGAAAGATGGTCTGAACTTCACCATCGACGGGTATGCCATTGTGAACAACCCCTCGCGAGGTGCTGTGGCTCCCTACTTTGGTGCTGAGTTTATCGACTATATCAACGGCAGGGCAAACAAAACCTACGAGCAGCTGAGCGACTATCCTGGCACTGTTCCCACAGGCACGACCTACAGTGTGCCGACTGAGGCTGACTTGCAGACGTCGGGATCGCTCTATCTCTATGAAACGCCCAATGCCGCAGGCGATGACAAGGGCCGTACGTCGCTCGTCATCAAGGGTAGGGCTGGCAACGCTGCCACATCCACTTACTACAAGGTGGACCTTATCTACAACGATGCCGACCATGAGGAGTATGGCAATCTCTACTACAACTTCCTGCGCAACTTCTGGTTTAAGGTGACCATCGACGAGGTGATTGGTTCGGGTTATGCTACGTTGGCAGGTGCCGTCAACGGTGCCGCCAGCAACAATCTGTCGGCTTCTACATCCACCTCCAGCCTGTCGCACATCAGCGACGGCATACAGATGATAGAGGTCACCAATATCTATTATTGCTACACTGAGGGAGGCCTCAAACAGCAACTTAAGTATCGTTTCCTATACAACACGGGAGGAAATAACTGGGTGACCAACAACGACCTCGTGAATGTGACAACCGATAACGACGATATCTTCACTGATGCCGGTTGGAGCGTGGCAACCACCGATGATGCCGACGGATGGCGCACCATCACCATGGACCTGAAAGATCCTACTGCACAGACACTGAGCACCATCTTCCACATCTATGCCAGCTTGAACAAGATTCAGAATTCAAATCTTTCAGCCGACCTGAAAACGAACCTGACATCGGGTGAACAGCTCTACCGTGATGTGCGTGTAGACCTACGCAACCAATATCGCCTGATTGTCGACTGCCCATCCTATGTGCCGGGCGTCGAGGGCACGGGCGTCAGAGTGAACCTGCTCATCCCGCAGGACATCAACGAGGCGCTCTTCCCCATGGATTTCTACATTGAAGACTTGTACAAACACATTTACCCCGATGCTTCGAGTAGTGTAAAACTGCCAGTACACGTAGGAGAAACTGTCGTGGCTACTCAGAGTGGTTCTTCGTTCCAATACACCCGCACGATAACCAAACAAGAATATAAGGACTTGGTGGCCAGTACGAATCCTGAAGACAAGAAGACGGTAAACGGCGTCAACTACGTCGTCGTGCCCTGCTACTTCAAGACGAACGTCGCCGCCAGTGCGACCACCATCTATGCTGGTAACGATTATTTCACTTGTACACCTGATAACTTCCTGAATGTGGCTGTTGCCTTCACCGATGATACGGAATTGACCATTGCCAGTGACTGGACCGAATACTTCGGTAGGAAATATCCTGTGACGCTGACGTTCAGCGTGACGCAGGAGGCTGTGGCGGCCAACACGCCGTTCACCATTAATGTGACAGAAAACGGAACGACCTATCCGTACACCGTCAGACCGACATCAGCAGGAACGTATACCTACACCTACTATACGCAAAGCATGAATGGCAGCAGCATCAGTGCCACTGTGACGGCCCAGATTACAGGCCGTGATCCGGAAACATTGTCGGCTACGCTGCCCATGAATCGCCGCTACTTCGTGATTAAGGCAAATAGCTTCACCACCAACATCTCTGACTTCCTCGATACAGGTCAGACGGGTGACGGTTCGCAAATCTACGTGGATGGTACCTATGTGGGATGGTTTGGTCGTGGACTGAGCAATGCTTCAGACGGCTACCTGACCAATGCTGGTCCAAAGTTAGACTACATCATCGACCGCTCTTACCAGAACTATGCTACGTTGACCGATGATATGGAAGTGAGCTTCGAGGTCTACAACCCGAATAAGCATATCACTGCCGAGACGACAATCAAGGACCTCGACGATGCCCGCAACGGCGACCTGACGACCCTGACTGTAACCTTCGTAGACCATACCCAATAATAATCGGGGCTCCTTTCCCCATTGTTGGGAAAAGATATATGATGAACAGGCGCTGCAAGTGAAGATGAACCTTGCAGCGCCTGTTGTGTATTCGTATGTTTTCTGTTCATAGAGATTCGCTGGTTAAGATGCCATTCATGTTGTTTTCCAAGTCAGAAAACATTATTTTCCAAGTCAGAAAATGTTGTTTTCCAAGTCAGAAAACGATGTTTTCCGCGTCAGAAAACAAATTGAAATGATATTGCAGGGAGTGCTTATGCGTAGGAGTGCATGCCGCCGAGGAAATAGTTCACGCCGAAATAGGTCATGAGGAGCGTGAGGAAAGCCAGGACCATGTAAAGGTGGTAGTAGCGCGGGGTGCGCAGCCAGGCGATGGAACGGTTGTGGACGGCGACGGCATAGACCATCAGCGTGATGAGTGCCCACGTTTCTTTCGGGTCCCAGCTCCAGTAGGTGCCCCACGAGACGTTGGCCCAGATGGCACCGATGAAGATACCAAAGCCAAGGCAGGTGAGGGCAGGGTAGAGGAACTGATGGGAGAGTGTTAATAATTGAGGTGCGTTGAGTGAGGAGCGATGTGTGAGATTTGTTAGTAACCCCACGACTCCGCACAGGAAAGTGAGCGACAGCAGGGCGTAGGCCATCATGATGATGCTCACGTGGAGAGTGAGTAAGGGCGAGGAGAGCACGGGCATGATGTGCGTAATCTGCGGGTCCATCTGCGAGATGTGGCTCACCAGTAGGAAGAATCCCGACATCAGGAAGCCAAAGACAATCATGATGGGCGTGCGGCGCATCATCAAGAGGCTAAGCAGCAGGATGATCCAAGCCATGAGGAGCATCGTTTCGTAGCCATTGGCCATGGGGATGGTGCTGGAGATAATCCAGCGGAGGGCGAGACAGAGGGTGAGGGCAAGGAAAGAAAACGTTAGGATGATTCGTGGAGCGAGGAGTGAGGCAGCTCTCCGCTCCCCGCTCTTTGAAACTTTATTCCTCGAAAACACCCTTACTCCCACCAGCAAGAATGCCATAGTGAGGTTCACCATGAAGAGGATGGTGGCGAAGGGCACACGGTTGTAGAACCGCTCGGCCTGCGTTTGCAGCGAAGTAGGCAGCGAACGGCCGCCGTAGCGCACCTGATATTTCTGCATCTTCGTCAGATACTCGTTCATGCGGTCGAACCGCCCGGAATGGGCTTCCTCGTTGAGCAGGGAGAAGACGTTCTTCATGTATTCCTGTTGTTCGGCCTGAATGTCGGCGGGGTAGCGGTCGACGGGGCTATACCATGTGGTGGCGTGTTGGGTGTAGGGAAAGACCTTCAGGAGTTTGCCCTGTCGGAGTTCCATGATGAGCTGTAGCTTCTCGTCCACTTTGCCCACCTCCTGATGGAATTTGTCGCGGTTGCCGTGGTAGTATTGCTGCACGTAGGGCCCTAAGGTGTAGCCACCCATAGCGGGGTTGAAGAAGGAGTTGACGCTGCAATACTTCGGCAACTGCAGCGTGGAGCGCAGCGGTCCGCCTTTCACTTTGATGATGGGTTCGTTGCACCACTCGTCGCCCCAGAAGATGAAGCCCGTCAGCACCTGCTCGGCGGAGTATTGACCATAGTGCGGTTTGCCGTAGAGCTTCTTCGTGAAGTCGATGGCGAAGGTCTGCAGGGGACAGATGCGCCCGTTGTAGAGGATGTTGAGGCGCCCAAGTTCTTGAGCCTGCTCAAGAGGAAGCGTGGGAGCCCTACCCCCGGCAGCCTCACCCCCAACCCCTCTCCAAAGGAAGAGGGGCGTGATTAGTAATAGAGAGAGGGATAAAGCGTGGAGGGAAGAAACCCAAAACCGAGTTTTTCTGCCATGAGAGTATCTACGCCCCTCTCCCTTTGGAGAGGGGTTGGGGGTGAGGCCGGGGGTGAGGCTGTTTGGGGTGAGGCCCTGTCTTTTTTTGATGAGCATCCACAGCAGACTGATGAAGAGCAGGGCATAGCCCGTGTAGGTGACGGGGATGCCCCACGGGTCGCTGTTCACGCTGAGGAGGGTGCCCCGACCGTCTTCGTCGTAGCTGCTCTGGTAGAAGCGGATGCCGCGATGTGCGTAGATGTTGTTCATCGACACCTCGGCATGCTCTTGCCGATTGCCGTCGGTGATGGTCAGCTGCGAGACATAGTCGGCGGCGGAACGTGTTCCTTCGTGGTAGTCGATGTAGAACGTGTCGAGACGGACAGTGAAGGGCAATGGCTGATTGGCACTTTTCCCATCATGGGAAAGGAGAAACTGGTTGGCTGTTTCACCTATCCTCAGATGAATCATCCCAGTTTTTCCTGTCAGATGGGTGAGCAAGGCACCTGCCAGAATGACTACAAACGACAGATGCAGTAAAACGACGAACGCTCGTTTTACCCGTTGCTTGATGAAATAGGCCACACCTGCGGCGGTGAGCATGGCCCACAGCAGCGAGAACCACCAGGCTCCGTAGATGTTCCGTTGCACGAAAGCCGTGCCTTCGTATTTCTCAACAATCGTGGCCAAAGCCATGCAGACGATGATGGCCACATACAGGAAAACAAGCGTTCGTCGTAGTGTCATATTCGATAAGATTAGATGGCGCGGAGGAATTTCACCACGGCATCGCGGTCTTTCTTCGGCAGGTTGTAGAACTTCAGGGTGCTTTCGTAGGCATCCGAGTTCTTGGAATAGCCGTGCCAGAGAATGGCTTCAATCTCGTTGCGGGCGCGGCAGTCGTGCAAGCGGTCCTCGGCACCAGTGTTCACCATGCTTAGTCCGCGTCCCCAGAGGGGTGTGGTGCGACACCAAGAGCCGTGGATACCATTCTTCATGTACAGCCGGTGTTGCACCATGTCGGTATAGGGCCAGATGGTCTGATGTTGATAGCGGGGCAACTGCAACTGCTGACTGGTGATGATTTGCGGGCTCCAGTAGTCGTCGGTTGTGGTCTTCCACGAGGGGCGATGGCAGGTGGCGCAGCCAATCTGCATGAACACCTCTTTGCCGCGCTGCACGTCAGGATCCTGCAGGTTGCGGGCGCGGGGGATGGCCAGACCGCGATGCCACACCTGGAAAGCCCAGAAGTTGTTGTCCGACATCTCAGGCTGGAAATTGTGCCAGGGATTGTCGAACTGGTTCGTGGCGGGTGACAGCAGGTTGAGCACAGCGTCGGCAATGCCCTCGTCGGTACCGTCTGCATGGTAGGGCGACGTGGGGTCGGCCTTGATTTTGGCAATGACCTGCGGGTTCTCCGACATGGCCTTGGCCCAGGCTGCCGTGGTGTAGAGTTTCGGGCGGTCGCTGCGGCTCACGTTGGGAATGTTCCACATGGCATTGGCTCCAGCGCCGTCCTGCAACGAAGCACGGGTCATGGCATAAGTGAAACGCTTGATGCGCTTCGTGCCGTCGGCCAGAGTGTACCAGGCACCGGCAGCCCAATCGTTGGCAGCAGCATCCCAGAAGTTCGGATTAACATAATCGCTCACGTTCATACCGGCATTCTTAAAGTAGGCGGCCGTCTTCTGGTATTGCGCCTTCAAAGAGTCTTCAGGAATGGCATCCAGCAAGCCCGTGCCATACAATCCGATGGTCGATTCCAGACGGAAGGCCAGATTTGAGGGTTTCGGATCGGTGTTGAAAGCCTCAACGGGAATGTTCAGTTCCGGATAAATCAATTCGTATTTCTCTCCATCGGGGAAAGTCATGGGCAAGCCGCTCTCCATCTTGTCAAGCGTGAGCCACTTCAGGTCTATCTGCGACTCGTCAATGGGCGGAAGGAACGGATAGGTGGCTTTCGTCTGAGGCATACCGGTCACTTCGCTGATGTAGGGGCCGTCGTCACTGTTCTTGCCGTCCACGGGATGATAGGCCACCAGCAGATAGCCGTTGCCGCGGAAATCGGCCAAGTAACTCTCCACACGCTTGCCGTGACCATAGCCCGGATGACAAGCGATGCAGGAGGTGCGGACATAAGCAGGGCCGAGACCGCCGAACGAGGCGGTGCT
>JAEEGF010996113.1_pt1 | contig 15293 bp, 11 predicted proteins | sample 9134171 | NCBI WGS metagenome assembly JAEEGF01 (sample SAMN16246542, study PRJNA631951) | gut metagenome | biome: gut microbiome; feature: rumen; material: AP-attached | host: Bos | place: Iran: Karaj | collected 2018-10 | reverse complement strand
GCAAGGCGGCGGAGATTCTGGCCGTCGCGGAAGCGGAGGCGAAGGAAATCCGCGGACAGGGCGACGAAGAGGCCGCGAAGCACTACGCCGTGTTCAAGGAGAATCCCGAACTGGCGATGTTCCTGCGCAATCTGGACGCCTTGAAGGAGACGTTGAGCGACAAGGATACGCTGATTCTTGACACAAGCACTCCGCCCTTCCATTTGCTGAAGCCGGGCGCGATGAACATCAAGGCCAATGAAGGCGCGCAGTCGAAGTAACCGAAGCATCTTCACGGAAAGGCGGATTTGAGATATGGAAGAAGACAAGAAACAAACCAATGAATCGCCGCAAGGGCAGGAGCCGGTTGAAAACGACCGCGCGTTGCCGTTGATCGCGGTGGCGGAAGGCGCTCCGGTGAAGACCGAAAGCGAAAATGAAGGGGCCGGCATGCAGTCGCTGATGCGCATGGCGCGCATCATGTTCCTCTGCCTGCGTGTCGTCATCATCGTCATATTGGCGTATTTGCTCATGAGCGGCGTGTTCCGCGTCGATGAGCAGAACGAAGCCATGTTGTTCCGTTTCGGCGCCTTGCAGACACGGATGATCGAGAATGAAGAGCGGGCCGTTTTGACGAGCGGCCGCTGGTACTGGGCGTGGCCGTATCCGATCGACTGGGTGAAGGTCCTGCCTGCGCAGCGCACCGTCACGATTTCCACGGAGGCGCTGTACGAGCCGTGGGTGAAGCCTGAACAAGGCCAGCCGCCAAACCGTTTCCTGCGCCCTGGCGCGGACGGATATCTGCTGACCGGCGATACGAACATCATCCATGCGTCCTGCGAAGTGAACTACCGCATCCGCGATCCGCAGAAATATTATCTGAAGTTCCTGGATGAAGAGGAAGCCGAGGCGTTCATGAACGCGGCAGAACGGAAAAAGGCCGCCGAACGGACGCAGCCCGGGCAGGACAACGCCAACAAGAGCCGCAAGCGCGGCACGGAAGGCATCATGCAGAACATGCTGGGCAACGCGTTGCTGAGCACATGCGCGACATGGACGGTGGAGGATCTCCGCACGAAGATCCGCACGGTCGGCGACGAGACGATCAACATCGAAGACGCGGTCCAGATGCAGCTGGAGAAATATCTGAAGGATGTCGATCTGGGCATCGAAGTCCAAAGCGTGAAGCTGACGTTCCAATTGCCGTATGCGACGCTGAAGGCGTTCGACGGCGTGTTCGAGGCGTCGGAAATGGGCAACGCGGAAATCCAGAAGGCGCGGCTTGACGCGGCGACGCTTCTGTCGAACGCGGAAGGCATGGCGGCGAAGATCCGCAACGAGGCGATGGCGTACAAACGCAACGTCGTTGAGTCCGTCCGCGCGGACAGCGCGTATTTCAAGACGGTTTTGGAAGAATACAAGAAGCAGCCCGAGACGATGCTGACGGTGTTGTACACGGATGCGTTGCGTGCGGTGCTTGGTCGTGTGGACAACAAATACGTCGTTCATCAGAAGCCGGGCGAAGGCCAGGAGGTTCGTCTTCAGATCGGGCAGGTGCCTGAAAAGAGCAAATCTTCGACTGCAACCGAGGAGCCTCAGGCCCAGCAGTGACAAGCGGGGCTTATGTCAAAGAGCTAACAACCAGAGATATAGAGCATGTCAGAAAATCAACAGACAATGGAAGCGGCGCCGGTTGCCCGCAAGAATGCCGAAAGCAAAGTCGGAAAGCCGGAAATGTTCCGTTTGGGGATAGCGTTGTTCGGCGGGATACTCGTCCTGAACTGCTATTTGTCACGTGTGTTCTTCAGCAACGCGATCGATGAGACGGCCCGTGATTTCAGCGCATTGATCGGCGCGCTGATTTTGAGCCTGCCGATTTTCTTCGAGGCGATCCGCGACTTGATCCAAGGGAAAGTCCACATGAACGAACTGGTGGCCTTGGCGCTCGTGGCGGCATTTGCGAGCAAGGACTACCAGACGGCCGGCGCCGTCGCGTTTTTCATGCTGATCACCATCACGATCGAAAAGCGGACGGCCATCGGGGCCGAAGCGGCCATCGAGGCCGTCGTGCGGTTGACGCCGCGTCTTGCGCGACGCATCGTCGACGGCGTCGAAGAGGAAGTCGACGCGTTCACGGATTTGAAGGCCGGCGATGTCTGCCGCGTCCGTCCGGGCGAAAACTTCCCTGCGGACGGTGTGGTGACGGTCGGTACGAGTACGGTCAACCAGGCGTCGATCACCGGTGAATCGCTGCCGGCGGACAAGGCGGTCGGCGACGAAGTCTATGCGGGTACGCAGAACTTGACGGGTTTGGTCGAATTCCGCGTGACGCGCATCGGATCGGACACGACGCTGGGCAAAGTCCGCAATCTGATTGCGGACGCCGAACGTTCCAAGCTGCCGATCATGCGGATGATCGACAAATATGTCGGCTATTATACGCCGACGATTCTGATGATCGCGGGTCTTGTGTGGTTCATCACGATGCGCATCGACCGCGTCATCGCCGTGTTGGTCATGTCCGTTCCCGCGGCCTTCGTCATCGCGACGCCGTCGGCGGTCATCGCGGCCATCGCGGCGGCCTCCCGCCTTGGTATTCTTATTAAGGACGTCTCCTACATTGAACAGGCGGCCCGCATCGGCGCCATCATTTTCGATAAGACGGGAACGCTGACGGAAGGGAAACTGGCGGTCGCCCGTCTGGAACCTGCTGAAGGCGTGGAACTTGCCGAACTGCTGGAACTGGCGACAAGCGCCGAGCATCACAGTAACCACCCTGCCGCCGAAGCGATGAGACGGCTCGCCCGCGAGGCGAAGGTCGAATGGCGTGAACCGCAGGAATATGAAGAAGTGGCCGGTCTTGGCGTCCGTGCGACGTTTGACGGAAGACGTTGCCTTGTGGGGCGCAAGACATGGCTTGCGGACGAAGGCGTTGACTTGTCCGCCCTGGAGGCGACGCTGACGGAAGCGGAGCACAAGGGGCTCAGTGTCGTCTGTGTCGCGAGCGATGGCAAGGCATGGGGATGGATCGGCCTGAGCGACGCCATCCGCCCTGTGACCGCCGAGGCGATTTCGCAGTTGAAGGAACTGGGCGTCGACCGTTGCTGCATGGTGACGGGTGACAATGAACGCGTCGCGAAAGCCGTGGCCGCGCAGATCGGCATCAGCGAAGTGGCGGCGAGCTGCCTGCCTGAGCAGAAGGAGACGTACGTCCGCAAGCTGAAGAAGACCGGCAAGATCGTGGCGGTCGTCGGCGACGGTGTCAACGACGCTCCTGCTTTGGCGGCTGGCGACATCGGTATCGCCATGGGTGCCTTCGGCAGTGACATCGCCGTCCAAAGTGCATCTGTCGCGTTGATGAACAACGACTTGCGTCGTATCCCGTTCCTGATCGGACTGGCCCGCAGGACACGCGTTCTGACGATTCAGAATTTCGCGGTTGGCCTGGGCTTCATCGTCGTCGGCGTCTATCTGGCGACGTTGGGGCAGGTCACGCCGGTCGGCGCGGCGTTGCTGCACAGTGTCAGTTCTCTGATGGTCATCTTCAACAGCGCGCGTCTGGTCCGTTCGGGCGAGATGCTGCAGGAGACGGCGCCGGAAGATTGAGTGTACTATAATAATAAGGTATAAAAATTCAGATAGATGCGGAGAATCATCCGATGAGTGAAGCGAAAAACGACTATGTGGTAGAAGCCGTTGGTTTGACGAAAATCTTCAAGGATTTCTGGAACCGCGAGAAGGCGCGCGCCGTGAACGGCATTGACTTTACCGTCAAAAAGGGACAGGTGTTCGGCCTCCTCGGCCCGAACGGTTCCGGCAAGTCAACAACCGTGAAAATGATTCTCGGACTGTTGTATCCGACGCGCGGCGTCCTGAAGGTTTTCGGCGAAGACCCGCAGAACGTCGAAATCAAGAGCCGTATCGGCTATCTGCCTGAGGAGACGTATCTTTACCGTTACCTGACGGCCATGGAGACGTTGGACTTCTACGGCGCGCTGTTCGGCCTGAGCCCGAAGATGCGTCGCGAACGCAGCGAACAGTTGCTGAACATGGTCGGTTTGGCGCATGCCTTCAACCGCCGCGTCGGCGAATTCTCGAAAGGCATGGCGCGTCGTATCGGTTTGGCGCAGGCTCTTGTGAACGATCCGGATCTGGTGATTCTGGACGAGCCGACGAGCGGTCTGGATCCGATCGGCTGCCGCGAAGTGAAGGATGTCATCCGTCTGCTCGCCAGCCGTGGCAAGACCGTCATCCTCTGCAGCCACTTGCTGGCGGACGTGCAGGATGTCTGCGACGACATGCTCGTGCTGTACGGCGGCAAAGTCCGCGCGAACGGCGCCTTGAGCGAGATTCTCCGCGAAGAGGACAAGACCCGCATGGTCTGCCCGACTTTGAGCGCGGATACGCAGAAGGAGTTGCGCGAGTGGTTGTTGGCGCATGGCGTGAAGGATGCCGCCGACATCGAGCTGGGCAATCCTGTCCGCAATCTGGAGGAGTTCTTCCTGGAAGTCGTCAAGCAGGCCCGCGAACAGAGCATCGATACGGCCGGCGCCCGTGCGGGCGGCGAAATCCCGCAGTATCTGATCGATTCCGAAGACGGCAAGGCGGTTCTGAACGCCCTGCATCGGCCGAACGAGCCGGAGAAGCCCGCGCCGAAGGCGGCGGAGCCCGAGCAGCCGAAGGTCGATGTGAAACGGCTGGAATCCCTTGGCGCGAAGCCTGCTGAGGCGGAGCCCAAGGAGAAGCTGTCCGAAGAGGCGCAGAAGGAGGCGGATGCCCGCCGCGAGGCCGCGAACCAGAAGCTGAACGACCTGCTGAAGAAGTAAAAACGAAACAAAGGCCGGCCGCCATTAAGCGGTCGGCCTTGTTTTCACATCTTGTTTTACGTGTTTATTGATGAGAAGTCAACAGCGATGATCGCTTCCCAGAGGGATTCGGAGGTGAAGCCGCAGGTGGTGTTGAATTTCAAATAATGGTCGCAGAGGATTTCGATATCCGCCGCATCAAGCCGTAGATCGATGAAAAACGTGGCCAGATCGATGGCGATGGCGGCTCTCATGGAGAGGGTTCTGTTGAAACCGCCTTTGGTAATGTCGATGAGGGTGAGCTGTGAATTGCAGGGATCATCCTTGTCCATGAGGATTTTATACGGATGGAATGCGGAATGGACAAATCCGCAGACATGCGCACGGGCGATGATTTCGAGGGCTTTTCGACTGAAGGCCATTTTCAGTTCCTTTTCCTCAGTGAGATAACCAGTTGGCATCAAGGCTGAACCGTCGATGGAATTGTCGATGAAGCGGGTGACAATATAGGAGGATTTGAGTCTTCCGAAATGACGGACTTCTCCGCATGCGAGCGGTTTTGCAACGGGGATGCCGAGTCCTTCCAATGCGGCGTAGTTGAGGACTTCATTGACGGCGATGGAGCGCCGTCCGATACCGAACCACGATGGAGTGGCCTCCAAATAATATTTTATGACAACTTCGCCGCCGCCATGAACGTCGGGAATCGTGATTCTCCAGACCTCCTTGTTAGGTGTGTCGGAGAGATAGATGCCTGCATGGACTTCGTGGGGATGCTTGTGAATCCATGCGGCTCCGTCTGTGAAATCGTCGCTGGCCCAATCCCACGAATGGAAACGGCTGGGCGCCATTTTCTTCAGCAAGGCGTGATATTGGACATGACTGGTTTCGACCAGTTCTTTTGTCGCGGATGCGGATAGAGTGTCCATGGTGTCCTGTCTTGGAAAACAAAGTTTGAAACAATATAAGGTGAATATACAATGGAAGATGCCAAACGTCAATTAGATTCACAGATTAAGTCGATATCGACTTATCTTGTTCATGCATTGGTTCCCGCATGGCAATTCACAGAGAGGCAGGCGGCTTTGTTGAGAAAGCTTCTGCCGGGAGTGGATGTCCGCATATGCGGTTCGGCGGATGAATTCGTCAGAAGTCTCCGCGACACGGATGCCGTGCTGACATGGACATTCCAGCAGGAATGGTTTGCGACGGCGGATCGTTTGAAGATCCTTTCAACGCCCGCCGCCGGAAAGGATTATTTCACAGTGAAGCCGCCGTCGGGCCTGTGGATGATGAATGGTCAGTTCCATGGTGAAATCATTGCGGAAAGTGTCGTCGGCATGCTGCTGGGCATGGAACGTGGCATTCTGCCAGCGATGACAGAATACGCGACATTGCCGTGGCCCCGTCGCGAACTGGCTCCGCGTATGCGTGTGCTTCGTGGTTCAACTGCCATGATACTTGGATTTGGACATATTGGCCGATGGATAGGCAAGATGCTGAAGCCGTTTGGGATGCGGATTCTCGGCGTCAGCCGTCACCGCGATGCGGACCGGCCGGAATGGTTCACGGATGGAGACTTATGCATGGATGCAGGGCAGATGGATACGTATCTTCCGGAGACAGATCATCTTATTCTTGCTTTGCCGGGGACGACCGGTACGACAGGCATCGTCGACGCCCGCCGTCTGGCATTGTTGAAGGAGGGCGCGACGGTCACGAACATCGGACGTGGCAACGCCATTGAAGCGGTGGCGTTGACGACGGCCCTTGAAAACGGCCATCTGGCCGGAGCGTTTTTGGATGTGTTTCCGGATGAGCCGCTTCCAGCTTCGTCTCCATTGATGCATGTCCGCAATCTCTGGCGGCTGCCGCATGCCTGCGCGATCGCCGACAATTATCTTGACCTGTATGTGGCGGACTTTGTCCGCCAACTGAAAGCGGCGTGTTTCAGTCACGCGTGAGCGTGACCCTTTCGTGTATTGTGCATTGTATCAGGCGAGGTTGATAAGAGAGCCGGCGATGGCGAAATAGATGGTGAGGGAGAGCGCGTCGACAATGGTCGTCAGCATGGGGGAGGCCATGAGTGCGGGATCCGCATGAAGCCGTTTGGCGGCCATGGGGAGGGTGCATCCGATCAGCTTGGCGCAGATGATCGTGCAGAACAATGAAATCGTGACGATCAGTTCGACCTTGCCTTCCTGCGCCGCGTCAGCGTATTTGACGGTGCTGAAGAAACGCATGCGGATGAAATTGACGGTCGTGAGAGCGATGGCCACGAGAATGCCCACGCGGAATTCTCGCCAAAGGACGCTGAACCAGTTGCTTAGCTCGATTTCACCGACGGCCATACCGCGGATGACCAGCGTGCTGGCCTGCGAGCCGCAGTTGCCGCCCGTGTCCATCAGCATGGGGATGAAGGCGGCGAGAATCGCCGCCTGGTTGATCAGATTCTGGCAGCGGCCGATGATGGCGCCGGTGAACGTCGCGGAAATCATCAGGACGAGAAGCCAGACGATTCTGTTGCGGGCGAGGCGGAAGATGCTGGTCTTCAGGTATTCGTCTTCGGACGGCTTCAGGGCGGCCATCTTTTCGAAGTCTTCGGTGTTCTCCGCTTCGATGACGTCGACGATATCGTCGATGGTGATGATGCCGACGATGCGCTCTTCGTTGTCGACGACCGGCATGGCGTTCAAGTCGTAGTCCTGGAATTTCCGTGCGACCTCCTCCTGGTCGTCATACGTATGGGCATGGACGATGTCGGTGGTCATGATGGATTTGACCGTCTCATCCTCCGAAGCGAGGATGAGCCTGCGAAGCGAGACGACGCCGACAAGCTTTCTGCCCGGACCGGTGACGAAGCAGTTGTAGATGGTCTCCTTGTCAAGACCGCTTTTGCGGATGTGGGTGAGAGCTTCGCGGACGGTCATGGTCTCCAGCAGGGCGACATATTCGACGGTCATGATGCTGCCGGCGGAGTTCTCCTTGTATTCGAGCGCTTTGTTGATAAGGGCGCGCTTTTCGGGCGACGTGTCGCTCAGGATCATGTTGACCATGTTGGCAGGCAGTTCCTCCAGGAAGTCGACGGCATCGTCGAATGCGAGGCGTTTGAAGACTTCGTTTCGCTCCGTGTTGGAGATGCCTTCGACAATGTAGCGGTGGAGGTCCTTGTCGAGATAGGTGAATATGTCGGCGGCCTGGTCTTTGTGCAATAATCGGAAGACAAGGATGAGCTGGTCTTTATCTTGGAGTTTGGCGAGTTCTTCGGCGGCGTCGACAGGGTTCATGGTCATCAGCTTGTCTTTCAGCGCGCCGAGCGTTTTCAAGGTGTCGAGTTCTTCTTGTGTTGTTTTCGCTTGGTCTTCCATTATCGCGACTCCTATATAGAATCAATTCTTCATGACAAACCAGAACTGCCTGAAGATGCGTTTATTTTCGTGCAAGTTGCTTTTCCATGAGATGGCAAGCGTCTGCGGCTTGCCGGTGATCATTTGCGGCGGGATGGTGATTCGGGCGGAGACGGTTCCCGCGTCCGGCGTGAGGGGGACGCCGTCGAGTTTCATGGTGAATCCTTTCGGGAGGCCGTGGCCGACGAGATAGATCGGCGTTTTTCCGTCATGGGGGATTTCCGTCTGGACGGACAGCGTCATCAGTTTGTCTTCAGGCGGCTTTTCCATGGCGGACACCGTCGGGTAGAGGCTTCCGTAGCGGCAGGGGATGGTTTTATCCGTCTCTTCGGCGGCAGTGCCCCATTCGTCAGGAACAGGGGAGAGCGGTATCACGCCTTCGAAAAGCGCCATCCATTCAGTTCCGAGGACGTCGCCGTCTTCGGTTGCCCGTTGCATGATGGGTGGAATGTTCATTTTAGGGCTGGCGGCGAGCAAATTCTTGAGGCTGGTGGCGGCTTTCAAGGCTTTTTGCAGGTCATCGGTTGATTCGTGCGGTTTCGCAAGGAGGAAGAAGACGTCGTTCATCTGGCAGCACAGATTGTGCATGAGCAGGAGCTCGTCCAGATTCTTCTTGTTCTGAGGCGACAGCGTCGGAATCAGAAGGGTTTTCATAAGGCCTGAAAGATGCCTGGTGAAATCAGGGGTGGCGGTCTTCGCGTCTTGCGTGAATGCGTTCTGGCATGCATCGTAGTCGGCAAGGCAGTTCCGGAGGAAGGTCCGCACGGCGGGTTCCGCGTCTCCGAACCGCTCATGGAGATCGTCCGTCTGGCCGTCATGCAGACGGACGACGGGTATGGCGGGCCACGCGATGGCCTGCTCCGCTGGCATGTCCGGTTTCAATGGCGCAAGCGCGCCTTGGGATCCGGCCCGTCGGGAAGAGATGCAGCCGCCGAGCAGACAGACGGCGAACAACGTTGTGAATATGCGTGAAATGTGTTTCATTCAAGTGGCTAGGGGGTGTGAAATGGACGTTGTAATAATATAATCTTCCAAGCGGGAAATGGCTTTCCGGGAAGGTGAAAAGGATGAAAAAAAGCTTTCGATGGCTAAAAAATGTAAAAAAATGGAAATTTTTCTCAAAAAAATTAAAAAAATATTATTTTATGACTTGTAAAAGTGGCGATACGTGTAGTATTTTATAACGGGTTACAGAATTTTCACTTTTTTGGATACGTGTGTATCCGGTGAAATGCGGTGCCAATACCCGGGAAAAAGGAGTATCTCACGATGAAGGCCGAATTTTACGATGTCAAGTCTCGCACGAAAATCGAAGCGGAAGTGAAGTACAAGGTAAAGTATGAAAATGGTCATTACGGGATTGTTGGTGAAGCTCCTGATGGCCGCAAGCTTCCGAAATTCGTGAGCGAAGAAGCCTACAACACCACCTACAAGGCCGTCAAGGTCCAGGCGAAAGCCGAGCCCGCGAAGAAAGCTGCTGCGAAGCCGGCGGCGAAAGCCTGCGCCTGCAAGAAAGGCTGCAAGAAGTAAGTTGAGCGACTTAACTCATTGAGTTGTAAAAAAGAACCGAACGCCATACGGCTTCGGTTCTTTTTTTGTGGCTAGAATCCTAGAAGACTAGAAGGCCCTCTCCGCCGCTTCGCGGCACCTCCCCCAGAGGGGGAGGCTTGAAAAAGCTTATTTAAACAGCAGGGCGAAGACTTCTTCGATCTGCTCGACGTAATGGACGTTCAGATCCTTGCGGACGCGATCCGGAATTTCGGTGAAATCCTTTTCATTGGCCTTGGGCATGATGATGTCGATCACGCCTGCGCGTTTCGCGGCGATGGTCTTCTCCTTGATGCCGCCGACGGGCAGCACACGGCCTTTGAGGGTGAGTTCGCCCGTCATGGCCCAGTTCCGCGGAAGCGTGCGGTTCGTGGCGAGCGACAACATGGAGACGGCCATCGTGATGCCTGCGGACGGACCGTCCTTCGGCGTGGCGCCCGCGGGGACATGGACGTGGATGTCGTTCTTCTTGAAGAACTTGTCCGGAATCTTGAATGCCTTGGCGTTGGCTTCCAGAACGGTCCGCGCGATGCGGATGGATTCTTTCATGACGTCGCCGAGCTGTCCGGTCAACTGCAGTTCGCCCTTGCCGGGCACGGCGACGGATTCGATGTAGAGGGTCGCGCCGCCGAGCGCCGTCCAGGCGAGCCCCATGGCGACGCCGACTTCCGGCTGCTTCATGAGTTCGTCGTCCGTGAAGCGCGGCTTGCCGAGATACTTTTCAAGATTGTCGGGGGAGATGACGACCTTTTCAGTCTCCGGCTGGATTCCTTCCGCGACGTCCATGGCCGCTTTGCGCATGATGGATTTGATGGATTTCTCCATGGCGCGGACACCTGCTTCGCGCGCGTAGCTGTTCGCGATTTCGCGGATCGCGGGGGACGTGAAGGAAATGTTGCTTTTCTTCAGGCCATGCTTCGGAAGGAGTTTGGGGATGAGATGGCGTTTGGCGATCTCAAGCTTTTCATCCGTGATGTAGCCGGAAAGGTTGATGAGCTCCATGCGGTCCAGCAGGGGGGACGGGATGGAATCCGCCGTGTTGGCTGTCGCGATGAACATGACCTTCGAGAGGTCGAAGGGGATGTCCAGATAGTGGTCTCTGAAATTGACATTCTGTTCGGGGTCAAGGACTTCCAGCAATGCGGACGCAGGGTCGCCCTGATAGGACTGGCCAAGCTTGTCGATTTCGTCCAGCATGATGACGGGATTGCGGCTGCCGCAGATCTTCACGGCTTCGATGACCTTTCCGGGCAAGGCGCCAATGTAGGTGCGGCGATGGCCTTTGATCTCCGCCTCGTCACGCATGCCGCCGAGGGAGAAACGGAAGAATTTCCGTCCGACCGCCTCCGCGATGCTGTGTCCAAGAGAGGTCTTTCCGACTCCGGGCGGGCCGATGAGGCAGATGATGGAGCCGTCGATTTCGCCTTTGAGCTTGGAGACGCCGATGAACTCCAGAATGCGCTTTTTGACATCTTCGAGGCCGTAGTGGTCGCGGTCGAGGATGCGGCGGGCGATCTTGACGTCCAGCCTGTCGTTGGTCAAGTTGTTCCACGGGAGGCCCGTGAGCCAGTCCAGATAGTTGCGTGAGACCGTGTATTCAGGCGACTGCGGCGTCAGGAGGTTGAGCTTGTCGATTTCGTCCTGTACTTTATCCGCGACTTCATCCGGAATGAATTCACGGATTTCCTCCAGCCGCGTCTGGTAATAGTCTTCATCGGACTTGTTGTTGTGGCCGATGCCGAGCTGCTCCTTGATGTAGCGCATCTGTTCGCGGAGGACGAATTCGTGCTGCTGTTTGGAGAGGCGCCCGTCGACTTCGCGGGAGATGTCCTCCTTGGCCTTGAGGGCGATGATTTCCTTTTTGAGAATGGCGAGGACGTCCTTGACGCGTTCGCGCACGTCGAGCTCCTCCAAAACCAGCTGCAGTTCGATTGCGGTGGCGGATGTCAGCACGACGGTGAAATCCGCCAGTTTGGCAAGCTCCTTCTGGTCCGCGCGTTCGACGAGGGATTGGAGCTCTTCCGAATATGTCGGATTGAGCTTCAAGATCGTGCGCATCGAGGCCTGCATGGCCAGAAACAGCGGTTTCTGCTTCTCTTCGGGAATAGGTTCTTCCTCAAGATATTCGATGTCGCCCATGAGCTTGCCGTTTTCGACGCGGACGGCCAGAAGCTTGAATCGTTTCAGCCCTTGGAAGAGGCCGTGGGCGTTGCCGTCCGGAAGCTCTTCGAAACGCATGATGCGGGCCGTCGTGCCGACTGGCGCGAGTTCCTTGCGTTTGATGCGCTTCGCTTCATGCTCCTTGCCGTCATCGTTGGATTGTTCGGCCTTTGGGTCGGCTTCCAGCTCGCGGAGCGTGTAGACGAAGCCGAGAATATGGTCCGTGGCGTTGGCGTCGCGGAGCGTGTCCGCCTGGAGGCCGGAGGCGAACGGAAGCGGGAACATGAGGCCTGGAAACACGGGCTTGCTGCCGTCGACCATCAGGTGGATGGTGGCGCGAGTTTCGGCCTGCTCAGGCGAGTTGTCTTTGGTTTTCGAATAGGCGGAACGGTTCGCGATGCCGTCCCGTTTGCGGACAGCTGTCTTCTGTTTTTTTTCCTTCTCTTCAGTCATGATGTATCACCTCGACTATTTCCTTCCCCGAAAGGATATGTGAATGAATCGATCTTATGTGGATGAACGGCGACGCCAAGGCGTCGTTGCGGAAAGAACGCACGGATCAGTGCATGTATTTGGGGGAACCGCCGAACGGAAGCTGTGCGCGCTGCTTGATGGGCTTGACGTCCTCAAGCGCGAGAACGTACCAGTTGTCGCCCAGACCGGCGTTGCTGAAACGTTTGATGCGGTTGTTGACGACATGCTCCCAGTTCGTCTTGAGCACTTCGTTCTCCGTCTTCTTCTTGCCTTCGTCCAGAACGACGACGGCTTCCTCCAGTTTGTTCTCCTTCACGAGAATCCATGAATAGAGGGCGTAGATAAGCGTCGTCTTGTCGCCTTTGAAACGCTTGATGCCTTTGTTGTACATCTTCTCGACTTCCACGAGATCGCCTTTCTTGTATTTGCGCACCATTTTCATGGCGAGAATCAGCGGATCCATGACGAGCGCCTTTTCCAGATAGGGATCCGCCGCTTCGTATTCCTTGATTTGGTAGAGGAGCTGCGCACGGAGCGTGTCCGCCTGTTTCCCCGCGAGGAAATTCCATTTGCGGAGCGGATTGACGGCGTCGAGCATGTCGATGGCCTCATGGATGCTGGCGGCCTGTTTCGCTTCGATCTTCTCCTGCGTGGCTTTGCCCGCAATGCCTTTGCTCTGATACATTTGGGCTTCGCGTTTCAGTTTCGTCTGGGAGGCGACGATCTTGTCCTGCACATCCTTGAAAATGGCTTCCAGTTTCTTCTTGATCCAGAAGTTGAGCGGCAACGAGCAGAGGATGAAGCCCAGGAAGCCAAAGAAGCTGCACCAGCCCCAATGGCCGGGCCAGTTGACGCCGATGCCAAAACAAACGACAAGACCGAAAACAAGACTAATGATCAGACTCAGCACGATACCTACTCCTATATATTATATGGTAGTATGACGAATGTCGCGGGACGGCTTGGCCGCGCCGCGGCGGATGATGACTTATTGCAATGGCTTGAGCTCCAGCTCCCCCCTGACGGAATCGATGGAACGGACGCGGACGTACAGCGTGTCGCCGCAACGGTAGCGCTGGCCGCCGCCGCGTTGGTTGACGAGCGAGAAGCTCTTCGGGTCGTATCGCCACTGGCCGTCGCGGAAGACGGTCCGGTCGATGCTTCCCATCAGGCCGTATTCGGGCAGATAGACGGAAAGGCCGGAGGGCATGGCGTGGACGATCAACGCCTCGTGGAGCTCCGCGGGATTCTCCTGGCGGCGGTCGTCCAGATAGCGTAGCTTCAGGCGGTCCGAAGCGGCGAAGCAGGCCTGGTCGATGTTCTGTTCCAACGCGTTGACGGCGGTCTCCGCGTTGAAGACGTATGTCTCGTCATGGCCTTCCAATCCCATGTCCGCGGCGATGAGCTGCTGGTGGACCAGCAGATCCGGATAGCGGCGGATGGGGCTGGTGAAATGGCAGTAGACCGCTTTCCCAAGCCCGAAATGCGGCTGGCATTCCGTGCTGTACGCGGCGCGCGGCAGACAGCGCAGGAAGTTGAAGCAGAGCAAGTCATAGAAATGCTGCTCCTTGATTTGCTCCAGAAAGCCGACGAGCGCCTTGCGGGATCGCAACTGGAGCTTTTTCTTGCGTTGGATGAGAATCGTCGACTGAGCCGCGAACTCCGCCAGATTGTTTTCGTCTGGGGCTTCATGGATTCGGAACAGCCCGAGAATCCCGCGTGAACGCATTTCGTTCGCGACGGCGACGTTGGCGAGCAGCATGAACTCCTCCACGAGCTGATGGGCGGGATTCGGCGTAACACGCGTGATGCCCGTCACTTTCAGCGGACTGCCGCCGCACAGGACGCGAAGCTCCGCCGTTTCGAGCGGCAGGAATTGCTCCTCCTGCTTTCGTCTGCGGCGGATGGTCTGCGAAAGGGCGCTGAGATGGCTCAGCAAGTCCAAGACGCTTTCCTTTATCTGCGGTTGCGCCTCTCCTGCAAGGAAACGCTCAACTTCATTGAAATCAAGACGTTGTGTGACGGACACGACGCTGTGGACGCGCCGTGTCTCAAGAACTTCGCCCGTCTCTTCGTCAATTGTCAGCAGGATGCTGTGCGCAAGGCGTTTTTCGCCTTCGCGGAGGCTGCAGAGATTCGTCGAAAGAATCGGCGGCAGCATGGGAAGCGTCCTGCCCGGCAGATAGGACGTGAAGCCGCGTTCGAGGGCCTTCTTGTCCAACGGCGAATCGGTCGTGACGTAGCAGGCGACGTCCGCGATATGGACGCCGACAATCGCCGTGCCAGGCCGTGGGCCGGGCTCGTACGAGAGGGCGTCGTCATAGTCCTTCGCGTCCACGGGATCGATGGTCACAAGCGTCCGCTGCGTGAAATCCTCCCGTGGAAGTTCCAGCGGGACAATGTCTTCCAGCTTCTTGTCATCCGTGACCGTGTAGTTTTTCGGAAGGTCGTATTCCTTCACGATGGCGTTGAGATCGCTGACGACGGAGCCGCTTTTGGCCAGCCGTTTGATGATTTCCGCCTGCAAGGGGGAGCGCGGCGTCCGTCCGCTGATGAAGCGGGCCAGCACCCAGTCGCCTTCGCGCGCGCCTTTGCGGGCGTCCACGTCGTCGTTGTTCCAAAGCAACGGGATGCGCGACGGCAGTTCGCGGCGGAGCGGGCGGACTTCAAAGCCTTCGTCGCCCAGCCGCAGGCAACCGATGAATTCTTCATGGGCGCGTTCGAGAATCTTGCGGACGAGGCCGACAGGACCGCGCGAATCGTCGCGGTTGATGATTTCGATGAGAACGGAATCGTCCGAAATGGCGCCGTTCAGGCCGTTTGGCGGGATGAAAACATCGCCGGAGGTCGAGCTGTTCTCCGGCGTGACGAAACCGAAGCCTTTGGCGTTGACACGGATGGAGCCGCGGACAAGCGAAAG
>JAEEGF010316827.1_pt1 | contig 15293 bp, 12 predicted proteins | sample 9134171 | NCBI WGS metagenome assembly JAEEGF01 (sample SAMN16246542, study PRJNA631951) | gut metagenome | biome: gut microbiome; feature: rumen; material: AP-attached | host: Bos | place: Iran: Karaj | collected 2018-10 | reverse complement strand
CGATTTGTTGGATTTTCCCTCTTTAGGTATCAAGCTAACAGAAAACGGAGCAATGATACCGCATGCCAGTACTTGTGGCTTTGTGTTCTCGCATCCGGCGGCATGCCATTTTTCTGTGGGTAAAATAGGGGAGGATCAGCTTCAGGATTATGCCCGTCGTAGGGGTGTTGAGGCCCATTCGCTACGCAAGTTTCTAAGAAGTATCTGACTATTTTATGACCTTCACTCCTTTGGATGCCTTGACAGTTGATTTTACGGTACCGTCAGCCTGTTTCTCATGGCGAATCCAAATTTGTCCGTAGGGAGTCGGATAAGTGCCTTCAGCCCATTGCAGTTTACCCAAATGTGGGGTGATGCGTACCTTCTTACAGCCAGGTTCCAGTATTTCTACACCCAAAACATGGTTGCTGAGCCAAGCTGTAGGACCGCTTGCCCAACCATGACATAAGCTATGGCGGTAACCTACATAACAATATCCTCCGTAATCGCCGTGAATGTCTTTTTTCCCTTTTGGTACAAATTCATCAATTCGTCCTGCATTCTTTGTCCAGTCCAGATCAAAGTCTTCCCAAAATGTGGTGGCTCCCATATCAAGCATTCCACCCCAGAATCGGCTGATGATATCCATCGCTTCTTCGTAGTGTCCGGCCATTGCCAAAGCTTCCAGCATATAGTAGCCATAGAACGTGGAAAAGCCCTTGGGTCCACCTGGTAGCAGGAAGTCACGGGAAGCTGTTTCTGCATCCATCAGACCTGCAATAGCCATTAATGCTGCAGCCTGCTTCAGATGGTTGGGAGGTAACACTTTCTTTTTTAGGCGCTTCTCTATCTCATTGCATTTATGTGCTTTAGCTTCATTGCCAAGCAGGGAACAAAGCTGTGCCCCGTCCTGCAGAGCCCAGCAGAGCAATGCCCTATAACCGGCCTCAACTCCTTCCGTGTTCGGACTGGATGGCCAATCCAGGAACCGACTGTCAGAAAGATGTTCAGAACCGTCTTCGTCAACACGCGAATCAATGAGGTCGATAAGCCCAAGGATATAGTCGGCATGTTTTTTCAGGAAGTCCAGATTCCCGAAATGCCTGTACCAGTCGTACTGAATAATCAGATACCACATCGAGTAGGCGCTCATGCCATTGAACCAGTTAGGCAACGGGTATTGCTCAATGGCTAAATCCAGACTGGCATAGAAACTTTCTTCATCCCCGAAGACGGTACTGATAGTGTTTGTCTCCGGGTGCATATCTCCCAGCCAAATCAATCGGTCGCGTTTGATACCGTCCCAAATGTATTCCTGCATGTTCAGGTGGACGGTGTATGCACCTGTATTCCATATTTCGTTCAGACGGTCATCTGAGCAGCGGAATGTACCCAGGTATGGGATATTGCGATAGCGGAATACAGCGGTAACTTCTTTCAGATAAAGGGAAGCCTCGTCATCCAACAGGTCTATACGTGCAAAGCGGAATCCTGAGTTGCCAATCTCAATCTGACCGTAACGTGGAACTGTAACTATCATGTCGCGGGTGGCATGGTCGTTGGTAGCTGTTCCGCCTTCTATTTCGCTGCATGTCTCAGCAACTGATTCGCCCAGTCTTACACGCATCTTGAAGTTGGCAGCAGATCCTGAGCCGACAACCAGTTTAAGTGCTCCGTGCAGTTCGCGTCCGTAGTCAAGGATTATGGAAGTGCCTCCCTCCTTTGTACTTTGCATATAGCATGAACTGGAATTCACCAAATCAGCCTGTCCGTTATCAACGTCCAGCAGATTCTCAAGGTTGCGTGTCGTGCCTTGCGACCATATTACCTTCTTTGGAGCGATATAGACTCTGCTCATCTTGTCCTGACGGAGGTTCAACGTGTCGTTGCCGAAAGTCAGAGGCAGATACATTTTCTCGTCAGCAGATTGTATCTCTGCTTTCTTGTTGGCAATGACGCTCAAGCTGCACATCAGTGCCACCAACAATGTAAATAGCTTCACCATAATATAATGCTGTTTCTTAATATCACGATGCAAAAATACAGCATTATTCATTAACAGACCTTGAATAATTGATATTTTAACTGCATTATTTGAATCCGCATCAGCCTTAGAAAACTTATGGTTTCTGGTTCAACAGGCTAACCGTTGTTGTAAATTCGTGATGATTTCTACCAAACGAGGATTGTCGTTACGAACGATGATAGTTGCATAATTGGTAACACCATCTTCATCGACTATTGATGAAGTTACCGAGGTATAAAGAGCCTTACGGTCACCAGATAGGGTGACTGTGAGTTGATACGCGTTATATCAAGTGGCTTCATAGAACAAACGTATATTTGGCGGGTTTGCCAGTACGCTTTTCGTAGGTCACTCTCATCTTTTCTTCAAGACGTTCAACGCATTGGCGTTTTTTCTCTTTTGCAGCCTTAAAGCGAGCCAAAACTTCTTCTTTTGTCATTATTTACTTTCTTTAATTTGTCTTATCAATTGCAAAGTTATTGGAAAAGCCGCGCGTGTTTGACCCCCGAGGGCAAGCGACTTTGACCCCATCGGGCAGAATTTGGTTGACCCTTTGTGACAAAATAAAAATGACCCCCTAAAAGTAGTTGCTTTTCGGGGGCTTTTTGTATTTTTGAGATCCGTCCTGACCGACGGATTAACTCAAAAATTACAATTCACATGACAAAGCTAAGAAATTTATTGCGATGTTATGCAATGGGAATGGGAATAAAAAGCATTGCGAGTGCTTTTGATGTCTCTCGTAACACAGTGCGCAAGTATGTGCGCAGGTATCAGGAAAGCGGTTTAAAGCTTGAACAACTGATGACGATGCATGAAGATAAGTTTCAGGAAATGTTCCTTGACGACTGTAACCGCAGTCGCAAGCCGTCTCCTCGCCGAGTGGAACTTGACGCTTTGATACCCGACTATGTAAAGCGACTGAGCCGCAAGGGTGTGACAGTCAAGTCGCTCCATGAGGAATACCTCAGAGAGCATCCCGATGGGTACCTGTATTCCAGTTTCAAGAGGGCTGTGCGCCAGTACAGGTATCAGACAAGGGCAGTAGGCCATGTCGAACATGCCGCAGGTGACCAGATGTATGTCGACTATGCCGGTGACAAGCTTGAGATAGTGGATGCCGAGACAGGCGAGGTGCGCAACGTAGAGGTCTTCGTGGCAATCCTGCCATGCAGCCACTACACTTATTGTGAGGCGGTATGGTCCCAGAAGAAGGAAGACCTTATCGTGGCCAGTGAGAATGCACTCCACTTCTTCGGTGGTGCTCCGATGGCTATAGTCCCGGACAACCTGAAGGCGGCAGTTACAAGAAGCGACCGCAACGAGCCCGTCATCAATGAGGACTTTGCCGCTATGGCGGAATTCTACGACATGGCCGTGTTCCCTGCAAGGGCACGCCATCCGAAGGACAAGGCTCTCGTGGAGAATGCCGTCAAGCTGATGTACCGCTCTGTGTATGCCGACATCGAAGGGCTGGTATTCCATGACCTCGCATCGCTCAACGAAGCGATACGCAAGTCCCTGGAGAATTTTAACGACCGCAAGCTGAGCGGCAGGAAAGAGTCGCGCAGGGAACTGTTTGAGGAGGTGGAGAAAGGCTTTCTCCAGCCTCTCCCTGCTATCCGTTACCAGATGAAGGCGCGTAAGACAGTAACCGTGCTGAAGAACAGTTACGTGATGCTGAACAAGCACCACTACAGTGTCCCCCAAGAATATATCGGCAAGCGTGTGGACATCATCTATGATGCAGACACCCTGCAGATTTTCCATGGACTGAAACTGGTCACTGTCCACAGGCGCGACGACACTCCCTACGGCTACACGCAGAAGGTGGCTCATAACTTGCCCGGACGGCATGGCTCCTATGAGAAGGACCTCGATGAGATTTATGAGCGAGCCGCTGCCATCGACAACATCCTGCTGGGCTATCTCAAGGATGTCACCGCGGAGAAGAAGTACCTGCCACAGGCCTTCCGTACCTGCCGAGGCATCATGTCCCTGGAAAAGAAGTACGGCCTTGCACGCCTCGTGGCAGCATGTGCCTGCGCTTCAGAGGGACGCCTCTACGGATACAATGAAGTCAAGGAAATACTCGAGCGTGGCGACGACGTGGACTTTATGCCGTCGGATGACGAGCCGTCAGGGGCGACACGCACCTATCAGCCGCAGATCCACATGAACATACGCGGCAAGGAGTACTACTCAAATCTATCAATTAACAACAAAAAAGACAACAACAATGGAAATAAACAGTAAGACAGCACCTATCGTGCAAGAGAAAGAACAGAACCAGACAACACTCGACCTGATGCACAGGATGAGACTCACGGGAATGGCGGCAGCCTTTGAGGAAAGCCTGTCATCCACCTATGCCGAGGCAATGACGCCGGATGCCTTTGTCTCATGGCTCCTGGCAAGGGAGTGGGACTACCGCTCATCTGCGGCAATAGAGAGACTGATACGAGGAGCATCCTTTCGGTACAATGCCTATCCGGAGGAAATTGACTACAGCATCAACCGCGGGCTTAACCAGAATCAGATGGAACGGCTGCTCTCACTCGATTTTGTCCGTCAGGGACAGAACCTGTTTGTTACAGGCTCGGCTGGAACGGGCAAGAGCTTCCTGGCAACGGCAGTGGGCTATCATGCCTGCAAGAACGGCATAAGGACTCTGTATTCCAATACATCGAAGCTCCTCAGCTCACTCAAGGTAGCAAAGGCCAAGAATACGATAGAGACGGAACTCAAGAAGATAGAGCGCTGCCAGCTGCTCATCCTTGATGACGCCTTCCTCGTACCACTGGATGCCAAGGAACGTCCAATCCTGCTGGACATCATCGAAGACCGCCATGAGAGGAAGTCGATAGTACTGGCATCCCAGCTTCCTGTCGACAACTGGTATGATGCTATCGGAGATCCTGCGGTCGCTGATGCCGTGCTTGACAGAATCGTACACACAGCACACCGGATTGAACTCACTGGTGAAAGCGTCCGCAAAATGAAACTCAAGAAGTAATAGGGTAAAATAAAAATGACCCCGTCGGTCAGGACTTTACAGGGGTCAAAACAAAAAAGTTTTCGGGGGTCAAAGTTGCTTTGCCCTCGGGGGTCAAACACGCGCGGCTTTTCCACTTACCGCTATTCCTGCAGAGGGATACACCTTCAGCGGATGGCAGGAAAGCAAGAAGGTGTTAAGTACTGAGACGCCCTTTGCTTATACAATGATGGGCAACAAGACCGTTACTGCTGTATTTAACCCCAAAAAGTATGACGTGAAGATACTTTATAACAAGATGCGTGGTAGCGTGATAGGTGCTGGTTCTGGTCAATACGACTACCATCAGCAGATTAACCTCAAGGCTGAACCTTCGTCTGGCTATTATTTCGTTGGATGGAAGGTAGGTGAACTTGTTGTGAGTGAAGATCCTGAATTTACGTTCACTGTCCAGGGTAACGCTGTCTATGAGGCGGTGTTCGAACAAGTGAATTATGTTGAGTTAGTTCTTGATGAAGCGTCTCAAGACGACATATCACCTCTTCTTGATGCCCATGGTAAGTACTTCTTTATCACTCTTAAACGTCATTTAAAGCCAAGTATATGGAATCCGTTCTGTTCGCCAATTGATATCTCAGAATTTGATATCTGTAAAATTCTTGGCTATGACACAAAGATTATTGAATTCTATGGCATGGACGGTAGCACAACCCTTTTCAAAACCGTAGCAGACGTGAAAGCAGGTATGCCATACTTGATTATGCCAGAACGCGAGGTAGAAAGACTTTTGTTGGAGTGTGATGAAAATGTTAATGTCTCAGCTACTCCCAAGACCATAGAAGCCTCAATGGTAAAGTTCTGTGGCATCTACACTCCCTACGAATGGGGAACACATATGCTACGAAAGGCGAAGAAAACTGATAATGAATACTACTTCGACGAGCAACAATGTACCTATGTGCTGGCAACCGAGTCTACCAACGCGCTCTCGGGTTATCGTTTTTATGTCACAGCGCCGGCTGACATCATCATTACGGGTTTACGTACTGAATTTGATGATGAGGTAAGTGTAGATGATCTTCAAATTACTTCGCTATCGCGACCCACAGCAATGCGCATTTACAACTTACAGGGACAGTTCCTCGGCAACAAAACCGAACACCTGCCTGCTGGACTGTACATTATCAACGGTAAGAAACGAGTGATACGTTGAAAAAAGCCTTTTTGATTATCGTTTTATGACGATGTACTTATAACTATTTTAGGTCGACGGTTTCATTTTTTTTGAAACCGTCGACTTCTATTTTATGGGACGATTATCAGATTCATCAACAGAATGAAATAAGCTTTAGGCTTTAGACGTTAGACTTTAGTCTGTTGAAAGGTTATGGATTATAGGTTATAGATAAAGAATTTAGGGAATTTGTGATTCATTCTGACGTTTCCTGATTTAGGTTGACTGTCATTATGTCTAAACCCTAAGAATAGTTGACTCGGTTAAACATTAAAACTCATTTAAGTTGACTCTCACAAAACAGGTAACACCTAACCTGAAATAGTGATGAGCCCGATAACCATGCGGGATGAAAGAGTGTTACCTGTTTGTCGAACAGGTAACTAACAGGTAACACAACACCTAATATCATACAATTATGATGTCGAGTTAGGGTGAGTTACCTGTTAGTGAGGTGTTAGTTACCTGTTAGCCAAACAGGTAACACGGCATGAGAACCATAACCATCGGGGATGAAAGCCATAAGGGTACTATTAATAGTAGAAGTTGCAAGTATTAATAGTAGCAAGATTTTCTATTAATAGTAGCTTAATAGGTTATAGATTATGGGATATTGGTTATAGAATGTGAAATAATTTGACAAATGTGGTGTCGGTTTCGCGTTCATCAGAAAGTCACTAACCATAGAAAATTTACTGCCACGTTAGGCGGTAAAAATTCTCTAACTAAGGAGAAAGTTTTTTCTAACTTGGCAGTTATATGGGATAGAAAAGGGTATTTTGAAAAATATTTACATGTATGGACAGGTCGCGAATCTGGCGGGTTGACCAAAAACACTGGGGTTTACTTGCTTTCCGTCCCATACCTGTTGACCGTTAACGTAAGTACGTTCAACGTGCCAACGGAAGGTTCTTCCTTCTAACGGACTCCAGCCACAGCGACTTAGTATAATTTCCTTGGTAACCTGCCAAGGTGTGTCGGGACGAAGCAGAACGAGGTCGGCATGATAACCTTCACGTATGAATCCACGCTTTTCTATTCCGAAGAGACGGGCAGGATTATGGCTCATGAGTTCTACCATACGTTGGATGGTAAGAACGCCTTCGTCCACAAGGCTAAACATAGCGGGCAAACTGAACTGAACCATAGGCATTCCGCTCATGGCCTTGCAGCATCCGCCTTCCTTTTCGCTGAGCAGATGGGGCGCATGATCTGTTCCAACAACTGTGATTCTTCCATCTGAGAGTGCCTGACGGAGTGCCTGGCGGTCTGCTATGCTCTTGATGGCAGGATTACATTTGATGCGTGAGCCTAAAGTGGTATAATCCTGATCTGTAAAGAGTAGATGAGCAACGCAGGCTTCTGCAGTTATCTGCTTGTCGTTTGGAGTGAATAAATCCAGTTCCTTTGCAGTCGTCAAATGAGCTACATGCAGGCGGGCACCTGTTTCTTTGGCAAGTCTGACAGCCAGTTCCGTGCTTTGGTAGCAGGATTCTGCATCGCGAATCTCAGGATGATGAATGACATCCGGGTCTTCGCCATACAGGGCCTTTGCTTCAGCCATTCGCTGGTTGATGCGATTGGTGTCCTCGCAGTGTGTCATCAGAAGGGTGGGGCAATGGCGGAAGATATTGCGGAGTGCTTCCTCCTTATCTACCAGCATGTTACCAGTGCTGCTTCCCATAAAGAGTTTGACACCAGGCACGCGATGGACATCAACATTACGGATCTCCTGCAGGTTATCGTTTGTGGCACCCAGGAAGAAGCCGTAGTTGACGTGGCACTTCCGGGCAGCTATCTTATAGCGTTCTTCGAGGAGGGATAATGTGGTGGTTTGAGGAGAGACATTAGGCATATCCAGAACGGTGGTAACACCCCCTGCTGCTGCAGCACGGGTTTCTGTATCCATGTCGGCTTTGTGCGTAAGACCTGGGTCGCGCATATGTACATGGTCGTCTATGATGCCAGGAAGAAGGAATAGCTTATCTTTAGCATCCTTCTTGCCTAATGCCTGTGAAGATTTTGTTATCTTGGAGATTACACCATCTTCAACACGGACAGAGCCAAGGAAGGCTTCTCCCTCGTTTACAATAACAACATCCTTAATCTCGAAATCCATTTAAGCCTTTCTTCTTACCTTTCCCAATCTTAACTTGATTACGCCAAAAAGGGCTTCGCCAAAGATGCCGCCGCTCATCTTGCTGGTTCCTAACTCGCGGTTCACAAAGATGACGGGTACTTCCTTAACCTTGAATCCTAAGCGAAGGGCTGTATATTTCATCTCAATTTGGAAAGCATAGCCCTTGAAGCGGATGTTGTCGAGGTCGATGGCTTCCAGCACTTGGCGTTTGTAGCAGACAAAGCCTGCGGTGGTGTCACGGAGCGAGATTCCAAGGACTGTGCGGACATAGGCTGAAGCATAATAGCTCATCAGCACACGACCTATGGGCCAGTTGACAACATTCACACCTGTAACGTACCGGCTACCTACGGAAACATCATATCCCTCATCGTGGCAGGCAGCATAAAGGCGGGGAAGGTCGGCGGGATTGTGACTGAAGTCTGCGTCCATCTCAATCACATAATCGTACTTTTCCTCGATGGCCCACTGGAAACCTCTTATATAGGCTGTTCCAAGACCTAACTTGCCACTACGTTCTATTAGGTGAAGGCGGTCCTGAAATTCAGAACTCATCAGATTCTTTACTATCTGAGCTGTTCCGTCAGGACTTCCGTCGTCGATGATGAGAACATCAAAGCCTTTTTCAAGGCTGGTAACAGCCCTGATGATGGCTTCTATGTTTTCCTTCTCGTTATATGTGGGAATGATAACAATGCTATCGTTCTTATGTCTTGATTCCATACATTATTTATATTATATAGGGCAAAGATACGTTTTTTTGTATTTATTGGACTACAATTAGATTAAAAAGTTTATGCTTTTGTTGAAAAAACGTGTATTTCCAATACAATGATATGAATAATCTTTGTAACTTTGCAGCCATAAAAATTAAAGTAGGTCAGCCGCTTATGCAGCAACAAAAAGTTATTATTTTAGATTTTGGTTCACAGACAACCCAGCTCATAGCCAGAAGATTACGTGAGTTGGACACGTTTTGTGAAATTCTTCCTTATAATAAATTCCCCGTTGGCGACCCTGATGTAATAGGTGTTATCCTGGCAGGAAGTCCCTATAGTGTTTACGATCCGGAAGCCTTTAAGGTGGATTTAAGCCAGTTTATCGGCAAACTTCCCGTCTTGGGAATCTGCTATGGTGCCCAGTACATTGCTTATAATAATGGCGGTAATGTAGAGCCGGCAGGTAGTAGGGAATATGGTAGGCAGAACCTGAAAACCATAGATAAGGATTGCCCGTTGTTTAAGGGATTCGACGACAACAGTCAGGTTTGGATGTCGCATGGCGATACTATCACTGCTATTCCTGCAGGTGCGCAGGTTGCAGCAAGCACCCAGCAGGTGCAGAATGCAGCTTACTACATACCATCGTTTAACGGTGGCAAGCCTGTGTTTGGTGTGCAGTTCCATCCTGAGGTGTTCCATAGTGTTCAGGGTACGCTCTTGCTGAAGAACTTTGTCGTGGATGTTTGTGGCGGCAGACAAGACTGGTCGGCTGCCAACTATATAGAGACAACAGTACGGGAGTTACGTCAGCAGATAGGAACAGACCGCGTAATACTTGGCTTGTCCGGTGGCGTTGACAGTAGCGTTTGTGCCGTATTGCTGAATAGGGCTATCGGTAACCAGCTGACCTGTATCTTCGTTGATCATGGTATGCTTCGAAAGAACGAATTTACAGATGTGATGCGTGATTACGAATGCTTGGGCTTGAATGTGATAGGTGTAAATGCCAGCGAAAAGTTTCTGTCGGACCTTGCAGGAGTAACGGATCCCGAGCATAAACGCAAGATAATTGGCCGCGACTTTATAGAGGTGTTTAACGAGCAGGCAAAAGCCATTATCGAGCACTCACGCCAGGGAAATCAGGATGGTGCTGTCCGTTGGTTGGCTCAGGGTACAATTTATCCGGACCGTATCGAGAGTCTGAATATTACAGGAAAGGTTATTAAGAGTCATCATAATGTGGGAGGATTACCCGAGGAGATGCACCTCTCTCTCTGTGAACCCTTAAAATGGCTGTTCAAAGACGAGGTTCGTAGGGTAGGGCGTGAGTTAGGTATGCCCGAGCATTTAATTACCCGTCATCCTTTCCCCGGTCCAGGTCTGGCTGTCCGCATACTTGGTGCAATAACCCCCGAAAAAGTACGTATTTTGCAGGATGCTGATGATATTTATATCCGAGGCCTCCGCGAATATAAGGTAAAGCTTAGTGGCGAAGAAGCCCGTCGTGTGTTAGCTGCCGGTGTTCCTGCAAATATGCAGAATGGTGAAATCGAAGTCAGTCTTTACGATCAGATCTGGCAGGCAGGAACCGTCTTGCTTTCCGAAGTTTGCAGTGTAGGTGTTATGGGTGATGAACGTACTTACGAGAACCCTGTTGCTCTGCGTGCAGTAACCAGTACCGATGCAATGACTGCCGACTGGGCACATCTTCCTTATGACTTTATGGCAAAGATAAGCAATGAGATTATAAATAAGGTAAAAGGCGTAAATAGAGTATGCTATGACATATCATCTAAACCGCCTTCGACAATCGAGTGGGAATAACAGAATACAGAAAGGGCCTGAGAATTAATCTCAAGCCCTTTCTTGTATAGTTATTTACAGGGAATCTTGTCAACACGCCTTTTGTGGCGTCCTCCCTCGAAGGAGGTTGTCAGAAACTCATCCATAATAGCATCTGCTTCAGCATTGGTAATAAACCTGCCGGGCATTACCAGCACGTTGGCATCGTTATGCTGGCGGATCAGATGTGCAATTTCCGGAATCCAGCAAAGTCCGGCCCTAACCCCCTGATGTTTATTGAGCGTTATGCTGATACCTTCACCGCTGCCACAGACAGCAATCCCCGGGTAAACGGAACCTGCTTCAATGGCAGAACCCAAAGCATGTCCGAAATCGGGATAGTCGCAGCTTTCCTCGCTGTAGGTTCCGAAATCCTCAAACTCCAGTCCCTTGGCAGTCAGGTACTCTTTCACATGTTCCTTCAGCGGAAATCCAGCATGATCGCTGGCTAATCCTATCTTCTTCATCGTGCGTTAAGCCTGAAGCATTTCCTTAACCTGATTGTAAACATTCTCTGCCGTAAAGCCCAATTTCTCGTCTAACACCTTGTAGGGAGCCGAGAAACCAAAACTCTCCAAGCCCCAGACGCGGCTGCATGGATCAGCACCTATCATAAATCCCTGAAGGTTCACAGGCAGACCGGCTGTAAGGCCAAATACCTTACTGCCAACGGGGACAATCTGTTGCTGGTATTCTGTTGACTGCTCGCGGAAGAGACCCTCGCTGGGGATGCTTACGATTCGTACTTTCACTCCATCCTCACGTAATAGCTTAGCACCAGCTTCCAAGGTGGAAACTTCTGAGCCAGAGGCAAGCAGGATTACGTCGAACTTCTCGTCGCTTCCTGCAACGATGTATGCGCCCTTGGTTGCTTGGTTGTAGTCGTTGCCATTGGGCAGGAACTCTATGTTCTGGCGCGAGAAGATCAAGGCTGTTGGCGTACTGGTATTCTCCATAGCCATACGCCAGCAAACGGTAGTTTCCTTGGCATCGGCGGGACGCAGTACCAGCATTGAGTTACATCCGCTATGGTTCTTCAGTTTCTCCATCAGGCGGATTTGTGCTTCCTGCTCAACGGGCTCGTGTGTAGGACCGTCTTCACCTACACGGAAGGCATCGTGTGTCCAGATGAACTTCACCGGCAGTTCCATAAGTGCAGCCATGCGAACGGCAGGCTTCATGTAGTCGCTGAATACGAAGAATGTTCCGCAAGCGGGGATTACACCACCATGCAGGGCCATACCTATACAGCAGCACGCCATCGTCAGCTCAGCTACACCAGCCTGGAAGAAGCCGCCTGCGTAGTTGTCTTTTGTTATGGAAGTTGCTCCACCCTTCAGGAAACCGTCTGTCTTATCAGAGTTGCTCAGGTCGGCAGAAGCTACAATCATATTAGGAACTTGTTTAGCCAAGAAGTTCAGGCAGGCAGCGGAAGCGTTACGTGTAGCATCGTTGTCCTTCTGTTGAATCTCGTCCCAGTTGACAGCGGGAACCTTCTTGGTAAACCAATCGTTCAGTTGGGTAGCCATGTCTATATTCTTCTCTGCCCAGTTCTTTTCCTCATCATAACGCTTGGCAACAATATTCTCGAGTTCCTTCTTACGAGCTTCGTATATGGCCTGTACTTCGGGCAGGATTACGAATGGGTTGTCTGGATCTCCTCCAAGGTTCTTGATGGTGTTACGGAAAGCGTCACCGCCAAGGGGTGCTCCGTGGGTGCTGCAGTTACGCTCGTAGCTGGTACCGTCACCCTTTAGGGCTCCCTTGCCCATAATAGTCTTTCCGATGATAAGGGTAGGCTTGCCATTAACGGCTTTAGCTTTTTCTATAGCTTGGCGAATCTGAGCGACATCGTTTCCGTTAATCTCGATAACCTCCCACTGCAGGGCACGATACTTAGCTGCGGTGTCCTCGTTCATTACAACCTTAGTTTCTGTTGACAACTGAATGTCGTTGGAATCGTAGAACATAATCAGGTTGTCCAACGCCAGATTTCCTGCTATACGTGCAGCACCCTGACTGATTTCCTCCTGGATGCCACCGTCGCTGATGTAGGCATAGATGGTTTCTTTCTCGAATGTGGGGTTACCAGTTTTGGCAGCCAGGAATTTAGCGGCAATGGCAGCACCAACAGCGTATGCATGTCCCTGTCCCAGGGGACCGGAACTGTTTTCTATTCCACGCTGATAGCATACCTCGGGATGTCCTGGGGTAGGAGAGCCCCATTGTCTCAGTTGTTGTATTTCTTCCAAAGAATATTTCCCGATGAGTGTCAGTTGGGCATATAGCATGGGAGCCATGTGTCCGGGATCAAGGAAGAAACGGTCTCGCCCAATCCAGGTTGGATTCTTGGGGTCGTACTGCAGATATTCGCTGTAAAGCACGTTGATAAAGTCGGCTCCACCCATGGCACCGCCAGGATGACCGCTTTTTGCTTTCTCTACCATAGAGGCAGCCAGGATACGTATGTTATCGGCTGCGCGGTTCATTGTTTGAATGCTGTTCATATCTAAAATCGTTTGTTTTTTGTTTTTCTCTTTGCAAAGATACGCTTTTTTTGTGACACGAAAGCATTATTCCGGAAAGTTTTTATTTGTAAACTTCGAACTCATAGATGCGCCATGCGTCTTTGCCGTTCGTCGCCCAGTTGTGCCTTACGTCATCTTCGTAACAAAATACCATTTACTTGGCAAAATACTCTATCCCATCCTTATATACAAACACCCTATTGCAGCATTTCCCAGATTCAGGAAGGATAATAGCTTTCAGATTAGGACACCCATAGAACATGTCATAACAAAACTGTCCTTTTCGGATGCGAGAACTCCATATCCAATTCCCGTTTACCTTCTTCAGGTGATGTCCCCTGATATGGCGCAGGCTTTGAAAGTGAATCCCCTTTTTCTTCTTGCTTGTCATCCTATACGAATCGGCAGTCTCCAATTCTGCTGTATCATCTAAATCTAAAAATGCAAAATTCTTGTTGTATCCCCAGAAAGATCCTAAAATATAGGGAGTCTCAGTAGCCTCATGAATTCTTACTGATGGTTTTAAAAGACCTTCCTTTGGATTCGTATAGAATGTAGTTTGGTATAGAAAAAGTCGGGCCTTTTCCGCATCAACTGAAAGATAGGGGTTCTTGTCTGATTTAAAACGCACTCCCGATAAATCAAGGTATGCCAGTTTTCCGACTTTATCGTCTTCATGCTCCTTATATCCAGCCATGCGTCTTAGAAGTCTGAGGTCTTCTGAGTTCAGCTCTCCTGTCAGAATTACATTTGTACAGGTGTCTATCTGCTCCTGGCTTAGAATCTGACTTTCACCGAATTCCACAAGAAAAAGCGATAATAACAATTAATTCATAGAATTTTGCCATAAATAGCTGTATCCTAAATCCTTAAACAAGGTCTCCTGTATTTTCAGGGGTAACATTTTTCTTTTTTTTTGAAGACTTTTCACAAAAACAGCTAACATATACCCTCGATTGCTGCTGAGAGCCGATGGTTATCGGGCTTTTATAGTGTTATCTGTTTGTCCAACATGTACCCTAACATATACCGTCTTCTAATCCCGATAACTATCGGGGCTTGTAGCCATTTAGGGTATATGTTAGGTTAATTTTGGTTTCTGTTCTCCTATGCCCTAACGGGCAAGAGAGATTATGAATAACGAAAGACGAATCGCTTCGCTACGAAAGACGAAAGACGAAAATCGCTAAACAGTAAACGGTAAACGGTAAACCAATTTTCAACTTTCAATTTTCAACTTAATAAACACAGAAGTTTGCAGGCTATGTGAATAATCCTTACAAATTAAAAAACGGCTTAAAAGACCGTTTTTTTTGCATAACCATAAAAAACTTACTGCTTAGTTAGGAAATTTTTGCCGCCTCGTGTGGGAGTAAAAATTGGGTGAAGAATGAAGAATGAAGAGTGAAGAATCAAAATCCGGAATAATCTTTACATCTTCAGAATGGATCCTGCAACGGCATTGCTTACAACAGAACGCAGGCGAATCATGCTTGACCGTCCTTCTTCGGGATGAACAGCATTGGCAAGTAGGATTACTGCGCAATCATTCACAGGATCTATGACAATGCTTGTGCCCGTGAAGCCTGTATGAGAGAAGGTCTGGCTCGAGAATAGGTCGCCATTGTTGCTGGCATAGGGACTGAAGTTGTCCCAACCCAAAGCTCTGCCAAATCTGCTGACAGACCGAGGAACCGTGCGCATGGCTTCAACGGTAAGTGGAGACAGGATTCTGGCTCCATTCCATTCGCCCTCATTTAGTAAAGCGGCACATAGGATGCCAATATCATCAGCATTACTGAACACACCAGCGTTGCCGCTGATTCC
>JAEEGF010593662.1_pt1 | contig 15295 bp, 26 predicted proteins | sample 9134171 | NCBI WGS metagenome assembly JAEEGF01 (sample SAMN16246542, study PRJNA631951) | gut metagenome | biome: gut microbiome; feature: rumen; material: AP-attached | host: Bos | place: Iran: Karaj | collected 2018-10 | reverse complement strand
GAGTGATTGGATCTTTATTATCTAATTTCATTTCTTTACTATTAGAAATTAGAAAATAAATACCATCTTCTCCATTTTCAAATTTTTCTATTAAGCCTTCATAAGATATTTGTCTCTTATCTATAGTTGATTCTCTATTAGAGGTTGTTATAGGATATTCTTTATCTCTTTCTTTTTTTGTTTGAGCTTTATCTTTGGTAAAAAGAATGTAATCTGATAAAAGATTTAATTCTGATTGAGTTGGAGTATAATTTTGTAAAAGATTTTCTACATATTTTACTCTTTCTTTAGGATTAATAATTGAGTAATCTAATTGCACTTAACCTCCTTTCTATATAAGTTTTTTAATTAATTTTATTATAACATTTTTTTAATAGGGAGTCAATAGTGTTTTATAAAAAATTTTTTGATTGATTAGAAAAAATTTTTTGACAACCCAAGAGAAAAGAGTTATAATATTATTAAAGTAAATCAGAGAGAGGAAAAATAATGAATAAAGAAAAAAGGATTGCGGAGCTTGAGCAATGGTTAAGGTTTTTTAAGGAAAAAATTGGAGAAAGTAGCGAAGCTGTAAAAGATATTAAGAAAAAACTTGAAAAAGTAAAAAATTCATAGTTTTTATTCGACAAAATTTTTTTATTCATAATTTAATTTGATTTTTGTTCGACAAAATTTTTTTGTCGGGGCAAGACCTAGGGAACCTTAAAAAACTCTGAAAGCCTGAAATACATCGCCCACTATGTTGTATAGTTTATATAACTTACTAGTAGTACATTGTCTAGTATGTAACGCATAGCATTAAAGCTATGGACTCAACAAAAATAAAAAAAAGTCCTTGTGTTCTATTTTGATTCGTGGTATCCTTAAATCAAGAAAAAGATGCAAGGAGGAAACCATGAAACCTATGAGCTACGAAAAAGCAGTACAAACTTATTACATCATTCTTGAGGATAGGGCTAAAATGTTGGCATCTAATATCTTTGTTGCTATTGATGGAATTCTTGATGGAATACCGGTAGATGCTATTCAAGATATCATGACAGAATGGCAAGATGAGCGCAAAACAATTATTGAGGAATTGAGAAATTTATAAGAGGAAACCTTTAATGGTTTCCTTTTTTATGTCTTAAAAACAAAAGATTTAATCATTTTTAGTTTTCTGAAAAGAAACTAAATATGGGCGAAAAATTTTACCATGCTCACGCAAAGAAGTCAAACACTATTTTTGTAGATTTTTTCTTACACAAATATTTCACAAATAAAATTTTTATATCCTAAGTTAATTGTTTTATGGACAACCAAACGAAAGAATTAATCTTTTTATCTTAAACAAACAACCTACCTGCACTTTCACAAAGCCTACACATTTAAAAAAAAGTTGTTGACTTACACAATGCACAAGCGTAACATAATAGTCAACAAAAGGCACAAAGAGAAAGGCAAGACCATGAAAGACTTCATCGTAAAAGACAGCAACGGCAACGTCGTATTCAAGGGTATGGGTGGTAACGCAAACGCATTTGCACAGAATAACATTTATAAGTACGAAAATCTTTATGTTCACTACTATGGCAAAGATGATATCGTACTTCACTATTACATCGGAGAAATTATCAATCCTTTGGGGTTTGCTGAAACTACAGTTTGCCATAATTGGCTTTAAAAAAGACCTTTTAAGGTCTTTTTTTATTACCTTATGTTTTAGCTTTTTGAAAAGAAGCTGAACATGGACGAAAAATTTTCAGATACTTGAAAGAACTATTTTGAGCGATTGTGAGACGTTTTAAGCAACTAGCCCTATTAGAATAGGGTTTTTTACATATCGGGCGTTAGAATCGCTTAGAATCGCTTTAAGCACTAAAAAAATGTGGATTGTCCTTTAAGTTTCACTAGATATGTTTTTTTTATGAACGCTTCTTAGAACGTCTCTTATTTTTGTTATAACTTGACAAACAAGGTAATCTATGATAGCTATTTCTGAACGTAACCTGAAAGTAACCTAAATAACGTAACCTGAAAGTAACCTGAATATGGACGAAAAATTTTCAGGCACCTGAAAGTAATCTGAAAAAAGCTAACTTGAAAGAAACCTGAAAGAAAACTAAACATAACCTAAAAATATCATGTCAAGTGTTTTTTTTGTGAAAAGATAAAACACATAAAAAAATCACAAACGCCATTTTTAAGGTAGATGATTGATTATCCTATATTAAAATCATCAAAAATCTTACTTTCAGTTTTCCAAACACCCCTGCTTACCTGCGGTTTCACAAAATCTCAACATTTTAAAATGATGTGTTGACTTTCACGTTAATTCATGGATAATAGATATTGTCAATCAGACACACACACAAAAGGAGTTAACCATGAGCAACCTGAACGTCCTCGCCTACCTTGCCAACGCCTACGCCCGCAAAGCCTATACTCATCACTATATCTTCACATTCACATATGCCGGTATGGTCTATGCAACCATGCTCGACCTTGATGCAAATGGTTTGATGAATATATGTAAAGTTGATAAGGCTAGCCGTGGTGCGGGGATGGCTCTTCGCTTCCGTCCTACAGTCGCTATAAAGCGTTATCTCATGACTTTTGATGTAACGCCGCTTTGCACCAAAACCTATTTTGACGAAATAGTTAAAGCTTCTAAGTACAATCGTGGAGAAATTGCAGAAAAGCTAGTCACGGAAAAGATGTTTGGTCAAAAGTGGCACAAGGATAGCGTCCCATTCACAAAAGGTGGGGATATTGAAGCCAATGGAATCGCTTATCAACATAAGCATGAGGGTGCAACTTTCTGCAATGAAAAAAGCATCGCCAACTTGTAAGAACGGCGGGGTTTTCCCCGCCATTTTCTTTTCTATAAAATAGTTATATAAGGCTAAAACTTTTAAAAATTTTTAAAATATACAATATCATTTTATACTATTATATATTAATTATATCTAAAAATAAAAATATTAAAAAATCTTATTATAAAAAATTTTTTATTTTTCCACATTTTTTATTTATATTATCATTTTTATCATAAAAATATCTTTATTTTTTCATTCTATTTTTTTATACGTAATTTTATAAATAATTATATAAACACATAAAAATTTTTTTCTTAATATTTTATGTTTTTACCCTTTGAAATATAATATAAAAATGCCCTTCTTTTTTTTATTATTTAATCAATTTTGTGCCGGCGCGACCCATATAATTGTGAAGAAAATATGGAAAATCATTGACAGCCTTTAAAAAATAAGCTATAATAAAGAGGAACAAAGGGAAAAACAAAGAAAGGAAATCCCATGGCTCGCAATATTTATACTGTTATTGCTTTTGAACGCTTTAGCGGTAATCAACTCGCAAAAATAGAAAAACTTTTTTCCATTAAAGAAGCTGAAAAAACAGCAAAAGAATACCTTCGCTTTACCAATGTAGAACGTACAGATATTTATCGTAATGGTGAACTGTTTGAATTTTTTGGACGTGAATATAATGCAAGTGCTATAATTAAAATTAAAGATGGAAAGGTATCAACTGTTAAACTTTAATTTAAATAAAAACAAAAGTGCCCTATAAATTAAAAATAATAGGGCACTTTATTTATATTAAATATATAAAAATATTTTACACATGCACTTCAATATTAAATTAAAAACAAAACTCTTGCTACATAAAAAATGAAAAACATGAAAATTTTTAAGTTTTCTGAATTGGGGCGAAATTATATCACATGCCGCACAGAGAAATTTTAATAAATAAAATTTACACACTTTATTCACACAAAATATAAAACATATATAAATTTAAAATTGAAAATAAAAAAAGTTATTGTTTCCTATTGGAAAGGATTTAAAAATGCATTTTGATTTATATCAAACTGTTACTAAAATGAATTTTATTTTTAAAAATGAAAATATTGGAAGATACTTTGAAGAACAAAAAGATATTTCAGAATCCAAAATGTTAAAAAAATATAAAGATGCTATTTGAAATGTACAAGGATACTCAAACCATTTCTATAAAAATTCAAAACTCAAAATTGATATTGAGATTTGCTTGTATGGCATATCTAAAAATGAAAAAGTTATAATGCGAAAATATAAAATTTCTAAATAGAAACATTTTTTGGCCGGCCCGCAAATGTGAATATTTTGTGAAATCCAAAATGAGTATTGTTTCTGTTCCATTTAAAGGGTAAAATAAATTTTAGAAAACCATCCAAGAGAAAGGATTAAAATGATTGTCTGGGTTGTCACTGTAGAAGAAATTGATGAATCTTTTGTTATTGGAGTTTTTACTAATTTAGGATATGCGGCTAAAGAAGTCATAAAACAAATTGAAAATAATCATTGGATTCTACAAAGTTTTCCTTGGGAAACTAGTTGAGGATATATGTGTCTTTGTAAAACAGGATTTTTTCAAAATGATTATAGTTTTAATATTTCTTTGCAACGTGTTACTTTAAATGATTTATCTTAATTTTTAAAAACCTGAGCATGTTTTAAAAAGGCTCTTATAAATCTGAAATGCCGGCTGCGCTCCACAATTTCTTCACATATAAAAATGACAATTGACTTCTCTTCATGGGTGCGTATAATAATAATTGTCAAGAGGGAACAGAGCAAAGGAGGGGAAAGATGATTATTGGTTATGGGGTAGGAGGTATTCCTCTTAGATGATTTAGGGTGAATGGTCCCGCACCCGCCCCGAATGGGACCCTTGCAAAGAAATATTCTAGACACTGTTTCTTTGCAAGAAGGTGAATATTTTCCCCACCTGCGTGCAGCCTAGCGCCATGCAGGTGGGTGAACTCAATTACTAAAATTTTTTCAATTTTCTGAAAAAACTACGCCGGCCCACACCTTCATAATTCCTTCATAAATAAAAATGACAATTGACATTCATTGTCACATGCGTATAATAATAATTGTCAGGAGGGAATAAAATGAAAATCAAATGGAAACCGCATTGACATTGACAAAACTGAAAAAAACATTTTAAATTGAAAGGAGGTAAAAATGCATCCACCTTAATGTAGTAAAGGGGAACGTGGAGGTTTGGGAGTGCGAACACTAGTACCCTTAAAGAATAGTAAACTCCCTACCCCATGTCATCCTAGGTAACGACATGGGGTATATTTTTTTAAAAACTTTTTTCAGTTTACTGAAGAAATGTGCCGGCCGCAATTGCGAAGAAAATATGGAGAAAAATTTTTTCTTGCTTTTTCTAAAAAAATAAGGTATAATAATAATTGTCAGAAAGAAAAAGAGACAAGAAAGGTTCAAAATGGAATTTATTATTGGAATGTTATTATTTGCTCTCGTAGGTTCTATGAATCTTGTTGTTTTTATTGATTAGGAGAATTATTATGACTGCAATTCTTGTCCTTTTAATAATGCTTTATTTTGTAAACGATAATCATCCTCCATTCGCTATTTAATTTTGTAGGTTTTGTGAATTAACCTCCTTTTGAAACAATTATGGTACAATAAAATTGTCAAAAAAGGAGGTTTGCTATGAAGCCTACGAGTGTTGAAATCGTTGCAAAAACTTATATTCAAGTGTATCGTGATGAACTTTCTGTTTGTGAACTTAACCGTGATCTCACTCTTGAAATTATTGCAGAGGATGGCATAAATAAAGATTTAAAAGAACTCTTAGAAGAATGGACTAATAGGTGCATTGCACTAACTGAAATTATTGCAGAATTTGTAGAAAGTGGGTTAGTATGAATAATTATATTTTTGTATTATGGGATGATGAACTTGAAACTTTTTATCTTTCTAAATACTTTATTATTCAAACATCTAAAGATCAAGCAATAAAAACCGCAATTAAATTAAATCAAAAGTATTTTTCTAAAGGAGTACCTTCTTATCATCAAACAAGTGATAATGAAATTTTTTGTATCATGCATTCAATTAAAACTTACCTCACAAATAAAATTATTGATTTAAATAGTCCATTAACTTTTGAACCTTTGGAAGATTTTTATTATCCTTTGAAAATTTCTTAAAAACTTTCAGGAAAAAGGCCGGCGCAAATGTGAAGATTTTGTGAAAGTCTGGATTTTTCTATTCTTGTGTGATACTATTTCATTAACAAAAACAAAGGAGGTAAAGATGAGCCGCAGTTATCGTAAGCACACTCGTTTTCATTTTGAAAATGATTCTCAAAATAAGAAATTTGCTAATCGTCGTGTGCGGCGTTCTAAAACACTTTTTCAAAATAATGAATATCGCAAAGTTTATGACTCTTGGATGATTCGTATGGGTCATTGGGGATATAATAACGAAGAAGAATATGTAGAAGAAGGACTTTTGTATAGTGATAAAAGCGAAAAAGAACTTCGTAAGCAATTCCGTTCAAAACTGAAAGCAAAATAAAAAATTTTAAGCTTCCTTTTAGGAAGCGAACCGGCCGCGAAATGTGGAGATTCTATGAAGCGATAGACAAGATTTTGTTTTTATGAGACAATATATTTGTCCAAAAGGAAAGTAGAGAAAGGAAAAAAATGATGCTGTTTTGGGTATGCGATTTTACTACTAATACAAAGTGGCCTTGTCTCGACTATTTTACTGCAAAACGTTGGCTTTTTTATCTTTCTGATATTAAGGGTCATGACTGCGAAATTGATAATCCTTTTGAGTATTAATCTCGGGGAAGTTACCTTTTGGTAACTTCCTTTGCGCCGGCCGCGATGTGGAGATTCTGTGAAACAGTAGACAAAAATTTTTAGATGTGCAATAATATAGTTGTCCAAAGGGAAAGACCTAAAGGAGAAAAAATGTTTTATGAATTCATGCTTGAGGGTGAAACGGTAGAGGGCGACCTGATTGTAGAATCTTTTACAATCGAAGCTAATTCACAGTTTGATGCTTATGACCAATCTCGTGCTCGTGCTATTGAAATTCTTGATGAACTTGATGGTGGTCACATTGATATCTTTGATGAAGATGGAGTTTTCATTAATGATGTAGAAGTTTAAATATCGGTCCTGAGCATGACAATAAAAGGCTCTTTTGTTATAACACTTTTTACAAAAAGGATAAAAGTATTATGCATAATGATATTTATGATGTAATACTAGTTAGTATTGCAGGTATCTGTTTCCTGTTATCAGGAATTAATGAATTTTTTATTTTAATAAGTATTATAAGTATATTTATTTTTGCTTGTAAATAATAAGAATAAAATCCTGAGCATGATATAAAAAGGCTTATTATTTTTATTTTTAAAGGAGAAAAAATGCTTATTTTGTGTATTATTCTTTATGCATGGACTCTTACTATTTGTTGTATTTTTCAAACTACTTTTTATTTAAATCAAAAAAAGTATCTTGGAATAACTTATTTTATAATTATTGGAATATTATTTTTCATTATTACTTACGTTTGTGTGTATGCAACAAACATGATTCTTTAAGAAATTTTATCTACAACTGAATATGAACGAAAAAATTTTCAGCTATCTTAAATAAACAAAATTAAATGGCCGGCCCGCCTCCACAATTCCTCCACATATAAAAATGACAATTGACTTGGAGGGTAAGGGATGGCATAATAATAGTCGTCAGGGGGAGAGAAAAAAAGACCTCCCCACCCCAAACGCGTCTAGGCGCGAGAAAGGAGCCTACTATGGCTTCCAACGTAACGTATGTGTCCGCTCTCACCACTATCATCGAGTTTGCTAAGACTAACAATTTTGATAACACAGAAATTCTTGAGAAGCTTGAAAAGCTTCGTGACCAAAAAGCTACACGTAATAACACGGGTCGCAAGTCTCCTGCACGTAAGGAAAATGAAATTCTTGCAAAGGCAATTGTTGAAAAGATGATTGCCAAGGATGCGGCAGAAATTCGCGCGGCATGGGTTCGTGATAACGTTGATGGTATCAACACTATTCCAAAGGCTACGGCGGTACTTAATGTCGCAATTGATATGGGTATTATTGAAAAGACTGTTATTGCTAAGTCTGCTACACGAAATGAATGCGTCTACAGCTTGCCGCTAGATGAAGAGTAACTGAAAAAAGAGTTTGGGGAATCTCTACAAAATCCCCACAAATCCCTACTTGTGTAGGGATTTTTTATTTAAAGATATTTTCAGTTTTCTGAAAAATTTCGCCGGCCGCAATTGTGAAGATTTTGTGAATCCAACAAAGTTATGCTATAATAAATTTAGTCCAAGAGAAAGGAAAAAATATGAACGACCTCCTTTATGTTATTATAGTAACTCCTGTTGAGGGATATGGCGAAAAATTTATTTGGGGAATTTATTGTGACGAAAAGATAGCTGAAACTGCTTTCTTAAACTTTATAAAAAATTATGGATTTGAAAAAAGTTGTTTACATCCTGATATTGCTTATAAAAATGTTGATTTTACACCTGCTCATAAAAAAATTATATATCAAGAAATAGAAATTGAAAAACATTATTTAATTCATTAAAATAAAAAGAGTTAAGGAGTTCTCTACAAAAACTCCATAATTAAATATTTTAAAATTTTCTTAAATATGGCCGTAGATTTTCAGCTAGTTTTAATAGCATTTTAAGAAAATATAAAAGGCCGGCCCGCCTCCACAATTCCTCCACATATAAAAATGACAATTGTATGCGGCGCTCGAATGTGTATAATAATAATTGTCAAGCAGCCACAGACACAAAGGAGAAAAAATGGCTACTGAGTTTGACCACATGACTATTCAATCTCTTACTAACTACTCTTGTCTCTTGTTTTGTCTTCAGCATTCTTTCATCTATGGCACAAAGTTTACCCGCAAAGTTTATAATGAGACTGTTGAAAAGTTGGGTTTTCAACATTTCTGTGATTGTCGCGCTGAAAATTCTTTTCCCGTTTTTGACACTCTGAAAAAGAATGGATTTATTGTAAAAGTTGATGAAATTCGTTCTCATGTTTTTAAAGATATCTCACAAGGATATTGGGGTTATTATGACGAAAATATTATTGATATGACAGACGAGGAATATCAAAATCTTCCTAAGTATTTTAAAGACATGGTGGAAGTTGAGGATAGGGTAACGTATATTTACAAATTTAATTACGAAAAAGTTAATAAACTTATTAAATTTGCAGACTATATCTTAGAATTCTCTGAATAAAACAAAAAGAGTTAAGGAGTTCTCTATAAAAACTCCACGTTTTGCCGGCGCGTTTTTCAACATTGTTTCATCACTTTTTTCAACATTGAGTTTTATTCTTTTCAACACAAAGTTTTCTACAAAAATAAGATATGAAGATTATGTGAATCGCTCAAAACTATGCTATTCTATAGAAGGTCAAAGAAGCCACACGAGAAAGGTTCTCAACATGCGTAAAATTTTTGCAATTCTTGACATTGAGACTGTCACGGATGCACGTCTAGCCTTTGATATTGCATGGATTCTTTGTGATTCTAAGGGGAATATTCTTGAAAAGCATAATTATCTTGTAAGCGAAATTGTTAATAGTCCTTTTGTTATGCCTTTGTTGCGTCGTGATAGGTTTATGAAAAATAAGTGTCAAATGTATATTGATTCTATTGTTTCTAATGGTATTCCTGTTCTTTCACTTCAAACTATCTCATCTATTTTTAATGATAGCGTTAATCATTATAGTACTCGCAACCATCGCGCTAAGCTTGTCATGTGTGCTTATAATGCTTATTTTGATTACACAGTGTTGAATGATAACATGCAATGCTACTATGGTGAAAACTTTATCAACAATGACGTGGAAGTTGTTGACATTATGACAATGGCTCTTTCAACACTCTGCAATACTAAAAAGTATGTTCAATGGTGCATTGATAATAACTTCCTTACTGAAAAAGAAAATGTTAAAACAAATGCCCAAACTGTTTATGCTTACCTTACTAACAATGTTGATTTTGTTGAAAAGCATCACGCTCTAGATGATTGTGATATCGAAAAAGATATTTTCTTTAAGGCTAGGCGATATAAGAAAAAGCTACACACGCACTTTGCATCTCCTATCTTCAGGTGTCTTGAATGGCAGAATGTTCAAAACCACAAGTAGTGTAGAAAAATAGGCCAAGGAGTAAAAAACTCCTTGGCTTTTCTACAAATGTTAATTTTCAGATTATTTTCAGAAGCGCGCCGGCATCCTCTTTTAAGCTTTTAATTTTGTTTTCACAAACTTGAAAACGAGATCCATTTTAGGATCTAAAAACGCCGGCCCCAACCTGAAGATAATCTTTAAATACCTTGAAAACGGACGAAAATTTTCAGCTATCCTAAATAGCATTTTAAGGAATCAAAAACGGCCGCGATTTTCAGCTAACTTAAATAAACAAAAAGAAAAATAATCACATGTGTTGATAACTTTGTTCAAAAAAAATTTTTTTCAACATTCCTGTTTCGTTGACTTTTTAATGAACCCTTTGATGTTAAAAACTCAGATTTGAATAATCTTTTTATGCCAGACAAGCGATCTACCTGCGGTTTCACAAAATCTGCAAATATAAAAATTACAATTGACAGGAAAGAAAAATGAGCGTATAGTACATAATTGACAGAGGGGAAAGAGGTTCCCCTCGCAGCCGAGCCGAATGGCTCAGATAGGAGCGGCCTTATGGCTACCACCACCACGTACTTCACCGCCCTCGACACCATCATCACGTTCGCTAAGGACAACGGGTTCGATAACGAGGATGTTATCGCCAAGCTTGAAAAGCTGCGTGACCAGAAGGCCACCAAGCCCAACAACGGGCGCAAGTCGCCCGCTCGCAAGGTCAACGAGACCCTTGTTAGTGAGGTCGTGGCCACCATGCGTCACGAGAATGTCACCGAGGTTCGTGCGGGTTGGCTGCGCGATAACGTTAAAGGTATTAACACCGTTCCCAAGGCGGTAGCCGTGTTGAATGTTGGCATGGATATGGGGGTTTTCAACACTCGTCGTGTTGAGAAGTCCGCTACTCGCAGCGAGCTTGTTTACTTCCTTGTCGAAAACGTTGACGAAAACTAATCAACAGGGTTAAGGGGTTCCCTGTTCAAAAACCCCACTTTTTAACACGAGGATGTTCAAATCCTCGTGTTTTTTTCTGAAAATCTTTTTCAGATTCCTGAAAGCGGCGCCGGCGCAATTTCTGAACTTTCTAAAAAAATTTCAGGTTTCTAAAGGAGATCTGCCCCGATCCTTTTCAGATCTGCGATCGTGGAGAAAATGTGAAAATAAAGAACGACAGCCATCTTTCTCTGTAAATGGGTATAATAATAACTGTCCAAAGAGAAAAACCAACGAAAGGACACCACAATGATGAACCTCTCCGCCAACGCTATGTCCGCCATCATTAAGGGTTGCGAAATGATGGGTTGGGATTTTTATACCTCTAACGATATGGAGCGCATTTGCGCAGGTTTGTATTGGATTAATGAATACATTGAGAATATTAAAAATTACACTAACACTCGTAAGGCATGGGAAAAGGTAGAAAGAGAATTGGAAAAAGCTTATAGCTTTTATTCCCTTTAGGGAGTATTAGCTTTTCTTTATATCTTAAAACCGATGATCTCTTATTAAATTTTTTCAGTTTTCTAAAAGAAATCCGCCGGCACAATCTTTCAGATATTTAAAAATCCTTTCAGTAACAAAAACGGGCGAAATTTTACCACAACCCGCACGTCAAGTCAAGAACTTTTTTCACCGATTTCTTGTGTGAATTTTCTATGAAATGCCCAAAATAGTGCTATCATGTTGTGGGGGTTACATCCCATCGAACATATGTTCGTATAAAAAAATCAAATAGAACTAACGTTCTGTTCTACCAATATAAAATTTCAAACTAATTTGGCCGAACCCTCCCTCGGCGTCCTATACGGCAACTTTTCATAGAAATGGGGCTCTTATACGCCTCATCCAAATAAAAATCCCGAAACACAAGCTCTCTTTCTATTCTTTTTTTCATCCTAAAACATACCAACCGCAATCAAAAATTTAATTAAAAAATTGATAAAACTACTGTCTTTTGGAAGAAAAATAATCTAAAATCAAAAATAAAATTAAAATTTTGATATAAAATCTTATATAAAAACTTTAAAAATAAATAAAAAATTAAAATTTTTATATAAAAGATTAAATAAAATTATTAAATAAAACAAAAATTAAAATTTTTATATAAAAAATTTAATTAAAATTTTGATATACGCATAAAAAAAAATGATCCCGGGGGATGTCGTCCCCGGGATCTGGCAGTGGAATGAATCCTTATATTTACTTCTTGGCAGCTCGTTTTTGCACAAGAGTAAACTCAAATGTAACACCGTCAATTACAACCTGAAGCTGACGTTCAGGATTAATAACATTGACGTCTCCAACTTTTTGCATGGCATCAGACAAACGATTAATTAGATCTGCCTTAGTCTCATTAGGCTTATGCGCACGGCCTCTTCCCGTTGTCTTCTTAGGAGTTTCTTCTGGCTTATCTACCGCATAACCTGCTGAATAAGCCTTCTCCATCAATACTTGACGATTAGTCTTGCCAGCCCTCTTACCAGCTCGCAACTCTTCTCCAGAAACTACAATTTCCTGCTGCTCGCCATTGTTATCAACAAACTTATACTTCATATCTCCAACTGCCATGCTAACTCCTTTTAAAAATCTCCTTTTAAATAGAGGGGATATTTATTATTCACGTCCCCTCAGCGTGAAGACTTACTGAAAAGATCAAGATATGTTATTTATTCTAAAAATCCATATCCTCATCATCCGCACCAACCAGTCGATACTGCTTAGGTTGTGACTTCTTCTCAGACTCTACAACCTCAACAACACCCGCGTTAATAAGACCCCGCATAGCACCACTTACTTGTGAAGAACTATATCCAAGAGCAGAAGCTAGATCCTTCACTGCATAGCTCTCAGTTGGAGCATTCCGCATAAAAGCCATCACCATATCGCGACGCTCCTGAACCTCAGGACTAACCTTACGCTTAGAAGTGGTATGCTTATCTAGCTGGGCAATCTTCTTCTCGCAAAACTCAACAACTACCTCATCGTCGTTCATAACGCTCATGATGTGCTGATAGATCTGCTTCTGAGTCATCTTCTCTGCCATAACAAAACTCCTTTTTTTTCTCTCATTTACTTTAATTAAATTATACTAAAAACTTTCTAGGTTGTCAAAAATTTTTTTCTCACTCTCTTAGAATTTTTTTCATCTCTCCCTCTCCCTTATTCCCTCCCTCTCTTCTAGATATATTATATCATATTTCCAAGAGTGAAGTCAAGTATTTTTTTTCTTTGAAAATGAAAATCTTTTTTACCGCTCCTTGAAAATGAAAATCTTTTCCAGAATATCTTTCAAAATGAAAATGAAAATGAAATTTCTTTTTCAAAATGAAAATCCATCCAAGAGAAGGTAAGAAACTAAAAGAAAATCGTTTCACCAAAAAAGAAAGGCTTCTTTGGAAGATCCGCAACCATAGTTACACTTTTAATAAAAGGTCTCTCTTCATCATCTTCAAAAGAGTTATAATACGTCTCTTGACAATCAATCAATTCTGAATAAATCTCTTCAATATCTTGATCAAAAAGATGCGAACAACCATTATTATTAAAAACAATATCATAAACATCTTGCGGATCAAGCTTAGAAATAGTTACTTGATGAAATTTAGAATCCTCTGCGAAAGGCCGCACATCTACTTTGCCAAACTCGTCATACCAAAACAGATTAAATTTGATATTCTCAGGATGCGTCAAAAGATAACTATAAAGGAGATAATCACGATTATCAGTGACGCTGTTCGTTGAATTGCTCATTCGCGGATCCTCTCTGCCGTCTCTCCTTTTCTTTAATAATATTATAACACAGATCAAGGAAGTTCGTCAAGAAAAATTTTCTTTACTAGCGAAAAAATTTTTTTAATGGACGTGGCAAAATTTAATTACTTTCACCTTCTGAAAAACATAGAAAAAAAAACCTATCTTTTTTCACGCTATAGGAAAGAAAGAACAGATCTGCTAAAAATTTTATATAACAGATCTGTTATTATTAGTTTTAAAAGATCCAGACTAAGAACTAAGCCTTTCTCCCGCATTCATCGTTTCTCCCGCACCCTCTTTCGTTCTGCTGGGAGAACTTGAAAAACACGTTCTAGATCACTTTTTTTAAACATGTACGTTTAAAAAACGTTGATCTCGCTAAAGTTGTGCTTTTGCCTTTGTGGTCAAAACCCCAATCTTTTTCAAGATCGGCTTAAATTTTACCATATGTTTTAAGCTTTGTCAATAGTTTTGTCAAAAATTTTTTTATCATCCAATAAAAATTTTTTCTACATCCAGCATTCTACTTCCCACACCCGCACAATTTTAGCTTGAGGAAATACCTGAATTACCTCATAATCCTGTCCTCGCATACGGAAAATATCTCCAGCTTTTGGATTAGAATAAAAAAGATGCGAAGTAATAATATGATTGTGAAAGCTTACTGCATAAAACTGAGCATCCATAGCATTTCCTCTCTCTCTTAGTTTAATTATATTATATCAAGAAAATTCCTTTACGTCAAGAAAAAACTTTCTCTTTTTTCAAAAAAAAGATCTTTTCAACCTTAAAAATAAGCTTTTTTTCTTCCTTATTTTTTTATTTTTTTAAGCAAAAAAAATATAGACGAGAGAAATCTCGTCTATACTAATTTTAACATCAAAAGTTACTAAATTTAACCTAAATTTGATAGAATATGCTCCAACGTGAAAAAAATCAAAACCCTTGACAGGACGCTTAAAATTTTGCGAATCCAATTCCATTGGATTAATATATTTTAATATATTTTAATAATTTTATATAACATTGGATTAATACATTCTAATAATTTTTATATAAAAAAATTGGATTAATATATTTTAACAATTTCTAATTGGATTAATACATTTTAATAATTTTTAAATAAAAACTAAATTCTATTTTAATAATTCTTGTTTTCGTTTATTTTTTATTTCCTTTTCCTTCAAATCTATCATCATAATATAAACATTAAGAGCTTGTCTAGTAAAACCACTTAAACTCATACCTTTTTTTTCAGCATATTTCCTTCAACGATCTCTCTCTGTCTTAGGTACAGAAATAGTAACTACAGTATCTTTTCTAAGTTTCATAATTCATCCTAAAAATTAAATTTATTTAATACTTTACTTAACTTACTATCTTTAGGAACTAAATCAGGATTAGGATAAAAATCAAAATAAGTGTTGTTTCCTCGATCTACTATATAACCTTTTTCTATTAAACTATTAAAAGCATCTCTAATAGTTTTTGTACTTAAATTTAAATTATCTTT
>JAEEGF010245844.1_pt1 | contig 15296 bp, 9 predicted proteins | sample 9134171 | NCBI WGS metagenome assembly JAEEGF01 (sample SAMN16246542, study PRJNA631951) | gut metagenome | biome: gut microbiome; feature: rumen; material: AP-attached | host: Bos | place: Iran: Karaj | collected 2018-10 | reverse complement strand
CCTTCTTGTTCATCATAGAAACCTATACCTTGTGCAGGGCGATCAGAGGACTTAACAAAGAACATATGCTCAGAACGAGTTTCTTTCTTTGCTATCTCAAAGATACCGCATCCGAAAAACTTACACAGCAACTGAATGTCCCGGAAGAAGACCTCCATATCATTGACTCGGTAAGGAGCAATGTTTGGCTTTTTAGGGTTGGCCCCATTTAGAAGCTCATACGAACATGCGCTTTGGGCTGCATCAATGCCAAGATATTCCAGATATTTTACATCATCGCCATATATCTTGTGATTATCAGAAATAAACACCAAGGCGGTGTTCCAAAAGTCTTTCTTTTGGACGTGGTCGTTCTTGCGATTAGCAAAGTCTGTTGTTTGACCGATGTACGCTTGTGGCTTTGGGGAATCTGGAGAACCAAGTAGAATATAGAAGGCAGGTTGGCCAGAGATATCATTGATAGTATTGGCCAGTGTGATCTCTTCACGAGGTATTACATATAGGTGGCATGTGGAATTAGCACCCATATAGATATTCCTTGCTCCATCGAGTTTGCCATCAAGGAGCTCGGTGTGTATGGTGAAAGTATTCTTGGTCTTCATGGTTTTCTATCTATTCTAATGAGTTCTGTATAATCTATATCAAGCAGATTCGAGATTCTCTCTATCGTTTCTAATGATGGCTGTGAAGAATTGGTACACCATTTAGATACAGTGGTTGGAGCGCAACCTAATTGTTCCGCCAGCCATTTATTAGTTTTCTTTTTTTCGGCCAAAATCACTTTCAAGCGATTCAAATCTTTTGCTTCTTCCATGATTATTATAATTAATATGGTGCAAAGTTAGCAAATTATTCTCGGAAATAATCACATTTCGAGGAAAAAGATGCAAATATATATGGTTTTAGTGAATTATTTTCACTTTAAGAAGAATGTGAGCATAAACAAAACACCAGTCGTAACTGATGAATTATAGCGATACACATTCTATGAAGATTTCGGAAGCAAGCAGCTGGTTCATTCGCTGAAATGATGATAATCTTAATTTGGCAGTTCTAACTGCCGAAATAAAACCTTTATTCGTATTGATTTGCAATTAAAGTCTTTGATTTGCATCCTGCAAAACCCTCTTCATTCCGATAAGAATCTACAAATCTGCTCTTTTTCCGTGCTTTTCTGGTGGTGAAGACAGACTTCACTTTGCACGGAAACTTGCAGGTGTGGGGAAATGTGGGGAAAATTGAGAAAAGAAAATCGCTAAACCTCTTGTTTTCAAAGGTTTAGCGATTACTTTCGAGTTGAACTCGTACCCAGAGCCGGGGTCGAACCGGCACGGGTTGCCCCACTGGTGTTTGAGACCAGCGCGTCTACCGATTCCGCCATCTGGGCGTTGATGACACGGCATTCTTTTGGGAATGCGGTGCAAAGGTACACATTATTTTGGAACTGGCAAAGTTTTCGCTGAAAAAAAGTTTGGGGAAGGCATCGGGGGAGGGGAGAAAGGATGGTGAAAGGGGGGCGGAGAAGGGGCGAAAAGGGGGCGTATTCTATAAAATATCTAAAAAGAAAAGGTTTTTCTTGTGGGTATGGAAAAAATGGCGTATCTTAGCGGAGTTGAATAGACCTATTATCATGATCAACTCTAACAACGACAATTACTGTGTGATTCTGGCGGGCGGCAAGGGGCGCCGACTGTGGCCCTGCAGCCGTTCGAGACGGCCAAAGCAGTTTGTTGACTTCTTCTCCACGGGCAGGACGTTGCTGCAGAGCACTTTCGACCGTGTGGGCCGTTTCATGCCTGTCGAGAATATCTATGTGAGTACGAACCACGAGTATGCCCACTATGTGCTGGAACAGCTGCCAGAGCTGCCGCGCGAGAATGTGCTGAGCGAGCCCATTCACCGCAATACGGCCCCGAGCGTGGCTTGGGCTACATATCGCATTATGCGGCGTTCGGAGACGGCGCGCATGGTGGTGGTGCCGTCGGATCAGGCGGTCATCAGCGAGGACAAGTTTGTTGAGAACATCCTTTGTGGCCTTGACTGGGCGGCAGAAAACGACCGTGTGCTGACGATAGGCGTCAAGCCGACGCGTCCAGAGCCGGGCTATGGCTATCTGCAGGTGGGCGAAATGGTGGGCGAAGACCTTTTCCTGGTGAAGTCGTTCACGGAGAAGCCTGCCCGCGAGTTTGCGCGCATGTTTATGGAGAGCGGCGAGTTCTACTGGAACACGGGCATCTATGTGTCGAGTGTCCGCCACATGGTGGAGTGCCTGCACCGCATCTTCCCCGAAATGCTGCGGCGCGTGGACACGATGACGCCGGGAGCCTCGACGCTCGACGACGAGCTGCTCTACATCGAAGAGAACTTCCCCGCCTATCCGAATATTTCGATTGACTTCGGGTTGCTTGAGAACGACACCGGCACTTGCATGATGAAAGGCGACTTCGGATGGTCGGACCTGGGCATGTGGCACAGCATCTACGAGAGCCTGAGCAAGGGCGTGGACGACAATGTGGTGGTAGGCTCGAACGTGATGATTGAGGAGAGCCGCGGCAATATCATCAAGTTGCCGAAGGACCATCTGGGCATCATCAACGGGCTGGAAGGCTTCATCGTGGCCGAAGAAGGCAACGTGCTGCTCATCTGCAAGAAAGAAGACTCGTCGGCGCTCATCAGGAAATATATCAGCGAGACGGAGATTAAGTATGGCGATGAGTTCGTGTGAGGAGAGGGGGATGGCGGCACAGCCGCAATTTACAGGACGGAAGAAGGAAGGGGAAAGCGGAAGCTTTGAGGAAAGAAAAAGGAGGGCATGAGGAAGGAAAAAGGAAGAGAGGAAGGAGGAAGATGGAGGGAAGGTAAAAGAAAAATCTAGGTTTTTTTCGCGAAAAGTGGCAGTTTCGGAGAAAAAACCTAGATTTTTTCTTGTTTCATCTGGCGTGTTACTGTGGGCAAAGGGGCCGATGCATGTTGGCACGTTGCCGTTTTGGCCAGACGGAATTGGCGGACTGGTGAGCCAAGGATGGCGCCAGAGGGCTCAGAGTTTGCAGAACTCGTCGTTGATGCTCTTTGCGATGTCGGCGAATTCCTGCTCGGTGAGCTTCAGCTTGGGGTTGCTGAAGAGCATGTCCTTTTCGCTCTGCATGGGCACCAGGTGGATGTGTGCGTGAGGCACTTCGAGTCCGAGGACGGCCATTCCCACCTTTACGCAGGGGAAGGCGCGCTTGATGGCCACGGCCACTTTTTTTGCGAACTGCATGTATTCACCTATTTCGTCGTCTTCCATGTCGAAGACGTAATCCACCTCGCGACGCGGAATGACCAGTGTGTGTCCTTTCTGCAGTGGGTTGATGTCGAGGAAAGCGTAGAACTTATCGCTTTCGGCGCATTTGTAGCTGGGTATTTCTCCAGCGGCTATTTTCGAGAAAATGTCCATAATGTGCGGCACAGTGTGCTTAGTAGGTTAATATATAGATAATGTATAATAAAGGCAGGCTTCAGGTTGTCTTTTCACATCTCCCTGGTCTTTGCTCAGATGCTGATGTTGTCGATGCGCAGTTTGATGGTGCCCCTGGGAATCTTTATCTCCACCTCGTCGCCCACTTTGTGGTTGAGCAGTCCCTGCGCGATGGGCGTAGTGATGCTGATTTTGCCTTCCCTGAGGTTTGCCTCGCTCTCGCTGACAATGGTGTATGCCATCTTGGCGTTGGTGGTGAGGTTGGTCATTTCCACCTTTGTCAGGATCTGTACGCTGTCGGCGCTCAGTCTCGATGTGTCAATGATCTTAGCCTCTGCCAGTATGGCCTTCATCTCGTTGATTTTGTTTTCGAGCTTGGCCTGTGCTTCCTTGGCGGCGTCATACTCACTGTTCTCACTCAAATCGCCCTTGTCGCGTGCCTCAGCGATGGCCGCCGACGCCTTGGGCCGCTCCACGCTTTCCAAGCGTTGCAGTTCGGCCACGAGCTTATCGTAGCCTTCTTGTGACATGTATGCCATAATATATCTTTTAAATTTAACGTGCAAAATAGAAAGAATTCCGACATCTTCCTTGCATGTCGGAATCCTTTGCATTTTATTGTTTTCAATCTTTATCCGCTTGCAAAGGTAAGAATTTAATTTCAAGCGGACAAATTTTTTCAGATTTATTTTATGGCATTCAAAAATAATCGTACCTTTGTGCTCTCAAACACTATGTTACTTGAATCCTAAAAGCTGTAGGCAGATGAATCTAGCTGTTGAAGAAAAGGACGCCATCATGGCCTTGTTGAAGAGCCAGGTGGTGCCAGCCATCGGGTGTACGGAGCCCATGGCAGTGGCCTTGTGCGTGGCACGTGCGTCGCGATTGCTGGGCTGTCGGCCCGAGCGCATATCGCTTCGCCTGAGTGCAAACATCCTGAAGAACGCCATGGGCGTGGGCATTCCCGGCACGGGTATGATAGGCCTGCCCATCGCCGTTGCCCTGGGAGCGCTCATCGGGCGTCCCGAATGCGGGCTTGAGGTGCTCTGCGACTGCAACTGGCGGGCTGTGGAAGAAGGCCGGCAGTACATGAGCGAGAACCGCATCTTCATCAAGCTCGAGGACCACGACCCCGACAAGCTCTTCATCTATGCGCTTTGCAGCGCCGGCGAGCACACCGCCGAGGCCTGCATCAAGAGCGAGCACACCCATTTCGTGATGCTCAGGAAGGACGGCAAGGACGTCTACCTCGACGGCGACGGCAGTCGCCCGGACAAGGACCCGGCGCACTATCGCGGCAGCGAGGGCATGAGCGTGGTGAGCGGCAGCAAGGCAGATGGCAACGGCCAGTCGTGCGAGTCGGCTCATTGCCCATGGCTCACCATGCGCAAGGTATTTGACTTTGCCATGGACACCTGCACCGACGAGCTGCGCTTCATCCTTGAGGCCAAGCGGCTGAACGAGGCAGCAGCGCAAAGCGGACTGCGCGAAAACTACGGCCATCAGCTGGGCAAGACCATGTGTTCGCCGCTGGGCCGAGGCATCATGGGCGACAGCATCTTCTCCAAGATTCTGAGCGTGACGAGCTGTGCATGCGACGCCCGTATGGCCGGTGCCATGATACCCGTGATGAGCAATTCGGGCAGCGGCAACCAAGGCATCTGCGCCACCATGCCCGTGGTTGTGTTTGCCGAGGAGAACCACAACACCGAGGAAGAACTCATTCGTGGCCTTGTGCTGAGCAACCTGACGGCCATCTACATGAAGCAGTCGCTCGGTTCGCTCTCAGCCCTTTGCGGCTGTGTGGTGGCATCAACGGGAGCTGCCTGCGGCATTACCTACCTCATGGGCGGCACCTACGAGCAGGTGTGCTACTCGGTAAAGAACATGATAGCCAACCTGACGGGCATGATATGCGACGGGGCCAAGCCGTCGTGCGCGCTGAAGCTGACATCGGGCGTGAGCACCGCCGTGCTGAGCGCCATGCTCGCCATGCAGCATAAGTATGTGACGTCGGCCGAAGGCATCATCGACGACGATGTAGACAAGAGCATCCACAACCTGACGGCCATCGGAAGCCGTGGAATGGACGAGACCGACCGCTACGTGCTCGACATCATGACGCACAAATAGAGGAGACCTCCTCCTGCCCTTCCAGACGAGAGAAGCGGCACTCATACAACTGAAACACAAGCAAAAAAGATATGCAGAAAAGAAGAAACGTGGCAGTGGCGCTGCTGATGCTGCTGACTGCCTTCAGCGCGTGGGCGCAGAATCCGGTGCATTTCACAGTTTCCCAGAAGCAGGTGTCGCCCACCGAGCTCGACGTGACGTTCACCGGAAAGATAGATGCCGGATGGCACGTCTATTCGCCTGGCCTTCCTGCCGACGGCCCCATTTCCGCCTCGGTGACCACAGAGAAGTGCGAGGGCGCGAAGCCCTTGGGCAAGGTGCAGGCCAAGGGCAAGGAGATCAGCACGTTTGACAAGATATTCGAGATGAACCTCCGCTATTTTGAAAACAGCGTCACCTTCGTGCAGCGCTATCAGCTGACCGGCGGCAAGTATCATGTCAGCGGCTTCCTGGAATACGGCACGTGCAACGACGAGATGTGCATGCCGCCGGGCAATGTGGAGTTCGACTATCAGGGAGAGACCGAGAAGAAGGAGGAGGCTACGCCGGCAACAGGCCCAGCAACATCTCCCGACGCCTCCAAAGAAGGGGAGGGACTGTCGGATGAAAAAGAAGGTGCACAGGATGGAGCTACGGCCGACAGCCTTGGTTCCGTCAGGCTTTCCCCTCCTCTGGATGGGTCGGGAGAGGTCTCGGCAGCAGTCATGGACTCCCTCTGGTGGCAACCATCCATCAGCGAACTTGAGGCCTTCAACGGTGGCAGCGACAACAAAGGGTCGCTCCTATACATATTTATAATGGGTTTCCTGGGCGGACTCATCGCCCTGCTCACTCCCTGCGTGTGGCCCATCATACCGATGACGGTGAGCTTTTTCCTGAAACGCGCCAAGGACGACAAGGGAAAAGGCATCCGCGATGCCGTTACCTACGGCATCAGCATCGTGGTTATCTACCTGGCACTTGGCCTGGCCGTGACCGGAATCTTCGGCGCCAGCAAGCTCAACGAGCTGAGCACCAATGCCGTGTTCAACATCTTCTTCTTCCTGCTGCTGGTAGTCTTCGCCCTGAGTTTCTTCGGATGGTTCGAGCTGACGTTGCCCTCTTCGTGGACCAACAAGGTGGACTCGAAGGCCTCGTCGACCACAGGTCTGCTCAGCATCTTCCTCATGGCGTTCACGCTTGTGCTGGTCAGCTTCTCGTGTACTGGTCCCATCATCGGCTTTTTGCTCGTGGAACTCACCACCAGCGGAAGCATTCTGGGCCCCGCCATTGGCATGTTCGGCTTCGCACTTGCCCTGGCGCTGCCCTTCACGCTGTTTGCGCTGTTCCCCACTTGGCTGAAACAGGCGCCCAAGTCGGGCGGATGGATGAACACCATCAAGGTGACGCTGGGCTTCATCGAGCTGGCCTTCGCGCTGAAGTTCTTCTCCGTGGCCGACCTGGCTTACGGCTGGCGACTGCTCGACCGTGAGGTGTTCCTCGCCCTGTGGATTGTCATCTTCGGCGCATTGGGACTCTATCTCATCGGCAAGCTGAAGTTCCAGAGCGACTGGGAAGGCGGCGAGATGGACAAGCCCATGCCTGTGGCGTGCATCATGCTGGGATTGTGCTCGCTGGCCTTCGCCATCTACATGGTGCCGGGTCTGTGGGGCGCTCCGTGCAAGGCCGTGAGTGCCTTTGCGCCACCCATGAGTACGCAGGACTTCAACCTCTACAAAGCCAGCGTGGTGGAGGCCAAATACACCAACTATGAAGAGGGCATGGCCGCAGCACGTGCGCAGGGAAAGCCCGTCATGGTTGACTTTACGGGCTTCGGTTGTGTGAACTGTCGCAAGATGGAAGCTGCCGTATGGACCGACCCACAGGTGGCCGCTTGTCTCAGCAACGACTACGTTCTCATCTCGCTGTTTGTCGACGACAAGACGCCATTGCCGCAGCGCATCGAGGTCAATGAGAACGGACAGAAGCGCACGTTGCGCACTGTTGGCGACAAGTGGAGCTATCTGGAACGCACCAAGTTCAACTACAACGCCCAGCCGTTCTACGTGACGCTCGACAACAACGGGCGACCCCTCGGCCCCAGTGCCGTCTACAAGGAAGACATCGACCTCTATATGAAGTTCCTCAAGACGGGACTCGAGAACTACAGAAAACGCAGCGCGGAAAACTGATTGTCAGTTCCGCGCTGCGGTAATGTGGCCGTGGAATCCGGAAGGGAAACCATCTTCCAACACCTTTGTTTTTCCTTGTCTCTTTCCAGAAGACAGCTTTGTCATGGCAGAGGCAGCAGACCTTCCCAGCGTACGTCCCATGTTCCGTCCTTGGGAAAGCCGGGATTGGGCTCGTTGCATCCGTCCCATCCGGCGCACATCATGGCCAGAGCGGTGAGCAATCCGCCGTTGCCGGGCAGGTAGAGCCGCAGTCGCTGGTCCTGATAGTTGTGACCGCTTACCAGATAGGTGTTGGTGCGCTTGTCCATGAGCAGTGCATCGACAGCCTTCTGCGGGTCGCCCATGCGAGCCGCGTTCATGGCTACCATGGGATAATCCCACCCCCATGTCTTGTCCCAGTTCCAGTTATCCCATATCCATGTGAGCGTGTTCTGCATGACGCGGCGGTTCATCTGCTTCGTCCAGGGAAGGATTCCGTAGGCGCCAAGCACTGCTGGATGGTCGCTGGTGAAGCGTATGTCGCGATAGGTGTCGGTAGCAGTCTCTGCCGCCAGATACAGGCTGTCGGCGTTGAAAGCCAGCGGTGCGAGCCGCTCTTCCACCAGTTGCCATTCGCTGCGCTGCTGACCTTCCACAACCTTTGCCCACTGATTGGCCGTGTGGAGTCCCCAGTGCCAGTAGCTCAGTTCGAAAGGCGGGTTCACGGTCTCGGCGGCGCGCAGCGTCTCCTGTGCTGGAATGACGCCGCGGAGCACGTATCGCTGCTGACTGGCGTCGTAGTCGGCGAAGGCCTGCATGAACGTAGCCGTGGGCTCCACCAGCGGCCAGTATTTGCCCACGACGCTGAGGCTGCCCTTGTCGCCCTCCCGTTTTTCGGCGGCACGCCGCAGCAGTTCGGCCAGATGGATGACGTGTGGCTGCTGCCAGATGAGGAAGCTGCCCACCTTCGACGGCGCCTCTTCGGCGCTGGGGTCGGTCATTTTCATCCAGCGAACGCCGGGAAAGCCCTGCCGAAGCGCTATCTCGCGTGCCTTGTCTTGCGCGTTGAAGTACCAGTCGAGGCTTCTTTCGAGCTGTTCAGGATGGCCCCACAGCGCAAATTGTGCCTGATGCCACCAGATCATCTCCAGATGATACTTGCCAAACCAGGAGTTATAGGTCAGTCCGGTTTCCTGTGGCGGCGTGTCGCCGGCGCAGTTCACGGCCAGCAGATACTGACTGAGCACGGCGCGTCGCTCCAGTTCGCGGGCCCGTGGGTCGGTGCAATGGCTGAAGTCGATGATGGCGCCCCGCTTCCAGTAGTTGCGCCAGTGTCTTATTGTCTTGTCAATGGCGGCAGTGCTTTCGTCGGCTTCGTCCGTGGGCATCTGCTCAGAATACTCGCACGAGAAGATGACGCCTTTCTGCTGAGGCGTCAGTGTGAAGGTGTTCTCCGAGACCTTTGCAAACGTGGCCGGTGCTTCCCAGCGGATGCAGACATAGTAGGTGGTGGCGTCGATGGTGCGAAGCAGCACGGCGGTGGAGTCGCTCTGGCTGACCACGACCGTCGTGTTGCGGCCGTCGGGCTGAGGCGACCAGTCGCAGGCGTCGTCGGAATGCTTGCCTGTAGGATAGGGGAAGCGGAACTTCACGGCGACGGGATGCTCGCTGTCGCATAGATAGGCGCAGTAGACAATGTCGTGCTCGGGGTGCACGAAGGTGGAGGTGAAGTAGCGGTCGTTCTTATAGCTGAACTTGGACTCCATGTGGCCTTCGTAGAGGTCTATCTCCTGATGCACGTCCTCAATGCGCGCTGTGTCGGCCAGCGGAATGTCGTAGCCGATGCAGCCCAGGTGCAGTCTGTGAGGGTTGGCGCGCAGGTAGGCGGCGGCATCCTTGCTCCGCTGGTCGCCCTTGTTCTCCACGCTGTAGGTTCCCTTCACCCCGTTGGCATGGCCGAAGTCGTAGGCTTGCAGCGCCTCCTCGGCGCGATAGCCCTCGGTGTTTGGAAACGAGTGCCACCCCCAGTCGCTCATTGTGCCCAGGGGAATGCCGTCCTTGCAGTATTCGGGAAACGTCTGCAGTCCCGTAGCATCCACGGTGAAGGCGAAGCCCCCGTTGCCCACGGTGAGCGACGACAGCGGATGGAGCGCCTCCACAACAGGGTTGTTGCGGACGACTACGGCTTCGCGGTCAATCTGAGAAAACAACGGCAGTGCCCACAGGCAGCAGCACAGAATGAGGGTGTTTGTTTTTTTCATTCTTCTTATTTTTGATTTGTCGATTGTTATATGCAGGTTTCGCATGTTTCTTGTCTTTCTCCTTTCGCCGCAAATTTATACTTTTTCGGTCAAATAACAAAGCATTTGGCTGAAAAAACCGCATTTTTATGATGGATTGTTTGTGCCAAAAAAGAAAAAGCGCTACCTTTGTCCCAAATTTGAGAACCTAAAAAAGAAAGTATAGACCCATGAGACAGCTTATTGCACTTTGCGCCTTCCTGGCAACAACCATGCAGATGAAGGCCGACAACTACCAGTATCTGGTGCTGCAGCAAACCGACGGCACGCAGATAAAACTCGTGGCCAGCGGTCTGGCCATGGTGTTTCAGGACGGCCAGCTGATGGCCAACGACGGCACCACCGTCAGTCTGGTGTCGCTCAAGCAGATGTTCTTCGCCAATGAGGGAACGGCCATCCGCACCATTGACGAGGTGAATGCCGACGGACCTGTGCAGGTGTACACCCTCACCGGTGCCCACGTGGCAACCTTCAGCAGCATCCTTCAGGCACGGCAGCAGCTGCGCCAGCAGGGCGTCTATGTGATAAAAGGAAACGGTAAGACCCAAAAAATCGCAGTGAGATGAAGAGAATGCTATCCTTGTTTGGTGCCCTGCTGGTATGCATGGCACTGAGTGCACAGACGCTTAGAGTCGTGACTGGCATGGTGAACTGGTTGTACAAGGCATCCGACACGGGCAACATGACCTACACCGACGGGCAGACGCTCACCATCGGCCAGCGTACTTACAACATCTCAGACATCGACGCCATCATCGTAGACGACACGCCTGTGGAAGACGCAACGGTGGTGGTGGCGTACGATGGCGACAAGGCCTTCGTGATGGTCTCGGGCGATGTGGCACCCTATATTGAGGTAAAGGGCAGTGGAGCCCACGTCAGCATCGTGGCATCCAGCAGTCTTACGCAGGAGATAACCTACACACTGGTAGGCGAATCCACCAACGGCTCGTTCACCATGGACGGCGAACTGAAGGCGACATTCATGCTCAACGGACTCTCGCTACACAATCCCGACGGAGCCGCCATGTACATCAAGTGTGGCAAACAGCTGAAAATGCGGCTCGCCGACGGCACTGTCAACAGCCTGAGCGACGGACTGACATCCGCCGATGACGGCAGCGACTACCACAAGGCTGCACTCTACCTCAACGGACACTCCACATGGAAGGGCACAGGAAGCCTTACCGTCACCGGAAATGTGAAACATGGCATCAGCTGCGACGAGTATATGGAGCTGGGCAAAAGCCTCGGCAACATCACTGTTTCCACCACCCAGGGCGACGGCATCCATGTGAAGGAGTACTTCCAGATGGCAGGTGGCACGCTCAACATCACCGCCCAGGGCGACGGCGTCGACGTGGAGGTGAAGAAGAGTTCCACCGACGAGCAGAACGGACAAATCGTCGTCAGTGGCGGAACGCTCAATGTCAGCACCAGCGGCGATGCGGCCAAGGCCCTGAAATGCGATGCCGACATGGTGGTGAGCGGAGGAACCATCAACGCCACCACAACGGGTGCGGCTGTCTATGAAGCCGACGAGGCCGACCTGTCTTCGTGTGCTGCCGCCAAGCCCGATGGAGCTTTCACCATGACGGGTGGCGAAATGACGCTCAGCAGCAGCGGCGCCGGCGGCAAGGGACTGAATGCCACGGGACGCGTCACCGTCAGTGGCGGCACCCTCATCGTCTGCACCACGGGCAGCGTCCACGTTTACGGCACCCTCGACTCGAAGCCGCAGGCCATCAAGAGCGACACCGACATCGTGCTCGAGGGTGGCAGCATCCTGAGCTGTGCATCGGAAGACAGCGGCACCGCTTTCAAGACCGACTACAAAGTGCTCACCAATGGCGCCACCGTCATGGGCATTGGCGGCAAGCAGACCAAGCCCGACGCCTCGTCGACCCACGGATATACCACCTACAAGGGAGTCTCCGTGAGCGGTGGACAGACCATCTCCTACGACGGAGTAACCTTCACCGTGCCCGGCAACTACACCAACAGCAGCGCCAAGATCATGGTGTCGTCGGCGGAAATGTAGTTTCCTGAGCGGTAGATTTTTAAGAAGTTCAGGAGTTCAGACGATAGTTGGGAGGGAGAGGAGAAGCCCCCCAAGCCCCCGAGGGGGATGTTTTTAAGTGATAAGTGAGAAGTGAGAGGGGGAGGGTCTTCCCCCTCTCACTTCTCAGTTTTGGGCCTTTGGGGTCTTCCCTCCTCCTTTCCTTTTCCCTTCGTTCTTTTTCTTTTCAGTTTTTTTGCTGTTCTCATCCTTTTTTCGTATCTTTGCCCCCATTAAAACTATCTGTTATGAAAAGATCTATCATCACTACCATTATCCTGCTCATGGCGACCATTGCCATGGCCGGACCCGTCGGCAAGCAGCAGGCCCGCCTGCAGGCCCAGAACTTCTTCTCTCAGCGTGGCACCTCGATAACAGGTGAAGTGCGCTACGCACCGGGCCAGTCTGCCGCCACAGACCATCAGCCTCTCTACGTGTTCAACGCCAATGCTGGCAAAGGATTCGTCATCGTTGCCGGCGACGACCGTGCTGCCTCCATCCTCGGCTTCGTGGACCAGGGCAGCTACGACGAACGTCATCTGCCCGACAACTTCCGTGACTGGCTCGTGCGGGTGGCCGACGAAATCAACAGTTTGCCGCAGTCGCCGAAGCAGCAGGGCGCACAGTCGCCCATGATGGTTGCCCAGCATTCCGCCATACAGCCGCTTATCCAAACCAAGTGGAATCAGGGTTCCTCCTCCGAAACGGGCTACATCTACAACACACTGACACCAACCATCGACGGCAAACACACCCTGACGGGTTGCGTTGCCACCGCAGGCGCACAGCTCATGTACTATTATCAGTATCCGCAGAAAGCCACCAAGGTGGTGCCACAATACGAGTCCAACGCCACCCTTGGTGTACTTGCCGCCCTGCCAGCCATCAAATTCAACTGGGCTGCCATGAAGACTGTCTACACCGCAGCTGACGTGGGGACGAACAGCGAAAAGGCTGTTTCGCAGCTCATGAAGTATTGTGGCTATGCGGCAGAAATGGATTATGGTCTGAGTGGTTCCGCCGCCAGTGTCTATACACTGTCGCAGGGCATGGTCAACTATTTTGACTACGACCCCTATACCTGGCAATATGTCAACCGCTCGTCCTACACCATCAGCGCATGGGATGAGCTCATCTACAATGAGCTGAAGGCCAAGCGGCCCGTCATCTTCAGTGGTAGCGGTGACCAGGGCGGCCACGCCTATCTCTGCGATGGCTACAAAGAGGGATTCTACCACTTCAACTGGGGCTGGGGTGGAAAATACAACGGCTATTTCAAGCTGAATGCTACCAATCCCTACAACGGTGATACCGTGTATAACGACGGCAAGGTGGACAACGGCTTTGCGCTTTCGGTGAGCGCCATTATTGGCCTACAGCCCAACACCGGCACAACGCCCAGTGGCACGTCCAGCGGCGATGATGAATGGGAAGAGCCCGTCATAACAGGCATTGTGGCAACAGCCAGAGATGCCTCGGTGAACGGAACCGTCATCAAGGCACAGTTGCAGAATGGCAATGACAATGCGGCCTACCTCGCTCTCGGCATTGGAGAGCTGAATTCAAACGGAACCGTTACCGCGCTCGACACGCAATATGACTACTTCCAGTCCAGTGAACTACCTTCCGGCTATTGGTTTACCTCTTACCTCGAGTTCGACGTCTCCACCTACAATCTGGCCAAAGGAAAGCACACATTGGTGTTCATCAGCAAGGAGAAAGACGCCAGCGGATGGGTCAGGGCAAGGCCTGCCAACCTCTATTATGACGTGAACGTCACCAACAGCGGCATCACTATTGTGCAGCATCCAGTGGTCGACTTGCAGATTACGGACTTTACCTGCATCAGCGCTCGCCAGCCCAACTCGTATCAGACCATGACGTTCAAGGTGAAGAACATGGGCGACAACTACAAGGGCTACTTCTGCCTCTTTGCCAGTACCACGACCGACAAGGGATCTCCGCGCGACTATACAAACATCCAGATTCTCTCGGGCAACACCAAGGAACGCACGCTCTCATTCAAGGCAGACCAGGCTGGCACCTACAATGTCTGGCTCACTACCGACTGGAGCGGTGAGAACGTGGTGGCCCAGACCACCGTGAAGGTGGAGCGCAACCTGCAGATGACCAAGATGACCTTTACCGGCAACAAATTCGCCAATTCGCTGCAGCCCGTCGACGTCACGGTGAAGTCTACCGGCAATGAATACGGACAGCCCCTCTATCTCTTCGCCAGCACCTCGTCGAGCAATAAGGGAAGCTTCCGCTACAGTGTCAACGCCGCCATAGAGGAAGGACAAAGTGACACCTACACCTTCTATTTCAAGCCCTTGTCGGCCGGCAACTACATGGTGTGGATATGCACCGATGAAGAGGGCAGAAACGTCGTGGGGCAGGGCAACGTCACCATTGCAGCCACACCGACCTACGAGATAAGCCTCAGTAAGGTGAGCGTCAGCATAGACGCACAGCCAAACGGCTCGGCCACACTTCGCGTGAAGAACAAGTCCACCAACGACTATTTCGAGCAGCTGCAGGCAAATTTGTTCATCAGGACTGACAATGCCTATAGCTACGTCACGACGATAAACCTTCCGCCAACCCTCATCAAGGCCGGTGCCACAAAGGATCTTGTGTTCCCCTTCGATGGTCTTGAGGCGGGCTACAACTACTACATCGAGTTTTTCTACAAAAAGAAAGTGGGCGGAGGTTTTGCCAAACTGTGCGATGCTGAATTCTCGTTTACCAGCAACGTGCCCACAGGTATCGTCACCCATACACCGTCAGCCAGCGCCCCAGAGACGTGGTTTACGCTCGGAGGTCTGCGACTGACCACGCCACCCACCGCACCGGGCATCTACCTGAAGAATGGTCGCAAGGTCGTGGTGAAGTAGACTTTGCCTAAGGAGTTTGGGAGTTTAGGAAGTTCAGGAGTTCTCTGCAGGCAGAGCGACCTCCCCAACTCCATAGACATGCGACGTTCGAACTTGTTCGCCCTGCTGATAGATTGAACACAGAGACTCAGAGGCACAGAGCTTTTTGGGGCTGCCTGCGGCAGGGGACAGTGAGTTGGAGAGCGGTGGATTAGTATTCAGGATTTCGTGGTATAATAGGGTCATGACGGAGATACTTCTAGTCGATGATGATCGGGCTATACGCGATTCACTGTCTCACCAATTGCGCGAGGCGGGCTT
>JAEEGF012449660.1_pt1 | contig 15297 bp, 9 predicted proteins | sample 9134171 | NCBI WGS metagenome assembly JAEEGF01 (sample SAMN16246542, study PRJNA631951) | gut metagenome | biome: gut microbiome; feature: rumen; material: AP-attached | host: Bos | place: Iran: Karaj | collected 2018-10 | reverse complement strand
AAAATAGCGGGATTAAATAAATTTCTACGTATATATTATGCAAGAGTAACCGCAGTCTACAAATAAGTAGCAACAGCTATAAAAAGGCTGGAATTATTCATCCAGCCTTTTGTGATGCATAAAAATGGTGAAATTGAAAAGACTTAAAAATAAGCCGTTTCGCTATTGACATTTGTTAGCAGTTTTTTTTGCATCTGCTACTTAATTATAAATGCATTTCGATAAAAGTTCTTTGAGTATAATCAAAAACAGCATTCCGGATTACTTACAAATGTCCAAAAGGTCCGCAAAAGTGCTCATCTTATATGTAACATGAGGATGGTCAGCAGCCTCTCCGATACCTGCGCTCTCAAAACCGCCTGCTACTGCAGCATCTATACCTGCATGTGCATCCTCAACCACCAGACAGTCAGCAGGCTTTTCGCCAACAAATTCCGCTGCCTTGAGGAATACTTCCGGATCAGGTTTTGATTTTGTGATATTGGTTCCATCGGAAATAGCGTCAAAGAAATCGCCAAGACCTATCCTTCCGAGAATTGTCTTGGTATTCTTGCTTGAAGATCCGATGGCAAGCTTGTAGCCTCTTTCCCTGAGTGTCTCAAGAGTACTGCGGACTTCATCGGACAGATCAGCGGGGCTCATCTCCTTAAGAAGTTCAACATAGGCATCATTTTTCTCTGCAGCCATTGCCTCTTTTTCTTCCTGAGTGTACTCTTTGTCCGCACGCTCAAGGATTATCTCAAGGCTGTCCATCCTTGAAACACCGCGAAGTCTGTTGTTGATGGTCTCGTCAAAATAAATACCCTGCTTGTTAGCCAGCTGTTTCCAGGCCTGATAGTGATATTTGTCAGTAAAACAGATAACACCGTCCAGATCGAAGATAATTGCTTTCATAATTTTTCCTTTCTCTTACCGTTAAGCTTTAAGTTCCAAGAGTCTCTTTGTTCCGTCTTTGACCATCTGAGGATTCAGACCAAAGAAGAACATGTACTGAAGTTCATCGAGACTCATACTGTGGCTTTCAGCATCATCTCCTGTAAGGAGCTTCGCCAGAACAGGACAGTCTTCTGTAATAAGAGCAATTGCTTCCTGGTCTTCCCTCATCTCCTCAAGACGTGATGCATAACTATATCTCTTAGTATAATCCACAACCGGCTTATATGTCTCCTCAAAAATTCCAGGCTCCAAAGAAACTTCTCTACCTTCTGTTCCCGGAAGCACAGCCACAGCGCTGCAGCCAAAAGGGACTTCAAAGTGAACGGTCACCGTCGCATCAGAATTGATCTTCCAATCGGACACATATCTTCCGCTGACAGAATCATATGATAAAGAGGCACGCTTAAGTTTGGAACTTAAGGTCGGTTCAAATCTCACCTGCTTAAACCCTGGCTCTGCCTGCTTGATACCGCAGATATTCCTGTAGACATATTCCATTACGGATCCGTAAGCGTAGTGATTCAGAGAATTCATACCTGTTCCACTGATCCTGCCATCATCCAGAACGGAATTCCATCTCTCCCATATGGTGGTGGCACCAAGATTTATGCAGTGCATCCATCCCGGGAATCCCTCCTGGAAAAGAATATAATATGCAAGGTCTTCCATCCCGTTTTCAGCCAGAGTCTGGCACATTACAGGTGCCCCGACAAATCCGCCTTTTATCTTGTAAAGATCCTTCTTCAGTCTTGTCTTAAAGCCTTCAAGGAGTTTTTCTTTGTCCCTGTAAATTCCAAACTTAAGTGAAATGATGTAACCAGTCTGGGTGTCGATGCAGAGGCGTCCGCTTGCAGAAAAATACTCTTCAAGAATCGCATCCTTAATTCCGGCAGCGAGCTTTTCATATTCTTCTGCCTCATCATTTTTCCCAAGGATCTTAGCTGCCCTGGCAATTTTCTTAACTGAAGCATAGTAATACACTGTCGCCACAAAGTGGTCATCGGTTCCGCCCTTCATACTCTGGGCAGTAGCTCCATCCTGAGCCAGCCAGTCTCCAAAATGGAATCCAAAGTTCCACAGATGCTTGTCACCGTGTTCCTTATCTCCGCGGATGATAAATCCAACCCAGTCCTTCATCATAGGATAAAGATCATTCAGCTCATCCTTATCAGCATAGTAATCATAGAGCGTCATTGGAATGAAGGTTGCCGCATCTCCCCATACACTGCTTCCACCAATCATTGGACTGTTGTTTGGAATGTAGTTGGGAATAGCTCCGCCATTCTTTACCTGCTCAACTCTCAGGTCGCTTAAGAATTTCCTGTAAAACGCCTTGGTGTCCATGTTAAAGCTGGCTGTGGGAGAAAAGACCTGTGCATCACCTGTCCAGCCGAATCTTTCATCGCGCTGTGGACAGTCTGTGGGCATGTCCAGGAAGTTGGACCTCTGGCCCCACATGCAGTTTTTGAACAGTCTGTTCAGTTTTTCATTTGAGCTGTCAAAAGAGATTGTTGTGTCCAGATCTGAATAGACAACATTTCCGGTAAAATCACCCACCTCAGGAGTCCCCGGCCAGCCTGTCACCCGCACATATCTGAAGCCATAATAAGTAAAGTGTGGTCTTACAATCTCATCTCTTCCATCTGACACATAAGTAAACTGCGCCTTGGCCTTGCGATAATTGGCATTGTAGAAATTGCCCTCCTGAAGGATCTCCCCGAAATCCAGAACCACTTTTGTTCCGGCAGCAAATCCCTTTTTTGCCAAAGCATCAAATGACACGAACCCGGCGAAATTCTGTCCAAAATCAAGAACAGTCTCACCCGCAGGCGTAGTTATTATCTCTTTTACCTCAACTGTATCTTTAACTATGACCGGAAGGCTGTATCTTGAAACCAGTTTTTCCTTATCAAAATCCAGGACCTCTACAGGCTTAAGTTCATTCTCCTTGTCCTTCCAGTAAACTCTGTCCAGAACTTCGCCGTCGTAGATGTCGCTTTCTATAACGTCACTGCCCTGATACATCCAGGTTTTATCAGTGTTCACCACCGAATCATTACCATTCGTATCCCACATGTGGATCTCAGCAATGGTTCCGAACCTGTCTCCAAAGAACGCAGATTGTCCTTCATATCCTATCCGTCCCTTGTAGAAACCATTGCCTGTATATATCCGTATCTCATTTTCATCCTGCAAAAGACCTGTTATATCATATGTCTGATACTGAATCCTGGCGCGGTAATCATTCACAAAAGGCGCCAGATAGTCATCTCCGATCTTTTTGCCATTGAGATAAGCTTCATACAGTCCAAGTCCGGTGATATAGATCCTGGCTCTGTCGGTTCCTGCAGGGCGCTCGAATTTTTTCACAAAGACCGGATGAAACTCGTCCTCAGTCCTAGTCCCGATGAAATCTGCTATCCAGGGCTCATCCATCTTGCCTGTCTCAAAATATCCCACGTCGCTTACTGCATAGTCTCCGCCGTCGCCCCATACTTCTATCTGATAGTAGTATCTTGTATAAGGCTGCACATTCATCTCAATGGTTGTACCTATAGATGAAATGGAAGCCCCCTCAGTTGAGGAGGCTGTGTTTTCCATTTTCTCGTCTGTAGCGACAACGATTCTTGCATTTTGCTGTCTCTTGTCCTTGGTGTCTTCCACCTTCCAGCTTATGCTTATTCTGTGTAAATCAAATCCCACGGGATTCGTGATCCCATTAACTTTAATCTGTGAAATTATCATAGTTTTGTATCCCATCTGCCGCAGAATGCATCCACGGGTGAAACGCCCTTAAACTCGCTCTTTCCAAAGAGCTTATCCATTGTTGCATCAATTACATGAGGAACATTTGAATAGCTGTTGATAAAGGTCTTCATCATTGGAACGTCCAGAAGGTGATATGGATTTCCAAGACTTACAAATACTGTGGGCACTTCCTTAACAAACCAGGGAAGGTTATTTCCTGCTCCGAAAAGTGTGTGCCAGTTGATACGTGCAACGGTCTTGTTAGATGCCGTCTCAACGTTGCTCACGTAGAGAACCAGGTCATATTTGGACTTGAACTTCTCTACTTCTCCGTCAGAGAAAATATTCTCAGGAGTTTCAGGGACGTAGAGAGTTACATCAAACCCTTCGGCAGTGAGTCTGTCCAATACCTGCTTCTTAACAGCCTCGTTATTTCCTTCACCAAGTATCTCAAGAAGTATTTTCTTAGTCTTATCAGGTGAAAGCGGAAGAACATTCTCCATATTCTTTACTATGGTAATACCCTCGTCAGCAACCTCTTTTGCCCAGGTCTGATGCTGCTCGCAGCCCACTACCTTAGCCTGCTCAGGTGTATTGTAAAGACTGCCGTCCTCCTTTTTCTTGTGGAGGTTCAGAGCTGCCTTTGTTGCCAGAATCCTTGTCACGGCATCATCAAGACGCTCGCGGGAAAGAAGTCCGTTTTTGATACCTTCCTTCATATACATGATGTCCTCATCAACATCCTTATTGAAAAGAAGCACATCAGCACCGTTCTCGATACAACCGGGAACAGACTCACGCCTTGTGCTGTTGGACAGGAAGCCAACCATAGGTGAAGCATCTGTTGAGATAAGGCCGTTGAAACCAAGCTTCTCTCTGAGGTATCCTGTCATGATGTTCTTGGAAAGAGATGCAGGAATAACCTCATTGCAAGGCTTTCCTGAAACAGCCTCCTCCATTGCAGGCATGGCAATGTGGCCAATCATGGCTGTAAGAGCTCCGTCCTCGATCATAGTGCGGTAAATTCTTCCGTATGTCTCCTCCCACTTCTCAATGCTCATGTCATTGACTGAAGTAAGAAGATGCTGGTCTCTCTCATCCACGCCGTCGCCGGGGAAATGCTTGATGCAGGGGGCCAGTCCCTCTTCAGTGAGCCCCTTTATGTAGTTTTTGCCCATGCGGATAACACGGTCAACATCGCTTCCGTAAGTGCGGACATTTGTAATAGGATTGTGGTAATTGATGTCAAGGTCAAGTACAGGTGCAAAAGACCAGTTAAAGCCAAGGGCTCCGCCTTCACTTCCGCAGATCTTTCCAAGCTGGTAAGCTCTCTCTTCGTTGTCAGTTGCAGCTACAAGCATCTGACGTCCCATGCTGGTTCCCTCTGCTGCCACGCCGCATCCGCCTTCCTCCAGGTTAGCTGCGATAAGAAGCGGCACCTTTGAAACTTTCTGCATAGCATTCAGGTTCTTTTGAACCTTATCAGCTACGCCTGATCTGAACATTACCGAACCAAAATTGTGGGATGAAATGATCCCTTTTAAAACTTCTTCGTCATCAGAAAACATAAGTGGGCATAAAAGCTGTTCAGCCTTTTCATCATCTGTCATTGAATCTCTGGTTTTTTCAACCCACTTGATCTGTTCATCATCTAAGTAAAATGGTTTTGCTTTTAAATTTACCATGTTGTTCTCCTTTTTATGCTGCTGCCATTCTTGCTTTCTTTGCCCTTGCAGCCTGAATACGAGGCCACTGAGCCGTAAATGTGTAGAACAAAAGCATGAATGTGCCGACAATTATCTGCTGCCAACCGCCTGCTCCATAACCCAGACAGCTAAGTCCATAGTTGAGTATTTCCATACCAAAAGCTGCCACAACAACACCGATAGCATCTACTGATGCTGCACCTACAAACATTCCCATGAAAGCCGGAATGATGTTTGAGAAAAGTGTGTTTGCTGTTGAAAGACCTGACTGCGGAGCAACAGTATTGTTTGAGCCGTAGATAGCCGCTGCACAACCAAGTAATACACCGCAGACCATGAATGTCTGGATTACATTTTTGTTTTCTTTTACACCGATATTCACAGCTGCCTGCTGATTGTTGGCAAGGAGCTTGGCTCTTTTACCTGATATGGTAAAGCATGAATATCCCACAAAAACTGCTATTGCAACTGCCAGTACAATAAGTATGTAAGGCATTCTTCCGAAAATTGTAAGTTTTGTATTACTCATCATGTTAAGACCCTGAGCCCTGAAAACAAGATAAGTAATGGACTCATATAACAGAGCGGCACCAATAGTACAGATCATGATCGGAAGCCGGCCGATAATGTAGATCAGACTTGTAACTGTACATATGATGACGGCAAATACAATACAAAGGATCAGATAAACAATCGGGCTTAAGTTGTACTGCAATACGATATTACCTGCAAGGATTGCTGTCAGCACCATGGTTGCGCCACCGGAAAAATCAAATCTGCCATTTTTGACCTGCAGCCAGATAGCCAGGGCAGCCACGCCGGTCATGGATGTATTCACCAGTACAGTCCGCCACATATCTGCCGTAAGACCATAATATGTAATTCCTCTGCTTCTGGTCAGTATGAACATTACGACATAGATAACAAGTGGAAATAGTATAGTCAGAAAAAATCTCTTTAAAATATCAACCGCTTTATTTTTTGTCTTCATTTTGCTGCTCCATTATATTTTCTAAATCCTGGCCGGGGAGCCAAAGCTCCCGACCATTAAATCCTTCAATTAAAGATCATCTACTCCAAGGTGCATCATCTTGTCCTTAAGTGCTGCATAAGTAGCGCCTGAGTTGTAGCTTGCACACATATTTACAATATCTTCTCCTGTAATAAGTGCATCTGCGTAATCAGCTGAGTAGTAAAGTGACTTCTCTTTTACCTTAGCCATATCCTCGTCGCTTAGAATGATGATTGGCTGGCAGTCAACTCTCTCTGTCTCAGGAAGATCTGCGTAAACAGTTCCGTTGAGCTTGTCAATCAGAAGGCAAAGAGGATATGCAATAGCTTCAGGTGCTGAGCACATAGTTCCCTTGAAGCAGCCGTTTCCTGATGAACCAAAGTTCTCTACGTCTTCTGTTGCCTCAAAGCCTGATGTGTAAAGAGCCACGTCTGTGCGGCCTGCAGCAACCATCTGAGGATATACGAATGTAGCGCCTGCTGCTACTGAGAAGAGGCAGTCAATATCTGCGTTCTCACTGAAATATGTAGCCTCAAGTGGAGCAAAGTTAAGTACTGCCGGCTCCTTAACTGTGATCTTCTCATCAGCAGTCTCGTTGTAAGCATTGATCTTATCTGTGAATACCTGAGCAACAACTGCCTGGTTCGGATAAGCGTACTCAGGGAAGATAACTACGCCAACAGACTTATAGCCATTCTCGATCACCTGATCAGCAACCATCTCACCGTATGCTGAAGCATCTGCCCAACCGTCACATACTGTGCCTAGGAAATACTCATTCTCAAATACTTCTGCATGCGCTGTGTACATTGACTGATTGTAATCGCAAAGGAATCCTGCCATATAAACTCCTGCTGACTGACACTCCTGAACGATTGAAGTGGTTCCCATATCTGCAGTAAGGATTATGCCCTCGCAGCCGGATGAGATAAGGTTCTGAACCTCAGTGAGGTTTGTTGCCTCGTCATAAGTTGAAAGAGTCGTGTATACGAACTCACAATCAACTGTCTTGGAAATACCATCAAGATAAGCCTTAATCGCATCAACTGCTCTGCCTGAATCTGCATAAAGCCCTACACCGATCTTGTGATGTTTTGTCTTTACTGATGACTCAGCTGCTGTCTCTGTACCTGATGCTGTTGTGTTCCCTGCAGTCTGATCTGATGAGTCAGAACCACAACCTGCCAGTGATGCAACACTCATTACTGCAGCAAGTCCAAGTGCTGCAAACTTCTTCAAATTACTCATTTTTACTTTCCTCCTTTTATATGATCCCACTAGTGGGACACTAACTTTTTTATCTTGGTAATACTCCGTCCTTCTTACGGCATGTGATAAGTATTACTGCAATGAATACTATTGCCTTTATTATGTATACAAGTTTGGTATCAACTCCCGAAAGAATAAGGCCGTTTGAAAGAATTACGTAGGTAAAAGAACCGATCAGCGCACTTGAGATCTTTGAGCGCATACCGCCTGAAAGAGGCATTCCACCCAGAAGCAGCGCCACCATGATGTCCATTGCATAGCCGTTACCCGTTCCCTTCCCTGCAGCTCCTGTTCTTGCAGTCAAAAGAAATGCACCAAGAGCAACTGTAACTCCGAAGAAGGCATATGCCAGAACCTTCCATTTTGTTGTGCTCACTCCCGAATACTCGGTTGCTCTCTCATTTGCACCGATGGATTTTACAAGTTCTCCCAACTGAGTGTATTTGTAGAGATAGATCGATATCAGAGCTACTACAACTATCACTGCCACCATGAATCCGGTGTTCTTAAAAAATGAAATGTCACTTTCAATAGACACTGTGTTTGTTGCAAGTTTTTCCATTATCAATGCCTGCACGCCGCTAAAAATTGACATCAGGAAAATTGATGTTACTATAGACGGAAGTCCCAGCATTACTGCAACATAACCATTGATGAATCCGCTTACCAGCGCAAGGATCAGGATTGACAGAAAAGCCATGAGAAGCGATCCCGTCTTGTTCGAGATAAGAATAAATAAAATACTGTAAACTCCCACCTGCGCTCCTACGCTTATGTCCATATATCCCATGGAGTAAACAAACATGGCTCCCATGGAGAGGATTGCATATACACATACCGCCTGCACCAGGATTCTTATATTGTATGCACTGAAAAGGTTTCCTCCGCTCAGAATCCCAAAAACAATAATGCACAGTACCAGACCGCCGTAGCTTAATATGTCAGCGCTGTGTTCTAAAAACCATTCCTTATTTAACTTCTGTAACATCACGCGCCTCCTATATCATGTACTCGATCACATCGGTCTCGGACAGTTCCTTAGACCTTGAGAATTCTTTTGCTATCTTGCTGTCCTTCATAACAATGAGCCTGTCAGCCATTCCTATGAGCTCCGCCATTTCTTCGCTGATCATCAGGATTGCTTTTCCATCCCGCTTCATCTGCATTATCAGCTCGTACATGGACTGCTTAACACCTATATCAACACCTCTTGTAGGACAGTCCATTATGATTATCTCTGAACCTTTGGCAATCCACTTTGCAAAAGAGACTTTTTGCTTGTTGCCACCTGAAAGAGTGCTGACCCACTGCTTTCCGTTCTGGCATTTTATTTCCAGAAGCTTTATCTGCTCCTCAGACATTTTCTTTTTAGCTTTCGGTGAGAGGAAGCTTCCCTTTGTCAGATCCCCAAGGGACGGAAGTACGATGTTGTTTTCGATGGGTCCCTGGAGAATAACTGCCTCTGTGTCGCGGTCCTTGGAGATGTATCCGATCTTCTTTGAAACCGCATCCCTTGCAGATTCAACTTCCTGTCCTCTGCAGCGGACATGTCCCTTATCTACTTCTTCCATACCGAAGGCCATTCTTCCGACTTCATGCATTCCGCATCCGGACAGCCCCCCGATTCCTACGATCTCTCCTCTGTGAAGTTCCAGAGAGAAGTCATTTACATTAGGTCCGCTTACGTTCTTAAACTCCAGAACTGTCTCTCCCGGCTCGCCTGCCTCATAATCCCCGCGGTAGAGGTTGTCACCTATGTCACGGCCAACCATCAGCTGACGGATTGTACCGACGATGTTTTTCTGCTTTATCTCCTCGTTAGTGATGGTTCCACGAATCTCACCATCACGAAGGACTGTAAGTATTGTGCATTTATCAAGGATCTCATCCATATCGTGGGAGATGAAGATAACCGCCTTATCTCTTGCCACCATATTCTCAACTATCCTGTAGAGGATCTCACGGCCTTCCAGGGAAAGAGCTGTTGTAGTCTCATCAACTACCAGTATCTCTGTCTCATCCGTAACTGCCCTTGCGATCTCGATGAGCTTTCTGTCCTCAAACCCGAACCTGTCTATAGGATCTTTTCCACGCATATGCTTAATTCCGAATTTGTCCAGAACCACATCTGCATCCCTGTTCATTTTCTTCTTATCAACGATTCCGAACTTTGAGAACTCATCTTCTTTTCCGGCAAAAATGTTTTCTGCCACGGTACATCCCGGAATTGTATTGGCTTCCTGCAGGATCATGGACAGACCATTATGCTGTGCCTCGATCATTGAAGCGGGGTTCCACTCTTTTCCCTTAAAGATCATTTCGCCCGAGGTCCTAGGCTGCATTCCTGCTGCGATGGATGTTATGGTAGATTTGCCACTGCCGTTCTCGCCCACAAGTCCATGAACTTCACCCCGGCTGATCTTGAGATCAACATTTTTCAGTGCGGTGATGGGTCCATAGTTCTTGCACATATTTTTTACTTCAAGTAAAACTTCGCCCATGTGACTGTCTCCTCTAAATAACCCAGATTTATTATCTGTCTAAGTCCGCTCGGACCCGATTCCGTAACTCGTCAAAATACGCCTCGAACGGTATCTGGCTCCTAACTGCAAACTTGCTTTGATGTGTGTGAGTATAGCAAAATAATCCGGGAATTTTGAATTCTGGAATGAAATGTAAGAATATGGAGTGAAATGTAAAGCAATCTTTCGTGAATTGTTATAAAGTAATAATAAGAAGAAATTGTAATTTGAGACTTTTAGGGAGAATGCGAATGTATCACGCAGCTATTTGTGAAGATGAAAAAGACATCGCCGCTTACATTGAAAAGACCCTTGCCAACGAATTTGGCAAACATAATATCCAGGTGGAGTTTGATATCTTTAATGATGGAAAAAGGCTTCTGGAGATGATAGATGAACACTATCACTTTGACATGGTCTTCATGGATATTGAAATGCCGGAGATTGACGGTATTTCAATCTGTCGCAGAATCCGGCAGACCAATGAGGACTCTCTTGTAGTATTCATCTCCAATAAGGATGAGCTGGTTTTCTCAACTTTTGAGGTCCAGCCCTTCAGATTTGTCAGAAAGAGCCATTATGACAGTATCCTTCCGGAACTGATAGATGCTCTGGATTCAGAACTAAAAAGGCGCAATCCATCCATCATTCAGGTGGTGGAACCCAGATCGAGAGATATCTTTTCTTTCGATGTCAGCAAGATCATGTACGTTGAGGCCCAGGGGAAAAACTGCCTGATCCACAGTGTGGGTGATGTTACAGAGATAAAGATCTTTCTGTCTGAAATTGAAAGGCTCCTGTCGGAATATGAGTTTATCAAGCCGCACCGCAGTTATCTCGTAAACTACAGCTACATTTCATCAATTAAAAAAGACAACATAGAGCTAAGTAATAAAGAGCTCATCCCCATCAGCAGAAACCGGACAGAAGCTGTAAAACATGAATTCATAACATATACCAATAGGAGTCTGTGATGCCAGTAGCAAATATTCTTTATGATCTGTTCAACTATATAAACAACGCTTTCTATATATGTATTTTCCTCAATATGATGGAAACTCTTTTCCCAAGGAAACCCAGAACCAATCAGCTCATATATTACGGTGTTCCGGTTGCTGTCTTCTGGCTCACCTATTACTATCCCCAATACGCCATGGGGCACAGCAGCATTCCCTATTACTATTACTTCATCTGTCTGATGTCGCTGTCACTTATCATTATCATTGTATTTCTGGAAGGTGCCGTACTGGAAAAGATAATTTATTATCTTTACTATTTCACGGTATATAAATGCATCGTCTTTTTCCTGGGCGGATTACTTTACGATTATGAACCGGTCATGGATAAAACCATCTACATGATCCTGGATGTGTTGACTACTATCGTGCCGGTGTTAGCGCTGCTTGTCTTCAGGAAATTCTGCCTCAGATACCGTCTTCATACAGTAGTCTCATATCTGAATGTTTACCAGCTGGTACTGATGCTTTACTGTCCGTTATCACTTTTTGCATCCTTCCAGATAGCTGATCCTTCGCTGAACATCCCCATTGCGATCTATATTTCCATCTCCGCCTTCCTGCTGGTTTTTAATGTTCCGATCTTCTATTATCTTTATTCGATTATCGGTGAGAGCAATGAGAACCGTATCGAGATGGGAAAGGCGCTGGCTGAGACCGCTGCCCAGCTCTCCCGCTATCGCTATTCTGTCATAATGGAGGAAAAGGCAAAGAAGGAGCGCCACGAGCTCAAGAATAAATATTTTTATATCCAGACTCTTTTAAAGGAAAATAAGCTTGATCAGCTGGAAAACTTCCTTACGGAGCATATCGGCGAACTAAGCGGCAGTGATGCCGGTGTTTACACCAATAACAGCCTCATCGACTATATCATAAACACCAAGCTTGCCGCTGCTAAAAGAAAAAATATCAAGACCTACACAGAAATACTCATTCCCGAGCACATCAATATCAATGAAGAATACTTTTGTACCGTTCTTCTCAATCTCTTTGATAACGCTATTGAGGCCAGTTCAAAAGAGCCAAGTCCGGATATTCAGATATATCTGAACATCAAAAACCGGTACCTGGTATTCCGTATCAAGAACATGGTTTCCTTTGATGTTCTGGAAGAAAACCCCAGACTGTTCACCTCAAAGGAGGACACCTCATCCCACGGACTTGGAATTAAGATTATAAAGCGCGCAGTCAAAAAAGCCGGAGGCATTTTAGATCTTTCCATGGAAAGCGGTTATTTTGTGGCAACCGCAATGTTCCCGATCTTATCAGAATAAATCAAGCTTCTTATATACAAATCGCCCGGGAAATTGCTTTCCCGGGCTCATAGTTTTTCAAGGAACTGACTGCAAAGGAGTTCCTCATTACAGGTTCAATTTTTTGCTTATTTCTTTTAACAGCCTTTCACATTTGATTTCACAGCTCTTTGAATAAACTGAGAAAATCACTGACTTCATGCCGACTTCGCCGGAGTAGAGACTTCTTACAACCATCTTCGTCTTTAAAGCTTCACTGAGCTGCTCAAGGTCATTATAAAGCTGATCTTTCAGGCCATCCTCTACTGTAAAATCACCGTCCTTAAGTTTATTTAAAGGATGATCTTTCTCCGCCTCAATGAAATACAACCTGAACTGCCTGCCGTTTACAGTTACGCTTGGGTAATTCCAGTCTTTCTCTCCTTCTTCCTTTCGCTGTTCATTCAGCCTCTCCTCATATTTCTTCCTCTCAGCCTCAATTGCCTTGTCGCCATCTGTAAGGATCCGTTCTTCGTACTTTTCCGAAAGTGTAAATCCCATATCATGAATAAGCATTAACACATTATTAAGTGCTGTTGCATATTCATTTCTCTTAATAAGCTTTACAGTTTCATAGCCATCCGGGATACCGTTCTCCGAATAGTACTTAATAAGCATCTTTCCGTTAGCTTTGCTGGTAAAGCGCTCATTTTTCAGATCACAGCCGGCGCCGTTGCACAAAAAGTCGATATATTTAACAGTCTCACTTACAGCAAAGAGTTCGCGGCGAACTCTCATACACTCATTAACAGCATTGCTAATCCTTTCCATCTGATCTTCGCTTACCGTCTTGCCACCTATCTTTCCTTCAATAAAGATATCATTGACCAGGAGTTTTTCCAGATTACGCTGTTCATCCTGCTCCATCCCAAATACTCTTGTATCGGCGGATGGCGGATATTGCTCAATAAATCCGGGGTTTCCGAGGATTTTTCGTATCTCCCCGGAAACATCAGCCTTCTTTGCAATGTACAGACGACGAAGATGTCTGTCAACATCTGTGTCACTCGATACAGCCTGAAGATATGTGTTTTCCACTTTATCAAAGTGCTTGGGTATATCATCAGTTCTGACAGAATGTTTATCAAATTTGCAGAGCTGTGTGTAAATTTCAGCAGAACGTTTCTCATCCTGTTCTGCCTGCCTTGTCCCGGCATCACTTATCATTGCTTCATAATACTTTCTTGAATCCTTTCCAATGGCAAGAGGGCTTGTCATGGTCCTTCTATAAAGCAATACAAAAGTGCGAAGCGACTCGTCCTCTATTGCATTTGCCTTTTTTGCGCCATCGCTTTCAAGGTATTTTTTCAGATCATCATTTTTAAGAAGCGCATAGAAGGGAGATGTCATAAGCTTAAAGCGATTTTCATACTGAACCTTAAGTTCTTTGAAAAAAGCCACCTTGCCGCGCATCATTGCTATCGGCAGGTCAATAGATCCATTTACACGTGTCCGGGTATATTCCTCATATTTGTCAATGATCACATCGCCGGCTGCCATTTTGCAGATTCTCTCGTATTTTCCGGCAAATCCGGATACGGCATCAGCCTCATTCTTATCGATAAATTCATCGATCTTTATGTTCATCAGACTCTTCAGAGGGGCTGAATATGTATTAGCATACGCCGTTTTGTCATTAAACATGTTTATATTGAAATAATCCGGATTGCCTTCCTTTCCGAATGCCCACAGATCAAGAGCTGCTTTTTCCTCATCGGTCTTGTACTCATTTACAGACCTGTTAGCGGTATCAGCATAAGTAACCTTTTTCACAGCTTCCCGCTCTTCTAACCGATGGGCTGACAGCTTCCTCATCTCTTCTCTGAGATGATCCCTGAGCATCAGCTTTTCATTTGTCTCAGCCAGGCGCTTATCTGCTTCCTTGTCGCTTAAATTCTTCCCCTTAAGCTGGTGGTACGCATTCCTGACCAGTCCCTTAAGCTCATCCGCTTCCGGCTTTCCTTGCTTAAATCTCTTTCCTAAGGAATCTTCATCAAGTTCCTTAATGCTTCCTTCAGCCATCTGTGCAAGCTTATCTTCTCCGAGCATATTAAGGACCTGTTCAGGGGATGCTTTTTGCTTATCCTTGTAAGCAACAAGCTTCCTTGTCCCAAAATCAGATGAATTTACCCTGTTGCCTTTAAATGTCCACTCTGAGGGAAGCTCGGACTTCTTTTTATCTTCACGCAGCTGTCTGTCCGATTTACTCTCCTCAATTTCCTCATCGAATTCACTGTCTGATTCCGAGAATACATCCTCCAGATGAGTGGTGTCTCTAAAGGTATTGTATCCATAATCCCAATTTCCATCGGAATTATATTTCCATAGTTTTCCGTTCTCCTCCATGTGTCCGGGAATATCCCCATATTCCATATCCCCCCTGTCCATGGCACCGTAATCCTTGATACCCAGGCTCTTGCCGACATTCTTGATGTCTTCAAGAATATTTCTGCCCCATCTTCCGGTACGCTTATAAACTCCGGACTTAAATTCGTGTCCGAAAATATAGGGGATTCCCCTTGTAAGACTCTCTGTTACAAATGCCGGAAGAAGGCATGCTCCTTTCAGGTATCTTCTGAATATCTTACGGCCGTCATCAATTCCCTTCCAGCCTTCTCCAATACTGTATTTCATCCTCCATCTGGCTCTTGATCCCACAAGGGATGATGCGCCGTTAAACAGCATTGACAAGAGCTTAAGCGGAGCCTTTACTACCTTGCCTCCCAGCTCAAGTGTGTTCGCAGCCAGCATGGTAGCAGCGCCTATAGTTCTGTCTATAGTACCTCCGATCCCGTT
>JAEEGF012062216.1_pt1 | contig 15297 bp, 8 predicted proteins | sample 9134171 | NCBI WGS metagenome assembly JAEEGF01 (sample SAMN16246542, study PRJNA631951) | gut metagenome | biome: gut microbiome; feature: rumen; material: AP-attached | host: Bos | place: Iran: Karaj | collected 2018-10 | reverse complement strand
CAGCGGAAACGAGAGAAGGCGGCTTTCGGGAGACTATATCTCTCAAAAGCCGCCTGAAATCGAGGGAATGCAGTTCAAGTCCCCCGGGCAAAGAAAAGTATCTTTTTGTTTGAACCCCAAAATCGGTGTACGGAAAACCCGGAAACCGTTGGCTTAACAGTGATAAGGAACTAATCGAAAACTTATCATCTGTTGGCTGACGGTATCGGGTGCCAAAATTGACCGACCAGCTTCAGATGAGGCTGGTCGGATCCTTTTTGGAGGTATTAAAATGAAACCGATTATTTCTTGTGCATTCAATATGGATACCGCCTGCGTGGAGCTGCGGTTCCTCGACGGCACGATGCTTACCATCGACACCATCGCCGTGGAATACGCAGTCGCGGCAAATATGTTTGAGCGATCCGAGTTGGACTTTTTGATCTATAACGACCCAATCGGGTACGCCGATCTGATACTGAACGGAGATCCGAAGGCGTATCTGCGGCAAGTAACGGACTATCACTCTATGGACAACTGAATACGAGCATACGGCGGCGCTGTGATGGCACCGCCGTTAGTATTGTAAAACCATACTGGTCACATGGTTCTGAACGCGAAAGATCGCTCATACAACACCCCCCCGTCGGACAGTCCGTAAGACTATCGACAGCGAGAGGCCCTTATCGGGTCGTGCGTCACGACCAGAAGCGTTTTGCCTGCCTCATTGAGATCCGAAAAGATTTCTACGATCATAATGTGTCAAATGTTTTTCGTGCATTTTGTAGTGCTTGAAAATATCGGAAAAAGAAACAATTTGCATTATCCGATCAAAAGATGGTCTGGAGATCAAAAACTACGCAAAACAACGGCATGCTGCGGCATGTCGGTCTGGAAAAGCAGATTTGTGAATGCAAATCGAAAATTGACGAGTCCGATTTCTTGTGGTATAATCTGAACAGCATTTGTGTTATATTGCAAAATGTGGAGATATCCGCAAAAAGACGTGTGTTTCTATCATCATATGGAGGGAAAAGATGCGCATCAGCTACAGGCCGCTATGGGTCATGCTTGCCGAACGGGAAATCACCAAAAAACAGCTCCGCGAGCTCAGCGGCATCAGCACTGCCTCATTAGCGAAGCTTGGCAAGGGAGAAAACCTGACAACAGACACTCTTTTGAAGATTTGTAAGGCTTTGAACTGCAGCATCACGGAGATCATGGAGACCGTTCCGGATGTCCGGCAGGATGAGAGTATCTGTGAGGAGTAAACACTTCAAACGAGAATGTTCGTTGAGTTTGGAATGTTTGAAAGCGGACGCGATAGCTTTTGCGGCGCGATCCTGATTGAGCGGTTGCCTGCCGGAAATGAATGGTCTTGAGGTTTGAAAAATGGATGAAAAGAAGGAAACGATAAAAGCCCTGGACCGATATCTCTCCCCTCTTGACGTCTGGGCGATGGCCTTCGGCGTCATGGTGGGCTGGGGAGCGTTCGCCATGCCCGGAAACACCTTCCTCCCGGTGGCGGGACCCGCCGGCACGCTGATCTCCATGTTCATCGGCATGGCGATCATGCTGGTCATCGGCAGCAGCTTCTCCTATCTCATGGGACGCTCGTCCATCACCGGCGGGGTCTATTCCTATACCAAGGAGGCCTTCGGACGGGATCACGCCTTTTTGAGCTCCTGGTTCCTGTGCCTTTCCTATCTGACGATCGTGTTCCTCAACGGCACAGCCCTGTTCTTCATCCTCCGGATCCTGCTGGACGGGGCCGTGCAGACGGGCGTCCACTATGCCATCGCGGGGAACACCATCTATCTCTCGGAAACGCTGGTGTCCGCGCTGGTGCTGGGCGGCGTGGGGATGCTCTTCATCGTGGCGAAGCCCCTGCTGCAGCGCCTCCACACCGTCCTCTCCGCGGTTCTTTTCATCGGCGTGGCGGTCATTGCGGTCATGTGCGTCCCCCACGCGCTTTCCAGCGGCGCGCTGACGGAGTTCGGGTCCGGCGGAACGGGGAAGGTCTACGCCGTTTTCAGCCTGGTGATCCTGGCACCCTGGGCCTTCGTGGGCTTTGAGGTCACGTCCTTCGACACGGCGCATTTCAAGTTCCCCATCCGGAAGTCGAAGGGGCTGATCATCGTCTCCATCATCCTGGCGGCCTTCGCCTATGTGTCCATGACGCTGACGGCCGTATCCGCCGTACCGGAGGGATTCTCTTCATGGCAGGAGTATGTCTCCTCCCTGGACGGCCTGACCGGCCTGACCTCCGTGCCGACCTTCTTCGCCGCGGGACGCATCATGGGGACCGCGGGCCTCGCCGTCATTGTCGTCGCCGCGCTCTCCGGCATCCTGACGGGGATCATCGGCGGGTACCGCGCCGCCACCAGGATCCTCTCCACAATGGCGGAGGACCGCATCCTCTCCGAGCGGTTTTCCCGGACGAGCTTCAGTATCTTCTTTATCATGGTGATCTCCATCGTGCTGGCGTTCCTGGGACGGAACACCCTGAACTGGTTCGTCGACCTTACCTCCTTCGGGGCCATCGTCGGCTTCGGGTACACCTGCGCCGCCGCATGGAAGATCGCGAAAGCGGAGGGGAATAAAAAGCAGGCTGTCCTGAGCGTCGTCGGCACGGTGATCTCCGCTCTGTTCGCCGTGGTGCAGCTCGTCCCCAGCCTGACCGCCATGGAGGCCATGGGGAGCCAGGCATTCCTCCTGCTGTCCCTGTGGTGCCTGCTGGGCTTTGTGTTCTACTGGCGGACGATCAAATACGGCATGCTGACGGAACACAGCGGGATGTCCACCTCCGGCACGGTGCTGTTCGCGTTTCTGATCTACACGGCGATCATGTGGCTCGGCAAGCAGCTGGCTGGAAAGCAGAGCGTGGATGAGATCCGCTCCGCGCTGTTCGGCGGCGGCTTCGTTCTCCTGCTGATCATCTTTGTGGGACTCGCGGTCATGCTATACATCCAAAGGCTGGTCCGTATCAAGCATGAAGCCTCCGAGCGGGAGAAGATCCGCGCCGTGGAGGGAAGCCTTGCCAAGAGCCGGTTCCTTTTCAACATGTCCCACGACATCCGGACGCCCATGAACGCGATCCTGGGCTATACGAACCTCGCTTTGAAGGAGCCTACCTCCGATACGCAGCGCGACTATCTGACGAAGATCGAGAGCTCCAGCCAGCATCTGCTGGCGCTCATCAATGACATTCTGGAGATGAGCCGCATCGAGAGCGGAAAGGTGGAGCTGGAGTACGCTCCCGCCGATCTGTGCGGCATCCTGGACTCCCTGTACGACCTGTTTGCCGAGCAGATGAAGCAGAAGCAGATGGATTTCTCCGTCCACACCGCCCAGGTCCAGGACCGCTGGGTCTGGTGCGACAGTAAAAATCTTAACCGGGTGCTGCTGAATCTCCTCTCCAACGCCTACAAATTCACTGACGACGGCGGCACGATCTCCGCCTCTCTCTACGAGCTGGGCAGCCCGGCGGACGGCTACGGCTCCTATGAGATCCGTATTCAGGACAACGGCATCGGCATGTCCAAGGAATTTGTGGAGCGGATGTGGGGCGCCTTTGAGCGCGAACGCAGTTCCACGGACAGCGGCGTGGAAGGCACCGGTCTTGGGCTGGCGATCACCAAGGGCATCGTGGATATGATGGGCGGCACCATCGAGGTGCTCACCGCCCCCGGCTGCGGCACGGAGATCCTTCTCCGCTTCAAGTTCCGGCTGGCGGAGAATGAGGAGATCCACAAAGAGAGCGTCGCTGTCGGGGCGGCGGACGAGGAGACGGTGGATTTCACGGGAAAACGCCTTCTGCTGGTGGAGGACAACGCCATCAATATGGAGATCGCGAAGATGATCCTGGAGCAGATGGGTTTTTCCCTGGAGACCGCCGAAAACGGACAGGCTGCCGTGGACATGGTCGCCGCCTCGCAGCCCGGACATTTTGACGCTGTCCTGATGGACATCCAGATGCCCGTCATGGACGGCTACGCCGCCACGCGGGCGATCCGGGCTCTGGACAATACAGAGTTGGCGAGTGTGCCGATCCTGGCCATGACGGCCAACGCCTTCCGGGAGGACGTGCAGGCTGCCATGGACGCGGGCATGCAGGCGCATATCGCAAAGCCGATCGACATCGGCGCGCTGACAAAAACGCTCCGATCGGTTCTGAGATCGTGATGCCGGGAGGCAGCGGCAATGTCTTCCGAAGAACGAACTGTATAGGTGAACGGACTGAAATATGTGAGCAACACACAGGGACACGACGCGGACTGACGGGATACGATCCCGGGCAGACGAAAAACTGCCGTGCGGTCTTTGAACAGGCCGACGCGCAGGTGCGCGAAGAGAAGAAGCTGCTCAAAAGCCCCGGCGCTGTGACCCGGCTATAAACAAACAGGAGGAAAGACGCTATGCAGGAAAACCAGACGACCTTTCGACCTTCTCGCGACAGAAGGCGTATCTTGCTGATCGAGGATGAGTATGTCAACCAGGAGATCCTGAAAATGTTCCTGGAGGACAGCTATGACCTTGTTGTGGCGGGAACGGGAACGGAGGCTCTGAACATCATTCGTTCTCAATATGAGATGCTCAGTCTGATCCTGCTGGATCTGAATCTGCCGGATCTCAGCGGACTTGACATTCTGCGTCAGGTCAAGGCAGACTCCAGAACCGCCCGCCTGCCGGTCATTGTCGCGACCTCCGACGGCGACGCGGAGGTGGAGTGCCTGACGCTGGGCGCCATTGACTTTATTTCCAAGCCTTATCCGCGGCAGGAAGTCGTTCTGGCGAGAGTGCTGCGCACCATCGAGCTGTCCGAGGATCGGGATACCCTGAGCCTGACGGAGCGCGATCATCTGACCGGGCTATATAACAAGGAGTTCTTCAATCGCTACGCCGCCCAGCTCGACATCCATCACAGAGACTGCCCTATGGACGCGATTGTACTGAACGTCAATCAGTTTCATATGATCAATGACCGCTATGGAAAGGTCTACGGCGACGAGGTGCTCCGTCTGATTGCGGAGAAGATCCTGGAACTCGTTGAACAATCGGGCGGCATCGCAGGCAGGAGTGAGGCGGACAACTTCTGGATCTACTGCCCCCAGTGCGCGGATTATGGCGCGACCCTTGAAGCGGTGCAGGGTGACCTGAACGGAGACGGACAGAGCGAAAACCGCATCCGTCTGCGGATGGGCGTGTATTCCAACGTCGATAAGGAGCTGGACATCGAGCGCCGCTTCGACCGGGCCAAGCTTGCCGCAGACACCGTGAAGGGCAGCGTTACGAGGGTGATCGGGCGATATGACGACTCTATGCACGAGGCGGAGCTGCTTGCCGAACAGCTGATCGAGGACTTTCCTGCGGCGATCCGGGAGCGTCAATTCCAGGTTTACTACCAGCCCAAATTCGACGTGCGGTCCAACGAGCCGATCCTCAACAGCGCGGAGGCTCTGGTGCGCTGGAGGCATCCGACGCTGGGTATGGTAAATCCGGGCGTGTTTATCTCCCTTTTTGAAAACAACGGACTCATTTCGACGCTGGATCAATATGTCTGGTCCGAAGCTGCGGCGCAGATCAGACAGTGGAAGGATCGTTTCGGGGTCACGCTGCCCGTATCCGTCAACGTCTCCCGTGTCGATATGCTCGATCCGGGGCTGATCGAGAAATTGCAGGAGATCGTGACGCGCAACGGGCTGACCACGCGGGAGCTTTTGCTTGAGGTCACAGAATCTGCCTATACGGAGGACGCGGAACAGATCATCGAAACTGTCACGCAGCTTCGCAAGCTGGGCTTTCGGATCGAGATGGATGATTTCGGTTCGGGCTATTCCTCCCTGAATATGCTCTCGTCGCTTCCCATCGACGCTTTGAAGCTGGACATGCAGTTTGTCCGAAACGCGTTCGGGGAGCGGAAGGACACCCGGCTTCTTGAGGTCATGATCCTGCTGGCAGAGTCCTTTGAACTGCCGACGATTGCCGAGGGCGTGGAAACGGCGGAACAGATGTTCACTCTCAAGATGATGGGCTGCGCGATCATCCAAGGCTATTATTTCTCGCGCCCTCTCCCCGCGGAAGAGTTTGAAGTGTTTATTGCTGAGAGGCAGGAGATCAAAGCGCCCGCAGAAGCAGCGAGCAGCCTGACAAGAAAAGACAACTATACATATAATGCGCTCCACGACTCTCTGACCGGGCTCTATAACAACAGTGCCTTTGAGATCCTGTTCCATGACGCAGACCAGGAGCACATTGCCGTGCTGATCGCCGACATCGACGACTACCCCGATCTCAGGAAAAGCCGGGGGCGGGTATATGCAGACAGCCTGGTTTGCCGCGTGGCAGAAGTTCTGCGAAGCAACTTCCGCTCGGTAGATCATATTTGTCGATTGAAAGAGAGTGCGTTTGTCGTAATCATGACAAGAATCACAAGCGCGCAAAAAGAACTGGTCTTCTCCAAAATCGAGCATGTGACCCATATTCTTCGGGAAGGAACGGATGAGCTTTTGCCTATCACGCTGAGCGTGGGTATCGCTTTCTCCGACCGGGAGCACCCGGACGGAGACATCTTTCAGGATGCGGACAAAGCGCTCTGGCGGATGCGGGAGATCCGGCATTCCGGTTATGCGGTATATTGAATTGTGATCAGGAAAGGATGAAAAGAAAATGACGGTTAACGATTTGAAAACCTACGGTGCCAATACCGAGGAAGGACTGCGGCGCTGCATGAACAACGAGAGCTTTTATCTTCGGCTGGTGAAAATGATCCCGGGAGACGCGAGCTTCCCGAAGCTCTATGACGCCGTTGAAAACGGCGACCTGGATATCGCCTTTGAAGCCGCGCATGCGCTCAAGGGCAGCGCTGGAAATCTTTCTCTTACGCCGATCTTTGCGCCGATCAGCGAAATCACGGAGATTCTCCGCGCGAGAACGCAGACGGATTATTCAGCGCTGATCAATCAGATCCGCGAAGCCCGGGACGAGCTGGCACACATCTGTGAGGAATAATCGCTTTCTTCACTGATTTCTGCGATCCTGCAGCAAATAAAGGCATGTCCTCTGCAGGTATCCTGAGAAAAGGAGCCTGCAGAGGCGGGAGACGTTTGAAAGAAGGATGGGTTTCGGTATGAAGAAAGCGCGGATCGCCATTGTCAATATCGCGATCACGGTGGGAATACTGATCTTTGTCATTCTGTATTCCAGTTATGAAGGCAAGGCCGCACTCCGCCGACAGGTGGAGAGCTTTGTGAGCACCACCGTCGCGATGGAGCATGTGACGGAGAATTATATGGCGGGCGAACAGCACATCTGCGACGTGTGGGCGCGCTATATCAACAGCAAGGGAATGAGTATCGAGGAGGCCGCCTCCTTCATAAGCATCTCTCATGTGACGCAGACCGCCTCTGCGCATATCGTGTATCTCGATACGCTGTCCGGTCTGTCTACGAGGGCAAGGCAGGATGCCGCCGACGACTATGCCGTCTCTTACGGACGGATAGGTCTTCTGAACGATGTGAGCTGGATCAATGATATCGGGAAATCCGTCAACATTTCCCGCGCCTATACAAACCCGGTCAACGGGGAACAGTCCATAGCCTTCTGCAATTATGTCACGCTTCAAGATTCAGAAACCGGCGAGCTCCGTGACGCCGTGCTGCTGCGCGTGCTACCGATCGCGGAGATGGCGCAGAAATGGATCTTCCCGCAGGAAGGGTTTGAAAACACCGAACTGTCCATGATTGATGCGAACGGCGATTATATCATCAAGGGCCATTCCTTCAAAAATTCCAGTTTCTTCGAGTTTTACAGGTCTTACAACACCATTGATCCAGCCTCCGCGCAGGAGTTCTTTGAAACCATCACGTCTTCGACCGGCTCCTTTACTATGCTCAACTCCCGCGGGGAGAAATGTATCCTCGCCTATACCCCGGTCGACGCGACAGGAGGATGGACGCTTCTCAGCTTCATGCCGATGAAGGATCTGCGCGTAAATACCGAAAACTGGCTGTTGATCGGCGTTATTTCCGCAGCCCTTCTGCTCCTCTTCGTGTTTGACCTGTCTGTCATGCTTAATTTCAATAAGAAGCTCCAGGCGGCGGCCAGAGAAGCGGCCTCGGCGAACAGGGCAAAAACCGATTTTCTCTCCACCATGTCGCATGATATCCGCACGCCGATGAACGCCATTATGGGCTTGACGACCATTGCGGAGAAGAATCTGGGAGACACGGAATCGGTTGCAGATAACCTTCGAAAAATCGGCCTTGCCAGCAATCATCTTTTGTCTCTGATCAACGACATTCTGGATATCTCCAAGGTGGAGAGCGGCAAACTGAATCTGAGCCCGCTGACATTCTCCATCGTCGATACGGTCGAGAACCTGGTCAATATCTCCCAGCCGATGATCAAGGAAAAGGATATCATCTTCAGCTTCCGGATCAATCGTATGGAAAAGGAATACCTGTATGCCGATCAGCTGCGCTTGAATCAGATCTACATCAACATCCTTTCCAACGCGATCAAATACACGGGGCCTGGCGGAAGCGTCAGCGTAGATATGCGGGAGGAGGAAAGCGAAACGCCCGGCTGCGTCAAGCTGACCTACGTTGTTGCCGATACGGGCATGGGAATGAGCCCCGAGTTCATGGCGAAGATGTACGAGCCCTTCTCCCGTCAGACAGACAGCCGCGTCAACACCATTCAGGGCACCGGCCTCGGTCTTGCGATCACAAAGCAGATGGTGGATCTGATGAACGGCGTCATCGACTGCCAGAGCGAGCAGGGCAAAGGCACAACCTTCACCATCGTTCTGGATATTCCGGTCGCGGACAAACAGCTCGATGACATGCAGCTCGAGCCCATCGACGTGCTGATCGTGGATGACGACCCGGTCCTGCTGGAGACCGCCGTGGACGCGCTGGAGTCTTTGGGCGTCAATGCAGAGAAGGCCGAAGACAGCATGACGGCGCTGGGAATGATCCGGCACCGCCAGGAGTCCGGCAGGCAGTACGGCGTCGTGATCCTGGACTGGAAGATGCCCGGCATGGACGGCGTGGAAACGGTAAGACGCATCCGATCCGAGATCGATGAGGGCATCCCGATCCTGCTGATTTCGGCCTATGACTGGTCCGACATCGAAGACGCGGCAAAGGAAGTCGGCGTAAACGGCTTCATCAGCAAGCCTCTTTTCCGCTCAAAGCTATATGATAAAATCAATGAGCTGCTGGGAATAGAAGCAAAGTCTGCGGAGCCGGAGGATGATTACTCCGACCTTGCCGGAATGAGCATTCTCGTCGCGGAGGATAACGACATCAACTGGGAGATCATCTCCGCCATGCTGGGGATGTTTGGAATCGTGACGGAGCGCGCGGAGAACGGTCAGATATGCGTCGACAAGATGAAGGCGGCGGAACGCGGACAATACGCCCTTGTCTTCATGGATATCCAGATGCCGGTCATGAACGGACTGGATGCCGCAAGGAATATCCGCGCGCTGGAGGATCCGTGGGCGTCCTCTATCCCGATCATCGCCATGACGGCGGACGCGTTTTCGGAAAATGTCACAGAATGCCTGAACGCCGGCATGAACGGACATATCGCAAAACCCGTAGACATCAGACTTGTCATCAAAGAGATCCGCAGGATCAAGGAGGAAAAGAAAGCATGAAAAAGCTGATCTGCATCATTTTAGCCATTTGCGCAGCCGTATCGCTGACAGCCTGCGGCGGCAAAACGCAGGAGGAGACCGCCGCGGGATTCAAGCCGGCTCTCGACACAAAAACAAGCTGCAGCATCACGGTGGCCGGAAGCTATGACAACTTTGAGGCGCTGGAGGCGGAATTTGACCGGTTCAACGAGTTCTATCCGAATGTGCGCTTCAGCTATGTAAAGCTGGACGACTACAGCAACACGCTGGGCACCGCGCTGGAAGGCAAGGACAAACCCAACATTTTCTTCTCCTTTGCCTCGATGATCGGGAACGAAAACTACGATCCGGTATTTGCTCTTGCGGAGGATCTCTCGAATCCGGCTCTGGCGTTGGATCTGGACTGTATCCGCCCGGGCCTGATCAACCATGATGCGCAGGGCCGCGTGCTGATGGTCCCGGTCTTTTCCAGGTCCTATGGCATGCTGGTGAACAAAGCCCTGTTTGAAAAGGAGGGGCTCAGCATCCCGACGACATGGACGGAGCTGATGGCCGTATGCGAAGCGTTCCGCAGCAAGGGTTACGCCAGCCCCATGATGGGTTACAGTCTCAAATCGTCGAGCTGTTTCATGTACACGGTTGCCTACCCGCTGTTTACAGCCACGCTTGCTGAAAACCCGGAGGCGCTTACCCTTGCCGTTGAACTGGATCCCGCTGCGGGAGAAACCATGCGTCCGGCATTGGAAGCGGTGGAGCAGCTGATCCGGAACGGCTGTATCGATCTCGATGCGTGTAATAAGATCGAAGACAACTATACTCAGGTGATCCTCCGCTTTTTTGAAGGCGATGTGCCGATGATGATCTGCGCCGGGGATACCGTATCCGGGACCAGAAAACGGGAGAGCCAGTCTGAAGCCTTCATCAATGCGCCTTTCGATTACACTTTTGCCCCGATCCCCTTGACGGAGGAAGGCGGATATTTTATAGACAGTCCTTCCGTGGAGTTTTCCGTTAACAAGAGCTGCGATGATCTGGAGATGACAAATGAATTCATGCGGTTTCTGATTTCAAAGGCGGAGCTAAATGAGATGGCTTCTGTGAAGCGTTTGGTAACGCCTACCACGGATCTGTCCTTTGACTCGGTTTACGCCCCCTTCGGGCAGGTGCCCTCAAACCGTACCATTTCCCCGGAAGTGCTTGGCATTACGGATGCTCTCACGGCTCAAATACGAATTGCCGCGTTCCAGGTCGGGAAAGGCGAGATCACCGTGGATGAAGCCGTAACAATGTACGGAAGCTTTAAATGATCGACACGCGAAAAGTATCCCGGCGGCGCCCCTCACGGACGGCGCGTCTGATGCGGACGCATAGCGTTTTTCAGGCAGACCTGACGGGACGCGAATCCCGTCGGGGGACGTCAGAGCGCAGGCTCTGTCCGGGGCGACGTGAACGCTGATGAAGTGTATGCACGAAAAGAGGCGGATCATGGCGAATAAGGTTTTCCAGATGAATGATCAGGCGGTGTTTATGATCCGGGAGCTGGGCGGACACATGCCCGGAGGTTTCTTCATTTACAAAGCCGAAGAGCCGGGAGAGCTTCTCTATGCAAACAAGCCTGTCTTTGATATCTACGGCTGCGACGATCTCGAGGATTTCAAAAAGCTGACGGGCTATACCTTCCGGGGCATGGTGCACCCGGAGGATTACAGCAGCATCTCGGCCTCCGTTGCGGAACAGATCGACGCCAGCGATGACAACATGGACTATGTGGAATACCGGATCATCCGCAAGGACGGCGCCGTCCGACGGGTGGACGACTACGGCCACTATCTGGAGACAGACGCTTACGGTGGGGTTTATACGGTCTTTATTTCCGACATCACGGAGAAGCATGAACGGATCATGTCGGAATTGGAAGGTCATAAAGCGACGATCGTCACATTGAATGAGACCATCGGCAGGATGGACGCTGATCACCTCACTTTCAGCAGCGTCGCACAGGCTCTCGCCGGGGACTATTTCAGCATTTATGTGGTCGATCCCGACACAGAAGCTTTTGTCGAGTACAGCTCCTCAGAGGAGTACAAGAATCTGGGTATCGAAACGCAAGGGGCGAACTTCTTTGAGTTGAGCCGCAGAAACATAGAAGCATTGATCTATCCGGAAGATCGAGATCGCTTTATGGCGGTTTTTTCCCGTGAAAGGGTACTGAAAATCATCGAACGGGACGGCCACTTCACGACAAAATACCGTCTTATGCTCAATGGCATTCCTACGTATGTCAGCATGAAGGCAACTCTTCTGGAAAACCGGAACGAACGCCGACTGATCATCGGCCTCACCAACATCGACGCCCAGATGAAGCGCGAGGAGGAATTCCGGAAACATATGGCGGATGCAAGAACCCGCGCGAAAAACGATTTTCTTGCCAACATGTCCCATGATATCCGCACCCCGATGAACGCCATCGTGGGTTATACGAACATCGCCAAAAGCCATTGGGATGAGCCGGAGGTCGTAGCGGACGCGCTAGATAAGATCGGTTCCTCCAGCCATTTTCTGCTCTCTCTGATCAACGATATTCTTGATATCTCCAAGATCGAAAGCGGAAAAATGCAGCTCAGCTTGGCAGCCTGCGATCTCAGAGATATTTTCCGGCGTATCGAGGATATTACGGCGCTGCAGGCGAAGAACAAGTCCATTACGATCACCTATTCGCACGACACAGTACATCATTACAAGGTAATGGCAGACGACCTGCGGATCGAGCAGGTCCTGATCAATATCACCGGCAACGCCATCAAATACACGCCGGAGGGGAAGAGCGTCGAGCTGATCGCGGAAGAACTCGGAGCGACAGAAGACAAAAAGATAAAATATCGCTTCATTGTCAGAGATACCGGCATCGGTATCAGCAAAGAGTATTTGCCTCATATATTCGAGAGCTTCACACGTGAAGAGAAAACAACAGTAAACCGCGTGCAAGGCACGGGCCTCGGGCTTGCGATCACTGCAAGAGTCGTTGAAATGATGGGCGGTGTGATCTCGGTCAAAAGCAGGCCGGGCGAGGGCTCGGAATTCACGGTAGAGCTTGCTCTGGAGCCCTCCGAGCCGGACGATGATACCGCAGAGCCGGACGAGATGCTGCAATCCGTTCTGAACGGCAAGCGGGTCCTGCTGGTCGAGGACAATGCGATCAACGCGGAGATCGCCACCATCATACTTGAGCAGTACGGGATCGTGGTTGACCACGCCGAAAACGGCCGGATCGGCGCAGATAAAGCGATGACTGCCGAAGCCGGCTATTACAGCGCCGTGCTCATGGACATTCAAATGCCGGTCATGAACGGCTACGAGGCGACGCGGGCCATCCGGTCATTACCGGGTGAGTATTACAGGACGCTTCCCATCATCGCCATGAGCGCGAACGCCTATGACGAGGATATTCGGGCGAGTCTGGACTCCGGGATGAACGCTCATATCGCCAAGCCTTTCCAGCCTGACGATTTGATAAAAACACTGTGCCGGTATATAGTCGATCAGTGAACACGAGCTATGCGGACTATGAGAGGATCATCGGACAATAAGCAGACGGAGGAAAAAGCATGAAGATCAGAAAGAATACGGCGTTTTTGACATGCACCGCAATATTGCTGTTCCTCATCCTGTCGCTCAGAGTTCCGGTTCCGATAACTGCAGCGGCTTCAGGCTACGAGGGTGTTACTGTCCGCGTAGGCTATTATGAAAACGAGGTTTTCCAGGAAGGCGCACGGGAGGGAGCTGTCAAATCTGGCTATGCTTATGAGTACTATCAGAAGCTCTCGGAGTATACCGGATGGCAGTATGACTATGTTTACGGCGAATTCGGAGACCTGTACCAGATGCTTCTGGACGGCGATATAGATTTCCTCGCGGGTCTTGCCTGGCGGGAGGATCGTGAGGAGATCATAGGGTATCCGGACGTAGCTATGGGCAATGAGACATATAATCTCGTCAAGCATGACGCTGACGAGGATATAACTGTCGTCCCCTCTACGCTGAACGGAAAAAAGATTGGCGTCCTCGACAGCGCTATGGCGGTTGTATTGCAAACATATTTGGAGGAGCACGGGGTACAGGCAGAAATCGTTCTGTTCCGAGACTACGAGCCCCTCTTTAATGCTTTTGACAGCTATGACATTGATGTTATGGCTGCGGAGGGAGATGGAGCATACGGGCGGGCTCACGCAGAGCTTTTATATGCGTTTGGTGCTTCAGACTATTATCTTTGTGTTGCGAAGTCTCGCCCGGAGCTGTTGACTGAACTGAATGAAGCGCAGGCGGAGCTTGCGGCGAACGAACCGAACTATATCAACTCGCTGCGCAGCAGATATTATCCTGTCAGCGTTTCGAGCCGAGCCTTTTCCGCGACTGAGAAGCAGTGGCTCTCCGGGCACGACAAGCTGCGTGTAGGTTATCTGAATCACTATCTGCCATACAGTGACACGGACGATTCGGGGGATGTGACCGGGATCGTCAGAGATGTCGTTCCGAGAATGCTGGAGGAGCTCGGGATCAGTCACATCTCCGTTTCTTTTATCGGCTACGACAGCTACGACGGGATGATCTCCGCTCTGAGCGACGGAGAGATCGATACGGCCTTTCCCGTTGGCGGCGGCCTATATTATTCCGAGGAAAGCGGCATTTTCCAGTCCGCACCCGTTGTATCTGCCGCCACGGAGCTGGTTCACCGCGGAGAATATACGGAGGAAACGACAGCTCATTTTGCGGTCAATGAGAACAACCGCATGCAGTACTACTTTGTGCTGACCCATTATCCGGATGCCGAGATCACGTTCTATCCCTCGATCGACGACTGCCTGCAGGCGGTCAGCGAAGGCAGTGTGGGCTGCACCACCTTGAATGGACTGAGAGCAAACGATATCCTGCGCAACAGCCGTTACAGCGGCCTGGCTCTGCTCCAGACGACGTATGATGACGACCGGTGCTTTGGCGTTCAAATCGGTAATGCCGGACTTTTGAGACTGCTCAACCGGGGGATTAACGTGCTGGGCTCCGATTACGCGCAGAATTTGGCATTCCGCTATACGGATCAGCTGTATTCTTATTCCGTCTGGGATATGGTCCAAAACAACATGGCGCTCTTTGGCAGCGTGATCCTCGGTATCGCCGCTTTGATCATCCTGTTTCTCATTCGCGACGCCAGAAGATCCAGGAGAGAGATTCAAAACCAAGAAAACGCCCGGGTCGAATTGGAAAAGGCAAATGCGGAGCTGGCCGAGAGCCAGGCGGCGAAGCAGCGTGAGCTGGAGGAACGGCTTGCGCTGCAGGAGGAATTACTGGAACAGCAATCGCGCCGGGAGCAGCAGGACAAGATGATCACCGCGCTGGCGTCGGATTATCGCTGCGTATATCACGTCGATCTGGATCATGACGATGCCGTTTGTTATCGGGCAGATCCCACTGACTCCGAGCAGACTGGAGAAGGAATCCATTTTTCGTATCATGAACGCTTCGTCTGGTATGCGGCACATTATGTTGCGGAAAACTACCGTGAAGGTTTCCTGCATTTCATCACCCCGGAGTATATACGGTCGGCTCTTTCAAACAAACCGATCATTGCCTATCGGTATCTCGTCCAAAGAAATGGGAAAGAGTATTATGAAATGATT
>JAEEGF010963505.1_pt1 | contig 15297 bp, 11 predicted proteins | sample 9134171 | NCBI WGS metagenome assembly JAEEGF01 (sample SAMN16246542, study PRJNA631951) | gut metagenome | biome: gut microbiome; feature: rumen; material: AP-attached | host: Bos | place: Iran: Karaj | collected 2018-10 | reverse complement strand
TCACGCGCCCCGTGGGGGGCGCGACCTTCCCAGCCTTCCACTTGTCCACCTCGGCGAGGTTTCAATTCACGCGCCCCGTGGGGGGCGCGACGTGCGCATTCTCACCGCCGCCCGACAAGCTTTGGTTTCAATTCACGCGCCCCGTGGGGGGCGCGACACTTCGTCGCCCAGCCCCACTCGCGGGAGCAGAGGTTTCAATTCACGCGCCCCGTGGGGGGCGCGACGCGCAGCGCCTCGCGCTCCGCGGCCTCGAACGTGTAGTTTCAATTCACGCGCCCCGTGGGGGGCGCGACCGGAGCACGCCACCTTTACATTTGCCATGCGCCACTGTTTCAATTCACGCGCCCCGTGGGGGGCGCGACGTTTGCCGATGTGCAAGCGTTGTAGGTGGATTCATGTTTCAATTCACGCGCCCCGTGGGGGGCGCGACGTTAAACCAGTTGGCCTTCAAATTTGAATAAGATGTTTCAATTCACGCGCCCCGTGGGGGGCGCGACTCTTCCACGCGAACGGAATCGCCCAGATCACGAGTTTCAATTCACGCGCCCCGTGGGGGGCGCGACGGCGAGGTAGCGGAATCCGGACTGGACGAGCTCGTTTCAATTCACGCGCCCCGTGGGGGGCGCGACAAGCGCTGAAGAAAACTATTGGCAAGGCTTTATTGTTTCAATTCACGCGCCCCGTGGGGGGCGCGACACTTGAACAAACCGCGAGCCGTTGCGGTTCTTCCCGTTTCAATTCACGCGCCCCGTGGGGGGCGCGACGACGTCCGGCGCCCGCGTTGACAATCCGCCAGCGTTTCAATTCACGCGCCCCGTGGGGGGCGCGACGAGCACGGCGGCCGAGGGCGTTCCGGAGTTGGTGTTTCAATTCACGCGCCCCGTGGGGGGCGCGACACACGCAGTCGCCCTCGAACGCGATCGCGGAGACGTTTCAATTCACGCGCCCCGTGGGGGGCGCGACGCACGGTCCTCCGGAGATAGCCGCAGTCGATCCAGTTTCAATTCACGCGCCCCGTGGGGGGCGCGACCCGCACCGCGCGCGGATCGTCTCGCTCGCATTCCTGGTTTCAATTCACGCGCCCCGTGGGGGGCGCGACCCGAGGAGTTGATCGACTTCCACGTCGTCGATGTTGTTTCAATTCACGCGCCCCGTGGGGGGCGCGACTCGATCTCGTCGACTTCACGCCGCCCGCGACAATGTTTCAATTCACGCGCCCCGTGGGGGGCGCGACCTGGGACTGGAACCAGTTTAGGCACTCGTCCAGGTTTCAATTCACGCGCCCCGTGGGGGGCGCGACGTTGAGTTTTCGACCGACGGACTGTGATATTTGGTTTCAATTCACGCGCCCCGTGGGGGGCGCGACGCTCAATTCGCTCCGGGGTCCGGTCCATGTCAAAGTTTCAATTCACGCGCCCCGTGGGGGGCGCGACGAGGCCGTCATGGGCGATATCGAGGGCGTCAATATTGTTTCAATTCACGCGCCCCGTGGGGGGCGCGACCCGAGGAGTTGATCGACTTCGACGTCGTGGAGGTTGTTTCAATTCACGCGCCCCGTGGGGGGCGCGACGATTGCCTCATCAAGGGCGAACCAGTTTAGCAGGTTTCAATTCACGCGCCCCGTGGGGGGCGCGACGGAGGGGAGTCTATCACAAACGGGGAAGCGGGTTCAACGGGGATGTTCCGCGAACCCGCCTCCCGAACGGACTTTGTTCGTTTGTCAAAGAGCTGTTGATCGCGACAAGAGGCGGAAGACCAGTGGGTTGTGAATTCCGCGAAAGATCCCGGAGAAGGCTGTGTGCTCGGGGTTCGCGGAAGACTAGAGCAGCAGGGGCTGCTCGAGGTCGGGGGCGGGCTTGGCGCCCACGTGTTCGATTCGCGTCGAATAGTTGTCGCCGAGGTTGTAGTAGCGCAGGCTGTCCGTAGCGGGGTCGAAGATGCCCTCCAATTCCGCCTTGAGCTTCACCCACTGCGCCGCATCCACGTTGCATTCGAAGACGGAGTTCTGGACGCGGACGCCCCAGTCCTGGCACGCCTTGGCGATTTGCCGCAGGCGCCGCCTTCCGGCCTTGTCGACGGTCGAAACGTCGTAGCTGACGAGCATGAGCACGGCGGCCTCCTATTTGAGCAGGAACGGCGGGTAGGCGTCGATGTCACCGCGCAGGTGACGCGCGAGCAGGAGCGCCTGGACGTAGGGAAGAAGTCCGATTTCGACCTTTTCGCCGAGGAACGGATGGAGGATCGTCTCCTGTTTCTTCTTCTGCCACGCGAGCAGGACGGTCTTGAGCGCACCTTCGGTCATCTCGACCGCGCCGGATTCCGTGGTCTTGAAGTCGCGGGGTCCGAGCTGCTGCAGGTTGACGAGCGAGAGCGCCATCCGGTCGGCGAGCGGCGCGCGGAACTCCTCCATGAGGTCGAGCGCGAGGCCGTCGCGCCCCGGCCGCAGCGCGTGCAGGAACCCGATCTGCGGGTCGAGGCCAACGCTTTCCAGCGCGCCGGCGCAGTCGTGCGCGAGCAGCGTGTAGAGAAACGACAGGAGCGCGTTCGTCGGGTCGCGCGGCGGACGCCGGTTCCGGTTGCGGATCGAGAACGCCTCCCGCTGGGCGACGAGCAGGCCGTTGAACGCCTCGAAGTAGCGCGCCGCCGCGTCGCCCTCGACGCCGCGCACCACGTCGACGGACGCCGTGCCGCGGAGCTGCCGCACGAGAGCGGCCAGTTCGACGACGGCGTGCGAGCACCCCGGCTCGTCGCCGTGGTCGCGGAGCCGCCGCTGGAGGACCGTCCGTGCGTTGAGGATCTTCCCCGCCACGAAGCTTTTCGCCAGTTCGCGGGTGTGGATCGGATCGTCCGCCGCCTTCTGCTGCGCCACGCGCAGCAGGACGTTTCCCGACACGGGTCCCTCGACGCGCGCGAGGAACCGTCCGTGCTCCGACAGGAAGCTCACGTGGACGCCCCGTTCCCCGCAGAGACCGAGCAGGAACGGACTGCACAGCACGTTTCCGAAGCAGACGATCCCGGACAGCGTGTGGATCGGAATCCGCGCGACGGCGGCGCGGTCCCGTTCCGCAACGACCGTTTCGCCTTCGCGGCGAAGATACGTCCCTTGCGTTTGGACGTAGAGGATGTTGAGTAACTTCTTCATGGTCATCCGATGGAATAATACGTCACGGTTTCTTCCGTCGGTTCTTCTCCGAAGTTGTCCTGTGTTCGTAGGACCATGTCATTCTCGAAGCAGAATTCCGTGATTGTCTGACCATATATGGTCGAACCCTTTCGAATCTCATTTCTCGACAGGCGTATATGTCCAATTTTGTGGCCGACAAGAAACGCAAAACGTTCCGTCGCATCCGTAAGTTCTTCTTGTGGCGGTTCTGTGTTGAAAATCATGTACGCACCATTCAGTAAATACAGATAGCCGCCATCAACTTGAAAGTAAAGATTGTCTTTGAAACAATTCCTATGCTTGGAATGAGGCCTGTCGAGGGCGAAAAAAGGTTCCCCGGATTTCGGCTTTGAAACCCAGACTTTCACGAGCGGGCGCCCGTATGCCGTTTCAAATCTGTCAATGCCGCGATAATGGCGAGATTCTTTCTTTGCCTCAATCATTTGCCACATGGCTTCGAAGATGTTTGCCGATACGAAATCGTGTTCGCACGTGTGAAGATATGAAGCTTCCGTAGCGATCGCATCGGATGGTAATCGTTCGTCGGATTCGTTTGAATCTTCGTCTTCGGGAACATCTTGAAATCCGGCGTCAAGCAACATTCTTACAACGGGAATCTTTGAACTCATGCATGCCGACCAGCACATATTGACCAGGCATTTTGCACCGGCGCGCCCGTCATCCGCTCCGGGATTGAATCCATTGTCCAAGAAAAAGCGAATCACTTCCTGCAAGGAGTCCTGTCCGCCATTGTCGCCATCTTCAGTGTCGCGACCATGGTCCAGAATGATTTGTGACAGAAGATTCTCTTCACCATCGGACTCGACTGCATTGACATTCGCGCCGTCCTTCAGTAATTGCTCCATTCGGGTAAAATCCGGATGGAGTTTCGACGCCTCGCAGATGAGCGCCGCATCCTTTTCTTTCCACCAATCATTCATCGTATCGTTCTCCTTTACCGGTGTATGTCGACCGCAAAGGCTTCATTGTGACGGGCGTCGAATATGCGTCCGAAAAGAATCTGTATCTTCTTCATCTTTTCGCGATTTCCATTTCCCGTTCCAGCCACCTTTTTACCGGACGGTGCGAAGCAATGAGTTTCGGTCGGCATTCCTCGACAAGGGAGCAATGCTTGCAATGCGGACCGAATGCCGGCGGCGGAGTCTCGCCCTTCTCGAGCAGCATCCGGACGGCCCGGCAGGTTTCCCGCGTGGCGGCCCGCAGCGCCTCGTCGAGAAGCACGGGGGTCCTGTGCTTCGTTGCGGCAAGATACAACGCCCCCTCCGGAACGACTACGCCGAACTGTTCTTCCAGACACATCGCCTGGGCGCAAAGCTGCCGCTTGTAGGGTTCTTCGTTTTTGGCCGTGCCCCATTTGTATTCGACGGGATACGGCATCCATTTTCCCGGCCAATGCAAAACCGTTATGCCCGCATCGTCGTTTCTCACGAATTCAACCACGTCGGAAACGCCGCTGATCCCCAGCTCCCTCGAAACCAGACGGAGGCTGCGGGCCGTTCGCCGCTCCCCGCGGGATTCCCCCGCGCCCGCGTCGACGACGGCGTGCACTTCCCTGCCGCTGGCCGTGAAGAAGTTTTCCGTCCACGCGCGTTCGAGGTGGATCAAGGCGCACCGTCTCGGACAAAAGGCGTAATGGCTGATCGCCGAGAGCGGAAAAAGGAACTCGTCCGGCTCGTCCACGGTCAAAGAACGCCTCCGCCGTTCCGCTGGAAGTCGGCGTTGTCGAGAACGCCTTCCATGTAGCCGAGAAAGGGAGAATAGGCCAAATGCCATTTGTAGAGATCGGGATGGCGCGCCAATTCCGGAATCCGGAGATCGTCGATGCGGTAGCCCCAGATCTGGACGGAGTTTCGCTGGATGTCGCGCCAGTCGACGGGTTCGAAGGATTCGACGCGCCGGACGACATCCTCGGCGACAAGAACCGTTCTTGTGTCGGCGGAGATGATGCGGAACATCTTTTCCACTTCCGGGAATTCCATCAGCGATTCGGCTTTGGAGATTTTTGAGAGTATACGCTCCGACATTGGGTCGAGATTCAGTTCTTCTCGCAACGCCTTTGTGCACAATTCTGCCGAAACTGGTTCTCCCTTTTCCAGCAATTCCCGCAAGACGCGGCTGGAATCCTGCATTCCCCGGTTTTGGTTGATTCTGTCTTCCGCTCCGAAACGGAAGGAGACCATGGCCGAATCGCCCCTTTCGCCGGACCGGTTCACTCGGCCCGAACATTGGAGAAGCGACGCAAGCGAAGCCATTTCACGGAATCCGGTCGCGAAGTCCAGGTCCATCCCGGCCTCGATGCAGGACGTGCCGACCAAGACCCAATTCCCGTCGCGATCTCCGTCGAGTCGTTCTTTCACCGCGGACAGCGTCTTCTCCCGGTCCGCCGGCGTGAGTGCGGTCGAGAGATGGAACACGCCGTCGAATCGCTCGCATTTCAAAAACGCCCGGGCGACGACCGCCGCGTTCTGCACGGTATTGAGCACGACAAGCCGCGGTCCCGGCTTCGACGCGACACGGTCGGCGAGTTCTTTGACGGAAAGAGGCTCTTCGACGGTTTCGAACCGGACGCGCGTCCGTTCGTAGTCCGCCGTCCGGTTGCGGACCGTTCCGTCCGCGAGAAGGGGAACTCGTCGAACGTCGCTCGACCCCGACGGTTCGAGCACTTCCGGCATCTCCCAGAAACGGACCAGAGAGCCGGAGGCGAGAACCCAATGGACGTTCCATTCGTCCGCGAACGCCTGCATCCAATGCCACGCGACAGGAAGGAACTTGGCTGGAAGCGCGGCGTGGGCCTCGTCCACGAAGACTGCGGCGCCGGCGAGCTCGTGGAGCCGCCGCAAGGCGGACGGCCTTGCGGCGGCCATCGTTTCGAAGAACGCAACGGCCGTCGTCACGACGATCGGCGCGTTCCACCGGACCGCGTAGTCGCGGGAAGCTTCGTCCTCGAAGTCCGCCAGATGGTGGACTTCGGCGACGATGTCGTCCGGATTTTCTCCGGGAAGGACGAGCGCTTTCCGGTAGACCTCCGCCGACTGCCGGATGATGTTGGTAAAGGGAAGGACCACGAAAACGCGGCGGAGTCTGCGCCGGGCGGCCGTCGCCAGAAGATGCGCCATCACGGCCGTCGTCTTTCCGGATCCGACGGGGCTGTCGCACGCGACGATCCGCTCTTCCCCGACCTGGCCTTTGCAGGCCGCATAGACGGCGCTTCGAAGTTCGCTCCGTTCGGACGCCGACTTGAACCGCGACACGTAGTGGTCAAGCGCGGCGAGCCGCCGTTCCGGTTGCAGAGCCGGCGGTTGCGATCGTTCCAGTTCGACCAGAGGCCGATTCGGTCGGGAGGAATCGGTGTGGTCCGCATCCACCAGAAACGAGAGCGCCATCCGGTAATAGACCGGAAGGCACGAAGCCGATCCTTCCGGCGGAACGGCGCCGGGCGTTCGCACATCGACTCCCAACGATTCCCGGTGCCGGTCGAGGAGCACCGCGAGCGGTCCTTTCATCCGACGGGCCCGGCCGTTGGATTCGTCCACGCGAAGAAAGTCTTCCCCGCGGTTCTGCTCTCCGATCAGATTCGGCAGTCCGAGATGGTGTGAGGCGACCAGCAAAGCGCCGACGATGCGCTCTCGACCGACCAACTCGACCACGCCGGCGTCGGAATGGACGATCGGAAGATTCCGCGCCGCGCGTTCGCCGCGGAGAACCGCTTGGTTCTCATCGTCCAGCTTGCCCAGATCGTGGAACTCGCCAGCCGGAAGAAGGACGCCTCGCAGTCCGTCGAGAAAGACGGGCGGCAGCAACGCGGAAACCGCTTGGACGAAACGCTCCAGCAACGCCCGCACGCCGAGAACGTGACGGGCGTAGGACTGGGCGGCTTGCCCCTTTTCGGGGTCCGCGCTGCGTGCCAGCCATTCCACGGACGGCTCCTAGTTCGCGAGATCGACGAGAACGAGACCTTTCGCCGTCAGTTCGGGCGGGAGCGCGGTCGGAACCTCGTAGTCCTCCCAGCACGTCGGCGTCTCGACCTTGGACTTCGGCGTGAGCGCGTCGAAGATCTTGAAGTCGGGGCAGGTGCCGAGCGCATCCTTGTGCTCGACGAACCACGCGTGGCGGATGCGGACGTCGGGGCGAATCGCGGAACGGGTGTGGTCGTAGGCGTAGGGGATCAGCGCCTTGAGCAGGTCCAGATCCTTCTGCGTGCAGCCGGACTTCGGGGCATAGGTCGGATTGAAGAAGAAGGGCATGCAGTAGACCGCGTGGGTGACGACCCGGTATGCCATCGGCGCCATTCCCTGGTTCTTGCCTTCCTGCACGCCGGCCTTGTTGGTGTTCGTCTGGCGAACGACTTCGACGGGCTTGACCGAAAGCCCCATTCCGAACTGGACGACGCCCGTCTTGATCGTTCCCTTATCGCTTTCCTCCTCGAGGAAGGTGTTGCCGAAAACGCGGGCGTCCCAGTACTTCTTGACGAACGTGCTCTTCATGAAATCGCCGCCTTCGCCGTCCTTCATCTCCTTGGCGATGGCCTCGCGGTTGCGCCCGCGGTGTTCGAGGATTTCATAACATCCATCTTCCAGAGAGAGCCGTTCCTTCAGCGACTGGAAGACGGGCTGGTCTTTCGCTTCGACGAGATCGCGGAGCTTGCGCTTGAACGAGACGGGGGAGATTTCCCCCTGACCGTTGGCGCGCTGGCGCGGATCGCTTTCACGGTCGGGATCGCCGTTGGGATTGGAGTTGACGACTTCGAGGACCAGAAGTCCCGTTGCACGGTTGATTTCGCTCATGGTTGTTCCTTGGGTTGGAGGTTAATCGTTTGTGGAGGAAGTGTCGGTCGAATCCGAAGATTCTGATTCGTCGGAGTCGGTCTTCTGGGAATAGGCAAGATAGCCGAGAAGCATTTCGGCCCTGTCAATGTCCGAAAGCTTTCTGGGGATTCCTACCTCGTGAATGGATTGAACAATTTTCCCCATTTCTTTTCGGAACCATCTTGAAAGCTGGATGTCTTCAGTCCGATTTGTTTCCGCCCAAGACCAGTATGGGATAATGCGATGCCGCATAGCATCGAATGCCTGAACAGGATTCTGTTGGAAAGATGCGAAGTATGTGCTTCCAAGGAGTTGCGGTGGCAGAGGATCGTCTTTTTTGACGTTCTGACACCAAACTTTATGAAGGCCATCCGCGAGGTTCAGGAACCTCCCGATGAGGTAGGGTGCGTTTTCCATGTAGTTTTCCTTTGTTCGGTTGAGTTTGTGCAGTAAGATGCCGAAGAGCGGCAAAGCGGATTCAAGATGGGGAATGGTCTTTATGTTTTCGATGACAGCGTTCTTATGGAAGAGATTTCCGGAAGCCGCGCAAAGACTGCCCGATCCTTGTAGAAGGAGCGAGAGCATCCTTTCCGCCAGACCGGTTGCGACGGATTCTCCGAGAAACAGCTCGAGTCCATCGAAAACGGGAAAGCCGTCGTACAGCGAAGCCGAACGGAACTTCGGTTCGAACTTTTCGTTGCCGTCTTGCGACCACATCGCGTAGACAAGTCCCGTCGCGGCAAGGGGAAGGGGCGCACGAAACTCGCAGGCGACGGGCTTCGTCCCTTTCGCCGCTTTCGCCCCTTTCTCCTTCGGGGGCCATTTCCGGAGGAGAATCGGCGGAATGTTGTCCGCTCCGGTGAGCCAGGCGGCAACCGCGGCTTCGAGCTTGGCGAGGGAATAGTTCCGGTAGAACACGACCTTGCGGCGCGCCGTGTCGGCCTTCTTGATGGCGAAGACTTCGATCTCCGCGTTCGATTCGGCGTTGGGAGCCAACGTCTTCATTTCACGCAGGGCTTCCTCGGCGTACTTTTCGAAACGAGCCTCCTTTGCCTTGTCCGTCTCAGTAGACGACCGGCCATTTCCAAACAGCCGCGCGAGAAGAGGCGGCGCAGGCGGCATGTTCTTCGGATAGGCGAAGACCAGTTCGTTCGCGCCGGCGATCGCCCACGTTTTCCCCTCGCGTTCGGGGGACGAAATCCACGCCAGGGCCGATTTCATCGCGGCACGGGTCTTGTCTCCGACGGGAAACGAGTCCGCGTCGACGCGACCGTATCTCGCCTGGCATTTGGATTCCCCGCTCATGCTCCGCAACTTCGTGTTCGCGACTGCGCCCGGAAGCTTGACTTCGGGAAGTTTTCCGGCGAGTTCAGCGGGCGAAACAGATTCACCGAACGCATCCGTTTCCGTGGCCGCAGACTGTGTGGGAGATGAGTTCTTTCCCGCCAGAAGTCTCGCGTTAATCGCCCGAATGCCTTTCTCCGATGCAATCGGGAAGGAGGTTTCGCCCGGACAATCGAAGAACAGCACAACATCCGTTGTCCGGCTGAACAAGATCGACCAAATCGTCGGCGGTTCTTTTAGGAACGGCATCTCGGGCGTGAGGTTCGACTTCAAGAAAGCGAGCATTTTCCTGTTGAACGTCGCTGCAATGTCGCTCGGCGCCAACTTGGAGAACGCATTCTTGAAACGAACGAATGAATCGTCGGCCGCAGCGCCGTTGGACACAATGTCGAAAAACTTCGCGGCAATGCCGCCGAGGCACTTCCCCGTTTTCAAATCAGCTTTCGTTCGATCCGTCCGGCGGATTGGACCGACTCGGTCCGGAGGATCGCCGGCCTTCAGGAAATCTGCAATGAACGCCTCGATTGCCGCTTTTTTCTGCGAAGGCGTGAGCGGATTCTTTTTGTCCTCCGACAACTCGTAGAACGGGATGAAGTTGAAGCTCGGGAAACACTCTCCGTTGCTTCCGCCCTGCCACGTCCGCAAAACCTTCGCCTTGTCCTGTTCGAGAAACCGGATTCTTTCGATTTCCCCTTGGGCGGAAAGGTCGACGACAAAGCAAGGAGATCCTTTGACCTTGATCTCCTTCAGCTTGTCGTCCCACTCTTCGCCGGAAAAGCCGGCCGATCGGATCGAATCGGCGAGCGTCTTCAGTTCGTTAAGCATCGTTGCGCTCCTTTCCGGGAAACTTCAGGACGCCGTGTTCGATGCCGACGTTCTGGTCGAAGACATAACGGAGAACTTTTCCATCCGCGGAATACTCTGCTTCTCGGAACATGGAAGGGAGCACCGTCGTGATTTCCGCGGGACTCGTCGCGTCGCGGATCGGGCCGAAGTAGGACGGCGCGAACTCCTTCCAACCGAGAAAAGGCGTGTGGAAGCATTGCCCGCGGGCGAGACGCCGGTCGAAGATTTCCTGATAGGCGTGTCCGGGAGACTTCGTGCGGCGGCGCCATGCTTTCGTGCTGTCGCTCTCGGCGTCCGAAACGGGAACTTCTACGACGTCGGCGAACAACCGGTACCGGACGTCCGTGAGAACGGTCGCGAGAAGTTGGTATCCTCCGCCCGACTTGATGACGCCGGACTTCCGCAACGGACCGCCGTAGTTCGTGTTGTAGACGTGGAACTGGAGCGGTGCGCAGATATCGACCTGCCGCGGGACGATCTCCACAGCCTGTCCCCAGAGAACCGACTGGAAGATGTTGCGGACGGCCGAGTAGGTCGGCGCGGGATAGCTCACGGGACAGTCGCCCGTGTCGGGGCGCGTCCACATCGCCGTTGGACCGGCAATCTCCATTTTGATCGGGTATCGTTTCATGTTTGCTGGATGTTGAGTCGTGTCAATTGCAACAGTGTCGCGGTGGCGGGGGTGGAAGGCGAATGGAGGAATCGCGGGGGAATGGAACACTATTTACCACGCCGAGGAGGGGAAAAACAAGAACAATAATGTTCCACAAATGTTCCCTTCGGGAGAGCCAATTTTCGGCGAAATCGTGAACGGAGGAGATGTGTTTCGGCGAATTCACGGAACTTTAGCGACGGGTCTCCTTCTTCCTGTGTTGAATGGATTCTTCGAGTGCTTTGAGGTCGGCTTCGTCCGCCGCGCGGGCGTCGGCGGCCTTGCGGCGGGCGTCGAAGGTTTCGTAGGTTTGGCGGACGGAGTCCTCCATCGCCTGGTTTGAGACGGAGCCGCCGCCCGTCAGAAGAGCCAGGTCCTGCGCCTGGATCAGCCGGTCGACATTCCCGCGCCAGAACGGGAGCGTGAGGTCGGTCCGGCGCTTCACCTGGATCTCCGCGACGTCGAGAAAGATCGAGACGAGACGATTGAGCATGTCCAGTTCGTCCTGCGTCAGGTAGTTCTTCGCGACGACGATGTCGCCCTTCCGAACGATTCGCCCCTTCCAGCTCGTGAGACCCATGTTCGGCTTGTCCGCGTCCGCGCGGGCCAGGACCAGCTCGGCGGCCGTCTTGCCGGTCACGGCGAAGAGGAGCTTGTTCTGCGTCTCCGCGAAGAACATCTGCGTCGCGCGCTCGGCCGCCTGGTAGTCGCTGCTCAGGGCGAAGAGGTCGCGGAGCTTCTGGTAGAAGCGCTTCTCCGACGCGCGGATGTCGCGGATGCGCGCGAGCAACTCGTCGAAGTAGTCCGGCCGGCCGTCGGGGTTCTTGAGCCGTTCGTCGTCGATGACGAAGCCCTTCACCAGATACTCGGCGAGGTGCTGGTTCGCCCAGATGCGGAACTGCGTGCCACGGACGCTGCGGACCCGGAACCCGATGGCGAGAATCATCGGAAGAGCATAGAACAAGACACTGTAGGATTTGCCATCCGATCCAGTTGTCAAATATTCTTTGACTACTGAATTCCTGAACAACTCGCCTTCTTTCAATATGTTGTTGGCATGATGGCTAATCAGCTGCTTGGAGGTGTCAAAAAGTTCGGCGAGCTGCGACTGGTTGAGCCAGACGCTTCCGCCATCGGCGTAGAGCGCGATCCGGCTCCGACCGTCGTCGGTCGTGTAGAGAATGAATTTGGAGTCGCCCGGTTCGGCCGAAGCGGGCGGAGAGAAGGTCTTGGTGTCCGGAGTATTCATCGGAGGGGAGGGAATGGTGTGGAGGATTGTAGCAGAGGGCGAGCGCAGGGACAAGCGGGGGGTTGGCGGTTGCGTGGTCTGACGGGGCTGATTGTAGGAAAATGGCGAAGTCGATGCAAGATAAATTGTTTTAACTATTCGGCAATTTTTTGCTTGCGACTTTTTGAAGTATCCGTAAACTATCGGCGCGTCGGAGGCAATCCAGATGAAAACGGAACGGATGACGGAAAACGCGGAAGCGAAGACGGTTGGCGCGCGGATCCGCGCGCAACGGCAGAAGAAGGGAAAGAAGCAGGCGACGCTCGCTCAGGAGGCCGGCATCAGCGCGGCGCAGCTCTGCCATCTGGAGAAGAACGACGTCCAGCCGTCGATCAAGACGCTGGGACGGATCGCCGACGCGCTCGGGACGACGGTCGCGGAACTGCTGGAGGGCAATGCGCGATCCGCCATGCAGAATGCGCAATCCGAGACGGAAGGCGACGGGACGGGAGGCGGGGACGCGCTTTCGAGCGACGCGCTGGATCGAGTGCAATGCGGAATGGGCAATACGCAAGACGCAAGGACGGCTCGCCCGGAGGGCTCGCCCCACCCGGGGCAATGCACAGTGCGGAATGCACAAGGCGCAAAGACGGCTCGCCCGGAGGGCTCGCCCCACCGGAGCGCGGAGGACGTGGAGCCGGTGACGGGACTGTGGAGGGTGCACGACGCGCGGGACACGGCGGTGGACCGGCGGGTGCGGGCGCGGCTCAGGCGCGAGGTGGAAGCGTGGAAGAGGATCGAGAAGAAGGCCGGCGTGGCAGGGTCCGCCATGCTGCCGCTGTTCTTCCCGGCGGCGGCTGAGCGCGGTGCGCTGCTCGCGCGGGAGGTTCGGACAGCCGGCGGGCTCGGGACGGCGGCTGCGGTCGATCCGGTCGCGTTCCTCGAAGGGAAGGGATTCCGCGTCCTCGTGACGAAACTGCCGGCGGGGCTGGACAGCTGGTCGCTGTGGGATCCGGACGACGGCACCGCGTTCGTCTTCCTGCGCGAGGCGGCGACGCCGGAGCGGAAGCGGTTCCGGGCGGCGTTCGAGCTGGGGCATCTCGCGCGATTCATTTCGGGCGGGTTCCGTCCGCTGCGGGACATCGGGGCGTCGCGGAAGGCATCGCGCGCGTTCGCGGCGGCGTTCCTGCTGCCGGAGGAGGCGGTGCGCGAGGCGGCGCACGGGCTGGCGATCGGCCCGGAGGACTGGACGTGGGAGCTCGTCCTCGCGCTGAAGGCGCGGTTCGGCACGTCGGCCGAGACCTTCCTCTACCGGATCGAGGAGCTCGGCATGGTCTCGCGTTCGCGGAACCGCGTGTTCCGCAAGCTCCTCGAAGAGCACTACGCGCGGTGCCGGGCGGCGGGAAAGAAGGACCTCGAACCGCCCGCGCCGCGGAACGCGGGCGGACGGCTCGGCGCGCTGAAGATACGCGCGGCTTCGTCCGAGCGCGCCGAATAACGGCAGGACCCGCGCACGGCGAGCCGTGCGCGGGTCCCTGGGTAGCGGCCGCGGTCCCCGCGGCCACGCAGGGCGCTAGCCCTGGCCGAGCATGCGGAAGAGCAGGCCGGCCGCGACGGCCGAGCCGATGACGCCCGCGACGTTCGGGCCCATGGCGTTCATGAGCAGGAAGTTCGTCGGGTCGCACTCGAGGCCGACCTTGTTCGACACGCGAGCCGCCATCGGCACCGCCGAGACGCCCGCCGAGCCGATGAGCGGGTTCACCTTCTCCTTCACGAAGAGGTTCATCAGCTTGGCCATGAAGAGGCCGCCCACCGTGCCGATGCCGAAGGCCACGACGCCCAGGATCATGATGCCCGCGGTCTGGCCCGTCACGAACTTCTCCGCCGCGAGCTTGGAGCCCACGGAGAGGCCGAGCAGGATCGTCACGATGTTGATGAGCGCGTTCTGCATCGTGTCGCTGAGGCGGTCCACGACGCCGCTCTCCTTGGCGATGTTGCCGAACATCAGCGCGCCCATGAGCGGCACGGCGCTCGGCAGCAGAAGGCCGCAGAGGATCACGACGACGAGCGGGAAGACGACCTTCTCGATCTTCTTCACCGGGCGCAGCTGCTTCATGTGGATCTTGCGCTCCTTCTCGGTGGTGCACAGCTTCATCAGCGGCGGCTGGATGACCGGCACGAGCGCCATGTAGCTGTAGGCCGCGACGGCGATCGGCCCGATGAGGTCGGGCGCGAGCTTCGTCGTGAGCCAGATCGAGGTCGGGCCGTCCGCGCCGCCGATGATGCCGATCGACGCCGCCTGCTCGAGCGTGAAGTGGATGCCCGGCACGAACTGGTCGAGGAGCACCGCGCCGATGAGCGCGGAGAAGATGCCCAGCTGCGCGGCCGCGCCGAGGAGCAGCATCTTCGGGTTGGCGATGAGCGGGCCGAAGTCCGTCATCGCGCCGACGCCGAAGAAGATGAGGATCGGGAAGAGGCCGGTGTCGATGCCCGCCTGGAAGATGCAGGAGAGGAAGCCGCCGGCCGTCACCGTGCCGCCGACCATCTGCAGGCCGCCGTTCACGATCACGCCGCCGGACATCATCGTCGGCGTCGTGACGCCCGCGAGCGGGACGTTGGCGAGCAGGCCGCCCATTCCGATGGGGAAGAGGAGCAGCGGCTCGAAGCCCTTCACGAACGCGAGGTAGATGAGGAACACGCAGATGAAGATCATCACGAACTGGCCGAGGCCGTAGGGCATGCCGAAGAGCATGTGCACGGGGTGGCCCTTGATGAACTTGCCGTTCGCGTCGTAGTAGCCGGTCGTGACGCCGTAGCGCAGCGTCCGCCTGCCGTTTTCGTCGACGCGGATCATCGCGGCGGGGGTCGTGTTGCCGTCCTTGTCGAGCGCGGCCTCCTCGCCGACGCCCTTGGACGTGTCGATGCAGTCGATGCCGGTGGCCTTGGTGTCGACCGCCCAGTCGCGCGGCTCGGCGGTGAGGAAGCCGTAGATGCCGGAATCCTGCCACATGCCGGCGGCGCGCTCGGCGAGCTGCCCCTTGGTCATCGTGTCGGGGTTTTCGTCTTCGGCGGCGGCCTCCGCCACGACGGCGGGCGCGGGCTCGGCGAGCTCGGCGTCCTGCGCGCGGGCGGGGGCGCAGAGCGCGAGGCCCGCCAGGAGAAGGAACATTCGTTTCATGGGTTTTCGCTTTCTCGCGCCTTCGCAGGCGGCCGCGTGTCGCGGCCGTCGCGCGGAGGC
>JAEEGF011672866.1_pt1 | contig 15299 bp, 9 predicted proteins | sample 9134171 | NCBI WGS metagenome assembly JAEEGF01 (sample SAMN16246542, study PRJNA631951) | gut metagenome | biome: gut microbiome; feature: rumen; material: AP-attached | host: Bos | place: Iran: Karaj | collected 2018-10 | reverse complement strand
AAGGAGTTGGCAGGAGGCGAAATCTGCGGCGACATCATTGACGTCAAGGCACACGACTTTCCCGGCTTCCCCGTTGAATTGCACTATGACTATGTGAAGCGTCTCATCGGCAAGGAGATTCCTCACGACGTGATTCGCGACATCGTCAAGAGCCTGGAGATGGAAATTACTGCCGAGGACGAAGAGAAACTCAACCTCGTCGTGCCCACCTACCGCGTTGACGTGCGTCGCCCCTGCGACGTGGTTGAGGATATCCTGCGCGTGTATGGCTACAACAACGTTGAGTTTACTGATGATGTTCACAGCAGTCTGTCGAACAAGACCGATGTGGATTTCCGCGACGACATGCAGGAGACAATCAGTAACCAACTCACCAGCGTAGGTTACCACGAGATGATGAACAACTCGTTGACCGTGGGTGCCTACTATGAGGGCCTGACGACCTATCCCGCTGACCTGTGCGTCCGCATCATGAACCCCCTGAGCAGCGACTTGAACGTGATGCGCCAAACGTTGCTGTTCGGCGGACTGGAGAGCATCGCTCGCAACATCAATCACAAGAATGCCAACCTCAGGCTCTATGAGTTCGGCAATGTCTATAGCCACGACGGCAGTATCAGCCAAGAGGATAAGGCCCTTGCACCTTACAGCGAGAGCACCCAGATGGGTATGTGGCTGAGCGGCAACAACCATGACGAGTCGTGGGCCGACAAGGTGAGGGCGCTCAACGTCTATGACCTGAAGGCCGACCTTGAGAACGTGCTTACCAACATGGGCATCAACCTGCATGACCTGGTCATTGAGCAGCATGAGGACGAAATCCTCAATCCAGCCCTGCGCTATAGCAACCGCGGCGGCAAGACCATCGCCGTGATGGGTGTCGTTGACGAGGCTCTGGCCAAGAAATTTGACGTGGACCAGCCCGTTTATTACGCTCAGATGAACTGGAACCTCGCCTGCAAGCTGGCGATGAAGAAGGACATCAAGTACAGCGACCTGCCCAAGACGTTGCCGTTGCGCCGCGACCTGGCGTTGCTGGTTGACCGTCAGGTGACCTACGACGACATCCGTCGTGTGGTTGAAGCCAGCGAGAAGAAACTGCTGAAGTCGATGACCCTGTTCGATGTCTATGAGAGCAACAAGCTGGAGGCCGGAAAGAAGTCCTACGCCATCAGCATGATTCTCCAGGATAACGAGAAGACGCTTAACGACAAGCAGATCGACGCCATCATGAACAAGATCATCAAGAACCTGGAGACCCAGTTGGGTGCAAAGCTTAGGTGATTAGGCGTTAGACATTAGATGTTAGGGTCTGAAAGATAAGAGAATAATTTAATCTTTAAACTACATAATAAAATGGGAAGAGCTTTTGAATACCGCAAAGCAAGAAAGATGAAACGCTGGGGCAGCATGTCCCGCACCTTTACCAGAATCGGCAAGGAAATTACCATCGCTGTAAAGGCTGGTGGTCCTGATGCCGAAGGTAACTCCCGCCTGCGTGCGCTCATCGCCAACGCCAAGGCAGCCAACATGCCCAAGGAGAACATCGAGCGCGCTATCAAGCGTGCTAGCGAGAAGGATGCTGGCGACTACAAGGAGGTGATCTACGAGGGATTCGGCCCCCACGGCATTGCCGTCCTAGTCGAGACCGCTACCGACAACACCACCCGCACCGTTGCCAACCTACGCAACTACTTCAACAAGAAGGGTGGTTCACTGGGCAACTCGGGCAGTGTAGCCTTCATGTTCAGCCACAAGTGCTACTTCCACGTGGCCCCCAAGGCCGATGTTGATCCCGATGAGCTTGAGCTCGAATTGATCGACTGCGGTGCTGAGGAGTTTGCCATCGACGAGGAAGAGATGCTCGTGTCAGGCGACTTCGCTTCTAATGGTGACATCATGAAGTACCTCGAGGACAATGGTTTCGAGATCAAGAGCAGTGAGTTCGTTTATGAGCCTGCTGATTACAAGGACGTGACCGAGGCCGAGCGCGCTGACGTTGAGGCTCTCATCGAAGCCCTTGAGGAGGATGACGACGTGCAGAACGTCTTCACCACCATGGCTGAAGCCGAAGGTGGCGAAGAAGAGGAGTAAGTCCCCTACCCGTTTCACACAATACAATGATGGCGGTTTCATCTGTAGTGAAACCGCCATCATTGTATCTATATCCCTCCTTAGTACTTAACTTCCAGCAGACGGGGGTCGTCGTCATTGAGGGTCGTGTAGCCGTCTGTAATAGTAAAGGAGCCCTCAACGTCCATGGCTCGGCCTTTGGGCGCACAACTGTAGAAAGAGCCGCCCTGGATGGTACAGTCGGTGTCACACTTCACACCCTTAGGTGCTACGGTACGCTGTTTGCCGGTAACCACTACGTTCAGCTCGCCACCGGTAAAGAGCAGCGGTTGTGCAACATTGATACCCTTGGCATCATCGCCGGTGCACTTGATGTTGAGTTTGCCTCCGGTCATGGTGAAATTCCAGTCGGCCTTCACACCTGCCACTCCCGTTGAGACTTCGTTGCCTTCCTCATCAAGTTCAGCTCGTGAGGTGCCGCTAGTGATGATGGTAGTGCGTCCGCCAGTAATGTACACGAGGCTGTCGCAGTTGATACCCTTGGCTCCGTCGGCAGCAATCTCCATATTGATGACGCCACCCTTGATATAGACGTAATCCTTGGCCTTGATACCGTGTCCGCTGGTGCTGTTCATATAGAGTTGGCAGCCTGGACGCACAAAGATGTAGTCATCACTTGCCATGCAATGCTTGCCCACGCTATAGATGTCAAGTTTTCCCTTGCCGCTCACCAAAATCTGACCCTCGCTGAAGAGAGCACCTTTCTGGTCCTCATCGTCAACCATCATGTAGTTTTCACCGTCACGCAGGGTGTTGACAGTTCCCTCGTTGAGGACGAGATAAAGCGACTTACCGCACTGGTTGTTGATGGCAGCGCCCGTGGGATTGGTGATGTCCACACCATCCAACTGCAACTGGAACTTCTTCTCGCCGTAGAATTTGAGCGAACCGTTGGTAGTGGTACCTGTCACGATATAGCGCACACGCTTTGCCGTACTAGTTATTGTCACATGAGCACCTTCAATGGTCACAAATACCGAACTGGGATTGCCCGTTACCGTGGCAGTTTCTCCATCGAAGTTGATGCGTACCGTGGTGGACCATGTCGTGTTCTCGACGTAGTCACCATAGTCCTCCTCATCTTCATCTTCCTGGATCACTTCGGTCGGCTCACTCAAAGCCGAGTAGTCCAGTTCAATGTCCTTGGGGGTGATTTCATCAACCACACCGCCGCCCAAGATGATATCGATGAGGGCGTTCACGTCGCTGATGTTGATCTCACCGTCACCGTTCACGTCGCCAGCGGCGTCACTGTCCTCGCTCAAAATCATGTCGATAAGGGCATTCACATCGCTGATATTGACTTCACCGTCGCTGTTAACATCGCCTGTTGACGCAGTGGCACTCAACGCCATTGCTAAGGTTAATATGGCAAACAGTATTATTCTCTTCATAGCTCTTCTAGTATATTTATCTCGAAATGGTTAATAGGCAATAGTAATTACCTTGGGACCTAGATCATAGGTCTTGTAACCTGTGCCAATCATGGTAGAACCCGACACGTCCAGGGGGTCGCTGCGACGGCTGTAGGTATAGAAATAGCCGTCTGTGATAGCAAAGTTACCATCAATCTTCACACCCTTGGGTTTCTTGATTTCTCGGGTACCCGTGGCAACCGCTTCAAATGTGCCGCCATAGATAGCCACATCCTGCTTGGCGTTCATGCCCTTGCCGCCATCGCCAGTAGCCAGGAGTTTGAGGATGCCGCCGTTGACATTCAATAGTGTGTCGCAGTAGAGTGCAGCACAGGCCGTAGTGTCCATGACACCATCGGTGTTCTCGATCCTGCAGTCACCCTTGCTGATGGCAACAAGTCGGCCGCCATTGACCTGCATGAAGCCTTCGCTACGCATTCCCTTGGCACCGACGCCCGAGGTCATGATGTTAATGACACCGCCGTCGATGATGATGCCGTCGTTGGAGCGCAGGCCGTCAAGGGCGCTGCTGTTGACTGAAATCTTCACGCCAGGACGGATGCGGATGTAATCGTCGCTGCGGATGCCTCCACGGCCCACTGCAATGACAGACAGTTCACCCTTGCCGCTGAAGATGATTTGTCCCTCGCTGAAGAGGGCCGCCTTCTGGTCTTCTTCATCGACCATAGTGTAGTTTGTTCCGTCCTGCAGGCGGTTGGCAGTGCCATCGGCCAGCACGACATAGAGCGACTTGCTGCCCTGGTTGTTGATGGCTGCGCCGTGGGGGTTGGTGATTTCGGCCCCGTTAAGCAGAATCTGGAAACGCTTGTCGCCGTAAAACTTGAGCGAGCCGTCGGTCGTCTTGCCACTGACAATAAACTTTACTGGGCCCGACATGTTCATGATGGTGACGTGGGCACCATTGGTCTGTACCGACACGCCCGGAACAGTGCCGGCAATAGCTACGTTCCCTCCGTCAAAGTTGATATTGATGACTTTGTTCCAAGCCGAGTTCTCCACATAGTCATTGTAGGTTGAATCACTCTCATCAGTGACAGGCACATCGGGAGTTTCGGTCAACTCACTGTAATCCAGCTCAATATTGACAGGCTCTACCTGATACTGCGCGATAATGTCGGCCATGTCAGTATCATCCTTCTGGCATGACGCCATGACAAGCGTCAATGCTGATAAAAACAGGCTATAGCGTAAAAACTTCTTCATAACTGTCAAAATTTATAGGTATAGCCCATGCCCAGCATGTGATTGTTGGGCTCATCACTGCTCCCACTAAGCTGACAGCGATAATAGAGCTTGAAATTGTGTTTCTTCTTCAGACTATGGCTGACGCCGACGATGAAGCGTGTCTTTTCCAGATCACGCGTCGTGTGGAATTCTACGTTGGCAAAGGGGTCAAATTTGCATTTGGGGATGTCCCATTCGGCCTGCAAGCGGCTGCGCAGTACGTTCTTACCCTTGCCTTTTACCTCATCGTCCTCCCACTCTCCCTCGTCAAAGTCAAAGTTGTCGATGATCTTTGAAGGGCGGTAGGTATATTGCCAGCGCTCACGCAGGCTCAGTTCCACGCGCCGTATCTTGTAACTCGCCGTGAGCGATACGTTGAAGCGGTGGCGCAGGCCCCAATAACTGGGACGCCAATTGTTGTAGCTCACATTATCGTCCTGATAGGTGATTTTCTCACGGTTGTTGTCAATGAGCAAGGTGTAACCTGCGCTGGCCTTGAGCCACGGCAGCACTTTGTAGCTGACGTCACCACCGATGCTCACGCGGTCGGCCGTGCGAAAATTGTTGCGCGAACGGAACTCAGTTTCCAGACCTGCACTCAGCTTCTTGGAGAACTTGTGAGAAGCCTCAATAGAAGCGATTAACCCGCCATCGTCGGCATGCGACAATGTCGGGAAGAGTGCTGAGCACAATCATAGCAACAGACCGGTGATCAGTTGTTTTCTTTTACGTCTTGCCATTCGTACTTCGGTATTTTCAATGTGTTATTGATGTGACTGCCACCGCCACCGTCGTTCTCGTAGTCAATCTTGATAACAGCAGTATCCTTAAGGAAGTCTATGGAACCGATGGTCACCTTAGTGATGTTGAGGCCCGTACGCTTGTGCAGGTCCTCAAGCAATTCCTCGCGACGCTCGGGTGTGATGAGCTCGATGCGGTCATACAGTATCAACTTGCTGGCCAGATTGCGACGTAGCACACACCCCTCAAAAAACCAGATCAGCAGGGCAATCGCAATATTGGGAATCAACAGCTCAACAAAACTCAACGAATCGGCCAGCGCGTTGATGACCGAAAGGCTGATGACACCAAACATATAGGACATCTCGCGCACGGGAATCGTCTCGGTGCGGTATCGTAGCACACCGAAGATGGCAAACAGTCCCAGCGCAAAGCCGATTTTCACCTTCACGCTACCCAGCAGGTAGATCAGGAAAAAGATGCTCACACTCAACAGGACGAGCGTGAAGAAATAGTCACGGCGGTGTGTCTTGCGATAGTACAAGAAATAGACAATAAAGAACAATACCAACAGGAAGAAGCCGAAACGTATCAACATCTCGGAAACTCCTGCGGCATCAAGCCATCTGAAACCATGGGTGGCATGGTGGACGGCTGCATGTACGGTTTCAGTACCTTCTTCCAAAGCGGATAAATCCTGTAGTAATCTCATATTCTAGTTTTTATTTTTGTCTTTTGTTTAGGTCATCTTCAATTCCTCACACTTGACAGCATGCGTTCAACCATGCGCAGGCGCTCCTTGAAGTTGTTGCGTTTCAACGACGGATTGGTCAATGCCGACCCCATACAGTACTTGCTGAAACCGCTCGGCTTGATCCTTAGTTCTCGCAGCATCCCCAGAATAGGCGACGGCTGCAAGCCGTCACGCTTCAGCTCAATGATGACCAGACCTGTCAGATCCACATCATGCCCCGTCTTGAGATTGTGGAAGCACAGGTCAGTGTCGATGGTCACCCGTTCAGTTTTAGCCTTGTTGACCAGCGTGATGCGCTTGAAATGGTTCTCCAGATGCTCGGTCAGGATTGTCGGATCATAGCGCAGGTGCTTGGAAAGGAACGCATCATATTGCCTGTATTGCTCGTCTTGGCGCAGGAAACGAATACCGTAGTCGGGGTTCATCGGGTCAAACCCCACCATATCAACCCGCTTCTTCTTGGTGCGGCCGTGGTTGTTCTTGGTCTTCACCTCCAGGTAATTGAGCCCAGTGTCCACATAGGAACGGATACGCAATTTCTGCCTTCCAGCGTGCCCGTTCTGGTGCACGACGTACATGTTGTTGTCTGGCGTGTCAAAGTAGGCCGTGTAGTAATGTGCAATGCGTTTTCCATCAATGTCCTGGGCACGGTAGTCATCACGGGCAAGCATCAACAACAACTGCAACCGATCTACCGTCGTGACAAACTTGGTGTCGGTACGGTTCATCAGCTTGATGCCACTCATCTCGTCAAGGGTGATGGGTAGGAATGTTGATAATAACTTGTCCATATTAAGCGCAATCGGGCTGCAAATATATATATTATTAACGAAGTAGAAGCCATTGAATTGTATTATTCAATCTTAAAATTCAGCGGATTATTATTATTTATCAATTAATTTCAAATTAATTTCCTACAAAGATTGTTTTAACATGTCATCACTTCAATCAGATTCCACTCAAGTTTGTTTGAAATCGTGATTATAGTCGTGTTTGGGAAATAATGAGTAATTTTGCAGGCATGGAAATCAAGGCGCTATGCGACATATTTAACGGGAAGGGCCGGACGGCAGCGTTGAAGAAGCTGCTGGACGGTGATGGCGGACGAGCGGTAATCGACGGGCTGGCAGGGTCCAGCGCGGCGATGCTGTTTGCTGCTTTGCCGCAGTGGTCGTGCCCCTATCTGATTGTTGTCAACGACCTTGACGAGGCGGGATATATTTACAACGACCTGTGCCAGATTGTTGGCGACAAACAGGTGCTGATTTTCCCGTCGGGCTACAAGCGCGACATCAAGTATGGCCAGGTAGATGCTCCTAACGAAATCCTGCGTACCGAGGTGCTGAACCGTTGGTATGACGACGTGGAGGTACGCTGGGTAGTGACCTATCCCGAGGCGCTCGCTGAGCGGGTGCGCCGCCGCGAGGACGTGGAAGCCAGCACCGTGCATCTCAAGACCGGCGGCACTGCCGACATGACCGAGGTCGCTGCCCGACTGCGCGAGCTGGGGTTCACGGCAACTGACTACGTCTATGAACCAGGGCAATACAGTGTGCGCGGCTCTATCCTTGACGTGTTCTCCTACAGCAACGAGTTGCCCTACCGCATTGACTTCTGGGGCGACGACATCGACTCGATACGCACCTTTAATGTCGAGACGCAGCTCAGCGAAGAGCATCTGGAACAGGTAAGCATCCTGAACAACAGGCCATCGGGCGGCGGCCGTGAAGACAATGTGTCGCTACTAGACTACGTGGGTGACGAGACCATCGTGCTGTGCCGCAGCGAGCAATGGCTCACGGCACGCATTGGCGAGATTGCCAAGGAAGGCATGTCGGTCAGTGCACTCATCGCCGACGAGGGCGACACACAAGCGACCAGCAAGGTTGTAGATGCAAACCTGTTTACCCAGCGCCTGAAACAGTTGAGGCGCATCGCCTTTACTGAGGGCGAGACGGCTCCAGAGAGGGGTGTAAAACGGCTGACGCTGCATTGCAAGCCCCAAAGCATCTACCACAAGAATTTTGACCTCATAGGGCAGTCGTTCACCGACTTCCTCACCAAGGGCTACCGCCTCATCATCCTGAGCGACAGCGCCAAGCAGATCGAGAGGTTGCATAACATCTTTGAGGACCGCGGCGACAAGATTACCTTTGAGCCCGTGCTGCGCACGCTGCACGAGGGCTTTGTCGATGATGACCTGAAACTGTGTGTCTTTACCGATCACCAGATCTTTGACCGTTTCCACAAGTATAACCTCAAGAGCGACCGTGCCCGCTCAGGCAAGCTTGCCCTATCGCTCAAGGAACTGAACCAAATCGAGAAGGGCGACTACATCGTGCACGAGGACCTGGGCGTCGGCAAGTTCGGCGGCTTGATCCGCACCTCGATGAACGGCACGCCGCAGGAGATGATCAAACTCACCTACCTGAACGGCGACGAGGCCTACGTCTCCATCCACTCGCTGCACAAACTCTCGAAGTACCGCAGCAAGGAAGGAGAGGCACCTCGCCTGAACCGCCTGGGCAGCAACGCTTGGGCTAAAATCAAGTCGCGCACCAAGAGCCGCCTGAAGGACATCGCCCGCGAACTCATCCGCCTGTATGCTGCCCGTCGTGAGCAGCAGGGCTTTGCCTACACGCCCGACGGCTACTTACAGCAGGAGCTGGAGGCTTCATTCATCTATGAGGACACGCCCGACCAGTTGACCGCCACCCAGGCCGTCAAGGCCGACATGGAGAGCGCGAAGCCGATGGACCGCCTCATCTGCGGCGATGTGGGCTTCGGCAAGACCGAGATTGCCGTGCGTGCCGCCTTCAAGGCCGCTACCGACGGCAAACAGACCGCCGTGCTCGTGCCGACGACCGTGCTGGCATTCCAGCACTGGCGCACCTTCAGCGAAAGGTTAAAGGATTTCCCCGTGAGGGTGGAATACCTGAGCCGCGCCCGCAAGCCCAAAGAGGTGAAACAAATTCTCGCCGACCTCAAGGAAGGCAAAATCGACATCCTCATCGGCACCCACAAACTCATTGGCAAGACGGTTCAGTTCCATGACTTGGGCCTGCTGGTCGTCGATGAGGAGCAGAAGTTTGGTGTCGCTGTCAAGGACAAACTCAAGCAGATGAAGGTCAACGTGGACACGCTGACGATGAGCGCCACGCCCATCCCGCGCACACTGCAATTCTCGCTGATGGGCGCCCGTGACCTGAGCACATTGACTACGCCGCCTGCCAACCGCTACCCCATTCTCACCACCGTGGGGACCCTCAATGACGACATCGTCGCCGAGGCCATCAACTTTGAGTTGTCGCGCAACGGCCAGGTCTTCTTTGTCAACCACCGCATCGAACAACTGGACCAGTTGGAGAACATGATACACCGCGTGGTGCCCGACGCCCGTGTCGCCGTGGGCCACGGCCAGATGCCGCCCGAAAAACTGGAGCAGACCATCATCGACTTCGGCAACCACGACTATGACGTGCTGTTGGCGACGACCATCATCGAGAACGGCATCGACATGCCCAACGTCAACACCATCATCATCAACAATGCCGATCGCTACGGGCTGAGCGACCTGCACCAGCTGCGCGGACGCGTGGGACGCAGCAGCCGCAAGGCCTTCTGCTACCTGCTCGTGCCTCCCGGCAAACCATTGGCTACCGATGCTCGCCGCCGCCTGCAGGCCATCGAGAGTTTCAGTGACCTGGGGGCTGGCATCCAGATTGCCATGCAGGACCTTGACATCCGTGGAGCCGGTAACCTGTTGGGTGCCGAGCAGAGCGGCTTTATCGCCGACCTGGGCTATGAGACCTACCAGCGTGTGCTCAAGGAGGCCGTCACCGAGTTGAAGAACGAGGAATTCTCGTCGGTCTTCGCCGCTCAGGTGAACGGAGAGGATGGAGATGACGGATTGAACGGAGGTAATGAGTTTGTTACCGACTGTATCGTTGATACCGACCTGGAACTGATGTTCCCTGCCAGTTATGTGCCACAAGAGAACGAGCGCATCACGTTATACCGTGAACTGGACAACATGGAGACCGACGATCAGGTAGAAGCCTTTGAAGAACGGATGGTGGACCGTTTCGGCAAAATTCCAGAGATGGCGGCCGAACTTATCCGTATCGTCCCCCTGCGCCGCACAGCACGACGCCTGGGCATCGAGAAACTTGTCATCCGACAGATGCGGATGCACCTGTTCATGGTCGGTGAGGAAAATGTTGCCTATTACCAGTCTCCCGCCTTCGGACGCATCCTCAACTACGTGCAGCAGAACCCCAAGCGCTGTGACCTGAGCCAGAAAAACGGACGCCGAAGCATCATCATCAAGAACATCACCAGCGTGAGCACCGCGCTAAGCGTCCTCAGGACCATCACCCATTTGGACAGCATCTAATCTTTGATTAGTGATTAGTGAAGCTATAGATACTATAGTGACTATAGTGACTACTCAAACACCGATAGGACTGGACGACCGACCCAAGAACGGGGTGTGTCAAGTCCCAAGATGTAGGCAATGGTGGCAGCGGTATCAAACTGCATCATCGGTTCAATGATCTCCACACCCGAACGAATTCCGGGACCGTAGATAATAAACGGATGCTCCATCTCGAGCAGCGTCTTGCCACCATGTCCCTTGTCTACTCCACCATGGTCTGAAGTCATGATGATAACGGTATCATCGTATATGCCCGCTGTCTTCAAAGCCTGTAGTAGGCGCCCCACATACACATCAAGTTGCGCCAGCTTGTCATAGTACTCGGGCGTGTCATGGCCGATGGTGTGCCCCGTGTGATCCAGCTGGTCCCAGCAGACGGCCATCAGCGTGGGTTTGCGGTCAATGATGAAGCGTTCGGCCATTTCACACAGGAGTGTTGTGTCTTTCTCCCAACCGATGGCGAGGTCATAGTTGTCGATGGACAAGGTGTCCACGACATACTTGATGCCGTCCCACTCGGCGATGCAACCCGTCACCACGTCGGGACGCGCATCACGCAGGATGGAGAAGATGGTTGGGAACACGCCATGACTGTTGAGCTCGGCCGAAGGAATCTCGGGGGTGTGTGATCCCCAAGTCGTGTAGCCATGCAGTTCAGGGCACGAGCCGTTGAACATCGACGCCCAGTTCACACCCGAGGACGAAGGCAGCACCGAACGCTTTTTGGCCGTGTAGCAACCGTGTTGCATGAGCCAAGTGATGTTAGGAATATCGTGGGCCTTAGGCATGCTGTAACCACCCCAGCCATCAATGCCGATGACCAGGACATGACCAGCCCGTTGCTTGGTTTGGCGGGATTTAGCCTGAATACCGGTTACCACCAGTAGGCATAACAAGAGCAGAATGACTTTCTTCATATCCAATCGGTATTTAACACATGGCAAATTTACTAACAAAACAGGAACCCAGCAAATAAAGTCGTCCTGATGTGCTCTGCAGCTCAGGACCATCACCCATTTGGACAGCATTTAGGCCAGAAAACCACCTTTTAGCGTTCAAAAAGGGTCAAAGGGAGTAAAAAATGCTATATTTATGCACAAAACGCTTGCAAATTGAAAATCTTGTATTATATTTGCAGTCCATTTGGACAAAGGCTTCACCATGAAAGCCTACCATACCATTAACATTTAATAATTACATTTAATCAACATGACGAAAAAATTTACATTTACCATGATGGTAATCATGGCTATGTGCTCACTCACGTTAGTGGCACAAAACGTGACCTTGCGCGGTGTATATCAGACAAGCCGCGACAACGCTTATCCCAATGGAGAATATAGTGAGTATGTGGGTTGGAGCTATACCTACATGAAACCCATCTTCATTGTTCAACAAGGTCTCTACAAGATGGAATGGAACGGTTCGATGCTCACCATGCCCGAGAAATTTCCAGCCATCAATAAGGAAGAATTCAGCAGCAACGGTACCATCACCGATGAGGCAAAAGCCCAGTGGGCAACCAACTTCAATATGATGTACGCCAACTCAGGTGCCATTATCGATAACGGCATTCTCACGACCGTGATGTCGCGCACCGACATGGACAACAACAGCGGAGCATACGTGGTTCCCGGTTCTTCGGTCAATGACACGACGCGCTTTGCCGTGCGCAAGTGGAATGCCGAGACCGGCGAACTAATCAGCCAGGAAATCCGTCCCGCATGGGACTGCCTGCAATCGGCCGGTATGGCCAAGAACCCCAAGGACGGTAAGGTCTATGGCCTGTTCTATATTGCCAACAAATACTTGCCCGACACCCTGCTCAATGACCCGGACTTCTTTGCCGACGAGGCTGCCGACTCAACCGATACGGGTTATGCCATCTGCACCATCGACCTTGAGACGATGACCATCAACCAGATTACACCAGGCCTGTATTACCAGAACTTTGTGACCTTCGCCATCAACAGCGAGGGTCGCGCCTTTGCCTTGACCAGTGGCGGAACCGCCGCGTTGCCCAGCGAGGACGGCAAGGTCTATGACATCAACGGCGAGCTCACAGGTGCTCATCTCTTTGAATTTGACCTGGCCAGCGGACGCATCATCGCCGACAATCGCACTAACACGGGCTATATGTCCCAGGTAAAGCGCCAAGCAGCATGCTTCAGCAAGAATGATCCCAACAAGATGTACTGGATGGGATACTCGAACAGCGGCATGGGCTATGATGAACGCGGTAACTGGAATCCCCTACCCGACCAGAACTGGATTGAGAATGGTAAGTTTGACACATCGCTGTATGAGGTAGATGTTACCACGGGCGAAGCCAACCGTCTTGCCACTATCGACGACCGCTACATGTTTGCCTACATGTGGGTTGACGGCGAGGTAGAAGTGTCCGCCATCCTGCGAGGCGATGTGAACAATGACAGAAATGTCAATATCAACGACGTGCCAGTACTGATCAACTACCTGCTGACCAACGACGACAACGGCGTGAACCTGAAGAATGCCGACTGCAACCAGAAAGGTGGAGTCACCATCGAAGACGTTTCGGCCCTCATCAACTATCTGCTGAACGAACGCTGGTAATCCACCGAGTTGCCGGCAACACTGATGAACCAGCAACAACGCATAAGCCATCCTGATTTCTTGTTCAGGATGGCTTTATTGATACCGACAAGAGTTAATAAATATAGTGGATTATAGGAGCCACCATTCACTTGCGGTTATTTTGTGTTTGACCGATGAAAACATGGGTTTGATTGAAAAGAATTGGCTTAATCAATAATGTTTAATAGTTTTGCGACAAATAACATGTTTTAATCACATCCAAACACTATTAAACTTAACATTTATGAAGAAACGATTCCTATTAGCAACACTGATTGCCATGGCAGGTGTTTTGGGATATGCACAGCAGACGATGTGGGTACACACCGGTCATGTGCACTGGGCCTATAACACCGAGACGGTGGGGACGATGCCGTACAGTTCGGCCAGCCTGCTCACCGTGCTTGAGAAGGGTTTCACCCTTGCCGATGTGGACAGCGTGACCGTCGCCAGCGAGACGTTTGCCGACGACAATGTCCTCGTCAAGTACAACAACAATGTGGCCGACGTGTATGTGGCCGGTAACATCGCCAACCACATCACCGCCGAGGTGACCGGTGCCCGCGTTGCCGTCATGCAGGACGCTGACGTTGCCACTGAGTACACCTACACCCTGCAAGGCACCAGCACGAGCGGTTGCTTCTACCATGCAGGTTCCTACAAAATGACACTCGCGCTGAACGGCGTCAACCTGACCAACCCTGACAGCGCCGCCATCAACATCCAGAACAGCAAGCGCATCGCCGTTCAACTCGTTGACGGTACGACCAACACCCTGGCCGACGGTGCCAACAACACCAAGAAGGCTGCTTTCCTCGTGAAGGGCCATGCCGAGTTCGCCAAGGGCGGCTCGCTGACCATCACGGGTAACAAGAAGCATGCGCTCGCCTGCAACGAGTATATGGAGGTGAAGAAGACCGTTGGTACCATTACCATCGTCAGTGCTGTGGCCGACGCCATCAACGTATCACAGTACTTCCAGATGAACGGCGGTACCATCAATATCCAGAGCTGCGGTGACGACGGTATCCAAGTCGATGCCGAGGATGTCACGCTCCCCGAGGAGGACGGTCACGTGCTCATCAAGGGCGGTACGCTCACCATCAACGCCAGTGCTGCAGGTACCAAGTGTATCAAGGCCGAGGGCAACGTCGACATCGAGGGCGGCACCTTGACGCTGAAGCACACGGGTATTCCCGTCTGGGATACTGAGGATAGCAAGATCAAGGAGCCGACAGGAATCGGCACCGACCGCAATCTCACCGTCAACGGCGCTGAAGCCGTCATTAACATCACCATGACCGGTAACGGCGCTCGCGGTATGAAGTGCGACAGCACGATGACCTGCACTGCGGGTAACATCGACATCAACTGCTCGGGCGGCGACTGGGCTTACAGCACCGTTGACACCAGCAGCGTGAAGTGCGCCAAGGCCGATTATGCCTTCATCCTGAACGGTGCAAGCATGAAGTGCACCACCGTCAAGGACGAGGCCGTGGGCGTTCACAGCGAGGGCACCGTCCTCATCAGCGGCGGCACGTTGACGCTCAACACCTATGACCACGGTATCAAGAGCGACTATGACATGGAGATCACTGGCGGCACCATCACCTACAGCATCAATGGTCCTGCCAGCAAGGCACTCAAGAGCGAGGGCAACATCCACATCACGGGCGGCAACATCAGCGGCACCGTGAGCGGCGGTGGCGAGACAGCCGATGACCAGACGACAAGCGCCAGCGCCGGCATCAAGGCCGATGGTAACGTGACCATCGACGGCGGTACCTTTGACCTCAAGGCCACCGGTCAAGGCGACAAGGGCATGAGCATCGACGGCGAACTCATCATCAACGACGGTAACATCAAGGTGACCACCACAGGTACTCGCTACGGCCAAAGCAGCGGCGGTGGATATTATCCTGGCGGCGGTTGCTCGTCGAATAGCGACAGGCGTTCC
>JAEEGF010480189.1_pt1 | contig 15303 bp, 11 predicted proteins | sample 9134171 | NCBI WGS metagenome assembly JAEEGF01 (sample SAMN16246542, study PRJNA631951) | gut metagenome | biome: gut microbiome; feature: rumen; material: AP-attached | host: Bos | place: Iran: Karaj | collected 2018-10 | reverse complement strand
GGCAGCGATCGAAACGCGCAGATATGGGTTGGGGGCTGTACTTCTCCGTGCCCTGTTCTGAATAAAATAGCAAATCCTCATGGACACAGCCCAAATGATTTTCGATCGTATGGTTCGAGCGGCATGTGGGTTTGAATCTGAATATGTGCGCGACAGTGAAGTTTCTTCTTCGACTGCACGAAGGCGCGTCCGTGATATGCGCGCTTCGATCGCTGCCGCGAGGCCGAAAAACGTCCCGCAGGGACTTTTTCGCATGTTTAAGCTGGCCGAACACAGTCCGCGCGATACCTACAGGATGAGTGAGGGGGTCTCGGGAGATGGGCAGTGGGAGATTGACAAGAGGGACTGGTCCCTCGCACCGACGCAGTCGTGCTTGAGATCGGCTTTGCCGATCTCGGCTTGCCACGCCGTCCGCGCAGGACATCCCTCCCCGGTGCCCCGCGCACAGCGGATATAATAGATTACAAAGGCGAAGCCTTTGTTTCCTTAAGAAAAGGAGGGGTTGATAATCACCCTCTCCCGGTGCCGCCCGCAGAGGACATTTCAATGAGATTCGAAAGGCTTTGCCTTTCGTTCCCGTACCCGCTCCGAGGAGGAACAGGCAGCCGGATCACAAAGGCGAAGCCTTTGTTTCTTTATACCAGCAGATTGAATCCCAGCAGCGCGCCGAAGAAGACGAAGCTGAGCAAGGTGTAGAGGATGAAATATCCCTTGACGTGGCCGGGATACCGGACCGAATACTCGCGGAAGGTGATCAGGCTGGCCAGCGAGGAAACGAGCGTCCCCACGCTGCCGACATTCACGCCCACGAGCAGCTCCCGCCAGTTTTCCGTAAAATTGGACAGCAGGATGGCGGACGGCACGTTGCTGATCGCCTGGCAGGAAAGGGAGGAGAAGAGCAGGACGTTTTTGTTGAGCAGCGTCCCGAGGGTGTCCCGCACGATGTCCAGCCGCGCCGCGTTGCCCGCGAAGATGAAGAAGAAGACAAAGGTGAAAAGCAGGGGATAGTCCACGGAGGATACCGCGTGCCGGTCGAGGAAGAGCAGGGCGATCGTGATGACGGCAAGCCCCGCGGTGTAGGGAACCACGCGGAATACCATCAGCACGGAGGCGATGAACAGGGCGGCATACACGGCGCTGCGCGGACGGTCGATGCGGATCTCCTCGTCCTTCACGGAAAGAGGTTCCGCCTTCACGAAGATTAAGCAGCAGAGCGTGATGAGCGTGACGGACAGCAGGAACGACGGCAGCATGACGAGTGTGAATTCGCCCGTCGGGATGTTGTATTTCGTGTAGAGATACAGATTCTGCGGATTGCCGAACGGCGTCAGCATCCCGCCGAGGTTCGCCGCGATGTTCTGCATCACGAAGCTGAATGCCACGGTCTTCTGGCTGCCGCATTCCTTCAGCACATAGTAGCTGAGGGGCAGGAAGGTCAGAAGCGCCATATCGTTCGCGATCAGCATGGACCCGATGAAGGTGATGCAGACGAGGGCCAGCACGCAGGCGCGGGTGTTTTTGAAAAGGCGGACGATGTTCTTGGCGAGGATGTAGAAGAAGCGGATGTCCTTCAGCGCGGCCACCACCGCCAGCGTGCAGAACAGGCAGGACAGGGTCTTGAAATCCACATACCCCGCGTACCGGATGTCCGGAGGGACGAGAAAAACCGTCATGACGGCCAGCACGGCGGCGATGCACATGACGGTGTTCTTTTTGATAAAGGCGGCAGAGCGCGCGCCGATCTGTCCGACGGGGTGGTGCTTCGGGATCTGAACTGCTTTCTGCATGACTGGTTCCGGCCTCGGTCCGCTATGATTTCATTTCACAGTTGCATATCATAGCACAGTGCGGAGCGCCTGTCAAGGGGTGTGAAAACAGTTGGAAAAATTCAGAGTAATTGTGTATTTAAACCAAGATCGGGGGCCGGATTTGTGTATAACGACGAAGCGCAGATCAGTTGTCCGCGCGGCTGTAGCCGTTCTTCATCCGGACGCTGGCCTCGTGCAGGATCTTGTTCAGCGCGGAGACGGTTTCCTCCTTCGCCATCGCACAGAGCTTGGCATTGGCCTCTTCCGTCAGGGAGAAATCGCCGCTTTCCGTCATTTTCCGGTCGTACTCGAGCACGAAGCGGCGGCCCTTCGTCATGACGGCGTCCTGATACCGTTCGATCTGCTGGATGCAGGAGCCGTAATGCGGATCGGCCAGCGCGCCGAGCAGACGGCTGCCCCAGTAGAAGTTTTCCGTGGAGACGTCCGTCGTGACCTCGCTCAGATAGGGAGGCATCTTTCCGGCGTTCGCGTAGACCGGCAGCAGCGCGTCGAAGACGGTCGAACCGAAGCAGATCCATTCCACGCCGCGGATCTCGTCCGGCACGCCGTCACGGATCTGGCAGACGGAGGTCACGCCGGTGCGGTTGATCCCGATGGAGCGGTAAATGCCGCGCCGTCCGGTATCGACGCTCGTGTAGGGATCGTAAGGCGTCCCCTGATAGTGCCCGGACAGCATGTATTTCACGTCTTCCACCGCGATCCTGCGGTCGGGTACGAGCCTCCACGGGATGTCCTCGCTTTCCGGGGTGAATTCCGCGTCCGGTCCGTCCCAGCGGTGCGAGTGCGGCGTGAGATACCGTCCCATGAACCACGCGCGGGGCGTGTTGTAGATATGGTCCATGTCCGTGTGGGAACCGAACACGTCCCGCGGATTGAATTTCCTGTTCTGGTTCAGATCGAGCCGGTTCTCCGCGATGAATTCCCTGAGATCGGCGGAGCAGAGGTGCTCCTTCTGCGCGCCGAACGCGTCCTCGAGATCGAATTCGTTCATTCCGAACTGGTTCGGCGCGATCACGCAGGAGTCGTCCGGAACTTTCCGGGCCATCCAGTGATGCCCGCCGATGGATTCGAGCCACCAGACCTCGTCCCGGTCGTTGAACGCGATGCCGTTCGATTCGTAGGTGCCGTATTTCTCCAACAGCGACCCCAGCCGCAGGACTCCTTCCCGCGCCGTACGGACGTAGGGGAGCACCAGGACCACGATGTCTTCCTCCCCGATGCCGCCGGGCACGTCCTTTTCGCGCCGGGAAGCGGCCTTCCGGTATTCGACGGGCGGATCTGCCGCGCGGACCCGCGGATTGGAGGTGATGGTTTCGGTCGCCGTCATTCCGACCCCCGCCGCGTTGATGCCGGTCGCCGCCCAGATCCCGTTTTTCGGATCCACGGACGGACAGGCGGTGTACCGCATGGGATCGTCGGGAAGATCGATCTCCAGGTGGGAGAGGACGGTTTTGTACTTTTTCGGCTGATCCTTCGGATTCACGACGATCATCTTCTTCACGTCGAAAAAGCCGTCGTCCGTCCGCGCGATCATGGTGGAGCGGTCGTTCGAAGCGTTTTTTCCGACAAGAACCGTTGTGCAGGACATGGTGTTTCTCCTTTGATTTGTTATTTACGGATCGTACTGAATTCCGGCTTTCCGCGCCTGCGCTTCCTGATATTTCCGCGGGACGGCGTACTGCTTTCCGTCCTTGAAGAAATTCGCGCCCGTCTGCTTGAAGCGGAAGGGGACCCTGTTTTCGACGCACTGTTCCCGCATGGAGAGGATCCATTCGTACCGGCACGGGCGCGCCGCGTCTCCGGATTCTCCTCCGCAGACCGCGCGCTCGATCAGGCCGGAGGACAGGTATCTCCGCGCGTCGATCTCTTCCAGCATCGGCTCGCAGATCATCTCCCGATGCCGCAGGGGAAGGGAGAGCAGCAGGGGCAGCCGTTCGTCCGCGCGTCTCTGGTTTTCGCAGGTCGCGCAGAGCGTCACGTGCTCCCATCCGTCCCCCCAGTCCCCTGGAAGACCGACGCGGAACCGGTCGATCCGCTTTGTGATCACGGTAAAGCTTAAGTCCCGTCTTTCGCGGATCATATCCCAGATCTCGGCCCGCCAGATGTCGGCCTCTTCCACGAAAAAGTCCGAGGTCATGCAGGCGTAGACGTGCTCTCCCGGCGGGATTGCATAGGATCCGTCCCGTTTCCGACGGACGGGAAGGCTGAAATCGGCGGTTTTCTGCACGATCGTGCTGACGCGTCCGACGGAGGCGTCGCGCCGGAACATATAGCAGTTGAGACAGCCTTCGCTGATTTTGCGGCATCCGTGCCACGGATTCCAGATCGCCATGCAGCGCACCCCCTTTCCGCCGGATCCGGCATTTTTATTTTAACGGAATCTCCCTCAGCTGTCAAGAGAGAGGACGGAGAAAAATCTCCGTATCCGGAAAAACGAGGTTGCAACCCGCAGGGGACTGTGTTATAATGGGCTTAAAGGGAACATTTCGCCGCGGATTCGGGACGGGAATAAGGAGAGAAGAGCATGGCGGTCAATTTCGACAGAGAGAGAATGGCAGAGGTCATGGAGGCGCACGAGAAGTGGTGGAACGGTACGCTCGGCAGGCCGCTGCTGCATATCCTGATCGGGAACGCGCATCCGGCGGAAGGAGTCCCGCGCGCACCGGTCCTGTCCCAGAGATCCTGCGCGGATTTCCGCTGGACCCCGGACGAGATCATCGACGCGCTGGACTGGGACCTGAGCAGATCGGACTACATGGGGGACGCCTTCCCGCTCGTGAACCTGGCTTCTTTCGGGCCGGGGGTGCTCGCGGCCTTCTGCGGAGCGCGGCTCGACAACAGCTCCGGTCAGGTCTGGTTTTTCCCTGAGGAAGCGGACAAACCGATCTCCGGGATCCACGCCGTCTATGATCCGGACAACGTCTGGGCGCGGCGCATCAAGGATATCTACCGCGTGGGCGTGAACCGCTGGGAAGGCAGCGTCATCATGGGCATGCCCGATCTCGGCGGCATTCTCGACGCGGCGGCTTCCCTCGTGGGGACGGAAAACCTGCTTTACGCGCTGTCGGACGAGCCCGAAGAGGTGGAGCGGCTCGTGGGAGAGCTGGAGACGGCGTGGTACGACGCATACCGGGACTTTGCCGCCGTCCTCGCGCCGCAGGGAGCGTATTCCGACTGGTCGAACCTGCTCTCGGCGACTCCTTCCTATATCGTCCAGTGCGACTTTTCCTACATGATCAGCCCGGCCATGTTCAATCGGTTCGTGCTCGGAACGCTGAAAAGGGACACGGAGCGGCTTTCCCATATCGTCTATCATCTCGACGGGATCGGACAGCTTCCGCATCTCGACGCCGTACTGTCCCTTCCGCGCCTGAACGCCGTGCAGTGGGTCTACGGCTCCGGCAAGCCGAAGGCAAAGCACTGGCTCGACGTATACCGGAAGATCGCGGACGCCGGAAAACAGATCTACGTGATCGACGGCGAGGAGGAGTTCCTCGACGTACTGCACGCGGTCGGAGGTTCCCTGTATTCGCGGCTCTGGTATCCGGCGGAACGGCGGTCCCGGGCGGAAGAAATGCTGAAAGCAAGAGGATGAGCGCGAAAAAACTCACATTTTTCTCCCGGAATTGTTGACATCTGTTTACAGTACTGATATAATAAAATCAACTGTATGAAAACCGAACTTTCTTCCATCCGGAGGCATCCTGCATGAAGGAACTGAAAAACTACCCCCCGTACGAGGTCACGCCCGTTCACTCCGTCCGCGAGCTGTTGAAAATCGCGGAAGACGAAGCCGCCGACAAGATCGCTTTCCGTTACCGCGCGGATGCGGACAACATTCACGATATCACCTACCGCGAATTCATCCGCGACGTGCGCGCCCTCGGATCCGCGCTGACCGAACGCGGCCTGATCGGCGATCACATCGCCCAGATCGGCGAGAACAGCTACCGCTGGATCGTGCTGTACCTGGCCCAGCTCGCGGGCGACGGCGTCTACGTCCCCGTGGACCGGGATCTTCCCGAGCCGGATATTCTGAACATCGTCAACCACAGCGATTCCACCGTCCTGTTCTATACCCCGAAATACGACGACATCGTCCGTCAGAATGCGGACGGCGCCCTTTCCCGCGTGAAGCTCTTCGTCCGCGTGGTGAACGACGACAACGCGTCGGAAGAGGAGTGCAGGGCGCCTTATTTCGAAGATAACCCGCGGTTCGCCTCCTACCGGGATCTGATGGCGCGCGGATATGAACTGCTTGACAGCGGGTACGAATACTACGATTCCCACGTGAGCGGAGAGTACGATCTGAAAATGATCGTCTATACCTCCGGCACGACCGGCATGGCGAAGGGCGTCATGCTCTCCGAGCACAACCTCATTTCCATCGTGTATTACGGCCTGCAGGTGTCCACGGTCTATGAGACCTGCCTGTCCGTCCTCCCCTATCACCACACTTACGAAGCGGTGGCGGGCCTGCTCGTGTCCCTCCATCACCATTCCACGATCTGCATCAACGAAAACCTCAGCGCGGTGCTGAAGAACATGCAGACCTACAAGCCCGACTATATCTATCTCGTCCCCGCGTTTGCCGAGGTGTTCTACCGCAAGATCTGGTCCACCGCGCAGAAGTCCGGCAAGGAAAAGGGCCTGAAAACGCTCATCAAGACCAGCAACGGCATGCGGAAGATCGGCATCGACGCGCGCCGGAAGCTCTTCCATACGATCCATGAAAGCTTCGGCGGCAATCTGCGCAAGATCGTCTGCGGCGGCGCTCCCATCCGCCCGGAGATCGGCGAGTTCTTCGACGCGATCGGCATCGACCTCATCAACGGATACGGGATCACCGAGTGTTCTCCCCTCGTGGCGGCGAACCGGGATTACTTCAACGACTGGAACACCGTCGGCAGCGTGCTCCCCTGCTGCGAACTGCGCTTCGACGACGTGACGCCCGAGGGGATCGGAGAGATCTGCGTCAAGGGCGATATCGTCATGCTCGGCTATTACAAGCAGCCGGAAGCCACGAAGGAGGTCCTGACGGAGGACGGATGGTTCTCCACCGGGGATTACGGCCGCATGAACGAGCGCGAACAGCTCCTGATCACGGGGCGCAAGAAGAACATCATCGTCCTTGCCAACGGGAAGAACATCTATCCCGAGGAGATCGAGAACTATATCCAGAGCATTCCGTACGTCAAGGAAGTTGTCGTCTATTCCCTGAAAAACGAACACGGCGAGGAAACGAAGCTCTGTGCGGAAGTCTTCCTCAATCAGGAGCGGGTGGAGGAAATGTCGATCACCGATCCCGCCGAGGCTCTGAAGAAGGATGTCGCGGCGGTGACGGCCTCGCTCCCGTCCTACAAGCAGATCGCAAAGATCGTCATCCGGCAGAAGGAATTCGAAAAGACCACCACGAACAAGATCAAACGCCAGAGCATCATCGGCTCCACGAACGCGTAAACAAAAAAAGAAAAAGGGTCCCCCCCTTTTTCTTTTTTGCCGTCATTTGGTTCTCAGAGGATATGCCTTGTCCGGAGGCGGCTGCGCAGCATCAGCGTGACCGCGTAAGCGAGCCCGATCTTGAAAAGATCCGGCAGGATGTACGGCAGCACGCAGAGCGCGAGCGCGGTGACGAACCCCGGCTTCGAGGACGCGATCGCCGTGAACCAGACGGTCCCGAACGCGTAACAGATCAGATTGCCCGTCACCATCCCCAGAACCGCAGGAACGGGGCCGTCTCCGAAAAGCTTGGTGATCCCCCAGTACGTCAGAGCCGCAAAGATAAAGCCGACCAGATATCCGCCCGTCGGTCCCGCAAGCTTGGCAAATCCCCCGCTGAAATTCGTGAAGACCGGCGCGCCGAACGCCCCGAGCAGAAGGTAAACGACGACGGATACGGTCCCGAGCCTTCCGCCGAGCAGCCCGACGGCAAGGAAAACGCCGAAGGTCTGCATGGTGAAGTTGATCTGCCCGAACGGGATCTGGAGCCAGGCGCAAACGGAGATCACGACCGCCATCAGCGCCGCGTACACGAGGCTGCGGGCGGAGAAACGGGAAGCTGAACGATCGGATTTCATGGGATTTCCTCCGGGAAAAAACTGCGCGTCTACTATACCATACTTCCGGAGGAAAGTCAAGCCGCCGCTCAGCGGACCGCAGTGATCTGACCGTCCTCCATATGCACGGTCCGGTCGCACTGCTCCGCGGCGTGCGGATCGTGGGTGACCATCACCACCGTCATGTTCTGCTCGTCGCACAGTTCCCGGAGCAGCTTGATGAGCTCCGCGCCGTTCTTCGTGTCCAGATTGCCCGTCGGCTCGTCGGCAAACAGGATCCGCGGCCGGGAGACCATCGCGCGGATCACCGCCACTCGCTGCTGTTCGCCTCCGGAGAGCTCGGACGGAAGATGGTCGACCCGGTCGGAAAGCCCGAGCCGTTCGAACAGTTCGAGCGCGTATTCCTCGCGGAAGGGGATCCCGTTGTACACGGACGGGACCATGACGTTTTCCCACGCCGTCAGGACCGGAAGCAGGGCGTAATTCTGAAAGACAAATCCGAAGGTCTTCCCGCGGAATTTCGCCAGCTTCGAGGCGGAAAGCGCGTACAGGCTGACGGGCTTCCCCTCGGAGTCCGAAGTCGGATAGAACCACACGTCGCCTCCGGAGGGGATGTCGATCCCGCCGAGCAGGTGGAGCAGGGTGCTTTTTCCGGAACCGGACGGACCGACGATGGCGCAGAACTCCCGTTCGTAGATCGGAAGATCGACGCGGTATACGGCGTTGACGAAGGTGCCGCCGCTGCCGTAGGTCTTCATGAGATTTTCCGTTTTGAGGACGATCTGTTTCTGTTCCATATCAGTCGGTATCCTTTCTGAGTTCTTCCGCGACGGGATGCTTGACGAGCTTTTTGACGGGTCCGGTGACGCCGGCCAGCGTGAGCAGTGCCGTTATGATCTGGAAGGGAAGAGAATACACCCACGTGAGGGCGATCCAGGAACTGTGCCGGAAGATTTCGTCGCGGAACCTGCCGTAGACGGCCGGCGTGTAGGCACCGGGCATTTCGTCCCGGCGGACGTTGAGGTCGTACATCGACAAAAGCAGGTACAGCGCGGCTGCGGTAAGAAGGACGGCGGCCGCGATGAGGAAGGAGAGCGCGATGCCCGGGAGCGCTTCGCGGCGCGCATGCCGGACCACGTCCCTTTCGTCGGCGCCGAGCTGGCGCAGTACGGCGTATTCCTTCCGGTTCCGGGAAGCGCGCACGGCGGCGTTCAGCCAGGACGTGACGCAGAAGGCGAGCAGGACGGAGACGAGGAAGAAACAGAGCATCAGCGCCTTCACGAGCCCGGTCTTCTTCTCCGCTTCACTCCGCACCGCGCGGTTGTCGATCTTGTAGCGCAGCAGGTTCGGGCGGCTGTTCAGCGCTTCGACCGTACTTCTGACAGTCTCTTCGTCCGCGTCGGGATCGAAATTCACAAGCAGGTCCGTGTGCTCGTCGGCGGGGGAGAGGCCGAGCCGCTCGCCGCCCGCGGGAGAGAAGACGAACACGGTCTCGCCGTATTGCCCGATCAGGTTTTGATCCCGTTTCAGGGGAAGAACCGCCCGCACGGTGAACTCCGCAGAGGAATCGGGAGAAACGATGACGCCTTTCTGATTGATCCTGAACTCCGGCACCGCTTCGAGCAGGTCTCCGACCGAAACGGAACGGAGATCGGGATCTTCCCGGTACGTCGGAACGAGCGCGATCACCCCGGCGTCGTCCGACAGCAGGGATAGAAACGCGTCTCCGTCCGCCTCTTCGGTGATCAGACGGAAGGATCCCCCATCGGCGATCACCGTCTGCCGGGTCAGCCACATACTGCTCGTCTCCCTCCCGTTTTCGTCCGTTTCGGTCAGTCTCACGAGCGGCTCTTCGGCGATCTTGCGGTTGGGATTGACCGGATCCAGACGGAAGACGGGTTCGCTCCCCCCGCATACCGATACGGCGGAACAGGACTCCACCGCCGGAAGACAGCGGATCCACTCCGCCATGCCGTCCGTCAGGGGAAGCGCGGCCGTACCCGTGTCCGTGCGCATGGAGATCCGGACGTCTGCGGCGGAGACTGTGCGGTTGAGAATGGAGAGCTGCCTGTCCGTTTCTCCCTGGCTCAGCACCATGATCAGGACGAACGCGCCGAGGATGGCCGAGACCAGCGCGTTGACCGCCGCGGAGACCCATTCCGAACGGATCCTGCGCAGGGTCATGCGCAGCGCGAGGGCGGTCTTCGGGCTGAGTTTTTGAAACAGCTTTTCCGTCAGGGGATGGAAGACCGGGCGGGAGGCGTCCGCGGAGCCTGCGAGAAGCGGGAAGGGAGGGGATTTCATGAGCCGGGCGGTCCCGAGGAAGGTGAAGACGACGGCGAGCAGCGTGAAGTGCAGGGCGGCTTTGATCAGGCTCACCCACGGAACGGAAAAGACGAATCCGACCTCCCCCTCCGCGACGCCGTTGTAGACGGAGAGATACACGTTCGAGAGAAGCGCGGAGAGCAGCACGACGGGAACGGAGGAGATGAGCGAAATGATCAGGATCTGTCCCGCCGCGACCGCCGACAGTTCCGGGCGGGTCGCTCCCATGGCGGCGAGCGCGCCGAATTCCTCCATGTGGCTGCGGCACCATTCGATCATGAAGGAGGCGAGGATGAGCGCGGCCAGCGCGGCGACGGGCAGGACCGCGAGCGACACGGGTGCTGCCTTGTATCTGGTCTGCATCTCCAGATATTTCAGATTCAGATAATCCTCCCACTTGTCCGCAGTATATTCCTCTTCCGGATTTCGCCGCTGCGCGTCCGTCTCCCGGAGAGGGATGTCCCGAAACAGCTCCGTGAGGACTTTTCCCGCCATGAGCACGGACGGGTGTTTTACGGTGATATAGTGGTCGTATTTCGTCTTCGCGCCGGTCTCCGCGTCGATCGCGAGCGCGTCCTTCCGGCTGACGAACACGTAGCCCCCTCCGCCGCCCGACACGGTGAACACCCCCGAGACGGTGAGGGGATAGTACGTCATCCGGGTCGCGGTGAACCAGAGGTCGTTTTCCTCGTCCGCCGTCAGCCAGTCCGACGCCCGGTAAAGATCCAGCGGGACCGCGATCTCGCCTCCCCCGGGAGGTCCGCCCCAGAGATACCGGACGCCGAGGACGCGGTCCAGCCCCTCGGTTTCCACCGCGACCTTCGCGGGAGCCGACGCGTCCACGGAGGAAGCGAGCCTCGACCCGGAGGGGATCACGCGTACCTGAACCACGTTTCCGTTCCCTGAGATCTCCTCTCCGAAATCGTAGAGCTGATCGAGCACGGCGATGTGGTGCGTGCCGATCGAGGCGGTCTCCACCGACTGCAGCCAGTACGATTCGAACAGCTCCAGCGCGGTCATCACCAGCATCAGTAGCACCACGGAGGTGACGAACACCGACAGATAAGTCCTCCACCTGCGTCTCACCTGCCGCGCCGAGACGAAGAACAGCTTCCGCGACGCTTTCCGTATCCCGTTCATCATCACTCACTTCCTTTTCGATTAATCCGTATCCTTCCTGAGCCCTTCCGTGATCGGCTCTTTCAAGAGGCGGCGCGTCGGGAAGACCGTGCCGAGTACGGCGGCCAACGCGGAGAGCGCCTGAAAGGGAAGGGAAGCGAGAAAGAGCAGAACCGGTACTCCTGCCGATTCGAAGATCTCCGCGCGGCACTGCGCGTAAAACTCCGGCGTGTAGGTCAGCGGGAACATGTCCGCCTGAATATTCAGCTCCGCCATGCTGCTGAAGATATACGACACCGAGTAGATCACGGCGAAGGCGAGCGTGATGCCGAACGCGAGTACGGCCGAGGGATAGGTCCCGACGCGCATTTTTTTGAATATTTCCCGATCCGTCGCGCCGAGCTGACGTTCGATGGCAAAATCCCGCCTCGAGCGCAGGGCTTTCATGGAAGACTGCATATAGGTCATGACGCAGAAGGAGAGAAAAAGCATGAAGAAGAATAATCCGGACAGGAGGTTGTTCGCGCGGTTCACGCCTTCTTCGGATTCGGTGAGAAAGCGGATGTTCTCTATATCGTACCGGAGCAGGGCGGGCAGGCGGTTCAGAGTGTCCGTGACCGCACGGCCTTCTTCCTCCGTCAGGCCTTCATCATAGCTGACATAGAGGTACTGGCATTTGTCGGCGCTCAGGATCCCGGCCGCTTCGGCTCCCGCGGGACTCAGAATGATCCAGTCCCCCCGTCCGTATTCCGGCGCGGCGACCGCCGTGACATGAAAGGTCGGGATGTCATCCGGAATGACGGGCGTTTTGTGCGAATAGGTCATGGAGGGAAGCAGGCCGAATTCCGTACCGACTTCGACGGACGTTACGTAGTACGGCGACGCCATATAGACGGCGGCGTACGGATCGGAGAAGAGATCATCCGGATTCCCTTCCTTCAGCGCCGCCCATTTGTACGGCAGCGTGATTTCGTCCGTTATGAGGACGGTCACTTCCTCCCATTCGCCGGTATGATCGGAAAACGGACAGTGGTAGATGAACCTGTCTTTTCCGATCTCTTCCCGCGAGCCGAAATTGTTGACGGAGGAATATGTTCCGACGCTCTTCACGCCGTCGATCTGCCGGATCTCATCGGCGAGGGAGACGGGAATGTTCAGGGAGTTGACGGACCGGTTAAAAAAGTCCGTGATATTCTTGACGGAAATGACCGTATCGACGCCCGCCGGGTAGTTGGTTTCGATCCGGCGGATATTGTCCGCCGCGCCGAGATTGTTTGCGACGGCGTCGCAGAGATAGTACCCGAGCACCAGCGCGAGCAAAGCGCAGATGACGGCGTGGAGAATCTCGCCGCGGATCTGCCGGAGGGTTTCGAGCAGAGCAAGCCGGGCGATCTTGTCCTTCACGCGGCTGAGCGTGCGGCTGGATCTTTTTACGAACGGCATTTTCCCGCGCCACGAGCCGGAGATCAGAACGAAGGGAGCCTGCCGGGTCAGGAGCGCGATGCCGAAATAGGTAAAGACGGTCGAGAGCAGCACGAACCACAGGGCGGATTTGGTCAGATTGATCCACGGGACGGTGAAGACGAATCCGATCCCCACCGCGGCTTTGTTGTACGCGGAGATGTAGATATTCGAGAGAAGGGCGGAGAAGAGCACGACGGGAGGCGCGGAGAGGGCGGAGATCAGAAGGATCTGTCCCGCGGCGAGCGCGCAGAGGTCCCTCCGGTTTGCGCCGACCGCTCCGAGGATCCCGAGCTCGGGCGCGTTCGCGGCGGACCAGTTCGTCATGAAGGAGGCCAAAATCAGCGCGGCCGCGGCGACGATCGGCAGGCTTTCGATCACCACGGGCGTGGCGGCGTATTGGACCTGCCGCGAGAGATACAGCGTGTTGATGTATTGCCTGTATTTCTGGACAAGCTGCATGGTGGAAGTCTTGTCGAAGGACGAGAGCTGCTGGAAATCCGTCTCCCCGAGACGCAGCTTTCCCCACAGCCGGTCAAGGGTCTTGGCGGCGTAGCGGTCCGAGTTGTAGCCGCACAGGAAGAAGTTGTCGTATTTCATCACCGCGCCGGTTTCCGCGTCGACGGCGGCAGCGGTGTTTTCGCTCACAAAGGCGTAATCGGCTTCCTTGTCGTTGACGGTGAAGATGCCGCAGACCGTGAGCGGATAGTAGGTCATCTGCGTCGCGGTGAACCAGAGATCGTTCTGCTCCCCGACCTCTAACCAGTCCACCGAGGAGTAAAGGCTGTCCGATACGGCGATCTCCCCGTCCCCCGGCGCGTGCCCCCAGATATAGGTGACGTTCAGCGCCTCGTCGGTCGTCTCGTTCTCCACGCTGATCCGGGCGGGACGGGAAGAATCGGAGGAGGACGCGAGCCGGGAGGACCACGGGATCGCCCACGCTTCCCTGATGGCGGAGTCTTGGGCGATCTCTTCGCTGTAATCGTACAGCATGGCCTCGATTTTGACGTGATACCGTCCGTAGGCCGAAATCTCGTCCTGCCGGTACCACTGAGCCTCCCGCACTTCCATCCACGTCATGACGACGGTCATCAGAACGATGGAGGTGACGAATACGGAAAGATAGGTGCGTCTTCTGCGGTACAGCTGGCGCGACGAATAGAAAAACAGACGGCGGAACCATTCTTTCAGCTTTTTTCCCATCGCGCGCCTCCGGATCTGATCTTATCACTATTATTGTAGCATTATAATGAAAATTTGTCAAGTGACTTTTGACTATTTTTGTAAAAAACAAAAAGCTGCCCTCCGGTCTCCGCAAAGGGAGAACAGGGCGGACAGCAAGGGGAGGTCAGCGCACAAGCGAAGGCTTTTTCACTTTCCGGTGCCCGAGGACGGATCCGAGCGCGGAAGCGGGAAGAGCCAGCAGAAGAAGGATATGCCCGACGGAGGACGGCACGGAGGCGGACGGAAGGGGGAGCAGGGACAAAAGGAAAACTGCGGCTGCGTACATACATCCTCCGAGCAGGCCGGAGACGACGCCGTCTCCCGAGAACCGGACGGACAGGATCCCGGCCGCAAGCGCGCCTGCGTAGAACGAAAAGAGCGCAAGCGGCAGACAGAGCGGCCCCGGATTCTCCGTTCCGCAGAGGACCGCGGAGAAAACGAGAAGACAGACCGCAAGCGTCAGCAGCGCGCCGGCGGAACCGAAAAGACAGGCTTTGACAAGCGGCTCTTTCCGCCTTTTGCGGCGGGAGGAGGCGCGGTTGGGAACGGACATAGAAAAACCTCCCCGGCAGATTCTGTCCGAATCTATGCCCGGAGAGGGAAAAGTATGCGTAAATTTACTCCGCGTCTTCCGCGTGGACGTCCACATTGCGGACGGCGGTGCGAAGGATGCGGATCTTGGTGCAGTCCTTGGACGTTTCGATCAGAACGGTTTCGTCCTTGATGGAGACGATTTTTCCGATGATGCCGCCGATCGTCGTGATCTCATCGCCTACCTGAAGATTATCAAGCATGCTTTTCGTCTCTTTTTCCTGTTTTTTCTGGGGCCGGATCATGAAGAAGTAGAAAACAACGAGCATGACCGCCAGAAAAACGAGGGTGTAAATCATGTTGGCGGACTGAGTGGTGGCGGCGCTTCCCGCGGCTTCGAGGAAATAGTACATCGAAGGAATGCTCCTTTGGGAGGTTGTTTGACTCATTATATCCCAAACGTTCCGCCGATGCAAGAAGTCTGTGCGGAAGTTTAAACAATGTTTAAGATTTGGTAAAAGACGGATCCGTCTGCTCCGCCCGCTCCCGGATCCGCGCATAGGCTCCGAGCATGGCGATGAGCCCGAGATATTCGTCGTCCGCGATCATGCCGCCCGATCCGACTGCCCACTGACCGGGGAAGGCGGCATTGAGGGCTTCCGTGCGCGCGTAGAGAGGCGCGGGAAGGGATAACCGGTCTATCCCGAGCCCTCCGAGGATGCGGATCCCGCCGCCCGCCCGCTCGAGCGCCTCTTCCG
>JAEEGF012137629.1_pt1 | contig 15307 bp, 10 predicted proteins | sample 9134171 | NCBI WGS metagenome assembly JAEEGF01 (sample SAMN16246542, study PRJNA631951) | gut metagenome | biome: gut microbiome; feature: rumen; material: AP-attached | host: Bos | place: Iran: Karaj | collected 2018-10 | reverse complement strand
ACTCGTCCACGTGCTCGGCCATCGTTGATGACGGAGTGATGGGGTAGATTGCGGCTACCTCGGTGAACATGTAACTGATGTGAGCAGCAGCCTGGTTGCCGTCACACGTCATGAATTTCTTTTCCTTACTCATAAAATTTTTGAAAAAACTGATATAGTTAGTTATTAGTTAGTCTCAAAATCGTTTTACAGGCTGCAAAGGTACGCATTATTTTTTTAATAAGGTAAAGAAAGCAGAAAAATTAGTTGTTTGGGAAACGGGCAAAAAAAAATCCCCGACTCTCGCCGCGGATCATTTTGAAAAAATCTAATTAACCTCTAATACCATTAACATAAACCTTAAAACTAAATCTTAACCTTTTAACAGTGAAAAACCCCATGCTTCACAGCAACGATTTTACTGCCTTGATGAAAAATCGATGCAAAGGTAATGCTAAATATGTTATATAACATAATTTTTGAGCAAAAAACGCTGAAATTTAACATTTTTTAATGATTATAGACGTTTTTTGCCGCTTTTTGCCCCAAAAATGGCCATCATGCCGCAAGATATGTGCAGGCATGACGGCCATGATGGGGTGTCAGGTGGTGTGCAGCGGGCTGGCTGTCACACGTCTCCGTTACTGGTTGCCCAGCAGCAGGTACTGGTAGGGCTGCATGGTGATGTGCTTCTTGAGCTGCATCTGCTCGCCGTTGAAGAGGTTCTTGACCGTCTTGCCGGCCCACATGGCGGGCAGCTCGACCTCGTGGGCGGCATCGCGCACGTTGACGATCACGAGCACATTGTCGTTGTTGAGCACGCGGTCGACGATGAGCACGTTGTTCTCGTCGTCGTCAAAGGGGATGACCTTGCCGCTGGAGCGCAGTGAGGGGTGCTCGTTGTAGATGGCAATGAGTTTCTTGTACTCGTCGCGCATGCCGGGGTTGGCGTTCCAGTCCACGGGCACATAGTGGAAGAAGTTGATGGTCTCGGGGTAGCCCACCTCTTGCGATCCGTAAACCAGCATGCCGCCGTGCAGCATCGTGGTGGCGACAAATGCGGCCATCGAGGCCTTGGGGCCGCCGTAGAGCTTTACGGGCGATGCCTTGGTGGCCTCGTCGTGGTTGGTGGTGAAGCGCAGTTTGAACTTGCCGGGCTCGAGGTCCTGGTACTCGTGCTTGTCGACGCTGAGGAGTTTGCCCACCTTGGCGTCGCCCTTCATCACCTCGGCAATGGCGCCCATGAATTCCCAGGCGTAGTTCAGGTCGAAGCCTGCCTTGAAGTTGTCGGGGTTGGAACCCTCGGCCAGCATGATGAGGTTGCGGGGCTTGGCAGCGGCGCGCAGGTTGTCGATACACTCGGTCCAGAAGTCAACAGGCACCTGGTCGGCCACGTCGCAGCGGAAACCGTCCACGCCGACGCTATCTACCCAGAAGCGCATGGCGTCGATCATGGCGGCGCGCATGTCCTTGTTGTCATAGTTCAGGTCGGCCACGTCGGTCCAGTCGGTGCCCGGCGGGAAGATGATGTTGCCCGTGGAGTCGTGGGTGTACCAGTCGGGGTGCTGGGCGAGCCAGACGTTGTCCCATGCGGTGTGGTTGGCCACCCAGTCGAGGATGACGCCCATGCCGCGCTCGTGGCAAGCCTCGACGAGCATGCGCAGGTCATCGACGGTGCCATACTCGGGAGCCACGGCCTTGTAGTCGCGCACCGAGTAGGGTGAGTTCTTGCTCTTTTCCTCGCCAATGGGATAGACGGGCATGATCCACAGCATGTTCACGCCCAGGTCCTCGATGGAATCGAGCCTGCCGATGATGGCTTGGAATGAGTTGGAAGCGGCAAAGACGCGCGGATTCACTTGATACATGACCACATCGGCGACTTCGGGAACGACAAACCCGTCGCCCACTGGTGTGGCGTGATGATCCTTGGGCTTGCAGCCGATGGTCATCACCGTCAGGGTCAATAATAAGAATAGAAACGCTTTTTTCATTGTTTTGTTATTTTAGTTGTTAGTTATTTGGTTATTCAGTTGTTCAGTGATTGCTTGAAGGCGTTGAAGTCGTCGGCGCTGACCTCGGTGACGGTGAGGGTGATGTTGCCGTCATCGTTCTTGCCGATGGCGAACACCAGCACGTGGCCATCGACGGTGTAGCCCGTCTCGAAGTCCTGGGTCTCGCTGTTCAATCGCCAGGGCACGGCCATGCGTGCGTCACTGCCCTTGAGGGCGTTCTTGATGGCGAGTTTTGCCATCTCGACGTCCTTGACGGCGGTGGAGTACATGGTGCACGACGTCTCGTTGCCGCTGGTCTGGGTGAAGTCATATTTCTCGCTTAGCCACAGGGCTACGTCGTCAACGTGGTATTTGCTGGCGGCCGACTTGGCTGCAGCGGCCGTTTGTGATGCGGCGGCAAGCCTGTCGCGTTTTGCCTGCTCACGCTCGAGGCGTTCCTGCTCGCGTTGCTGGCGCTGTTGTTCCTTCTTGAGGCGTTTCTCCTCTTCTTTTTGCTTCTTGAGCTCGGCTTTGCGTTGTTTCTCGGCTTCTTTTTGGGCCTTGGCTTCTTCGCGTTGCTTTTCCTGTGCGCGGCGTTTGGCCAGTCGCTGCTCCTGTTGCAGGGCCTCCTCACGCTCGCGAGCGGCGCGGCGGCGCTCCTTCTCGCTCATCACGGGCGCTGTGGCCTCGTCGGCTGCCAGGTCGCCGGCATCGACGTTGTCGACATCTTCCTGGGTGACGGGACGGCGGTCGCGGGTGCTGCGTTTAGAGGGTCTGGAGGCCTCGGTTTTTTCCTTCTCCTTGCTTTTCTTGCTCAGTGAGCGGTAGGCGTTGGCCGTTTCGGTAACGCTGACGTAGTGGGTGCCGTTGTCGAGCGCCTTGCGCTTGACGCTGAAGCGGAACCGGTTGTTCTCGTGTCGGAAGTCTTTCCAATAGGTTGTTGATGTCATGTGCCACTCGCTCACGGCCTTGATGTCGTCATAGCTGGCCATGATGCGGTCGATCATGTCGCGCACCTTCTTGGTGTTGAGGCCGTCGGGGGTGTTCAGGAAGTAGGACACCTCGCCCTTGTCGCGCTGCTGTTGCATGTCGCTGGCGCTGGGCATGTAGTAGTATTCAAAGTAGTTGCGCCCAACGAACACGTCGTTCACCACCTCGTCGAGGTACCATTCCCACTCTGGCTGTTGCTGCTGGACGGGTTGTGACATCGCCACCAGGGCTAGTCCGGCAAGCAGGCTCAATATCATGCACTTCATTTTCATAGGCCCCAATTGGATTTGGTTGCAGGTCACAAAGTTATAGAATAATTCCAAATAAAACCAAAAATCGATGAAAAAAACGCTCCATCGCCCCATCAGGACAAAAAAATCACAGGGGCTGTCGCGATGACAGTCCCTGCGATTAAGCTATTGGATGTTGTGGTCAGATTATTTGTCTACGATAGCGGGCAGGGTGGTATCGTTATTGTTGCCGTTAAGCATCATGCCCGGCCATGTAACGCGGGGGCTGAAACCGTCGCGATCCTTGAAGATGCGCATGGTGCCAACGTCAACCATGTTGTCATAGGGATCGTACTTCTCCTGCATAATGAAGCCATCATAATAGTTGGTGATGCCGTTCTCGCCAACGGTACCCGAAATAGCATAGGCCATCTTGTAGGTCGTAACGCCGTCACTGTATTCACCTGCAATGTTGAAGAATACGGTGAAATTATTGTCCGAACCGGTAACATAGGAATCAAGAGAATAATCGCGAATTGTGCTTGAAGCAAATTGAACAGCCTCATAGTCGACGGTGTTATTCACCATATCCTGGTTGCTGAACTTAATATATTGGTCAACGTATGACTGTCCAGGAGTGTCATACCAAAGGGTTGAGTATTCGAGCACATGGGTGCTGACCAAATAGCTACCTTCGATGTTGGGAGGGGTATCACCAGGATAGATGGGCATGAAGGGATCGAAGGGATTGTCGGGCATCACTTCCTCTTGACTGTTTACAAACACGATGCTGTCAACATCGGCAACCTGATAGGTGTAAACATTATCACCCTGAATAATGGTTACTGCATCGGTGCTGTGGTTGATGGCGTTAATTCCCTTGAGCAGGTATTTGGTCTCGGTGTTTCCCTGTTTAACAATCACATAGTCCTTGATAACATATTCCTGGGCGAAGCCAACGGCGAAGCACAGGCCGAGGGCGAGTGTCAAAATAAACTTTTTCATTTCTTCACGATTTTATAGGTTTGACCATTCACATTAACCAGATACACGCCCTTGGTCAAGTCTGACAGGGGGAAAGCGTACTCGCCATCGGTGGCGACAGTCCTGCTCATCACAAGCGAACCATTGGTGCCATATACCGTGATATTGGCACCAGCCTTGAGTGCGGGGAAGATGATGACATTGCCGTCAAAGGTCATGGCGTTGTTCTCGGCGGTGATGTCCTTGATTCCCGAACCCGGATCAAAGTAATAGGTGAACTTCCACATGGTGGGCAGAGCGTAATAGAACACGTCGGCCACATCGTTGGTGACTACCACCTGGTCTTCGGTAAAGGTGACACTGGGTGACATGGTCAGGGCATACTGTCCAACCGGAGCGCCGTCACGATCCCAAAGCTGTAAAACCCATTGTCCACGGGCAGCGCTTGCATTGAGTGCAAAGGCCATACCCACAAGCAAGAGCATCAGGTACTTTAGTAAATTAAATTTTTTCATAAAGATAAAAATTAAAATTAGTAATAAGGTGAATAAAAACGTTTCTCCCCTTTCAGTCCCTAGAAGCGGAGTGGTAATAATTCAATGTGCCGAAGCGAGGACTGTTCAAGCCGCAATGTGCAGGCGGATGGCTCCGTGAAATGCAATGAACGCGAAGGGAGGGACAACGGTTTTTAGGGTTTTTCTTCCCAGGTCTTGCGTCCGATTTAGAACTACTCAATCTCTCCATCTGCCAGAATCGAGCGTGACGCTTCATCAGCAAAAAGTCAATTCTAATTCATCAAAACAGGCATTATCCTATCTTGCTGCAAATATATGTCAAATATTTTAAACACCAAAATTATTTGTCGGAAAAGTGACATATTTTATTTAAAACCATTGTAAAATGAATAATTGTGCTAATAATGCGCTAATTATTGTGTTTCCTGGTTATTGTGTGAGGCAGAAGCTGTTTGTCACTTGTTTATTTGGGATATTCCTGTTACCTTTGCACAGAGAAAAAAAGGAGATTAAGATATGATGAAACTGCGACACCTGTTATTATGTGTGGTGGCGGTAACGGCTGTGCTGCCCGCCGCTGCCGACGTGCACGAGCGCTACACCACGATGGTGAGTGACGAGACCAAGAACTACGTCAGCAAGCGTCCGCCTGTCGAGGAGCGCCTGTTCAAGAGTGTTATCATCGAGCAGCGCATCCGCGACGTGTTCAAGCTCATCAAGGGCAACCCAAAGTTGGCATGGATGTTTGTGAACTGTTTTCCCAACACGCTCGACAGCACGGTGCATTACCGTCTGGACGAGAATGGCGAGGACGACACGTTTGTCTATACGGGCGACATCCACGCGATGTGGCTGCGTGACAGCGGTGCCCAGGTGTGGCCCTACGTCAAGTATGCCCGTGAGGACGAGAAGCTGCGGCACATGCTGCGCGGCGTGATTCTGCGCCAGTTGAAATGCATCGTGCTGGACCCCTATGCCAACGCCTTTAACGACGGGCCCACGGGGAGCCAGTGGGAGAACGACCTAACCGACATGAAGCCCGAACTGCACGAGCGCAAATATGAAATCGACTCGCTGTGCTACCCCATACGCCTGGCCTATGAGTACTGGCTGGTGACGGGCGACGACAGCATCTTTGGCGAGCTGTGGCAGGAGGCGATGCAGGCGGTGCTGCGCACCTTTAAGGAGCAGCAGCGCAAGGGCGGCAACAAGGGTCCGTACAAGTTCATGCGCCGCGACATCGATGCCAAATCGTCGCTCACGTGGTATGGCTGGGGACCTCCCGTCAATCCCGTGGGGCTGATTGTGTCGTGTTTCCGTCCCAGCGACGACGCGACGGTGCTGCCGTTCCTGGTGCCGAGCAACTTTATGGCAGTAAGCTCGTTGCGCAAGGCGGGCGAGATTCTCAACAAGGTCAACCACAATGCCGAGTTGGCCGGTCAGTGCATCGACCTGGCCCAGGAGGTGGAGGATGCCCTGCACAAGTATGCCATCGTTGACCATCCCAAATACGGGCAGATCTATGCCTACGAAGTGGACGGGTGGGGTGGACGCATCCTGGCCGACGACGCCAACGTGCCCAGCCTGCTGGCGATGGGATACCTGGGCGACGTGCCCATGGACGACCCCATCTACCGCAACACGCGCCGCTTTGTGTGGAGCGAGGACAATCCGTGCTTCTTCAAGGGCAAAGCCGGTGAAGGCATCGGCGGCGCCCACACGGCCTATAACCTCATCTGGCCCATGAGCATCATGATGAAGGCTTTCACTGCCGACAACGACGAGGAAATCGCCTGGTGTATGCGTCAGCTGTTGACCACCGACGCGGGCACGGGCTTCATGCACGAGTCGTTCCACAAGGATGATGCGACCCATTACACGCGCGCCTGGTTTGCCTGGCAGAACACGCTGTTTGGCGAGCTGGTCATCCACCTGGTCGAGAACGGCAAGGCCAATCTGCTTGTGCATTGTTTGGATTAGGTTTAGTTTTTAGTTTTAAGTTTTAAGTTTTTAGTTGTTAGTTGGCATCCGCCTTCAAATAGGGGCTAAGGACTAGAAACTAGGGACTAAGGACTAGGGACTAGAAACTAGAAACTAGGGACTAAGGACTAGAAACTAGAAACCAGAAAATAAACTAAAAAAGCATTTACAATCCCTATCAGACGTTAAAATGATAGGGATTGTCTTTTAATAAAGGTGAAATGACCTATCTTTGCCGCCTGTTAACTCTATAGAACAATCACATGAAAGAATACAGACATTTGACCAATCAGGAAATCGAATCCTTAAAGAAGAAAGACTGTTGGGCACAAGATTGGAATGAAATATTAGTAACTGAAGACTTTGACGCCTGCCGCTGCCACCGCGTGCAGTTTTACGGATGGGCTCGCCTGGGCAACGGCCAGGGCACTGTGGAAATCACCGACGGTTTCGTGAAAAACTGCGGTATCTACAACGCCACGTTGCGCAATGTGACCATTGGCGACAACTGCCTCATCGAGAACATCGGCAACTACCTGAATAATGTGACCATTGGCGACGGCTGCTATATCTCTAACGTGAGCACCGTCGACACCCTGGGCAATCCCAACTATGGCCAGGGACACACCATCGCCGTGCTTAACGAGGTGGGCGACGGCAACCTGTTGCTGCTGCGTGACCTCAATAGCCAGCTGGCGGCCTTGATGGTCAAGCATGGCGACAACAAACCCATGATGGAGGCCATCAAGCGCATGGTGTCGCAGTCGGTCGAGAAATCCCGTCCGGCCTGCAGCACCATCGGCAATCACGTGCGCGTGGTCAACACGGGCGTGATCATCAACAGCATCATCGACGATGGCTGCCAGATTTGCGGCGTGTCGCGTTTGAGCAACTGCACCATCAGCAGTTCGATGGAGAATCCCATTGTCATCCGCACGGGTGTCATCTGCGAGAATACCATCATCAGCGGCGGTTCTCACCTGTATGGCAGCGTCAAGCTGACCGACTGCTTTGTGGGCGAGTCCTGCCACCTGGAGAACGGCTTTACCGCCGCCAGCAGCGTCTTTTTTGCCAACAGCTATATGTCCAACGGCGAGGCCTGTGCTGCCTTCTGCGGCCCGTTCACCGTGAGCCACCACAAGAGCTCGTTGCTCATTGGCGCGATGTTCTCGTTCTACAATGCGGGCTCGGCGACCAACTTCAGCAACCATGCCTACAAGATGGGTCCCATGCACTACGGCGCCCTGGAGCGCGGCTGCAAGACGGCCAGCGGCGCCTACCTGCTGCTGCCGGCCAACGTGGGTTCGTTCAGCGTCCTGTTCGGCAAACTGATGTACCACCCCGACACGCGCGACCTGCCTTTCTCTTACCTGATTGCCTATGGCGACACGATGTACCTGAAGCCCGGCCGCAACTTTGCCACCGTGGGCCTGTACCGCGACATCCGCAAGTGGCCCAAGCGTGACAAGCGCTACAAGGGTGAGCACCGCAGCGTGGTCAACTTCGACTGGCTGAGTCCGTTCACCATCAGCGAGGTGTTGCGCGGCAAGAAGATTCTCGAGAACCTGCGCGCCGCCAGCGGCGACAAGGTGAGCACCTACAACTACCACGAGTATGTCATCAAGGCGCCCCTGCTGCACAAGGGCATCAAGTACTATGACATGGCGTTGCGCATCTACATGGGTGCCGTGCTCAAGCGCCACGCTCCCGTGCCTCCCGTCTCGACCGAGGGCGAGGGCAACTGGATTGACCTGATGGGATTGCTCATGCCGCAGAGTGCCGAGGACCGCATCATCGACGACATCGTTGCGGGCCGCCTGGACACCATCGAGGCCGTCAACGAACGCTTCAGGGAGATTCACAACAACTACAACGAGCTGCGATGGTCATGGAGCTATCGTGTCATCCTTGACTACTACGGCATTGACGAACTCACCGAGGAGGCCGTGCAGCGCGTCCACCAGGACTATGTTGCCGCCCGCCGTGAGTGGATCGCCCTCATCCGCGAGGACGCCGAAAACGAGTACACCCTGGGCGACATCGACCGCGAGGTGCTCGACGACTTCGTCACCCTGCTAGACCGCGAAGTGGACTTCGAAAACCAGAAGTTATACATGTAAAATGTGACACATTTTACATGTGGTTTAGTGTTTAGAGTTTAGTGTTTAGTGAGGCGTCCGCATTTATGCTCGCTTTGATCGCAGTTTAGAGTTCAGAGAAAAATGGAAGTTTATCAGTTTGAAAGGCTTAATGCATGGCAAAAAGCTAAAGAATTGGCGGTTGCTGTGTATCGACTCGTGAATAAATTCCCTCAATATGAGCAGTATGGCCTCAGTAGCCAGGTCCGTAGGGCGGTGATATCCGTGCCATCAAATATTGCCGAGGGAACTGGACGTTTGTCGATAAAAGAAAAAATCCATTTTCTGGAAATAGCTTATGGCTCTTTATTAGAGACTTATTGTCAACTGCAGATTGCAGTTGAACTGGATTATATCTCAAGCGAGGAATTAAAGGTGATTAACCCTCTCCTCTTCGATACTTCTCGTTTAATAAGTGGCTTGCGAAAGAGTTACACGTCCCAACTCTCTAAACACTAAACACTAAACACTAAACTTCAAGGGGCCGCACCATGTGCGACCCCTTGAATGTAGCGGGACTGAGAATTGAACTCAGGACCTCCGGGTTATGAATCCGACGCTCTAACCAACTGAGCTATCCCGCCATTTGCTGAAAGCGACTGCAAAGGTACAACCATTTCCTGAACCCACCAAATTTTTTCCGAAAAAACTTTCCAACTCCATTCAAAACTGTTTTAAAACGGTTTTATTTTGAGCAGGAAAAGCTCCCGTTGGGAGGAAGGCTAAAGTCAAGATTATTTGCGGTTTTGGCCTCAAAACTTGTATGAATGAAATAATACACCTATTTTTGTACGGAATGACAAGTTTTCCCTTGATGCTGGGCTTGCGATGGCTTCATCGGCAGGGTTAGGTATCGTTACGGGAAAATCGGCTTAAACGATTTGAGGACATGAAGAAGTATTTACAGGCAGGTGCATTGTTGCTGGGGGCGTTGTTCTCGCAGGCGGCCGGTGCACAGGGCATCTACGGTGACGTGAACGGTGACGGTGAGGTAAACATTGCCGACGCCAACGAGGTGGTCAAGGTGATTTTGGGCGAAGAAGTACCCGCTTCGCCTGGCGACGAGTCGGATTCGGTAGCCGTCACGGTGTTTGACACCGATGTCGCTGCCCGCCATTATTACCGCATCCCGGCCATCGTCCAGATTGCCGACGGCAGGCTGCTGGCTATTGCCGACGACCGGCATAACAGCGACTCGGACATCGGTGGCAACCGCGGCATCGACATCGTGGGCAGCTATAGCGCTGATGCCGGCAAGACGTGGGGCGACACCTTCATCATTGCCAATGGTAACGCGCGCGACAATGGTTTCAACAACAGCCACGGCGACGCGGCGGCTGTTGTGGACCGCGAGACCGGCAAGCTGCTCATCATGTGTGCCTCGGGCCGGCAGGGCTTCCTGGCATCGACATTGCAGGATCCGTTGCTGGTGGGGCGCTACACGAGCGACGACGGTGGCGCGACCTGGACGGGCAGCGAAGTCACCAGCGATATCTACGGCATTTTTGCCGACTATCCCGAGGTGAACGCCCTGTTCTTCTCCAGTGGGCGCATCTGCCAGAGCAGTCGCATCAAGCGCGGCGACTATTACCGTATTTATTCGGCGGTGGACGGCCCCATGGGCGTGGGTTGCCTGGTGCTCTACAGCGATGACTTGGGCCAGACGTGGCATGCCCTGGGCGGTCCAGGCGCAAGGCCCACGGTGGCCCCCTTTGGCGACGAGGCCAAGATTGAGGAGCTGCCCAACGGCAACGTGCTGCTCAGCTGCCGTTCCAAGCAGACCGCCACCAGCGGCCGTCTGTTCAACATCTATGATTACGTTACTGCGACGTGGGGCGAGATGGCCGTGAGCAACGACCCCGAGTCGGGAACTTATAGCGAGGACTGCTCCTGCAACGGCGAGGTGCTCATCGTGCCCGCAGTGCGCACCAGCGACGGCCGCTGGGTCCACGTGGCGCTGCAGTCGGTGCCTCGAGGCAAGGGGCGACAGCGCGTGAGCATTTACTACAAGGAGCTGCTCGACGAGGCCGACTATGACCAACCTGCCGATTTCTCGTGGGGGTGGAAATGCTATCAGGTCACCGGTAACTACTCGGCCTATTCCACCATGGTCAGTCTCACCGATGGCAAGATCGCCTTCCTGCATGAGGACTGCAACGACAACGTGGGCAGCACCTCGGCCTATGATTTGATATTCCAGAAACTCTCCCTCAGAACCATCACCGGCGGGCGATATACCGCCATCAAGCAAAAATGACAATGGACAATAACATCAAGATACCGGTGCTTGCGGCACCGTTGCAAGGAGTGACCGATAACGTGTGGCGCATGGCGCAGCACAGCGTGTTTGGCGGAGTGGACGCCTATTATGCCCCCTTCATGCGCGTGGAGCATGGCGAGGTCAGGCGCAAGGATTTGCGCGATGTGGATCCCGAGCGTAATGCGGGCATCACGCTCATCCCGCAGATTCTCGCCTGCCAGCCCGACCATGCCCTGATGATGGTCGATGCCCTCAAGCAGCGGGGCTACAGCCGCATCGACATCAACCTGGGCTGCCCCTTCCCGCCCATCGCCCTGCACCGCAAGGGCTCTGGCATGCTGGCCTATCCCGAACTGGTCGAGGCGCTGTTCAAGGCGCTTGCCGCCTTCGATGGGGTAGAGTACAGCGTGAAAATGCGCCTGGGCTGGGACCTGCCCGATCAGTGGCATGAGATTCTGCCGTTAATGGAAATCATAAAACCCGTCAACATCGCGGTACATCCCCGCATCGGCAAGCAGCAGTACAAGGGCGACCTGGACATCGCGCAATTTGAGGCGCTGATGGCGGCTTCGGCATGGCCCATCGTCTATAACGGAGGCCTGCGAACGCCCGAGGACATCGAGGCGGTCATGAACCGCTATCCCAATCTTGCCGCCGTGATGGTGGGCAGCGGCCTGGCAGCCAACCCGGGTATGTTCGCCCCCGATGCCACGCTCGACGATTACCGCCATTTCCACGACCTGTTGGTCGATGGCTACACCGAGCAACTTAACGGTGGCGAGGCACAACTGGTGCGCCATCTGCAGGACATCTGGCAGACCTTCCTGCCCGGCATAGACCACAAACTCTTCAAAGCCATCCGCAAGTCCCGCACCCTCGAGCAGTACCAAGCCGCTGCTGCTGCAGCGTTGATGCGAGCTACGCTCGCGGTCTAGGGTCAAGAGTCAAGAGTTTAGGGCTTAGAGCTTAGAGCTTAGAGATTGCGCTTTGTAGAAGCGAAGAAGTATTACAATCACGGTTTCCAACGGAGGAAGTCGCGCAGGTGGAGGTGACGGATTCCTTGGTAATTTGTGCCGCTATAGAGGTTGTCCATCGAGACAACATACTTGGGGAAGTTGTCTTTGATAAGAGCGAGGTTGCCAAATTCACGGGCAACGGTCTCTTCATTGGCCAACAGGTAAGTAGCTTGAATGTATATTGTCTGGTCACCCTTCGTTGCAACAAAGTCGATTTCGGCTTTTTGGAGGTAACCGACATAGATGTTATAGCCTAACCTTGCTAGATGAAGATAAACAGCATTCTCGATTACTTTTTCCATGCTTTGCACCAAACCGCCTTGTACCAGTGTGTTGCGGATACCAATATCTCCAAAATAATATTTGTCATTCACTTCAAACAGTCGTTTGCCATGAATGTCATAACGGTTGACACGATGAATGATAAAGGCATTGCACAAGTAGTTAAGGTAATTGATGATAACCTTAGTAGACGAATCCACACGTTGACTTTTGAGATAGTTGACGATACTTGTTGCAGATATGGGTTTGCCAACATTGTCGCTAACAAAGCTTACCAAATTTTTCAATAAGGGCACGTTGCGGATATCTTCTCTTTCAACGATATCCTTGAGGATAATGGTATTATACACGTTTTGCAGATAGTCCTTGACAAGGTCTTGCTCCTGGAGTCCGATGCGGTATAACTGTGGCATACCGCCATTGGAGAGATAACTGATTAAGGATTGGTCTGTGTCTGGCAGCTGATGAAATTCGAGGAATTCGTCATAATCAAGACTCTGAATAAAGTATTCAACACAACGCCCCGACAAATAGGTGCTTAACTCGCTTGAGAGCATCTTGGCGTTGCTACCGGTGATGATGATTTCACATGCTTCTTGAGAGTGCAGACTTCGCAATGTGAGCTCAAATTTCTCGATGTTCTGCACTTCATCAATGAACAGGTAGTTGGTCTTATCTGCTATCAGGTGGCTTCTTACATATTGGGTCAATTCAGTATGGGTGCTGATTGTGTTGTATTGTTCATCCTCCTTATCCACAAAGATGATATTGTTCTTGTCATCATGGGACAACATACTGATGACTTGTTTCATGATGTAACTCTTGCCAACCCTTCGCTGGCCAGTGAGCGCGATAATTAAGCCTTTACCAAACAGGCGCAATACTTTTTCGGTATAATTTGGACGGTTGATAATATTCATAGCAGGTCATTTTTAGAAATCCTGTCGCAAAGATAGATATTTTTGTGGAGTATAAGCTATAAAATGCTGAAAATTTTCATTTTTGTGTTTTATAGGCAACAAAATTGAAGAGATTATGGCTTTTGTGGAGTATAAGTCACAAAAAAGAATTACCGCAGGGCTGTGGGGAGCCACTTGCGGTAATTCTCGGGGATTATGAAAAAAACTATTACTTCTTGACGGGAGCCTCCTCGAGAGCCTTAACGAGCAGTTTCCAGAAGGGCTCTGCTGCGGGGATGTAGGCACGCTCGATGGTGGTGTGCGGGCTGCGCAGGGTGGGACCGAAGCTCACTACGTCCATGTGCGGGTATTTGCCCAGGATGATGGAGCACTCCAGACCGGCGTGGTCCACTTGGACGATACCTTCCTCGTTGAACAGTCTCTTGTACAGGTCGAGCAGCATGTGCAGGGCCTCGCTGTCGGGGTTGGGATCCCAGCCGATGTAGTCACCGCCGGTCTCTACCTTGAAGTCGGCGAGGTGGAAGCAGGTCATCAGCATCTTAACGATGTAGTCCTTCATGTCCTCGCGGGCCGAGCGGGCCAGGATTTTAACGGCAGCCTTGCCGTGCTCGATGTCGATGATGGCGAGGTTGGAAGAGGTCTCTACCACGTTGGGATAAGCGGGGATGAAGCGTACCACGCCGTCGTGGCAGGCATACAGGGCGCGCAGGATGGTCGTCTGGTCTTCGAGGGCCATCTTCGTCTTGGGACGGTCGATAGCCTTCAAGGTCAGGTCCACATCGTCCTCGATGAGCTTGAACTCACTCTCGAACTGGGCCTTCATCGTCTTGACGAGCTTCTTCAGGCCCTTGACGTTATCCTTGGGTACGACGACAATGGTCTCGGCCTTGAAGGGGATGGCATTGCGCATGTTGCCGCCATGCCAGCTCACCAGGCGGGCCTTGTGGTCCACGATAGCCAGTTGCAGCAGGCGAGCCATCAGCTTGTTGGCGTTGGCACGGCCCTCATGGATCTCGAGGCCGCTGTGTCCGCCCTTCAGGCCCTTGAGGGTGATGCGCACTGCCGAGTCGCCTGCAGCGGTCTTCACTTCGTTATACTTGCGCGTGCAGGTAACGTCGATACCACCGGCACTGCCGATGACGAACTTGCCCCAGGTCTCGCTGTCGAGGTTGAACAGGATGTCACCCTTCATTTGACCCTTGGGCAGGTCGTTGGCGCCATACATACCGGTCTCCTCGTCCTTGGTGATGAGGCCCTCGATGGGACCGTGCTTGAGGTCCTTGTCCTCCATGACGGCCATGATGGCTGCCACGCCCAGACCGTCGTCAGCACCCAGGGTGGTGCCGCGGGCTTTTACCCACTTGCCGTCGATGTAGGGCTCGATAGGATCCTTCTCGAAGTTGTGCTTCGACTCGGGCGTCTTTTGGGGCACCATGTCCATGTGGGCCTGCATGGTGATGCACTTGCGGTTCTCCATGCCGGGAGTGGCGGGCTTGCGCATCACGATGTTGCCGGCGGGGTCCTGGAAGGCCTCCACGCCGATCTTCTTGGCGAAGTCGAGCAGATACTGCTGGATTTTCTCAACATGTCCCGAGGGACGGGGAATCTGCGTCAGCGCATAGAAGTTGCGCCAGATGCACGTCGGTTTCAGTTTTTCAATCTCGTTCATTTTCTTGATTCTGTTAATGTCTTACAGGTTTAAAAAAGAATTGTAGTTTGATTACGGCTGCAAATATAGTAATTTTTTTTTAGTTTCTAGTCCCTAGTCCCTAGTTTCTAGTTTCTTGACCCTAGTTGGCTTCCGCACCCCGTTGCCTCACGCTAAGACGCAAAGTTTTTAAATGACCCAAAGACTTAGCGGCTTCGCGTCTTAGCGTGAGGTAAAACGCTGCGGAGGCCTAACGCGAAACTTTTTATCCGTTTTTTGCATTTTTGTGAGATTTTTGCTAGATTTGCGGCAATTATTAACTTTAAACTAAATCGTTATGAAAAATCAATCCTTTCTCTTTCGGCTAGTCG
>JAEEGF011759643.1_pt1 | contig 15308 bp, 9 predicted proteins | sample 9134171 | NCBI WGS metagenome assembly JAEEGF01 (sample SAMN16246542, study PRJNA631951) | gut metagenome | biome: gut microbiome; feature: rumen; material: AP-attached | host: Bos | place: Iran: Karaj | collected 2018-10 | reverse complement strand
GCTCCTTGATAGTAGCTACAACTGCCTCAGTTGTAAGGAAGCTTGATGCTACTGATGTAGCGTTCTGAAGAGCTGATCTTGTAACCTTGGCAGGATCGATAATTCCGTCCTTAACCATGTCTACATACTCTTCTGTGTATGCGTTAAATCCAACGCCTGCCTTGGACTCCTTAACCTTGTTGACGATTACTGAGCCGTCAAGACCTGCATTTGTAGCGATAAAGAACAAAGGTGACTCAAGGGCCTTGAGAACAACGTTTGCACCGGTCTTCTCATCTCCCTCAAGAGATGCAGCCAGCTTCTCAACTTCCTTGGCTGCGTGGATGTAAGCTGATCCACCACCGAAGATGATACCCTCTTCAACCGCTGCTCTTGTAGCGTTGAGAGCGTCTTCCATTCTGTACTTGGCTTCCTTCATCTCTGTCTCTGTGGCAGCACCTACTCTGATAACTGCTACGCCGCCAGCCAGCTTGGCCAGTCTCTCCTGGAGCTTCTCCTTGTCGAAGTCAGAGGTTGTGTCCTCGATCTGCTTCTTGATCTGTGAAATCCTTGCCTGGATCTCCTTCTTAACGCCGAGACCGTCAACGATTGTGGTCTTCTCCTTCTCAACCTTGATGCTCTTTGCTCTTCCGAGGTCATCCATTGTTGTATCCTTGAGCTCAAGGCCAAGATCTGAAGAGATAACCTTGCCGCCTGTAAGGATAGCGATATCCTCAAGCATAGCTTTTCTTCTGTCGCCGTAGCCGGGAGCCTTAACTGCTACTACATTGAAGGTTCCGCGGAGCTTGTTAACAATGAGTGTTGTAAGAGCCTCACCGTCAACATCCTCAGCGATGATGAGAAGCTTGGCACCTGTCTTAACGATCTGCTCAAGAAGAGGAAGGATATCCTGGATGTTGGAGATCTTCTTGTCTGTGATGAGGATGTATGGATCCTCGAGAGTTGCCTCCATCTTGTCCATATCTGTTGCCATGTATGCTGAGATGTATCCTCTGTCGAACTGCATACCTTCTACAAGATCCAGCTCTGTGAGCATTGTCTTGGACTCCTCGATGGTAATAACGCCGTCGTTGGAAACCTTCTCCATGGCATCTGCGATCATCTGTCCAACCTCATCATCACCAGATGATACGGCTGCAACTCTCATAATCTGCTCCTTGCCCTTAACCTTGGTAGCCATCTTGCCAATAGACTCAACAGCCTTGTCTGTGGCCTTCTTCATACCCTTTCTGAGAACGATGGGGTTAGCGCCTGCTGCCAGGTTCTTGACACCCTCGTTGATCATTGCCTGTGCAAGAACAGTAGCTGTTGTTGTTCCGTCACCTGCTACGTCATTGGTCTTGGTGGCCACTTCCTTAACAAGCTGAGCGCCCATGTTCTCATAAGCATCCTCAAGCTCGATCTCTTTTGCAATTGTAACACCATCGTTGGTGATTGTAGGAGCACCATAGCTCTTGTCAAGAACTACGTTTCTTCCCTTAGGTCCCAGGGTTACTCTAACTGTATCAGCCAGCTTATTTACGCCTTCGATCATAGCTGTGCGGGCGTCTGCGCCGTACTTAATTGTCTTTGCCATTTGTTTTGCCTCCGTGTTATTTATTTTTTTACTCGATGATTGCTAAGATATCGCTCTGTTTAACGATGATGTAGGTAACGTCATCCAGCTTAACCTCTGTTCCTGAGTACTTGGAATAGATGACATTGTCGCCCTTCTTGACTTCCATCTTTATCTCTTTGCCGTCAACTACTCCGCCGGGGCCAACAGCGATAACCTCTGCCTGCTGTGGTTTCTCCTTCTCTGCACCGGGAAGAACGATTCCGGATTTGGTAGTCTCTTCAGCTTCAAGCTGCTTTAAAACAACTCTGTCTGCAAGTGGTACAAGTTTCATTACAAATGCCTCCTTTATATTATTGTTCTGAATATACTTTTTGTTCTTGTTAGCACTCATGCTTATTGAGTGCTAACCTCTAAGAACATATATTAGTGTTTTAGCTGTCATTGTGCAAGCTCAAAAAAGCGATATTCTTTGCATTTTACTGCTATTTTCTCGTAATATCTCTTTAATTCTCTGTTTTTCTTCATAATTCAATCAAAAATCAGCCATACTGCATCAGGATAAGCATCCTTCAGGCATTATTCCCGCTGTCAGTCCCCTGCTGAAGCTTCATATTCTCCGCCTCAATTATCCTGTTGATCCAGTCCTTATCCATGATATTGTCATAGGCATCCGAAGCCGCAGACTCATTGGCAAAGTTGTTGAATTCAACCTCTTTTGCCTCCAGGATGCGCATCATCTCATCATCTACGGTTCCGGGACAGAGCAGGTGATAAACAAGGACATTTCTTATCTGTCCCATGCGGTAAACCCTTGACAGAGCCTGCCAGGTAAGGGAGGGCTTGATCTGCGGTTCACAGAAGATGACGATGCTGGCGGACTGAATATTAAGCCCCACTCCTCCTGCCTGTATCTGGCACACCAGGACACTTCCGTCCGGTGCATCATTAAATCTGTCGATGAGTACCTGCCTCTGCTCTATAGGCGTATCTCCGTTTATAAGACCAATGCATCTGTCACCCAAAGCAGCAGCGGTCTTGAAAAGAGTATCCCTGAAGAACGAGAATACTACAACTTTCCTGCCCTCATCCCCAGCCTCACTTATAAGTTCCATCATCCTGACAGCTTTAGAGGACTGCGCCAGGTTGTCCTGAAGGAAGGAAACCCTTCGCATATTGCTGAAGTTTGCCGAGGCGACAGCCTCGATATAAAAGAGCCTGTCGCTGTCAGTCATATCACACCACTCCTGCTTCTCGTCTATAGGCGGCAGCTCTGTAAGAACCTGTTTCCTGGTCCTTCGAAGGTAAACCGGAGCCAGAGTCTCCTTGAACTCCAGAAGATGGCTTATGTGTGCCTTGGTCTTTATATCCTGCACCATGTCAGGTCTGACAAACTGTATCAGGTTGCACATCTCTTCAACCCTGTTCTCCAGGGGAGTTCCCGTCATCATCACTATCCTTTGGGACTCGTTGTCAAGCCTGTGGATATGCTTTGTCCTCTGGGCATCAGGATTCTTGATGTAGTGAGCTTCATCAATGACCAGCATGGATATGGTCATGTGATTATCTATCCTGTCCACGATCTTACCCATGGACTCATAGTTGGTTATGGCAGCGCCTCCTTTTTCATTCCATGCCTCAAACCCTGCCTCCAGCATCGCGCCGTGAAGGATATAGGTCTCAATGCCGCTGAACTTCTTTATCTCCCTGGCCCAGTTGACCAGAACGCTGGCAGGACAGACCACAAGGAAATGACATCCGTTTCCTTCCACAGCCCTTATATGAGCCATGGCTGCGATGGCCTGTACTGTCTTGCCAAGACCCATCTCATCACCCAGCAGAACATATTTCTGATGGATCACATACTTTGCGCCAAAGAGCTGATATGCGCGGAGATTTCCGGTAAAAGAGCTAAGATCTAAAGCCTCATTATTAATGTCCTCCGCCAGCTGCGCAGGAATACTGTCATATACAAAAGGCTTATGGCCGATCCCGCTGCCAAGGCTCTCCAAAAGGGCATAAAAGTCAGCACTGTTCCTCTCAAATATCCGGGATGCCTCGCCCGGAGTCATCCTTATGGCTACATCGTAGCGCTGTATGAGCTCCATTATCCTCTGAAAGAACCTGCTGTTACAGTAGCCGTATATCTCATCAAATTTCTGAACCGTATACTGTTTTAATTCATTTCCGGAAAAGAGCCATCTGAAGCCGTTTGTTATGAACCTGTCATTTTCGATACCCTTTCGATACTCCTTGAGGTAGCCGGCCGGTTCTTTGGCCTCTTCCCTTATGCGCTCGGCACTGATAAACCTTGCCATCTCGGTGATCAGCACAGCGTTTCTCGAAGTCTCGTCTCCGTCTCTCACGGCTTCAAGCCGCACGCTGACTCTGGATGAAAGGCTGTTGGCAAAGTCCGTAATCAGGTTCCTGATGGCTTCCGTCTGCTTCTCCCCAATGCCTTCAACCGACATCAGCTGGTAATCCGTTAGCTTTGACAGCTGTCCCAGATTTGTGTATCCGGCTTCCTCCAGGGCTGCAACTCTTATACCTGCCTTTGCATTTTTCAGCTCGTTTACAGACACCTCATTAAGAGCATTCTGGGCACTTTCCGCAGCGATCTGTCTGCATATGAGCATTATGGAATCAGTCTGATCCTGGCTGTCAAGGAACATCCAATCCAGAGCATCGTCCACATCGGCTATGGCATTTATGAGTTTTTTCAGGTCACTAAAATTTGGTTTTTGCATCTCTCTTTTCCTTAAGTTTCAAGAATAACTATGGTGACATCATCAGACTGTTCTTTGCCTTTCTGAAAATCGCTCACGGTATTCCATATAAGATTGATGATATCATTCCCTTCCTTGTCAGTATCGCTGTTCAAAGCATTCATAAGACCATTCAGTCCCAGGAGTTCATCCGAAACGTTCATGGCCTCAGTAACACCGTCAGTATACTGAATGAATCTGTCTCCATGCTTCAGATTTATTTTTCTGAGCGTAAATTCTATGTCAGGATCCGCAGCGATGAAAAGATCGTGCTCGTCCTCTATCACGCTGTATCTGCCCTCTTCTGCGTTGTATATCACCGGATCCTCATGACCGGCATTCACATATGTCAGGGTATTGTCTTTGGTTGAATATATGCTGATAAAGGCCGTCACAAACATCATTTCCCTGTTGGTCTCCACCAGCAGCCTGTTGGCTTTGGTCACAGCCGCCAGAAGGTCGTCGGGATTCTCTAAGATACACATCTTAATGATGGTCTTGGAAATTACCATGAAAAGAGATGCCGGCACGCCCTTGTCGGATACATCGGCAATTATCATGGCTGTCCTGTCCTCATCTACCTGGAAATAATCATAGAAGTCTCCACCCACAAGTCTTGCAGGCCGCATGAAGCAGCACACGCTGAAGGCATCATTCTGGAGCGGCTCCGGAAGCATGTCAAACTGTATCCTGGCTGCAACTTCAAGCTCGGTATTCATCCTCTCACGGGCGGATACTTCACTTCCGAGATCCATCATATAGGTATGAATGCTTTCCTCCATCTCCTCCATGACGTCATTTAAGTCTTTCAACTCGTCATTGGACTTGATCCCGAGCTTACTGAAATGGGATGTTTCCATCATTTTATTACTCTCTTTTGTCCATGCTCCGGCAGCTCCGGCAAGCTTCTTAATGGGATTTACCACAACTCTTCCCAGCATGGTATAGATTGAGAGCCACATGAGGATGATAAATCCTGCAAGTATATAGGAGGATATCCTTAATATAAAGGCGATAGATCTGTCAACGGCATCGGTGAAATCAAGGATATGAACATACGCCACCACCTTGTTCTCTTCGTCATAGACAGGTGCGTATGCACCGATCAGCAATGGTTTGTCCCCATCCTCGGAATAGATGATCTCACCCTGAAACAGTTCTTTTTCCAGCGGAGTTACATCGTAATAATGGCATGTACCTGCCGGCGTGTTATCTGAATCGAGGATCACAACATCCCTGTTGTTCTTCTCATCCACCAGGCAAAAGCATATCTCATACATCTCCTGCTGCTTCACGATTTCACTAATGACAGTGCTGACATCAAAACCGTAGCTGCTGACAGTCACCGGCTCATAATCCTTGAAATAGTCCTGAAAATCCTGCACATTCTGATCAGCCTTTACCTCATCAGGTATCCGGCTGTAAATATCAGCGGCCTCCTTAAGGGAAGAGATCAGATCAGTCTCAAGAAAGGTATCCGATATAACTGCGCCGATATCCTTAAGGCTGCCGGTTTTATTTCTGATAGTAATGATCCTGCTGACGTATTCAAGATCAAGATATGATAATTGCAGAAGAGCGATCAGATAGATCAGCATTATCACTGTGATTCTTTTTCTCAGGGTAAATCGAAACTTCTTACGCATCTAATGATCTCCGCAGACATTATATTTAATATGAAAAGACCTATGAAATAATTATATCAGTAATGGAAATAATTATTTAAGAAATATTTTAGCTTTTCGAAATTGTCATTCACCACACTTTGTTGCATAATAATCGTAAGAAATTATGTGCTTTTTTGCCATAACACGGATGTTTTGGCGTTTGCTCAGGCAAACATTTATCAAGGAGGTGATAGTAGATGAGCACTAACTTTTTCAGCAGCTTGTCCGGCAATTATGATTACAACGCCAGTATGAGCAGTCTGCTTGGTGATTACAACACCATCAAGAGCGGTGCTTATGGCTCACTTATGAAGTCCTATGTAGGCAAGGTTGGCAACAAGGCTGCCCTCAAGGCATATCAGGAGACAGGCTCCACCACCACCGGCACCGACACAGCCGGCAGTACTTCAGCAGGTAAAAAGACTACTGCTTCAAAGTCCAATTTCCTGGACAGCCACTTTAAGAGCATCAGCAGCTCAGGAACTTCCACCAAAAAGACGCAGTCCAAGGACACTGCAGATACTGCTTCTGCAACCACACAGACATCGACAGCCACAACCGCTGATAAGTATGAGAAATACAAATCCAGCTGGCTGGACGATCAGCTCAAGCAGTACAACAAGGATGCCGCCAAGACAACCGCTGCCGATACATCGGTATCACTGGATACCACCATCTGAGCACAACAGTACACAAAAATTAAGTCACCCACTCGATCACGAATGGGTGACTTTTATTTTGTTCACTCCTGTACCTTTCTCGGCAGATCCTTGCCGGAAAGATCAATGAAATTTTCCTTGAGGGCTATGGCCCAGTATTTCTCCGGTATGTCAGGCCATATGACTCTTCCCCTCTCCTCTTCACAAAGCCTCATGGCTCGCAGCAGTACCGTCTGGTTGAGATCCACACCGGTCCTTATGGTGTGCATACAGACTGCAGCCCAGGCGGGGGCTGACCTGTCGAGACCGGACTGTGAAAACTCACTTAATATCTCTCTTCTGTTGTACTCAAGCTGTATGTACTCCTCTTCCCAGGTCTTACCGTTCCCGTGAAGAATGCAGAACTGAGTCTTGCCGCCGTGATACCATGGGATGCCCACAGATCCGGGATTGATGGCTTTCTTGCCCCTGTACATATAGGTGCCCTGAACATGATTATGTCCGTGTAAAAGAACTCCCGTCTTAAGGTGAGACAGTATCTTTTTGGTGTTTCTCTTTTCCCTGAACATGAGCTCACTGGTGTTGGTGGGGGATCCGTGGCAGAATTCAAAGCCCGGAAATCCCTTCACCTCATAGCTTCCGTAATTGGGGAGAGATTCAAAAAATTCAAAGTCCTTATCCGTGAGATTCTCGTAAGTATAAAGAAGCGATCCGCTGGCCGAACCCTTTTTCCAGCCGGTGGCCCCGTTCTTTCTGTAATCCATCAGATACTCTTCACGATTGCCCCGGATTATGTATGTGTTGAAATACTGTTTGAGCACATAGATAAGTTCCATGGTTTTCTGGGGGTAAGGACAGTCAGTGACATAGTCTCCCAGAAGGACAAAATTGGTTATGCCCTTTCCCACCGCATAATCAATACAGGCCTGAAAGGCGCTGTGATTGCCGTGTATGTCACTTAAAACCGCAAAATCCGGCATCTTACCTCCTACAATAGTCAGCTACATTAATCACTTAACAATCTCTTTGATGGACTCGGCAAGACCTGCAATTCCCTGGATATTGGAAGGAACTATGATCTTGGTTGCCTGTCCGTTGGAAGCCTTCTCAAAGGCCTCAAGGCTCTTGAGTGTCAGAACAGACTCATCTGCGCCGGCAGCCTTAAGCATTGAAATACCGTCAGCGTTAGCCTTCTGGATGTTCCTGATGGCCTCTGCCTGACCTTCAGCCTCACGGATCCTCTTTTCCCTCTCAGCCTCAGCCCGAAGGATTGTGGCCTGCTTGTCGGCCTCAGCCTGAAGGATCTTACTCTGCTTCTCACCTTCTGCAACAGTGATCTGACTCTGCTTCTCACCTTCTGCAAAGAGGATCTTCTCTCTCTTTTCACGCTCAGCCTTCATCTGCTTCTCCATGGCGTCACGGATCTGCTCCGGAGGATTGATGTTCTTGAGCTCTACTCTTGTGATCTTGATGCCCCAGGGATCTGTGGCGATGTCCAGTGCATCCTGCATCTGCGCATTGATCTGATCTCTTGATGTAAGGGTCTCGTCCAGTGTCAGTGAACCGATGACGTTTCTCAGTGTTGTTGCTGTCAGGTTCTCAATGGCTCCGATAGGGTTTCTTACGCCGTAGGCATAGGCCTTGGGATCGGAAATCCTGAAGAATACGATGGAGTCGATCTGCATTGTAACGTTGTCCTGTGTGATAACGGGCTGAGGCGGGAAGTCGCAGTACTGCTCCTTGAGATCAACCTGTCTTGCAACCCTGTCGATAAACGGAATCTTGAAGTGAAGACCTACATCCCAGGTCTCCTTGTAGGCACCAAGTTCCTCAACGACATATGAATGTGCCTGCGGAACGATCTTGATATTGGTGGCCAGAAGAATGATAACCAAAACGATAAATATACCTAATATTACAAGTCCCATCACATAACCTCTCTTTCTACAATAAGCTTAACACCCTGTACCTCTACTACTTTTACTTCTTCTCCCTGGTGGATTATCACATTATCCATACTGGAAGCTGCTATCCAGGTAGAGCCATCCATGTCCACTTTGCCCATTCCGTGAAGATTGTCGATATCGGTCTTGGCAATGAGTTTTCTGCCTATAACCGCATCGATGTTGGTCTTCTTGAGCCTGTTGTTGAAATGCGATGTGGCGATGGGTCTCACCAGAACCAGTACAGCAATGGATACTGCAAGAAACAGCGTGGCCTGAAGCCACAGCGGCGAACCTATCAGCGACATGATAAGCGCCACGACTGCCCCTGCCGCGAACCATATCGTCACCAGTCCCATGGTGAAGATCTCTATCAGAGATAATACAACTGTGATGATCAGCCAGACAATTGGCAATGAGATATCCATACACGTTCCTCCTTTCCCCAAAAAGTCCGCCAAATACTCCGCTTTAGCGGGCTTAATTCATTATAACATATTTCTTAATAGTCTTTTCATAAATAATATACTCAGTTTTTAAACCTATATATGATATTATATAATAGTATAGATATTATCGTGATGTCGTTTTTTATCAAAACTGACAGGATATGGTGAAATAACATGAAAAATTCTATTTACGAATACTTCAATCAGTTTGTCAACGGTTTCAATCTCCCCGCCACGGTCTTTAAAGTAAAAAAGGATGAGCACGGCGCATGTAAGGAGATCAGCTACTTTGCTGTTAATGAACTCTTTAAAAAGAGCTTTCTTGATACCTTCAAGGGCGGATACGACGAAGCCACCTACGACAGCGCCGAAGTTGCCAGGATGGTGGAAGGTACAACCTATGACCAGTACATGCCAAAGGATCCCAAGTTCGAGGGTATAATCATGGAGGCGGCCTTCGAGGGCAAGCATATACATACCTATGTTGATACAACCAAGTTGTATGGCCTGTGGACAGAGGATATACTCTTTCCCGCCATCCCTGTCAGCGATGAAGTCATCCCTGATGACACCTCCTACTGCCTGTTCATGTACACACTGAACGCTGATATGGATGCCGGCAAGTACTCTGCTGTCTCACCCGATATCTCCAGCTTTGTCATAAAAGCCTGTCTGGAGCTTCGCAATGAAGAAGATTTCTTCTCAAGCATGCAGACGGTTGTCTCAGATCTTGAGGAATACACCGGTGCTTCCAGGACCGTCATAATGACCTATGTAAAGGATGAAGAGGAATTCAAGATCATTGCCGAAGCTGCGGAAACAGAAGATATTACCGCCAAAGAGGTATTCTCAAAAATTCCCTTTGAAGTTGTGGCAAGCTGGGAGAGGCTCCTTAAAGATACCAATGCCATTATCATAAAAGATGAGGCAGATATGGAATACTATGAGACGAAAGCCCCCGACTGGGTAAAGACCCTTAGAGAAGACAATGTTAAGTCCCTATGTCTTGTGCCCTTCATCCATCAGGGTGTCATTATAGGATATCTTTTCATAAAGAAATTCGATATTGCAGAGGCAACAAGAATAAAAGAGACCGTTGAGCTGGTGAGCTTCTTCCTCACTGCCGAGGTTGCAAACCACATCTTCCTTGAGAGGATGGAATATCTCTCCAACGTGGATATGCTCACCGGAGTCTTCAACCGTAACTGTATGAACGTCAACGTTGACGAGCTGTCCATCAAGCTTGAGATAGACCCCCACCCCTTCAACGTGGCTTTCTGCGACCTCAACGGACTTAAGACCATCAATGACAACTCCGGCCACGACCTGGGCGACAAGCTTTTGGTCTACGCCGCCGGTGTGCTCAAAGAAGTCTTCCCCGATGACAAGATCTTCAGGGCAGGCGGCGATGAATTCACCATCATCTCCTTCGACTCCGAAAAGAGGTTTGAGGAAAAGATTGCTCTCCTTCGTGAAAAAGCCAGCGACCCGGAATGGCTGTATTTCGCCATCGGATACTATCACGATGAGGATTCAGGCAAGCTCCGTCTCGCCATGAGATATGCTGATGAAAGAATGTATGCTGATAAGGATAAATTCTACGAGAAATATCCTGACAAGAGACGATAGCGCAAAAAATCAGCAGGAAAGCAAATCGCTTTCCTGCTATTTTTTATTGGTTTGATTTAAGATATGCAATTTCACCAAACTGCTTGGCAACGTCCTTAAGTTCCCACCAGCTGATTCCCATAAAGCCATCCTTCATATTGGGAGAGAGCCTGCGAACATCCTTGTGTTTCCAGACTGCGGTAAAGAATCCGTAGGTATCCTTGTCCGCCTTGTTGTCCTGCTTCTGAGTATACTCATAACGATAGGAATTAAAAGGATCTCTTATAAGCACAAACCATTTCCCCTGATGCAGCTTGATATCAAGAGCCGTCATCACATGCCCGCTGTTGGTGCCCATGGCCATGGGCTGGCCTTTGCCCAGCATATGCCTGATATAGCGCAGATATGCCAATTCTTTCTGGGAATAACGTCCTTCCGGATTTGGAACCATCAGGTTGTCTACCGAGAACTGAATCTCTTCCTTTTCTTTCTTTGTCACATCATCTGCCGGTATCGCCGGATAATAGTTCTTCTGCTCTGAAAAAAGGAGCATTCCCAGGGTATCAAGATCCATTTTTCCGCCGTCCAGGGCATTTACAAGTTTTTGCTTCATGGTATTGACATCATCAAGATCATCCAGCGCGTCAAGATTCTCATAATCGGAAGCAGACAGATTCCTCATGATATACTTGCAATAGTCACTCTTCGTTACCTCATCTCCGACATAATTTCTATAAAGGATCGAAAGCAGGCTGTCCCTGTCTTCCTCATTCATTTTTTTGTCTTTGACGTGTTTGTCCAATATATCTTTTATACTGTCGACAACCTTTTTGTTATCTGCAATGACCTTATCTATAGCACCTCTGATTTTTTGTTCTTCCCACTGCTGATCCGTTGCATATCCAGACATATCCATTCCCTGGCTCATAAGTTCTTTATAGAGCGGCTCATGCAAATATGCAGGAATACTTCTAAACAGCATTCTCCTCTGAAGATTCGTTGCTTTGGCATCTTTCTCAATCTCAGACTGATTTTTGACTTTGATTCCCGGAACATCATCCACATCCACCGACAGATACCTCTGCCCCGTCATGTGCATCAGCACATGGGCATGAGTTCCTGCTGTAAGCTCATCATTGAGATTATGAAGCTCACCGTTCTCATCGATATCAGGAGCTCCCTCATTAAATCCCGCTGCGGCATAAGCCTTCTCAAGAAGCTGCATCCAAAGGCAGAAGGAACTGCCCTCTTCACCTGTTGTGTAGTGTTTCCTCACTTTAACGTACACCGGGCGCATGGTGGCATTAGGGTAAGCTTCTATATCATCAATACGGGTATATACACCGTCTTTATTTTCTCCATAGGCCGCATAGAATCGGACAATGACGTTGCCGTCTCCCATATCATAAAACATTTTCTGTATAGCCTCAGGATCATGTACAATAAGAGCCTGCACAGCAGCCAGCATATAGCAGTTGCCCAGCACTCCCTGTTTGATGTCATTGAGCTGTGGTGAATGAGGGAAAAGAGGCAGATCTCTTACGTTGCTCTCCTCATTATCCCCGAAATATGTCTTTGTAGTATATATGGCCTTTGTTTCTTTTACTGCCTCAAGTTCCTCATTAGTCATATATTCATTGAGTCTGCCGTAGCAATTTCTCTCTATATAAGCGTATGTGTCATAGATCTTTTTAGTGAGTTCAACATATTTGGAAGAAATCTCAAGATCTTTCAGCAGCGTTTCTACACTGTTTTTAAGCTTATCCAGAAAGGCCTGCTCCATCTCGAAGGTTTCACTGTTTACAACTCCCCTTACACCTGCGTAGCAGGAAAGGGCTTCCACTGCATCAGTGATACAAGGCGGATAGTTTTCCCCTTCTTTCATCAGTTTTTTTATATCCTTGCAATCCCCTGCAAGCTTCATCTTCATGGGATCCTTGAAATACTTGTTGAGTTCGATCTTTGGTGCATAGACTCCGTCACCATGGGTTATTGACTGCATAGCCCCCTCTTCTCCGAAGTTCTCAAGGTCCTTTGGCAGCTGCTTAAGGTTTTCCTTTGACTTGTCATACAGCTGTGCACCATGATTGCTGCTCCTTGTTTTGCTGAAGGTCCAGCTCACAAACCTGGTGATACCAGAGGCGGCACTTCTGAGAAATCTCATAAAGATATTTCCCCTCTTGGCAGGCTTCGTTGAGTTTTTGACCCACTCCTCCTGGCTGAGGTAGTGCACCGCTGTAGCCTTTAAATCTGCAGTGTCAAATTTCATCTTCTGAGCATCAAGCCGCAGCTGAAGCTGATCTGTTCTATACCTCTCAAGTGCCTTCTTTCTGTTCTCTTCCTCTTTTTCCGGTGTAAGATCGCCAAGTGCTTTAAGTTCGCTCTGCATCCACTGTTTGGCGTCATCAGGGATATTATCCTGCTGTAGCGCAGTTTCAAGGTCTTTTTCTCTCTTCGTAAGCACCAGATCAAAAGCGATCTCGGCAATCGCATTGATCCTGTTATACTCATCTGTGCTCAAAAAGGTCATGCATTCGCCCTTTAACCTCATGATCTTAGATGCATTCCTGTAGATTGAAATGTCCGAATATTCATTTTCTTCCAGAGTAAGGTATAAATCTTTAAGCTGTTCTCTGAGTTCCTTTATCTCCCCTTCTGTCTTCTTTGGAAGACTCTTTCTGTCTTTTTTTGCCATCAGCTTAAGTGCACTGTGATATCTCATCCTGTCAAGCATGTCACTATCTGCAGGCAGCTCGATGTAGTCATTATTCCTGATGGAAACGACCTTATTCATGATATCTTTATACTGCTTAAGCGCTATAGTGTACATCTCCTGGCAGGCGCGCCTAACGTCCATTGTGACATCTATAGTTTCAAGCACACCTTTGTCGGATATATTGGAAACCCTGAGGATAGCGTTCTTCATTATTTTTAAGGGACCGATGATCTTTTCCACCTCATCCATTTTGGCGATTTCCCTATAGTTGTGCTCTAAGTAATAGCAGTTCTGAAAATCCTTCTTTTCCTTTGTCAGCTTTTTTACAAATTCAAGCTGATCAAGTATCCCGATGATAGAGGCGCACCCATTTTCCACACGCTCAGGCAGCTCGAGCTCAACTATGGAATCCTTTGCGCGGTCAAAGATGCCCTTTTGGGGATTTTTGCGCATTCCGTCAACGGTACCCTTGCGCTCAAGATAATTCAAATACTCAGCAAAGCCCAGCTTCTCAACCAGCTTTTCTCTTTCTGCCAGCTCCCTCTGAAGCTTTATCTTGTCGCTGGCAACTACGGTTCTGGAAAGTTCCCCTGTCATATTGCCAAGCTTTCTGTCAAGCTCCCTGGCCCCAAGATTCCTAAGCGCCATCAGTCCTGCTTCCGACTGTTCGATCAGTTTAAAGAGCTGCTTCTGCTCGTCTGTGTCCTTATCGCTCTTTTTTCTGGAGAGCTCGTTGTTCTCGTGTGTAATATAGTAGGCATTGGTCATGACCTCGCTCATTAGGCGATAGTAATTTACCAGACCATTGACCTGACTGATCTTTTTCTCAAAACTGTCGCGAAGCTCCTCGGGAATTCTCTTATAAGCACTGCCGTTTTCCGACACTATCCTTATAATGGCTTCATGCTGGGCACAGATCTTTTCCAGAAGGGGAGCATTGTTCGCCATATCCTTGTCCGTCGACAGATCAAGGTCGTCCAGAGGAAGCTTCAAAAACTCATTTATACAACAGGTCAGCATGCCCCCCGGATCCTCCGACCTGGTCAGCCAGCTCCTAAGGATCTCTTTGTCAGCTTTCTTATCACCGGTAAAAAATGCTGAAACTCCTTTGACAACTATCTTGTTGTAATTTCCTTTCTTCAGCAGATTATCGCTATATTTTTCTTCGTTCTCTTTCTGCGTATTTCGCGCGATAAGTATCTTCTCTGCATTGGCCTTCTTTTTTCCAAGCTCCGTAATAGGACTGTTTAACTGATATATTCTCTGCTCATCATTCAGACGGTTCTTATATTTGTTCCCGGCCACATTTGCCATCTCAAGCTGCCCCGGGAGTTTGGCACCGCTTTTGGATCTCATTCCTGTAAGATAGTCAGTAATGGCCTGCTGCTGTTCCTCAGCACCCTGTGCATTCGCATAGTTCTTGTTATGAAAGTCCTCGTACTGCTCCCTGGTTACGTTCTCTGTCAATCCGGTCTTCTGATTCTGAATAAAAAACTCCTGGCTCATACTATTCCTTCCCCTTAACTAATAATCGTCATTCTAATAATTTATACGATGCGAAAAAAGAACAGGCAATTTTTATCAATTGCCACAATCACAGAAACCACATACATTTCAAGTATATCATTTATATCCCGGTGAATAACACCGCTATACAGCAAAAAAGAGACCTGAACCAAAACATGATTCAGATCTCTTTAGTTATTCAGTAAAAATACCGGGAAATCATATCCGGATAATTATTTAGAACTTACCTGCCTTAGCAGCTTCTTCGATTGAAACAGCTGTTGAAACTGTCATACCAACCATAGGGTTGTTACCTGCGCCGATAAGACCCATCATCTCAACGTGAGCCGGAACTTATGAAGATCCTGCAAACTGAGCGTCTGAGTGCATACGTCCCATGGTATCTGTCATACCGTAGGAAGCAGGGCCTGCTGCCATGT
>JAEEGF010275766.1_pt1 | contig 15311 bp, 15 predicted proteins | sample 9134171 | NCBI WGS metagenome assembly JAEEGF01 (sample SAMN16246542, study PRJNA631951) | gut metagenome | biome: gut microbiome; feature: rumen; material: AP-attached | host: Bos | place: Iran: Karaj | collected 2018-10 | reverse complement strand
GGGTCATAATGATAACAGGTCGTAGGCACTCAGTATCTCTTCCTGCTTTAAACCCAATCTGGTTCATTCCTTATATGTTTTAACTTTAATCGTATAGCCATTCATATGGGGAATTTCAAGTACACCATTCTCAAAGTTTATCGTTCCTCTACCCCAATTACAATTAAAATCTAAATAAACACCTTTTATTATATCATTGTTTATGGCATACCATTTTCCTCCTGATGGAAATTCTACTCCATCCACAAGTGAACTAAGCTTCACATATTGCTCTGTATCTTCATTGTTTGCTTTATGGGTAAAAGTTCCATCTGCTTTCAATGTAATGTTGAAATATGCATGATTGTAATATGCCCCTCCAATTGCATAGTGATAGTTATATTTACCCAAATGTTTACTGATTTCTTTATTTTGTTTTTGTTCCTTCTCTTTTGAAATGTTTTCAAAATTATCATCATCAGCATAAGTATCCAGAGGTTTATTATCTTCTTCTCGCTTCCTTGCCTCTTCTCGTTCCTTTTCTTTCTTTTCGTTTATCTTCTGCTGAACCATTTGTTTTACTTCCCCATTCTCAATGTCAAAGGTACTCTTTCCATTTTTATCTATATAACCAAACATTCCATCTTTTCTCACACCTGCGAGTCCTTCGCTAAAATGGAAATCATCATCATATATACAGGGAATAATCACCTTACCAGTCTTGTCAATAACGCCATATTTCCCATCTTTATTCACACATGCGAGTCCTTCGCAAAAAATAGAATAATCACCATATTCATCATATATACAGGGAATAATTTCCTTACCAGTCTTATCAATAACGCCATATTTCTCATCTTTCTCCACCCAAGCGAGTCCTTCATGGAAATCGAAAACCCCGTCATATATACAAGAAAAAATTTCCTTACCTGTATTATCGATAACACTATATTTTCTATCATCTTTTCTCACACTTACGAGTCCTTCACTGAAATTGGGATAATCATCAAATATACAAGGAATAATTTCCTTACCAGTATTATCAATAACGCCATATTTCCCGTTTTTACTGACAATTGCGAGTCCCTCATTGAAACGGAAAACTTCGTCATATATACAAGGAATGATTTCCTTACCAGTCTTATCGATAAAGCCATATCTCCCATTTTTTCTCACACTTGCGAGTCCTTCGCTGAAAAAGCGATAATAATCATATATACAAGGAATAATTTCCTTACCAGTCTTGTCAATAACTCCATATTTCCCGTTTTTTCTCACACCTGCGAGTCCTTCACAGAATTCGGGATAATCATCAAATATACAAGGAATAATTTCCTTACCAGTCTTATCGATAAAGCCTTGTTTACCTTCTTTACTGACAATTGCGAGTCCCTCATTGAAATCGAAAAAATCGTCATAGATACAAGAAAATAGTTCTTTACCTGTCTTATCGATAACACCATATTTTCCATCATCTTTTCTCACAATTATGAGTCCTTCACTGAATTTGGGAGAATTATCATAAATACAGGGAATAATTTCCTTACCAGTCTTGTCAATAACTCCATATTTCCCGTTTTTTCTCACACTTGCGAGTCCTTCGCTGAAATAGCAATATTCATCATATATACAGGGAATAATTTCCTTACCAGTCTTATCGATAAAGCCATATTTGCCATCTTTACCGACACCTGCGAGTCCTTCGCTACTAAAATTGGAAAAAAAATCATAGTTCGGAATTGCTTTAGCAAGTCCCTCCAAGGAATAGCTGTTCCTATAATCGCTCCAAGCAAACAACCCTCCACAGATACAAGCAATAGTTAATACTACTACAAGGATTGGCTTGAGAGGAAATTTGGCAGATGATTTTTGTACTACCCTCTTTCTGGCATCTGCCGATTTGCTAAGAGAGTTATTACATGGATGACCACACTTTGGACAGAAATTCGTCTCTTCACTCAATTGAGTTCCGCAATTAGGGCAAATGAGATTTTCTTCCTCATGCTGAATCCTTGGACTGCCACAGTTAGGACAAGCTAATGCTTTGTCACTAATCTCTTTTCCACATTCGGGACAACTAATTAATGCCATAGTTCCATTGTTTTAAGTTATTATTCTGCTGCAAATTTAATAAATAATCTCCAATCCACCAAGCATATATAAAAAAATAAGCTATCTATATCATAGGGAAAGTTTGGCTTCTAGCTCTATTGCTCTAATTCTTATTTTATCTTTCTAATTGGTAACCTGCGTTTTGGATTTTTTGCTTTAAGAGCATCATAGTTATAATACAGCCAGCCATCAGATATTTCTGGACAATACATAGTTTCTGTAATACCGCCATTGAACATTAATGCAGGAGGTTCATCTGAAAAATCAAGGCTAATGTCATTATTATCATTAGGCTCCCAGGAACAATAATAAGTACCCTCTTCTCCTTTTATTTTCACAGTCGCAGTATTGTCTTTTTTTAAGGTGAAAATAAGCGTTTGCCCAATTTCATCTGTCACCTCGTAAGTTCCAGGGATATTACTTTCTTCTTCGTTAGTGCTATTACCCTCTTTATTGTCTGAACTGAATACGTTTACAACCTTTTCAACAAGATTATCTGTTTCCAGTTTACCAGAAGCATCATTACCATCGCTTTCATCAGTAATTGCACCAAAAATGCCTAAGATGATAATAATAATTGAACATCCCCACCAACACCCCTTATTTGAATCCTGTTTTTGACTCTCTTCTACAGGTTTTGGGGTGGGCTCTTTGTCTAAGGTGACTTTTGTACCACACTTTGGACAATATGAAACACCATCACTCAATTGAAAGCCACAATTAGAACAAAGGGGAGGTTCTTTCACTTGCAGAGTTGGTTTTCCTAATGAACACCCACAATGAGGACAAGTTTTGGCTTTGTAATTAAACTCTGTGCCACATTCAGGACAACTAAATAATGCCATAGTTCCAGTATTTTGAGTTAATAATCTGAGCTCTACAATTCTAACTTTTCTTTATGTTCTTCTCTTTGACATAATTAAGCTATAAAAAACATCTTCAATAATTGTAATCAATGTCTCTTGATATTGAACTTTCCATCCGATTGGCTTTTTCGTCAAACATCTTCATTTCTGATTGAAAAAATTTCACCAAATCATTCTTCCCTTCTTTACGAGCCAAGGATATTTGTTCTCTAAAATGCATATCTCCCTCAATTTTCAAATCGCTTATTGAGGCTATCGTGTTGACTCCCAATCTTTCTAATGAAACTGGGTCTGTCGTAGTGGATGTTGCAGCTGCTACATATAGATTGTAAACTCTATTTATTTCTCCCATTATCTGTGTAATCTCTATAGTATGTTCCATCATCTTTTCTTGAAATCCTTTATCTTGCTGCTCTTTATTGGAGGTCAATCCATATTTATATAGGTTTTCAAGTTCCTTCATTTCAGATGCTGACAGAAAATCAAATGTACTTTTACCGTCTCTCGCTACATAACCAGGAATACCATCCTTTTTAACAATCGCTAGACCTTCATGGAAATTCTCTGCTTCATCATAAATAAATGGTATGAATACTTTGCCTGATTTTCCTATGTATCCCCATTTCCCGTCTTTACAGACAGCCGCAAGCCCTTCATGAAAACCACGTGCAAACCCATATTGCAATGGAATAACCAGTTCTCCTTCTTTGTTTATATATCCATATTCCTTATTTTTACTAACTTCTGCTAAGCCCTCGAAAAAATTACCATATGTATCATAAGGACTCCCTTCATGGATTTGAATAACTTCTTTCCCTGTTTTGTCTATATATGCTCCATCATCACCACCATATTCATAATATACTTTAGCGAGACCATCATAGAATCCAAATGCCATTCCGTATTTACAAGGAATTACTATTTTGCCTTTCTGGTCAATATAACCTTCTTTATCATCTTTATTCATTACTATTAACAAACCTTCTTGGAATCTAGTATCTCTGGGAACATAAGGAATTACAATTTTGCCAGTTTTATCAATGAAACCTTTATTAGTTAAAGCAAGACTATTTACGAATATGTCAGATACTTTTTGACCTGGTTCCAATGTTATTTGCATTTCACCAGAAGAGTCAATATAACCATTTATGTCATCTTTGGTGATTCCTGCCAAACCTTCGTTAAATTCTGTGGCATAATCATATATGAATGGGATAACCTCATCACCCTTTTTATCGATGTATCCCCATTTTCCTCCTCTCTTTACAGGTGCAAGACCTTCTCTGAAATTTCCTGTATTATCAAATGAAAAAGGAATAACTACATTACCCTTCGTATCGATAAAGCCATATTTCCCATTCTTAAAAAGACGAATTAGTCCATCTGATACATATATTGTACAAGTAGTACCAGCTAGGTCATTAAAGTTGGCTGCATGGTCATATTCTGGAGCAGCAATTATATCACCGTTTTTGTTTATTGCACCTATTTTGTTGTTTTTAATAGTTAAAGCATAACCATTTTCAAATGTCGTGATACTAACACCTCCACCACATAATAATACTTTTGCTAAACCCTCAAGAGAATAGTCTACTATAACATCTATAGTTTCTTCATCGACTATTACTGAATCTTTTATTAACTCCATTTCAGCTTTTGAACTAGCCGAATCTGTCACTTGTGCTTCACCGTTATCATTGGTAGATTCATTTGAAAGAAAATAGCCAATAGCCAATAGTAATACAAACGCACCAATAACATAGAGCAAATACTTTTTAAATCCGCTTTTCTCATCTTCTTCATAGGCGATTGGTTCTATATCCGATGATTCATTAATAACCTTTCCACAACTTTGGCAGAAAGAATCATCATCATTTACTGATGCACCACAATAGGGGCATACATTATCCTGGGAAATAGGCTTACCACATTCAGTGCAGAAAAGGCTCTCGTCATCATTTTGCTTTCCACAATAAGGACATCTTATCATATCTTTTGTTAATTTGTTGACTTTATATTGCTTCTTTAGTAACCATAGCAAGCAGCACAATTAATATGAGCTTCCATTTATATCCAATTTCAGACCATATTTCTTCTGGTAACGAATAAAATCTTCAACAGCTCTTTTACAGCCATACTTTATTGCTCTCCTATACATTTCTACAACATTACCAGAAGGTTTAAATGTATTTTTATTTAGCTTTTCATAATATTGTGCTTCTATATAATACATGTTGCCATCATTACTATAATCTATTTTTTTTATTAATTCATGAGCGGTATATATACTTTTGTCAACACCAACTCCATCAAGGTAGCACATTGCCAGTTTCTTTGTTGCCTGAATGTTGCCATTGTCAGACAATTCTTTATACATCATCGCTGCTAATTCTAAATTTTTCTTTAATCCATCACCATTATAGAACGAGTCTGCGGTTTTCAATTGAGTTATTGTATCCATCTTCTTAAACCAAAGTATTGCAGAATATTTGTCTTTCTTCACACCTTCTCCTGTTGAATAACAATATACCATATTATAGACACCTACTGGGTTTCCTTGAAGTGCAGCCTTTTCATACATGGCAAATGCTAATTTGTTATTTTTCTTAACACCGATACCGTTTCGATATGCATATCCTAGTTTAAGTTGTGAATCCACATCACCATTATCAGCAGCTTTTGCTGTCCAATATATTTCTTTCTTAATGTCAGGTGCAACACCTTTATTCTCGTGATATATTAATCCCAACATTTTTTGGGCATACTTGTTATTATCTTCTTCTCCTAACTTAGTCAGATATTCTATAGCCTTATTACAGTCTTTTAAAATTCCATCGCCAAAATACAACCATTCCCCATAAAATAACATAGCGTCCTTACTCCCTAATTTTATAGCTCTTTCAAAACAAAACTTAGCCCACTCATAGGATTTTTCTTTATGACTATCTAATCCTTTTTTAAAAGCATCATCTGCTGTTAAGTCAACCTTTTCATATTCCATAGATTGATTGGCTAGCACATATTTCTGAGCATTTAAATTGCCATTGAAAGCTAACATCTCCTTCCAATAGAGAGCCTTACTCATATTCTTTTCAATACCATCTCCTTCTGCGTACATATCAGAAAGAATTATTATCGCATCAGTATTATGTAAGTTGGCAGATTTTTCAAAATAGTTTACAGCCATTTTCTTGTCCTGCATTACGCCATATCCATTTTGATAGCAATAGCCGAGTTTACAAAGCCCTTTACTATCGTTTTGATTTGCTGCTTTTTGAAACCACTCAAAAGCTTTCTTTTCATCTTTCTCGAATCCTCTCCCTTCTAAATAACGTTCACCAATGGCTATCTGGTCTGAAGCCTTTCTTTGGTCATATTTGCTCATAAGTTGCCTGAAATGATATGACTTGTCATTCGCTTCAAATGGAATGGTAAACTGCCTATACGAGTTAATGTCGTTTAGGAACTCATGCACCTCTAAACCATCATCTCCTACAGACAACATTAAGCAGATATTTCCAGCGTTTCCAACTTTCTCTCTAACGACTTTTCCTGTTTTTATATCCATCCCACGTACTAAAGAACGTGCCACATCACCAACTTTCTCACCAGCAAGATAAAGATTGTTGTCAGTCTTGATAAAATCGAAAGCCATAAAGTCATTGCCTGCTTCCCAGAGTAAATTACCATCATAGTCTAAACACTTGATGTAGTTGTAGCAAGCCCTATTATCATTATCTACTTTTATCTCGCTTTTATCCATTAAGAAGCATAAAATACCATCTTCCAATTTCCAAATAGAGAAGTTGTCGGGAATTTTGAACCAAGAAACAGGTGTCCCTTCACGGTTGACAACCACAGCGCATCTTTTTGCATCGTCTATTTGATTGCGTTGATATATTGTTTCTGTTTTATTAATTGACCCAACCATCCCCCCTGGTACTTGATACTCTTCATAATATGTGATTGCAATCCATTTGATTCGCATAAAAACAAAGGTGTTACCATTAGGAAGTGAGTAGTTAGTCTTTCCCAGCGTCTGTATTCTCTTATCGCCAATATTGAAAATATTACGCAAATACTCTTTGCAAACATCTTCATATTGTCCATTGTCATATTGTTCCTTATTATACTCAAATAATTGAGCATTTGCCGTCTGCAAGCCTAGAATAAAGCTTGCAATAGTAATCAAAATTGTTTTTTTACTCATAATCATGTATGTTATCTTTATCATTGTTTTTGTTTTTAGTTACACATTCTATTCGATGGTTTCTGGATGGACAGAAAAAACGTGGACTTATCACATCGCCTATGTTTACTGAGGTATTGGGGATAACCTATGCTACCTAAACGAGTAAAAGCCCACGTGCAAGCACGTGAACCGTTCACTTTACTCTTGTAGCATTTTACTTTTAATTCCCCAATTATCAGTATACAAGATTCAAGCTAACGCTTCTTATCTTATATCTTTAAATAATTTATGTCATATGCAAAGTTGTTTTAAATGAATACTGAGTGCAAATTTATAAAAAAAATCCCGAAACAACAAATACAATTCTATTTTTCTTTACTCTTTTTGCACATTTCCGATGATTTGTGCATAAAGAGCTAAGAAAAGAGCATTCCTGGTACAGAAAAAAGGTAGCCCACTTTTGGACTACCTCAAAAGACATATATCCAGCCCCGATTATTGGCACTGGTGAATTTTATGGTACGCTTGAACATCGATGCCTTGTTTTCCGCTCTCCCCAAATCCCACAAGAACCCTGGAAACACGTTAAAACCTGGTCTCACACGCCGATAGACTATATTATTGAGGAATTAAACCTGTTTGCTGGGCGTGTCTGCTTCGGCTACTTCCACATCATATCTCGAAACTGTGCCTCCACCTCAATACGAATCATCTCGCTCATTCTATCCTGGAAAAAGCGGAGGAACTGCCTGTTATCAAACAATGGTTCTTCTGGGTTAACAAAACCCTTCTTTCTCTTCTTACTCTTGTACATAATGGTCTGGAACTAAAACAAAATTATTCTTCTTGATGTTATCTTTGACTATCTGATGATACAGTCGCCTTATCATGTAACGTATGTATGCAACATTCATAAATCTTGCTGCCACCTCTATCATCAAGTCTTCGGTCAACGCCTCTGGATGGTTACGCAAGTAGAGGCAGACTTGTTGATTCCTACTGAGCTGGCTAAAGCTCTTCCTCTCCATCTTCTTCATACTCTTCATCATCATCGAATGTTTCATTTTCATCTTCTGGAATCGCCATTAAATCCTTTGTCATTGCTTTATAGAAGTCCAGGATGTTCGTCTTAAGAATCCTGTCAATATCCGTTTTTCCGTCATTCTGGGTTAGCAGGTTGGCTAAAACCATCAACAGGCTAAAATACTTAATTAAGTGCCTGTAATTTATACGTTCACTATTAGCCTGGTCATAATTGTGATTCATTATTTCGGTCATATTCTGAGCGTAACCTAGAGCTGTGTTTAGGTTATTGATTTCTTTCTCCAGCTCCTTTATTTTTTTGTCTGTCTCTATGTTACTGTTTTTCTTCATATCTATAGTGGTATGTTATTGTGTTTGTTATTCTTTGTCTCTATGGCGTTTCTGTTAAAATAGTCATTTATTACTTCTATGATAATGCTCCTCACTCTGTCTTCGGTCATCATATTGGCAGCTGCTTTCCTGTAGTAGTCATATCTGGCACGCTGGGATTTGGAAATGGCTTCACGACTGGACGGTTGCATCTTATGCCCGAAATGAGGATTCAACTCGCCTTTATAGTTTCTTGGTTTCTTCATTGACTTTGTCATCTCCTTGTTATCATTATCAAAAATATACATTACTTTCCTCCTCTTATGTGTTTTATTAATGCTTCGTTTAGTTCAATAGCAGCGTCTCTCATTCTTTTGAACATAGTATAATACTGAGTGCCCTCTAATCTTAATCCGATTTCACTTAATGGAGTTCTTACCAATGTTTTTTGTGCTAGGATAATCTCACGTTCCATGTTCACATGCTCGTGAATCAGTGCCCTCCTTACACTTTCTCTCATTACCTCTTTCAGTTCGGATTCTGACAACTTAATTATTCTTCTCATATAATACTTTTTATATAAATATATGATTAACGGAAAAAAGAAGTAACTTCTTGAAAATACTTCTGAACAATTCCCTGTCATCTTGATGAAAGTGTCTCAGTAAAAATAATGAGACAATGATACAGCTGAAACGATTGAGACATGTGAGACAGCTGAGACAAATTGAGACAACTTAATTCTGTACTGATTCTATCACCCCAGATATTCTGCATGTTGATTCGTATACACTATGGCAAATCCACAGGCTGAGACCTTCACATAAGCCTTTTCAAGCTCGCTGTAGCTTCCAAACCTCCCAAGTAGGCAACTATTAGTCCAAACCACAACAACGCTCCACATGCGTGCGTGTGTACATTATCTATACTTATAAGCTGATTATAACTTTTTTGTAAAATTGTTGGCTCAAAACTTGTTTTTTCAAAATAAAATATATATCTTTGCCCATAGAAAGGAGAAAGTAATAAACTATATAACCTTTTGACACAGAGCAATTTTGATTTCAGCAGTTTGAACTCTGTTGTCGTATTGTAGTAAATCTGCTGAGATATTATATAATCGACCATGACAAATAATGTAAAGTCAGAACAGCCTAAGATGGCAAAGGCTGGAAAGTTAGAAATCGCCATCAACCATTTCACGACAGACCTCACATCACTTCCATACTGGATGGATGGTAACTGTTACATTGTATTCTCATTGCTCTGGAGAAGATACATTTCTGCTAGCATCAATGAGAGACTGATAACACCTGATGGCTGGTATCAGTATACTATGAAGTCCTTGATGGAACACTGTGGATTCAAAGACAAGGGCACGCTTCATAGAACTGTGGAGGGTCTTTATAGGAGTGGGCTTGTTGATGTTCGTGTTGAAGATGGTTGCCGAATGTGGGCTTGCTGGAAGATGAACAAGAAAAACATTGAGTATGTAGCATCAATACCAGATAGGGATGCTATGCAGGAGCCATATATTAACAGCATTAACACCATTGGTAGTAAAGACAAGAACTTTACTTACCAGCTGAACAAGCAAGGTATTGCAGAGTTGATGAAGTTCTTTATGGTCAGTACCGTGGAAAATCCACCCCTTTTTAATACTATAACACAAGAACACTGTAATACTACATTACCTTATAACCATACCACTACATCACAAAATGACTATAGCACTTCACAACCACAGGACTATACGGGTAAGACCTCTTCTGATAGTGAATTAGAAAGAAAATTTGAAGAACCTTTGGAAGATAGTAGTGAAGGGGTTTCTGAGCAGAAATCGAAGGATGAGATTGATGCGAAAGAAAGACCAAGTCAATCCCAGTCTTTAAATGATATTCCTAGTGAAAGAAACCAGGACTTATCCACTACAGAACTTCGAGGAATTGAGAGTGCCGAAAGTGCTAGCCTGTTCCAGTCCATAGGTGATAAGGAATCTCTGCTACAGGTCAATGTCCCTGGCTCTCCAGAAAGACGATTAACCCCTAGGGCGCAGATGAGACAGTGGGCACTGGAGCTGGAAGAGAAAAACAAAGACTCAGAACGTCCTGTTGAGAAAGTACTTCAAGACTTAGCGTGTGAAAGCCCATAATCGTTTGGGAAGTACGTGAGGTATCTTAGGACTCAGCGTTCAGAAGAATACGAAGAGCATAAGGGACTGATTCACGACCTGGCTACTGCTTGGGAGATAGACATAGACTAGTCCTGTTCTTAAAACTTTTCAGAAGTTCCAGATACTTATTGGTATAAACACCCTGTATTTTCACCTCATTTGCGCTGAGACCAGGGTGTTGAATAACACAAGTTAATACCAGTAAGGAATATGGAAGAAGAATACGTAATACTAGCTCAGTACCCGCACTATCGTATATACAGGGATGGCAGAGTAGTTAGAGAGATGTATACTAGAATGCATCAAGACAAAAAGATTATGTTAGCAGAGAAGGAAATAAAACAGCATGTGGGCAGGAATGGCTACCCAGCCTTATGCGTAAGAAATACCCAAGACAAGGTTGTAAAGGTCTACACGCACAGACTTGTATACGAGGCTTACTATGGTCGTATTCCAGAGGGAATGGAGGTAGACCATTGCACAGGCGACAGGACTGACCTTTCTTGTCTTAGACTTGTGAATCACCAGGAGAATTGCAGGAACCCCGTGACCATTGAAAGATATAAGAAGTCCAACGCAAGAGACCAGGGTAAATATGATAAGGATAGGTTGGTTAATGCCATGTCAAAGGAATACGAGGACAATGTAATAAGGATATACCTGGAAATGTCAAAAGGTGGAACCAAACCAGTGAAGATTATGGTCTTTATGGCACAAGCCCACATCAATTTCTATAGAGCGAAGAGGATTGTCAAAGCGTATGTCAATGAACACAATTAGTGTGAGACGGGAAAATGTCAAGAAATTACAAGTAGTTGTATTTCAGTGCTTTGCAAGTTTATTTAAATACTACAGGACAATATAAAATTTTAAAGTTAAATAATGTATAATATGAGGTCTTAATTTGGTTATCTCAGATTTTTTGCTTACTTTTGCTCATGGAAACGGGACTCAGAGGCAGAGTCCGAATCACAATCACAAGGTGGTTGCTTCGGCTCCTAGAACAGCTTCCTGTGCTAGTCACAAGTTCCCGTTAATATGGTCTCGAAACTGTTGGGGACATTCTAGATAAACGCTGAGTAGTGTACAATGCTCACGCCCCAACAACAAGAGATTTGCCAGGCAATAACCAGCACCAAAGCTGGGGACGCAACACCCTAATCTTACTCTTCCAGGGTTTACGTGACAGCCATTACTGTGGTTCGTTGCCAGGGGGATGCTATGCCTATGAGGTTCTACCGCACTGTCCTCGTTACATTGTACACACGTACTTATACAAACAGCGGAGAAATAACACCCCACTCAGATAGCCTTGGCTTATTTGCATCATGAGGATAATCTCATGTAGAGAAAGTCTTGTGTTTGGTGGAACATAGTTTATATTAATAAAAATCTATCGATATGAGTACATATCATTGGGTTAGGCGCTTAGAGCGCACTTGCGAAACGCCCTATTTTAGGCGTTTTGGTTCATAAAACACCATTCTACGAATGAGCACATCGAAGATTGTGTCCTTGAATGCCCTCCGATTAAACCTAAAGTGGTATTCGTCCAAGTAACCCTGAAGCCTCTCTTTCGAGCAATGATGGTGGATGCCTCTGAGCCACCCTTTGATATTCATAATGTGTATATGCAGTTGCGGAAAGTTATTGCCTTTGTCAGATGGGACTTGCGTAAGTTTCGGATAATCCTTCTTCAGTGGCTTATAGCCATTCCACTCATCCGTTATAATTTCAGCGTCCTTGCTTATCCTTCGTTCAAAGAATGGACGAAGCGATTTGGCCGAAGCATCGTCAATAACCTCAGCATACGCACGACCAAAGCCTTCGTGGACAATCTCAAGGGCAACGACGACAAGGCGCTTGTTCTTACTGCCTCTTCCGAACACCCCCTCCTCTGCACCGCCAACGAAGAACTCGTCCACATGGACTTTCCCTGTAAGCGGATAGTTGCCAGAGCTTTGCATCGCTTGCTGTATCTTCCATTTAAACTCCCAGCAGGTCTTCTGACGGAGTTCATATTCCTCGGACAGTTCCTCAGAGGACATGCCTTTCTTCTTGGTGCTAATCTTGAAGGCAATATGGAAAGCAAGCAGGATCGAGAACTTGCACTTATCAAACATGGTGCCAGCGGTCGGACTTTCGTCATACTTGCACCTGGTACATCTACGAGAATACGGAAGCCTGCCTTTGCAATAGTGCGTGTTGCCACACTTCTTACAAACATACTGACCACCTTCCCATTTAATTCCAGAGAGATATTCGTAACAGGCCTCCTCAGAGACAAAATGCTGATAAAAACGTAGTGAGTTCACACCTCGGAATTGATATCTTTCTAACATGCTACAAAGGTAGCAACTATTATACAGAATAACCGAATATTAACAATTATTAGTGCGCTCTAAGCGCCTAACCCAAACATATCATTTAAAGGCAGCTGAGGCTCAAAACCTCGCTGCAAGACGAAAGATGAAGCAACGCATATCAAAAGAAGAATCTGATATGCAAGTAACTAATCAACAGAAGAAAGAGGATGAAGCTTGTAAGGAAGTTCCTATCTCTAAGAATAATACTGAGTTCTTAGAGAGGTTTGCTGAGCAACCATTAGACGAATCTAAGCCCTTAGACGTAGGATTGTTCACCATCAAGTCATTCAATCAAGTGCTTGTTGATGCATCAAAGAGAAAAGAACCAGAAAAGTTGTTTGATGAATTCTGGTATGAGGGAGAAACTTCTTGTTTGTTTGCTGATAGTAACGTTGGCAAATCCATCTTGGCAGTCCAGATTGCTCGTGACATCGCTAGGAGTAAAAAAGTACTGTATTTCGACTTTGAACTTTGTGAACATCACTTCTTACGTCGTTATTCAGATGATGTGACTAATAAGCCTTACGATTTTCCAAAGAATCTGTTCCGAGTCAGTTTGAACTTCATGATGGGTACATATACTGTTGAAGAACTTCCTGATAAGATAATGAATAACATTGAGAAATCAGTGAAGGAAACTGGAGCATCTATCATTATCATTGATAATCTGACCTGGATAGCATATAACAGTAGGTCATCACAAATGGCAAGTGAACTCATGAAAAGACTGTCCGCAATGAAGACTCAGTACAATCTTTCGATGCTAATTTTGGCACACACGCCAAAACGTAACATGTCCAAGCCAATAACTCAAAACGACTTGGCGGGCAGTAGGATGTTAATGAACTTCCTTGATTCTGCTTTCGCCATTGGCTATAGCTCGAAAGACCCTGGATTGCGATATATTAAGCAAATCAAAGTTCGATATGCAGAAATGAAGTATGGCGAGGATAACGTTTGGTTATGTGCTATTGAGAAAATTAGGTCATTTTTAATGCTGCGCAGAATTGGATTTAGTATGGAGTCTGAGCATCTAAAAAAACGTAAGGACGGTGACAAAGAGGCTCTCATTGCTAAGATTAAAGTCATGAAAGCTAAGGGAATGAGCATAAGGGAGATTGCATCAGAACTTGGCATGAGTCCTGCAACTGTGGACAGGTATTCAAAGAAGTAAGTGTTTCAACTGTCTCACATGTCTCATGTGTTCCAATTGGTTCATATCGATATTTGTGAGACAGCATACAATGACAGATTTAATTTTAGATAAGACAAATGAATAGATTAGACAATCAAGCAGTTGATGTTCAAGGACTGGCTGCAATCATTGAGAGAACAAATGTAAACTATCAGGAACTCAGTTATGATGGTGGTAATTGGGCTGGAATTTATGACCCTAGTGCTAAGGTCATGTTAGGAGGCTGTAGCTGTGATGGTGAAACTTTTGATGATGATTTCAGAATTACTGACGTAGACGAGGAAAACGCCCTGGACTCATTAAGATTTTGTGCAGGATTGTACAGTGAGTATGGAACAATTGCTTTGTCATTTAATGAACTAAGGGAAAAATACGAAAAGGTATGTCACAGAGATGCGATAATTCATTCCTGCGAAGTTTGCATGTTAGAAGATTGAAAACAAAAACGGAGGGATGGCTATTCAATGTAGCCATCCTTCTTCATTCTTTCTCTTACAGCATCGTTAATGTACTTGCTTCTGTTTAAATCAGAGGGAAGAGCTTCAACCAACTCTGTTTCTAATTTAACAGAAATCAATGTCGTATCTACACCCTTGGGTCTGCCAGCACGGGGTCGTTTTCCACCCCAACCTTTCTTTTCTTCATCCATATTTCTCTTATTTTTTGCAAAGATAACACATCTTTCTTGATTCTGTATTACAAAAATGTTAAACTAGGTTAAGCAATCGCATTTTATGTCATCTTGATTTTGTAATACAAAACATTTTCAGTAACTTTGCAAAGTGAAACAAAACAGTAAGAAACAATTAATAGTATAAGAATTATGATACAGACAACATCAGCAGTCGCTTTGAGCGACATGACAATTACAAGAGCTAACCATATAGCTAAAAAAACAGGTAGCCTCGAAGTTGGTATAGAAAAGGCTTTGCTTATTGAGCAGTTAAAAGCAAAATTAGCATCTGGAGTGGCACACTTTATTTTTCAAAAAAAGGATGGGTCTTTGAGAGAAATGTATGCAACCACGTTCAGACCTCTGATTGACAAGCACATTGTCGGCACAGGTGTTAGCCGT
>JAEEGF010294253.1_pt1 | contig 15312 bp, 11 predicted proteins | sample 9134171 | NCBI WGS metagenome assembly JAEEGF01 (sample SAMN16246542, study PRJNA631951) | gut metagenome | biome: gut microbiome; feature: rumen; material: AP-attached | host: Bos | place: Iran: Karaj | collected 2018-10 | reverse complement strand
ACTGGACCACGAAGAACTACGTCTTCGCGCCGGCGGCGATCTACGACGGCAACCGCTTCGACATCTCGTACGTCCGCTACGCGCCGTACATCACCGACTGGGAAATGCCGCGGAAGCCGAACCGTCCCGTGGTGACGACGAACATCCACCACCTCAACAAGAACGGCAAGGACGCGCGTATCGAGTTCATCACGCTATGCACTTCGCACTCAATATGCTATACTAGAGACCATGAAGTCAGCAACTGAAATCATGTCGATGGGCTGCGCGGCGCTGGCCGTGGCGGCTTCGTGTGCGTTTGGCGACGTCGTGGCGTTCAAGGACGCCGCCAAGATCAAGAGCTGGGACGCATGGGGCGACAAGGCGCCGCCCGGCGTCGCCACGAACGCGCCCGCTCCGAAGAAGGAGCGCAGGTGCGTCACATGGGCGAAGCTCAACACGCTCGATCCTGGGCTGAAGGAGATCGGCCGCCTCGCGGTGCGCGACTCGAAGGACGTGAAGTCCTCCAAGTGGTCCGTGGGCTGCGAGACGATGGACCGCGACTATGCCGACTGGAACGCCTACAAGCATCTTATCGGTCCGCTCGGCGTGAAGCACGGCCGCCTCTTCTCCGGCTGGGCGAAGACCGAGCAGGAGAAGGGCAAGTACGACTTCTCGTGGTTCGACCCGCACGTGCGCGAAATGGCGGCGATGGGCGTGAAGCCCTGGATCTGCCTTGCGTACGGCAATCCCGTCTACGGAAGCGACTTCCGTCTCGGCATGAAAGTGCGGCAGGTGACGGACAAGCCCGAGGCGTTCGACGCGTGGATCAAGTACTGCGTGGCGTGCGTCGAGCGCTACAAGGACGTCGTCGACGAGTGGGAGATATGGAACGAGCCGTTCGGGCAGGGCCCCGAATACGCGGAGATGTTCTACCGCACGGGCAAGGCCATACGCGCCGTGCAGCCCAGCGCGAAGATCTACTGCACGGCGATCACATACCCGAAGGACTACAAGTGCGTGCTTGAGAAGCTGAGGCAGGAGAACGCGCTCGACCTCGGCTCGTATTTCATCTACCACCCGTACACGCCGAATCCCGACAAGACATACGAAAAGACAGTGCCGAACCTGCGCAAGCTCGTGAAGTCGTACAGCGAGGATTTTGACATCATGCAGGGCGAGGTGGGGTGCCCCGCGCAGCTGGAGTTCGGCCACGCGCTGAACAACATCGAGTGGAGCGAGTACGCGCAGGCGAAGTGGCTGTTGCGCCGCACGATCGGCGACGCGGCGCGAGACATCCCGTCGAACGTGTTCACGATGATCGACCTCCAGTACACGTTCATGCTGCAGAGTTTCGGCCTCGTGAGGTCCAACACGCTCAAGGAGTTCGTCTACCGCCGCCCGAGCTACTTCGCGATGCAGAACATCTTCGGCCTTCTCGACGACGAGGCGCACTCCGAGAAGATCGTTGTGCAGCCTAACTTCAAGGTGACGAAGAGGTTTGACCCGCGCGACGCGCGCAAGCGCACTCTCACCTCCGTTCGCTTCACGCGAAACGGCGGAACGATGCGCTTCTGCTGGTTCTCCGATTCGCGTCCTTCAAGCGAGCTGGGCTTCGACAGGGTGACGCTGTACATGCCCGGAGATATAGCTCATCCTGCATGGGTTGAAATGATCACCGGCCGAGTGTTCGACATTCCGGCGGATTGCGTGAAGCACGAAAATGACGTCACGGTTCTTTCCGACGTTCCGATGTGGGATTCGCCGGTGATGATAGCGGATAGGCTAGTCGTCCCGATGCGCAAGGAGTAGGCGGTGATGTAGCCCAACGACGTTGGTTCGTTCCGGAGCTGGGGATTGACGGCACGGGGCGGAGTGCGGTATACTATTGTGCGTTTCAAGGACGCGGATAACGGAAGCCCGTGCGATTCGGGCGCTGTTGCGCAACTGTGACCGGATACGAATCCGCCATTTCCAGTGGACCGGGTGGCCCGCGAAGGCGGCGGAGGAGGTTTTAAGCCGGAAGCCAGGAGACGATTGCGCGTCCATGGCAGCATACCTTCGCATAAAAGGGAAAGCACGAAAATGAAGAGCAGAAAGTTGTTTGCGACAGCGGCTGTTGCCGCTGTTTCGCTGGTGTCGGCCTCGTCATGGGGCTTTTCGTTCAAGGACATCAAGTACTGGGTCGGAAGCGGTACGAACGAATGCGCCGTGGTGATCGACTTCAACGACGGCAGCGTCATGAACTCGTCCTTCGCCTGGGGCTACCGCTGGAACGGCGACGCGCCTAGCTTCAAGACGATACTCGACGAGATCGCGGCCGACGATCCGCGCCTCGCCTCATTCGTTTCCGACTCCGGATGGGTGAGCGGATTCGGCTACGACGTTGACGATGACGGCGGCACGTTCCATACCGGAAAGACGTACACAAAGAGCGACAAGGACGATCTTTTCCCGCAGCCGAAGTACGAATACGACGACAGCGAGTATGACGACGACGAGATCGAAGAGCCAAACATGTACATGGTTGGCGACGACTGGGCGGCGGCGTATGCGACGGGCAAGACGTTTGAAGACCTTGAATGGAGGCGCACCGACGCCGTCACAACGGGCGTGTTCCCCGTCAACGGACAGTGGCTGGCGCAGCGCTTTGCGGCCTATTCCATGGAGATGACCGGCTGGTCATACATCATCGACGAGTTCGCGCCTGAGAAGACGCCTGCTGCTGCAACGCGCACGTTCCGCCTCGACGACATCACGCTCTGGGCAGGAGCAGGCGAGAAGAGGTCCGGAATCGCGATCTCGTGGGGCGACGGCAAAACGCGCGCGTGGGGAATCCGCTGGGACGGCGATGAGGCGCCCACGGTGAAGGAGGCGATCGAGGCGATCGCGGCGGCAGACGGCAGACTCGTTCCGCACATCACGTCCGAATCCTGGGGATTCAATCTCGACACGTTCGGGTACGATGCGGCCGATGTTGGCGGCGTGACGTACAACTGGAAGGCGTATTCCGCGTCGGATCCGTCGGCGTGGATTGCGCCGTATTCGGTGGACTACGTGAACCCCGACGACTGGAACACGTGGGTGTACCACTACTTCAATCTCGTGACCGAGCCGGACAATTTCTTCCGCACCGGCGCGGCGGCCTACACATGGGCGTCGGTGGGAATCGGCGAGCAGCGCCTTGCAGACGGAGCGTGGACGATTCTCGCGTACAACGAAGGCGACTATCTTTCCACGTTGGACGGCTCCATCGCTGCCGCGGCGCCTTCGGCGCACGCAGCCCCCACCGAGTCGCCCTACGGCGCCGAGGTGGTGGAATGCTCCACAGGGGCCACGCACCCGTGGTTCAAGAACCCTGAGAACGTACTGGGCGAGCCGGCTCGCTTCGTGCCGCTCTATTCGGGGAGCATGGGCGGCGTGTCGTCGGATGTGTACGGCGGCGTGGCAAATCCCGTGGTGCCGGCATACGCGAAGGGGTTGCACCTCTCGCTCGTCTCGCCCGACGACGAGGAGCCGGGATTCGTGACGATTGCATTCGACCATGATGTAGTTGACGATCCGGAAAATCCGTTTGGAGTGGACTTCATCGTGTTCGGCAACTCCGGCTGCACGAAGACGTCCTTAACTGGCATGACTGCGCTCGACGACCCCGCGCAATGCCGGCTTACGGGCGGGGGCTTCCCCGAAGAGTCAGTCATCGAGGTGGCGCAGAGCAAGGACGGCCCGTGGTACACGAGCTCGAAGTGGCGCACGGGCGATGGCTTCGCGCCCACGCTAGGCCACCGCTACGATCCTGCCAACGCCGACGCCTCGCTCTACGACGGCAACAGATGGTGGGGTGCGAAGACCGATGCGACTTTCCCCGTGGATCCGCGCATCGACTTCTCCGACTGCGCAGGCCTCACGCTTGCTGAGCTGTGCCAGCGCTACAACGGCTCTGCGGGAGGCGCAGGATACGACCTTGCGGACGTTGAAGGCCTGCCCGTCGACGCGAAGGGACGCAAGTGGTTCCGCTATGTGAAGATCTCCTGCGCGTATTCCGAGGAGCCGAACGACGACGGCGACTTCGGCTTCACGGAGCCAGAGATCGACGCCGTGGCGGACGTCGCGCCTGCATCGGGCTACGAACTGTGGCGCGAGCGCAGCTATACGGACTGGGCAACGGCCTGGAAGGCGACGCCAGATGCGCTTGCGGCGAACGGACTGCCAAACGGCCTCAACTACCTGTATGGAGTGGGGCCTGTGGACGCGGTTCCGGCGAATGTGCAGTTCAAGCTTGAGTTGTTCGCGCCCGGCAAGACGGAGCATGTCTTCGGCATCCGTTCGCCCGCCCAGTTCACCGGAACTCCGAAGGGGCTTGTGGTGAAGAAGGCCGATACCCTCGGTGCTGAATGGACTTCCGCCGTGCCGACGTTTGTTTCGTCCGAAAGGCAGGCCGACGGAACATGGCTAAACACCTTCTCGCTGCCGGCCTCTGTCGAAGGAAGGTTCTTCAAACTGGCGTTGGAATTGGAGTGATGCGGCGCGGCTTCACATTCGTCGAGCTGATGATAGTGGTGGGCATGATTGTGCTGCTTGCCGCACTGCTGGTGCCTGCTGCGATGGATGCGAAGGAGGAGGCGCTTGACGCCGGCTGCCGGTCGAATCTGCGGCAGCTGGCGCTTGTGTGCTTCGAGTACTCGCGAAGGGAGGGGGTGCTCCCATGGGGAATGATCGAGCCTTCCACGCATGACGAGTCGTACTGCAAAGGCGAGCTTGCGCAGATCCTGTATCCAAGGGAGCGTCCGGAACTGCATGGAATATCGTCCTGGAGCGAATATGCGTCGTTCTGCTGGGACTTCCGCCGCCTCGCCGGTGCGGACAAGGGATGGCAGTGCGGCGAGATGTTCGGCTCTTGGCGCATGGACGACGTGATGTGCTGCCCCAAGTGCCGGCAGGAGCGTAGCGACAACTGGGACGGCAACCGCATGACCGGCTACAACTACAATGTCTGCTTCCTCGGCCGCGTCGAGAACGACAAGGGTTCGCGAATGTATCCCGCGCGCTTCGACGACGTGCTCCATCCGGATCGCGTGGTGGTGTTCGGCGATGGCGGCTACTCGGGCGGACCGAACAAGTTCATGCGTGCGCCGTTTCAGGACAAGCACTACGACAATTCCGCCGCGTCGCTTCGCAAGGCCGGCACGCAGGCCTTCCGCCACGGCGTAGGCTCGAAGCGCCACTGCAACATGGCGTTTCTCGACGGCCACGTGGAGGCCTTCCACCAGCCGTACATGGCAGGGGGAAAGCCGGGCTGGGTGGACGAGGCCACGCACAGCGCATTCATCAGCTCTGGCAACGGCATATACGGTCCGCGCGGATTCGGCATTGTCGACGACGACGAGCCCCGTTGATTTTTCGCGCACACCGTGAAAATTTGGTATAATAGGGCCATGTCAAATAGTGTCAAAACACATGGTTCTGCTCTAGATGCCGCGGCGGTGCCAGAGCGGTACCGCGACGAATCCCGGTACTTTGTCGTGCAGGGCGGCTTGCGCGACGTGCACGTGCACTTCCGCGATCCAGGCACGCCGGAGGCTGAGACGCGCGCGACGGGTGCAGCAGCTGCTGCCGCGGGAGGCTTCACGTGCGTCACCACGATGCCGAACACCACGCCTGCGGGCGACAGCGCGCAGTGGCTGCGCGAGCAGATAGAAGATGCGTCTCTGCCCGTGCGCATCGCGCCTTCCGCGTGCATCACCAAGGGACGACTCGGGCGCGAAGTGGCAGACCTCGAGGCGCTTGCCGCGGCAGGCGCGGTAGCCTTCACGGACGACGGTTCGTTCGTGGAAGACGCCCATGTTATGGAGGCGGCGATGCGACGCGCGGCAAAGCTTGTCCGCCCCGTGATGCAGCACGCCGTGGTGCCGTCTCTGCTCGCAGGCGGCGTGATGCGCGACTGCGCCGTGGCGCGCCGCTTCGGCCTTCCTGTGATGCCTCCCGAGGCAGAGACCGAGGCAGTGCGGCGCGACATCTCGATTTGCCGCGTGACGGGCTGCGCGCTCCATGTGCAGCACATCTCGTGCGCCGGCACGGTGGAGCTCATCCGCGCGGCGCAACGCGAAGGCCTGCCGGTGACGGGCGAGGCCACGCCGCACCATCTGCTGCTCTCGTGCGACGACATCCCGCACGACGACGCCAACTGGAAAATGGCGCCGCCACTTGGAACGCGCGAGGACGTGGCGGCGATTCGCGAAGGCGTGAAGGACGGCACTCTGGGGCTCTTCGCGACGGACCATGCCCCTCACCACGCCTCGCGCAAGCAGGGCGGCTTCGCAACTTCGGCAAACGGCATAGTGGGCCTTGAGACCGCCGCCGCGATAACATGGCGCGTGATGGTGGAGGAGGAGGGCATGAGCCCCGCAGACTGGGCCGCTAGGTGGACGACAGGCCCAGCCGCCCTCATCGGCGAGACGCCTTCCGCGCGCAGCTTCACGGTGATGGATCTTAAGGCGAACCGCGCCGTGGACCCGTCTCTCTTTCACACGAAATCATCAAACCAGCCGTTCACCGGAATGCGCTTCGCCGCATGGCCCGTGTGCACGGTGCTAGAAGGAAGGATCACCTGGAATGGACACGAAGTTCTTTGACGCCGCGGCGGGATTCCTGCCGGACGAATGCTTCAACCGCCCCGCCGACCTCGCGATAGTTCTCGGCAGCGGCTGGGGCGACGCTCTCACGTGCGACCGCACGATCGCGCGTTTCTCGTATGCCGACATCCCGGGCCTTGGCGCGGCCACGGTGGCTGGCCACGCGGGCGAGTTCCGTCTCTACGAGCGCGCCGGACGCCGCATCGCAGCGTTCTGCGGACGCCGCCACTGGTATGAGGGCGTGGGCTGGGAGGCAGTGGTGCTTCCTGTGGAGCTCTTCCGGCGCATGGGCGGACGCAAGATCCTGCTCACGAACGCGGTCGGAGGGCTCAATCCCGCGCTGCGCGCGGGCGACTTCGTGATCCTGCGCGACCATGTGAACACCGTGGGCATCAATCCGCTCATAGGTCCGCACAATCCCGAGTGGGGGGCGCGTTTCCCCGACATGACGGAAATCTACACGCAGCATCTGCGCGACGTGCTGCACGGCGCGGCGAACAAGCGCGGTCTCCGCGTGATGGAGGGCGTGTATGCGTTCACATCTGGTCCGGCATTCGAGACGCCGGCGGAGATCCGCGCGTACGGACACCTTGGCGCCGACGTGGTGGGAATGAGCACAGTTCCCGAGGCCGTGTTCGCCCATGCGTGCGGAATGCAGGTGGCCGGGCTCTCGCTAGTCTCCAATCTCGCGGCCGGCATCTCGGCGAAGCCGCTCTGCCACGAAGAGGTGATAGCCGCGTCTGCGGCGGCGAAAGGCGTGATGGCCGGCCTCCTAGACGACTTCGTGACTGCGTGCTGATTATCCGCGCGGCCTTCGCGCGGCAGGTGGCGGAGGGTGAGAGATTCGAACTCCCGGACCACGTGAATGGTCAACGGTTTTCAAGACCGCCGCGATCGACCGCTCCGCCAACCCTCCTGAAAGGTGCGGATATTATACAACAATTGAGGCATGTAAGGCAAGAGCGCAGCTGAAGAGTTTTATTGCGCGGTTCAAGTTCAAGGAAGGAGAGCAAAAATGCTGGCAATGTTTCTTGCGGCGTTCATCGCGGTGGATGGACCGGTTCCGAAGGGCGACGACAATGTGTGCGACACCGCGAGGTTCGTGAAGACGTTCGAGTGCGGCGGCGAAGTGCGCAGCGCCACATGGACGGTTTCTGGCCTTGGCGTGTTCCGCGCGTACATGAACGGCGGCGAGGTGGGAGCGGATGACTGCCTGAAGCCGGGCTTCACGCACGTGGCGAAGCGCCGCCACTCGTTCTCGTACGACGTGACGCCGCTTGTGAAGAAGGGCCGCAACGTGCTTGCCGCCGAAGTCTCCACTGGCTGGTGGCGCGACGCGATCGTGAGCCGCCGCGGGAAGATCTCCAGCTTCTGGGGAGTTCTCGAGATCGAGAAGGCGGATGGAACGAAGGTCTTGATCCCCACCGACACGACATGGCGCGGATCGTACGGCGGAAACGTGGTGCACGCCACGATCTACTGGGGCGAGACGTACGACGCGCGCGTCGACGCGTCGTGGCGCGCGACCGGCGATGTGGACTGGCCTTGCGCGAAGATCAACGGCGAGTTCAAGGGAGCTGTCACGCCGGTGGAGGGACGCACGGTGAAGACGCGGCGCGACCTCGCGCTTGCGCCTCGCGAGATCTACGTGTGGAAAGGCGCGGAGGGCGCGTCGAAGGATGCGCACGGGAAGGCGAAGGTGCTGCGGCGCTACAGGGACGGCGAGCGCATCGTCTTGGAGCCTGGCGACGAGCGGCTTGTGGTGGACTTCGGGCAGAACGCGGCAGGTGTGCCGGAGATCGTGGCAACGGCGCCTGCCGGGACGAAGCTCACCGCGCATCCCGCCGAGATGCTCAACGACGGCAACGGCGAGAAGAGGCGCGGCAACGACGGGCCTGCGGGAAGCGCGTACTTCGCGAACTACAGAAGCGCGAGGACTGCGATCACGTACAAGTTCGCGGGAAGCGGGAAGGAGAAGTACAGCCCGTCGTTCACGTTCTTCGGAGGAAGGTACCTCTCGTTTGCGACGACGGCGAGGGTGGAGATCGAGAGTCTGAGGTTTCTGCCGATGATGTCCATAGCTCCAGAGGACGAGACGGGCACGATAGAGACTGGGCGAGAGGACCTGAACCGGCTCATTTCCAACTGCGTGTGGGGCATGCGCTCCAACTACCTCTCTGTGCCGACGGACTGCCCGCAACGCAACGAGCGCTGGGGATGGTCGGGCGACACGCAGGCGTTCGCGGGGGCGGCCGTGTACGCGGCTGACGTGTACGGGTTCCTCTCGAAGTGGATGACGGACATGCGCGATTCCCAGGTCGGCGGCAACAACAAGTACGCTGGCACCTTCAGCATCATGGCGCCGATGTCCGGAGAGCGCGGATATATGATCGGCTGGTCCGATGCAGGCGTGATCGTGCCGTACACGCTGTGGCGCCAGTTCGGCGACGCCGCCGTCGTCAAGGCGAACTGGGAGGCGATGCAGAAGTTCATGGCGCTTATCGACCGCACCGACTGGACAACGCCACTCGGCGAGAACCAGTGCGCCGACTGGCTCGCGCCCGCGCGGTACGAAAGCTGGCGCCGCGGCTGGGGCGCGCCGTACGCCGCGAAGCCGTTCTGGGACGGCGAGACGAAGGCGGACCACATGCAGTACTGGGACATGCTCGGCGCCTGCTTCCACATAAGCGACCTCAGGATGATGCGCGATATGGCGCGCGCGATAGGCGACGAGAAGTCCGCCAAGGCGTACGCCGCGCGCGAGGCGAAGTCGGTCAAACGCTACCGCGACCTCTTCCTCGACCACCGCGGCAGGCTCGCGGAGCGATATCGCGACATGCAGACGCCCGCGCTCTTCCCGCTGTGGCTGGGGCTCTTCCCGTCGAAGGACGCCGAGGCCGCGGCGAAGGCCGATCTCGCCGCCAGCATCAGGCGCGGCAACTTCAAGATAGGAACGGGATTCCTTGGAACGCCGATTCTTCTCGACGTGCTGGCGGACGTGATGGACGATCCTGAGCTCGCGTATTCGGTGCTGCTGCAGCACGAGTGCCCGGGGTGGCTCTTCTCCGTGGACCAGGGCGCGACGACGATCTGGGAGCGGTGGGACGGCTACACGAAGGAGCGCGGGTTTGGTCCGGTGGCGATGAATAGCTTCAACCACTACGCCTACGGCGCGGTTATGGGATGGATGTACCGCACGATGGCGGGGATACGTCCCGGCGAGAAGGGTGGGTACGCTGAGTTCACGCTTGCTCCAAGGCCCGACAGGCGCGTTGGCTTCTGCAGGGCCTCGTACCGCACGAAGTTCGGCGTGGTGAAGAGCGAGTGGCGCTACTCGCCGGACGGCGGCCTTGAATGGAAGTTCACGATTCCGCCCGGCACCAAGGCGAAGGTGACGCCGCCTGGCGGCAAGGCCGAGATGCTTGGTCCGGGCGACCACGTGCGCCGCATCCCCGCGGCGCGCCGGTAATGCCTTCACCTTGCGCGGCGGATTTGGTATAATCTTGGGCGCGGGCAGAAAGCCTGCTTCAAGGAGGAAGAGATGAAGATTTTCACAGAGCCGAAGAAGCTTCAGAAATGGTGCGCCGCCAGGCGCATGGAGGGGCGCAAGGTGGCGCTTGTGCCCACGATGGGATATCTCCACGAGGGACATCTGTCGCTAATCGCGGAGGCGAAGAGGCGCGGGGCGCAGGAGATCGTGGTGAGCGTGTTCGTGAATCCCGTGCAGTTTGGTCCGAACGAGGACTTCGACAAGTACCCGCGCGACGAGAAGGCCGACCTCGCCAAGTGCCGCGCGGCCGGCGCAACGGCCGTCTTCTTCCCCACGCCAGCGAACATGTACCTCGACGCGCATTCGGTGTACGTGAACGAGGAGGACCTGTCGAAGGGACTCTGCGGCGCGCGGCGTCCAGGCCATTTCCGCGGCGTCTGCACAGTGGTCGCCAAGCTCTTCAACCTCGTGCATCCGCACTTCGCCGTTTTCGGGCAGAAGGACTTCCAGCAGGCCGCCGTGATACGGCGCATGGTGCGCGATCTGAACTTCGACCTCGACGTAGTGGTGGCTCCGATCGTGCGCGAGCCGAGCGGGCTTGCGCGCAGCTCGCGCAACACGTACCTTTCTGACGACGAGAGGAAGAGGGCTTGCGCGCTTTCGCAGGCGCTCTTTGCGGCGGCCTCGGCCGTGAAGGCGAAGGGCAAGGTGCCGTGGAAGGCCGAACGCGCCAAGATAGTGCGGCGGTTGGAGTCAGCAGGGCTCGTCGTTGACTACGTGGAGGCCGTTGACGGCGAGACGCTAGCGCCGGTGAAGCGCCTTGAGAAGGGCGTGGCCGTGCTTCTCGCCGTGTACTGCGGCAAGACGCGCCTCATCGACAACGTCCTGATCAAATGATCGACCTCTCCAACGAAGAGTGGCGCGAAGCATATCGCCTTGTGCGCGAAGCGGCTGCGCGGCCTGGAGACGACGCCGTGCGAGCCGCGGCGTTCGACTTCCTCCGCACAGCCCAGTCGAAGCGCCTTCTCGCGATCGCCCATCTGCTGCAGCCAGGCGCTACCGAACGCTCAATCCAGGCGGCGCTCGTGCCGCTAGAGCGCGTGGACAGGCGTGCAAAGGTGACGGACGCCGAGATGGGAATCCGCACGACGGACGGCCCGGCGTGCGCCGACCGCGCACCGTTCGCGGTGGTGGCGGACAACGTGCGCAGCGCATTCAACATGGGCGGCATCTTCCGCACGGCGGACTTCTTCGGCGCTGAGCGTCTCGTGCTTTGCGGCTACTCCCCCACGCCCGAGAATCCGCAGGTCAAGAAGACCGCGCTAGGCGCCGACGAGACGACCCCCTGGACGCACGTGGACGACGTTCGCGACGCAGTGGACGCCCTGCGCGCCGAAGGGCGGCGCATCTATGCGCTCGAGACGGTGGACGGCGCTTCCGACATATCGCGCGCCTCCATCGTCTTTCCATGCGCCATCCTGCTCGGCAACGAGCGCTTCGGGCTTGATCCCGACGTGGTGGCGATGGCCGACGAAGTGCTTGAGATCCGCTCGCACGGCATGAAGAACTCGCTGAATGTCGTGAGCGCCTTCGCCGTGGCCGCCGCTTTCCTTCGTAGCCACCAGTCATTAGGCGCTATGCGCTAAAAATAGCTCTTGCGCGCGCGGAGTGTTTTCGCTAAAATATCTTTCAACCACTAATCAAAGGAGTCTTAATGAACAGACGTGATTTTATTGCGGGCGCGTCCGTGGCTGGTCTTGCGGCCGTGCTGCCTGCAAGGGCCGAGGAATGCAAGAGCGCATACCCCGCGGGGCTGCCCAAGCTGGCGCCTCCGCCACAGCCGGCGAAGCTGAACCTCTGCCTTCAGTGGGGCGGGATCCCCACCGCCGACGACGTCGACGCCAAGCTCGATTTCCTCGTTGAGAACGGTTTCCAGGCGGTCGAGACGCCGAGCGGACTCGGCTGGCTGCGCGATCGCGGCCTCAAGGTGGCCGAGGGTGCGAAGAAGCGCGGCCTTCTTCTGGCCACCGCGTGCGGTCCCTCCCGCTTCGACTATGCCGACAAGGCGAAGAACGATGCCGAAGTCGAGAAGTTCATGCCCGTTCTCGAGATTCTCGGCGAGATGAAGAGCGTTGGCCTCATCATCTGCCCCGCGCGCGGCAAGCCCGAAGTGGGCCTCAAGGAGTTGCGCGCAGATTTCGTGGAGAACACCGGCAAGCGTCTTGCCGAGAAGGCCGCATCGTGCGGCACCTCTATCGTGCTAGAGCCCCTCCGCCGCGGCGAGACTCCGTTCCTGCGCCAGGTGGCCGACGGCGCGAAGATGGCCCAGGAGATCGGCAAGGGCTGCACGGTTATGGGCGACTTCTGGCACATGCGCTGGGAGGAGCCGAACTTCTTCGCCGCGTTCGTGGCGGCGGGCCAGCTGCTCACGCACGTGCACATCGCCTCCCTCAAGACACGCCGCATTCCCGGCACGGACGGCGCGGCGGACGACTATGTGGACGGCTTCAAGGGGCTCAAGTTCATCGGCTACCGCGGCGCGGTCTCCGTTGAGGCCGGCTTCCCTGAGGTGGGCCGCAACGCGCAGAACAAGCCCATCTGGCCGAACAACGCCCAGAAGCGCGAGATCCTCGCCAAGATGTCCGCCATGCTGCGTGAGCAGTGGGCGAAGGCATGATACAGTGAACAGGTGTCAGGCAATAGTGAATAGTTGATGGTTGATTGGCTAATCAGTTAATCAGTAAAAGTCAAAGGAAAAGACAAATGACAAGAAAAGACTTCATCAAGACCTCCACTCTGGCGGCCGGCGTGTGCGCCGCGCCTGCGATCCTCAGGGCAGAAGGCGCCAAGCGCGTCTTCAAGGTGGGCATCGTGGGCTGCGGTGGACGCGGCAACGGCGCGCTCGGCAACATCCACGCCGCGGCGAAGATGCTCTGCGCCGAAGGATGCAACGTGGAGATCAAAGTTGTCGCCGCGGCTGACTTCTTCGTGGAGAAGGCCCAGGCGGTGGCGCGCAAGTACGGCTTCGACGAGAAGTTCGCGTTCGGCGGCGCCAACGGCTACAAGCAGGTGATGGCGAGCGATGCGGAGATCGTGATCCTCACTACTCCGCTCAACTTCCGTCCGATCCACACGATGGCGGCCGTGCAGGCCGGCAAGCACGTGTTCGCCGAGAAGGGCGTGGCAGTGGATGGCCCTGGCTGCCGCCTGATGATCGAGGCCTCCAAGCTCGCCGCCCAGAAGGGCATCACCATCGTGGCAGGCACGCAGCGCCGCCATCAGCGCGGCTATCGCCTGATCGCCGACGCTCTCAAGAAGGGCATTGTCAGCCCGATTCTCGGCGGCAACGTGTACTGGAACGGCGCTGTGCCGTGGGTCAAGACGCGCGCGGCCGGCATGACTAACGCCGCCTACCTCTGCGCCAACTGGCTCAACTTCACCGAGCTTTCCGGCGACCACATCTGCGAGCAGCACGTCCACAACATCGACATCGCCAACTGGTACATCGGCCGCTATCCGAAGAGCGCCATCGGCTTCGGCGCGCGCGCCCGCCGCTTCTCTGGCAACCAGTATGACTTCTTCGGCATCGACTTCGACTACGGCGACGGGGTGCACATCCACTCCATGTGCCGTCAGATCGACGGCTGCTCGGGCGGCGGCGTGGGCGAGGTGTTCCGCACCAAGGACTCCATCATCTCCTCCGGCAGCTCCGTGAGGATGATCGACAGCAAGAAGAAGCTCGACCTCACCGGCGACTTCCGCGACGGTAACCCCTACGACATCGAGCACTACGACCTGCTGCGCTCCATCATGAAGACGGGCCCCTACTTCAACGAGGGCGAGGCGGTGGCGATCTCCACCGCGTGCGGCGTGATCGGGCGCATGTCGTGCTACACGGGCCAGCAGATCTCTCTCGCGTCGATCCTCACGGACAAGAACAGCAGCTACTACAACATGGAGTGCGTGCCGCGTCCTCAGGACTTCGAGAAGGACGGCGACGTTCCCATGCCCGAGTGCGGCGACAACGAGTGGGCTCTTCCCGGCCGCCCGTGGCGCGGTTTCGGCAAGAACGTGAAGACGTCCAACAAGGCCACCTTCGGCGCGCCTCTCGGATTCTAAGACGGCGCCTTCGGGTGCAATGCGCGGAACACGCGGGGCGAACGGCCGTAGATGGACGTTCCTCCGCGTGTTCGGCGGGTATGAAAGGCGGTTCAAGTGGATCTTGAGGAGATCAGAGAAAAGGTTGGCGGCACGATCGAGGTGAACGTGCCAGAGGCGTCCGCCGCTTGTGCGTACGCGAGCGACCTTCTTTCCGACGTGATGGGCCATGCCGGAGAGGAGAGCGTCCTGATAACGATACAGAACCACCTCAACACGATCGCGGTGTGCACGCTCGTTGGCATCGAGGTGATAGTGATATGCCATGCCCGTCCCGTCCCGGACGACATGCGCGAGGCGGCGGCGCGCGAGGGCGTTGCCATCGTGGTGACGCCCCTGTCGCAGTACGCCGCGTCGATCGCACTGTCGTCACTGCCGCCGTGCACGCGCTGACGCGCGGGGTCATTGAAGGAGATTTCTCGACATGTCAAATGCTACAGTCATAGCGCTCTTCGTGGTAGGCGCGTATCTCATCGGCGGCATTCCCTTCGGCTTCCTCATCGGGAAGATGCGCGGCGTCGACGTGCGCACCGTGGGCTCCAAGAACATCGGCGCCACGAACGTCTATCGCACGGTGGGGCACAAGTGGGGATTCCTCGCGTTCTTCTGCGATTTTCTCAAGGGGCTTCTGCCCACGCTCGCGGCAGTGTTGTTCGCGAAGAACCACAAAGAGGTCGCCGCGTTCGCCGACCTCGCGGTGTGGACGGGCCTCGCGTGCGTCGTTGGCCACACGCTCACGCCGTACATGAAGTTCAAGGGCGGCAAGGGCGTGGCCACCGCCTTTGGTATGCTGATGGCGCTTGTGCCGTGGCTGGTGTCGGCCGCATTCGCGCTCTTCGTCGTCACGGTGTGGATAAGCCACTACATCTCTCTCGGCAGCTGCCTCGCGGCGGCGTTCCTGGCGGTGATGATCTGGATTCCCACGCCGCTCGCCGATCCGGTTCCGTCGCTTGCGCTGAAAAGCGTGATGACGGTGCTGGGACTTTTCGTGATCTACAAGCACAAGAGCAACATCGTGCGCCTTGCGAAGGGCTGCGAGAACAAGATCTACTA
>JAEEGF010780784.1_pt1 | contig 15313 bp, 18 predicted proteins | sample 9134171 | NCBI WGS metagenome assembly JAEEGF01 (sample SAMN16246542, study PRJNA631951) | gut metagenome | biome: gut microbiome; feature: rumen; material: AP-attached | host: Bos | place: Iran: Karaj | collected 2018-10 | reverse complement strand
TTCTGCCGGAGTTCCAGGCCTTCGACCGGATAGGCGACGGCGAGGTAGTCGGCGCCCGCCCGCTGCATCATCGCGGCGAACTCCACGGCCCCGTGGCCGTACGCGTTCGCCTTGACGAGAACGAGCAGTTTCGTCGACGGTTCCAGCAGGGAACGGAAGTACCGGTAATTCCGGTTACAGCCGTTCAGGTTCAGTTCCAACCTGGAAAAATCATCCTCACGCATCATGTCTGCCAGTCGAAATATTGAGCAAATTTAGCAATAACGGCGGACATTTCTGCATAATTTGTGTATTTTTGTAAAAACTAAGAACGTTATGACGACTTCGATGATTTGGATCCTGATGATCGCGGTGATGTTCGCGAGCATGCTCATCCAGAGCCGGCTCAAGAGCCGTTTTGAGAAGTATTCGGAAGTGCCCACGAGCCTGTCGGGCGCCGAGGTGGCCCAGCGGATGCTGCAGGCCCACGGCATCCACGACGTGAACATCGTCTCGATCGAGGGCACCCTGACCGACCACTACAACCCGCAAACCAAGACCGTGAACCTGAGCCACGACGTCTATTACGGCCGCAACGTAGCCGCGGCCGCCGTCGCCGCGCACGAATGCGGCCATGTCGTCCAGCATGCGACCGGCTACGCTCCCTTGCGGCTGCGTTCCGCCATGGTTCCCGTGCTGACGTTCACGAACAGCTGGATCTCCTGGGTGCTGCTGGCCGGCCTGATCTTTTACCAGGCGTTCCCGTCCCTGTTCTGGATCGGCATCATCCTGTTCGCCTTCACGACGCTGTTCAGCTTTGTCACCCTGCCGGTGGAAATCAACGCCAGTTCCCGCGCAGTGCAGTGGCTCGATACCGCCGGCGTCGTAAGCTACGAGACCAAGCCCATGGCGCAGGACGCCCTCAAATGGGCCGCCTATACCTACGTAATCGCGGCCATCGGCTCCCTCGCCACCCTGCTCTATTACATTTCCATCGCCAGAAGAAGATAACATGAACGGCATTTACATTTTCCTGGCCGACGGCTTCGAAGACATGGAAGCCATCGCCACCCGCGACGTCCTCCTCCGCGGAGGCGTGGATGTCCAGACCGTATCCATCAACGAGGATCCCTTCGTGACCAGCTCGCACGGCATCACCGTGAGTGTTGACCTTACCCGGGACGATTTCGACGACGATAAACCTGCGGTGATGATCTTCCCGGGCGGCATGCCGGGGACGAAGAATCTCGCGGCCGACAAAGACCTGATGGCCCTGATGCGGAAATGCTATGCCGAGGGCGGTGTCATTGCCGCCATCTGCGCCGCTCCCGGCCTCGTCGTTTCCCAACTGGACGAAGAAGTTTTGTCCGGCAAGTACTTCACCTGCTTCGAAGGCTTCCAGGATCCGATGATCGCGAAAGGGGCCGTCTTCATGCCCGACGGTGCCGTCGTGGACGGCCACCTCGTCACCGGCCGCGGCGCCGGCCATGCCGTCGGTTTCGGCCTGGCCCTCGTGGAACTGCTGAAGGGAAAAGAAACGGCCGACCACGTCCGGGCCGGCCTGATGCTGTAGTTGAGATGTAGAGACTATTATCTCAATTTGGTTAATTTACGGGAGTTTCTAAAAATCGGCCCCTCAACTTTGTGTACTTGCGTTTTCGTAGTGTAAACTATATTCGTATAAATCTTGATAAATTCAAAAAAAGTGTGTATATTTGTGAGAGCACTATGAAAGTTCACACTTTTTTTAGTTCGCGAAAATAGTTTCAATTATGTACAAGCAAGCAAAGTTTTACCTCTCCCCAAAGTCCTACGACAGTGGAGAGCATCCTATCAAGGTCTCCGCGTCGGTGCACGGTCAGCGTCTGCTCACGACAATAGGCCAGACAGTCCCCCCGCAGTTCTGGAATAATGAAACGAAAACGGTTTCCTTTCCCACAAGAGACACGACCAATGCCCAGGGCTTGACGGGCGGTCAGATTAACGCCCTCCTGCTCAAGATTGCCGCGGGCTTCGCCGATTATGAATCCAAGCTTCCAAAGACCTATAAGCCGACGGTTGAGGAGTTACGTGACAAGTTGGCCGCAATCACGGGCAGCAAGCGCAAGACCGTGCAGAGCAAGCGAGAGAAGGCCGAGGCCGCAGCCAGGGCCAAAGAGGAGGAAAAAGCACGCCAGGAGGCAGAGAAGGCCGCAAAGGTCGTTTGCGACTACTTCAATGAGTTCATAGAGGAGGAAAAGGATGCACGGGAGTGGGCCCAGGGCACCACGGTAACGATGCGGGGCTTTAGCAAGAAGTTGGCGGGCTTCGATTCCCTGGAATACCTCAACACCGAGGATGGTATAAAGGAGTTTATCGGAAACCTGAAGAACGAAGGGCTTACTAACCGGACGATAGAAAAGAAATACCGGCTGCTTCGTTGGTTCCTCACGTGGGCGGCTCGTAAGGGTTACATCGACAGAGTTTGTTCTTATAAGCCCGTTATCAAACTCATAAAGCGGCCCGTCATATATCTCACCCCTTCGGAGTTGATGCGTTTATACCGCTATCAGGTGCCAGCCAACGGCACAAAGGTAACGCTTCATACTGCGGAGGGAAAGGAGTATGAAAAGACCGTAGAGGATGCGGCGGCGCTTGCCAAGACACGGGATCTGTTCTGCTTTTGCGCGTTTACTTCCCTGCGTTATTCGGACATGGCCAAACTCCGGCGCTCCGACATCACCGATGAGGGGCTCAATGTGGTAACGAAGAAAACGCACGACCGGGTTACAATCGAGCTCAACAACTACAGCCGTGCGATCCTGGACAAGTATGCCGATTTGCAGAGCCCCCAGGGGCTCGCGCTTCCGGTTATTTCTAACCAGAAGATGAATGAATACCTGAAGCACCTTTGCGAACTCTGTGAGATTAACGAGCCCGTGAACATGGATTACTATAAAGCTGGTAAGAAGGTTTCTGAAGTCCTTCCAAAGTATGACCTTATCGGAACCCATGCCGGGCGGCGTTCCTTCGTGGTTATGGCCCTCACTATGGGGATTTCTCCGGAGATCGTAATGAAGTGGACGGGGCACAGTGATTACCAGACGATGAAACCCTATATCGACATCGTAGGCAAGGCAAAGGCGGCGGCGATGGAGAGATTTAACCAGATAGAGGAGGCCGGGCTATGAATTTAACGGAGTATGTAGCACTTTGCGCCCGCCTGGAGGCGTATTGCACCAGAGTCCGGGAAAGTGGCTGCTTTGAGGGTGCGGATACCCTGGAGCATGATTTACGGCGGTTCTATTATGCGGAAAAGGATTGGGGCGATTTGTCGCGCGATTGCCAAACATTGAATAGAGCCCAGGGCCGGAAAAGAATTATCGAAGGATATCGTCGGCAGCTTGCCGTTTACGGCTCACTTTCGGCCCTTATTGCTGATTTGGAAGCCGGGGTGGTAACATGCCCGGAAAGCCTCAAAGGATTGCGAATTCACGCCCTAAATCTCCTTTACGATTATTGTTCGGAGTTGTCAAAAAAATGTCTTGCCGTGTTCGGCGGAATCCAGACAGTCCCGGAGAGGATCAACAGCACACCCTATGCCCTCAAAGTTGCCGAAAAATGGCAGAATGCCGGATATCTTAATCCCAGTTTTCTCTACATAATGCACGATTACAAAGATGATAAGGAGCGAAGGGGACTTATTGGTCAGGAGTTAGGGCACGCGTGCGGTCATGGATGGATAACCAGGATAGAGGAGTATTGGGGCATGGGTTCGAATCAAATAAGCCATGACGCAGACAATGCGAAAGATTCAACAAAACAAGATCTAGCAAGATATGGTTTAAAAATCAAATAACTAGTTTTCTAGAAAACATCTTTTGCGCTATGGCTAAGTATCCTTCAAAATATCCTGAAAAGCTTTACGACCTCAATCATGGACTTATGATTGTAAGTCTGTTTTTGATATTGCTTTTAATTGTGGTAACTGTTATTGTCTTACCTTTTGGAAAGATAATTTCATTCGAGTTTTTGGAGTGGTGGGACGAGGTGCTTACATTGGGATTCCCGATACTCCTTGTTCTTTTTATTATAAGCTCCGGTGTCTTTGTCAACGGATTCGTCGAACATCGTGTAAAATGGGTGTCTGAATCCGAAATGATGCAGAACAGAAAAACCGTCAAAGAGTTCTCGGCAAAAACAAGACTCTATTATAAGCGGTGGGGCATTGTTTCCCTTGTTTGCTTTATTCTGTTGTGTCTTTTGTTTCTGATATTCTTATTGGTTGATGAAAAGTTATATACGGTTATATCGTGTATGATAGCAGTATGTTTCTTTCTTTGCGGAGCTGGATTTATAATCTTTATCAAGGGTTGGGAAAAGGGCGTTTTCTTCAGTAACAAGAAATAAAAGTATAGTATGTCAATATAATATGATGGGTCGGGGTTGTTACCCCGGCCTTCTTTTTTATATCGTTCTCGCACGCGGTTGGGATATTTGGGATATTTGAAAATATCCGTTATACCTTGGATTACATTTGCAAAAAGAAATAAGAAAACCGGATTATATGAAAGAGAATCTAATTTGCACAATGACTGTTGAGGAGTTCGCAAATGCCCTCAACAATGCCGGGCTTGTCATTGTCAAAAGGGAACCGGAGACCCGACCCGCGGAACCCCAGGCAACCCCCGCAGCTCTTGACTTCTCCGACAGCTCCCGCTACGGGTGCGGGCTCCGTGCAATCCGTGACCGCTACAAAGTTAGCCATCTCACAGCCCAGAGGCTCAAGGACGGGCCGCTCGCCCCGGCGATATATCAGGGCAGGCGGGGCGGTAAGTTTTATATTGACTTCGCGGCGGCGGACGCGATCATGAAGGAGAGGAAGGCCAAGAAAGCAACCAACGCCCAGACCGTCACGGCTTAGGCGTTGGGCGCGGATTGCTCCGCAGTTTCAATTATGTACGGCAAAGGTAGCATAATTTATCGGAACACTTCGCGCCAGGTCGCAAACATTTGAAGAACTTTCGAATAATGGCGAAGAAACAACGAAACGGGTTCATTTTTTACCGTTCCTTTCTGGATGCTGCGGACGGTCTGGATGGAGTGTTCCGCGCAAAATTCATTGAAGACATTATCAACTATGCCCTTGATGGAAAAGAACCGGATTTCAAGGGGGACAAGGTTTCTAAGGCTTTGTTCTCTGCAGTGCGTCCGAATATCGAAAAAGGAAGGCGAAACTTTGAGAATGGCAACAATGGCGGCGCGCCTAAAGGAAACACAAACGCTTTAAAATCAAGCAGTTCCGAGATAAAAAACAACCGAGAAACAACCGGAAAACAACCGAGAAACAACGCAATATATGATAATAATGAATCATATAACAGTAACAATAGCATAGAACAAGAGCAAAATAATGAATCATCTATCCATCAATCCGCGCGAGAAGGTGGATTGATGGAGGATGAGGGGAGGAGGATTGAGGAGGTAGGAACCGAGGCATTAAACGATTTGATCCGCTATTTGTGTCACATTTCGGAGTGTAGTATTCCCGGTGATGCGATGGTTCGATTATTCTATCAGCACAAAAACGAGATTTCCGCCAATGGCATATGTTTCTGCCTACAAATGAATGGTGCGGGGTTTACGCCGGAGAAGGTCGAAGAAATAGCCGCGAAATTCTGGAAAATGAGGGATAGAAGATTAAGAAAAGGATTAACAGCCTTTGCGGAGGATTGGAAGAAAGAAATTGCAACGGTATTTAATCTCCTTGAAATAGACAAGAGCAGAATCAGGGAGTATTACGATACCGATTGCAAACACTCCGAAGATGACGCAATAAGATGGATTTCCGAAAATGTCTATAACGGCCGAAAGACCTACCAAGATTTGAAAACGCAGTTATCGGCCATCTATCGACAAAAATTAGTGGATCAATACAAGGCGATACCCAACAATGAAGTTTCCGAAATTGATTTCATTAACTATTGCGCCGGAATGGGCTTTACAATAGATGCAAGGGAAAAATGGCAGAGAAAACCAGACACATTTACAAAGCATTGGACAAAGTGGTTAGATGCTTGCGAGACCAACGAAAAAGGCAATACGAATGGAATTCATGAATAATTAAAACGGAAAACAAGCCCATGCTATCGAAACCAACCGTTTTCAAATCAATTGGCATGCCGTTCACCCGAAAGGGCGTGCAACTTGTCGCCGCCCGGAGGCCACCGGGTCTGCAGCCGTCCGAGGCATGCCGAGGATGCTTCTATAAAGAGGTCTGCAATTCGCAACTTGCATGCTCTCGCTTCGATCGTGTGGACGGCGTTTCCGTCTGGTTCCAGGAAATCAAAACCAAATAACTATCAATACACATGCAACAAAACATTACCAATTGTTCGGACTTCACGCGAGGCGTGGCCCGATTCGTCCGGATCGCTACCAACGCCAAAACCGGGGTGGAAGCGTGGCGGCGTTCTTATAAGTTTAAGCCTTACCTCGATGTTGTGGAATTCATAGTTCCCCAGGGTGGGAGGTTCTACCCGGAGGAGAACCGGATTACTCGCCGTATCCCGGCCAGAGATCCGAAGCTCCGCGAAAAAATGGAGTTCTACCTTCAGAACGGCATTGATGGCTGGTTCGAAGGAGACGAGCCGGAAGGCATTTTCGATGATGATGATGAATAAAAACAATAGGTCATGACAATAACGCTTGATGAAGCCAGGCGGGCCCCGGCAACTCTGGAAAAACACAATGGCACCGAGATGCTTATCCGCACCAAATTGGTTGCATTTGTCATGGAAACATGCAAGGAAATGGATGCGGCTTTGGCGAGGATCCCGGCGCTTTTGGATGAATACGGCTTGAAAGACTACAATACTGAGCCTTTACAGCGTGAAATCCTTCAAGATGGCAGTGGATCCGTTTGGGTTGCGGTGCGCGACCAGACCATGAAACGCCTTGAGAGCACGGGGCTTGTTCCCAAAATCCGATGGCGGCTTGCAAACGAAAACGCGGATACTGCAGTCCCGAAGGAGTTCAATCAAAAAATGGACCTTCTCGTCGGAGAAATCAAAGGCTATAATAACCACTTGATTATGGCAAACGGGGAGGCCGTGAACCTTGATTCCCTTTTATTCCGTTCCAATAAGTTGAGGATCCCGCCGAAATACCTTGAAGCCGTAACTCCGCGATTCACGTTAGCAGTGCCTGAAAAAGACCGCAAGACCGTTAAAGCGATGAGGGCGGCAGCCTCGGCTCTGGCAGATCTCAAAAAAAGCGGTGTAAATCTCGAAACCGTCGCCAGTATGGCCAACGGTAAAGAGTTTACCGACGCGGAACTTCTGGGGCTCCTCCAGGGCATAGCGTTGATGCACTAAAGCACCGACTTGCCACGATTGAAAAGGCCGTATCTGTTGCAGTTTGTTGCAGTTACGGCCTTTTTTATTCTTTTTTTCAGAATCGTTTAATTTGATATTTGGTCTTTATTCATTGAAAAATACGAATATATTGAAACTCAATGATTTTGATTTATCCAAAAGTGTAAACATTTTGAAGAAAAATGCATAAATGTGTGTCTTTTGTCATCTCCATGCGCGCACGCGCGCGAACTTTCGGCCGCTTATAATCATGGGACGATCCTTACAATCTCTTGGCAAACAGCAAGTTACAACGTTCAATCTTATAAAAATAAGGTAAACTAAAATACTGCAACTTTTGTTGCACATTGTTGTAGTGCTTGTAAATCAATGAAATATAGGCTTAATTTGCAGTAAAACATTAAATAAAAATAGCGAAAAATGAATAACGATAAAATAGATCAATTGAGATTTGATATTGTCCTTGACAGTACGCAATTTAACAAGGAGTTGAAGCGCGTAGAGGAGAGGGCGAAAAAATTCAACGTGTCCGTTTCGGAACTCCTGGAGATCGAAAGAAAAATAGACAAGGCGCGGGCCGCCAGCAACACACAACAGGCAAAAGCACTGCGGGATGCGGAGAGACTGCGCGCCCTGCAGCAGAAGACCGCGACAGAGGCGGAAAAAACCGCCCTCGCTCATCAAAAGGTACGAACGGAGGCGGCGAAGACCGCCAAGGAGATAGCCCGGGCTGCAGCGGCTCAAAAGGGTGTATCGGCTTCGGCTGCGCGTCAATCCCTACTATTGCGTGACCTGGGAACTGCTGCGGGCGCATTTCTGGGCGTTCGTGGAATCGAGGCTTTTCTCCGGAACCTGGTGGAAGTAACGGGGCAGTTCGAGACCCAGCGGATAGCCCTTCGGACAATGCTTCAAGATACGGCCGGGGTGGATGAATTGATAGATAAAATCAGGGAATTAGCCCTCGTTTCCCCGTTCACTTTTTCGGATCTCGCCAGCTATGCGAAGCAACTCGCGGCCTATGGAATCCCGCTAAACGAGATTTACGACACAACGAAACGCCTCGCGGACATATCCGCGGGGTTGGGTGTCGATATGTCCCGAATTATTCTTGCATACGGGCAGATCCGGGCGGCGGGAGTGCTGCGCGGTCAGGAACTTCGGCAATTGACGGAGGCCGGCGTCCCCATCTTGGACGAATTGGCCCGGAAACTCACGGAAACGACGGGAAAGGTTGTTTCGCTGGGGGACGTTTTCGACCTGGTAAGCAAAAAGGCGGTATCGTTCGAGATGGTCCGGGATGTGTTCACGGACTTAACGAATGAGGGCGGGAAATTCTACAATATGCAGGAAGAACTATCTCGAAGCCTTACCGGACGGATTTCCAATTTAAAGGATAGTTTCGAGGATATGCTCCGCACCCTGGGCGAAGACAATGCCGATCGCCTGAAAGGGGCCGTTGATGCAGCCCGTAACCTTGTGGAGCTTTACCAACAAATCGGAAAAGTGCTTGTTGGTCTGGTTACGACTTACGGGGCATACAAGGCCGCCCTTATGGCCGTTGCGGCCTGGCAGAAAATGCAAGGGCTCGCCGAATCGGTCCGCCTTATTGTAATGCTGCGCAAGGAATTAGGGCTTTTGACCGCTACGCAACAGGCCTTCAATATCACCAGTAAGGCAAATATCTATATTGCAATAGCGTCCGCGGTTCTTGGGCTTGTGGCTGCTTTCGCCTCATTCAACAAAAAGCATCAGGAGGCCGTCCGTGCATCTGGGGAGGCCGCGAAGAATTACGAGAATGAACGCCGCCAGCTTGAAGGATTATTCGCCGCTGCAAAAGAGGAAAGCGCCAGCAAGGAAGACCGCCGGAAAGCCATCGAACGGATAAACAACGAGTACGGACAATACTTAGAGGGGATGGTATCGGAAAAGGCATCCGTCGAAGAATTGGCGGGGGCCTATGATAAGTTGGTCCAGAGCATGAGGGGAAAATACCTGGAAGAACAACGCCAATCGATGACCGAGGAGCAGCGTGGCGCGGCGGGAAAGGCCGAGGCGGCCCTCTGGGGACTTATTCAAAAGGCCGTAAGCGGTTCCGGACTGGACGCTAAAACCCGGGGCGATATCATGGGAAAAATACAATCCCGTTTAGGTCGGTATTCGGGCGGATGGAACGCGAACGGCATCTATAACGAGGTAGTAAACACTATCCGCAATGCAGGGGGTAAGGCCCCCGGGAACCGGGAATCCGGGGACCTGTATTCCGCTGCCTGGGATTTCAAGGAGGCGCAGTCAGAACTACGCAGGGCGGAAGACCAATTCAGAGCGTTTTCTGACGGCTTCGCCCAGGCTGTAAACAAAGCCGCCGACAGCGCTACCGCCGGGGCCGAGAAAATCGTTTATAAAACTACCGCGATAGCGGAAGGAATCGAGATCCTGCAGGGGAAAGTTGAAACCCTGGAAAAGAAGGCTTCGGGCGTTGGCATCACGGAGGAGGAACGGAAGACGTTGGCGGCATTGAGGGAGGATCTCGAAGACCAGAAGAACGAATACAAATCCATAACCGGGAAGGAATACGGAAAGGGGACAGCCGCCGCCATCCGAAAAGCCGCCGGGGAGGAATCGGCCGAACGCACATTCTACGAAGGGCTGCGCCGGGATATCGAGAAATACGAAAACGAGATTACACAGGCGCAAATCGACGCGATGGACGAGGCGAAAGCGGCCCTTGCCGAATACGGTTACAACCTATGGGACGCCGCCGGCGGTGCGGAATCCCTGGGGGGCGGCATTAAGTCCACTACAGAAGATACCGCGAACTTGCTTGCTTCCTACCTTAACGCGATGCGCTCGGACGTCTCAGCTCTGCGGGGCATGAATGCGGCCGGATGGGAGAACGTGACCGGGATATATAATTATATGCCGACACTTGCGGACCACCTCAACCAAATACAGGCCCATACGCTGCAAATCGCACAAAATACACAGGATATGCTACGGAACGCACAAAGTATGCTATCAGAAATACAGTCAGTTATCGGGCCGTCTGGAACGACCACCCCGGCGGTCGTACACGTCGAACAAGAATAACATATAAGGCGGATTTCCGCCAGTAAGAGCGCCACCCACATTACAACCAGGGCTCCGGGGCTTGACCGCGCCGGGGCTCACCACGAAAACCCTTTTAAAAACTATTTCGTTATGGAACTCACTTCTGATTATGCGCAAGAATTGGCGCAAGTAGTTAAGGATGCGCGAATCCTTATTACAATGGCAGCGTCGGGGCAGGATATTACAAACCAAAACCCCACGGATATCTTTAAGATTCTTGCAGGGCTGGAGGATCTGCAGGATTTTCTCGAGGAGGATTGATAACATTAACCACTAAAAACAATTGCCATGCTAAAATCCTATTTTATCCACATGCCTCCTAATGAGACCAGCGACGAATTTCAAAAACGACAAAACGGCTATGTTATCGACACGATTAACGAGGCGCAAGATTTTATACTCAGCATGTATGGCGAATACTGCGAAGCTGCCCGTATTCTACGGGAGAATAAACTCAGTGCTCGCGTTTATATGCCGGAAGAACGTGCAGATATTATGGCGGACCTTCTCGCCAGTTTTTCGCAGGCTAAGATCTACCTCGAGTGTTCTTAATTAAAAAAATTAAAAAAATTAAAAATTGGTGTGGGTGGTGGGGTGCGCGCGTGTTGATATAAGCGGGGGGGGGTGCCCCCATCCTTGCAGACTTGCACCGGGTTCGCGTTAATGGCCCGTGCTTTGATTGGTTGCCCGCCACTTTTCCGGCAGTTCCTGGAGGGTGGCGGGCCTCTTTATGCTCTTTCTCGTTGTTTTTGCTCAGTCCTTTGCGGTCCCGTTGGCGGCACTTCGGGTTGATCTGCTCACGTTATCGTACTAACCAAGTGCCCCCATCAAGGAAAAAAGCCCCTGGTTTGGCCTTGATTGTGAACTTTTCGGTATCTTGAAAGCCAAAAGAGTGTATTTAAAGTGTGTACTTTTTATATAAGAAAATACAAGTGCTTGATAATCAACGCACTTGTAATGTAAATTGTTGAGATGTAGAGATTCGAACTCTAACTGAGGGAACCAAAATCCCTAGTGCTACCATTACACCACATCTCAATTCCGGGGTGCAAAGATAGTATAATTTTCCAAATGTGGCAAGCGGCCGCCAAAAGTGGCGGAGGCCGCAGTATCGCAGGCTTACAGCACCATGCGCAGTACGCGTGTGAGCTGGTCGGAGCAGGAAGTGCCGCGCTCCTTGCAGTTGATGCCGGTAAGGCGGTCCAGGGCGAAAGAGACCGGCTGGCCTTCCAGCAGGGCGCCGAGCGCCTGGAGGTTGCCGTGACAGCCGGCGGTGTAACGGAGGTTGCGGATGGTGCCGTCCACCAGGTCGAAATCGATCTGGCGGGAGCAGACGAGGGCCGAGGGAACGGCCGTGATGTGGCGGACACCGTCCACGGTGGTGTCGCTCAGGATCCGGATATCTTCAGGCATGTCAGAACAGCGTTGGATGGTTTTCCTCCAGTTCGGAGAGGATTTTGGACATGATGGCTTCGCGGAAGAGGGCCGCTTTCGCGTGGACCTTGAACCGGCTGCAATATTCGTCCACGGCCGCCATTTCACTGTCGTTGAAATACAACACATAGCGGTTCTTGCGGAGAAGCGCTGCCTTCTGCTTTTCAAGGTAGGCGGGGTCCACGCCCGGAATCTTGCGTTTTCTGGCCATCGGATGCAAAGATAGCAAAAAACCTTGCAAATCAGCGTTTGGAACGGAAGAAATCCTGCATTCGGGCGGTGCACTCGTCGCCCAGGACGCCGGCCGTAACCTCCGTGCGCGGGTGGAGGAGGGAAGGGGAGAAGAGAGAGTAACCGCGGCGGGGGTCGATGGCTCCGTAAACGATGCGCCCGACCTGGGCCCAGTTCAGGGCGCCGGCGCACATCGGACAGGGTTCGACCGTCACATATAAGGTGCAGTCCGTCAGATATTTACCACCGATGGCCTCCGTTGCCGCGGTAATGGCAACCATCTCCGCGTGGGCGGTGGTGTCGTGCAGCCGCTCGGTCATGTTATGCCCCCGTCCGATGATGCGGCCGCGGGACACGATGACGGCACCGATCGGGATTTCCCCGGCGGCGAGGGCGGCGTCCGCTTCCCGCAGCGCCTCCCGCATGAATCTCTCATCTTGTTCCACGTTACAAAGATACGAAAAACGGCGGACGGGTCAAGTTAGGACAAAATAGTATTAGTATTGGCAATCATTATATTTGTTTCGGCGTATTTCGTTTCTTAACTTTGCATCTTGGACAATAGACTTGAATCATTGATGAAAGTAACACTGAAACTCGCTGTCTTTCTTGCACTTGGCTTTTTTGTGGCCGGTTGTACCACCGCTCCGGAGGCTCCCGTGGAGGGGTTGTCGGGGATTCTTGCGGCCCATGTGGAAAAAGGCGAAATCCTATACGGCCACCAGGACGACTTGTCCTATGGCCACACCTGGAAAGTGGAAGACTGGGCGGCGGATTCCCTGACCCGTTCCGACGTCAAGGCCGTGACCGGGATGTATCCCGCCATTGTCGGCTTCGACCTCGGCGGCATCGAACTGGGTGACAGGGCCAATCTGGACGGTGTTGATTTCGGCCTCATCCGCAAGGCGGCGATGCTGCACGCGGAACGTGGCGGTATCGTGACTTTCTCCTGGCATCTGCGGAATCCGCTTACGGGCGGTGACGCCTGGGATGTTTCTTCGGACCAGGTCGTGAAGAGCATCCTCGAAGGCGGTGAGCTTCACGGCCTGTTCATGGACACCTGGCTCAAGCGCATGGGCGATTTCCTGGAGAGCCTGGAGGGAACGCCGGTCATCTTCCGGCCCTGGCACGAGAACAGCGGTAGCTGGTTCTGGTGGGGGAAGGACCTGTGCACCGCGCAGGAATACAAGGACCTTTTCCGGACCACTTGGACTTACCTCACGGAAACCCGCGGCATCAAGAACCTGCTCTGGTGCTACTCTCCGAACAGCGGCGTTTCCGCGGATGTGTACATGGACCGCTGGCCCGGCGACGACATCGTGGACCTGATGGGTGTGGACCATTACGAGAATGTCGGTCCCGACGGCTTCGGCCCTTCCGGCGAACGCTTTGTGGCGGAGCTCAGGCGGTGCCTGACCTTTGTGGAAGGCTTCGCCAAGGAGCACGGGAAGCTGATGTGCCTGTCCGAAACCGGCCTGGAAGGGCTTCCCGACCCGGCCTGGTGGACGGGCGTCCTGTATCCCGCCATCAAGGACTTCCCGGTCGCATACGTACTTACCTGGCGCAATGCCTGGGACAGGCCCGGCCATTTCTATGCGGCCTGGGACGGTTTCGAGAACGCCGCGGACTTCCGGGCATTCAGTGAACTTGACGACATTGTTTTCCTGAAACCTTAACGTTTATGGCCAAGTTTTCCGAGAAAATAGGGTATGCCCTGGGTGATGCCGCCGCCGGCGGGATCACCTGGAAGGTAATGTCCATCGCTTTCCCCCTGTTCTTCACCAACGTCTTCGGCCTCACCGTTGCCGATACGGCCACGCTGATGCTGGTGGCCCGCCTGTTCGATGTCATTACCGACCCGATGATGGGAGCGCTGGCGGACCGCACGCAGTCCCGCTGGGGCACCTATCGGCCCTGGCTCATCTTCGGCGCCATTCCGCTGGGTGTCGTTTTTGCGCTGCTGCTTTACACGCCCGACCTCGGTCCCGTGGGCAAGCGCATCTACGCCTATTCTCTATATTTGTTGATGATGGCAGTCTATACTGCCGTGAATGTGCCGTACGGCTCCCTGCTCGGCGTGATGACCGACGATGACAACGAGAAGAACGAGTTTTCGTCGTACCGGATGGTGGGCGCTTATGCGATGGGTTTCGTCACCCTGCTTTCGTTCCCTTATCTGCAGAAGATGGTGGGCGGCAGCGATGCGCACCAGTATGCCGTGGTGGGTGTGATCCTGGGCGCCATCGCGGCACTGGGTACATTGGCCTGCGGCTTGCTTACAAAGGAACGCCTGAAGCCCGTCCGGGCCGATAAGTTCTCCTTCAAGCCTTTCGGCGACCTGTTCCGCAACAAGCCCTGGATCTACCTGACGCTCATCGGCATCTGCACCAATTTCTTCAACGGATTCCGCTATGCGGTGGCAGGCTATCTGCTGGAATACTGCCTGCATGGGGATGTCACCGTCTCGGGCCTTATCATAAATTATACGGTGTTCATGACCTTCGGCGAGGTGACCTGCATGATTTTCGGCGCCCTGTCTCCCAAGTTCACGAAGTGGGTGGGCTCCAAGCGCAAGGCTTTCAACTTGGCCGCCATCATCTGCGCCGTGACTTCGGTCGCCTTCTTCTTCATCCCGATGGACCCGAAATACATCTGGGTGATGGTTGCGATGGTCATCCTCACGTCCATCGGCATCGGCCTCTATTCGCCGCTGCTGTGGTCCATGTATGCCGATGTGGCGGATTATGCCACCGAGAAGAACGGTACCTCTTCGACGGGCCTCATCTTCTCCTCCGGTACGATGGCCCAGAAGTTTGGATCGGCTATCTCGGGCGCCCTTGTCGCCATGCTTCTCGGCGTTGCGGGATTCGTTTCCGGCACCGACGCCGCCACCGGGCAGACGGTCGTGACCATCACGAACGAAGCTTCTGTCCAGCAGATGATCTGGTGCCTGTTCTCGCTCTTCCCGGCGGCCATCGCCCTCCTGATCGTGTTCCTGCTGCGACTGTATCCGATCAAGAAATGATATTTTTCGGACAGTTTTCGAAGTTTTATTACTATATTGAACCGTTTTTAGCAAAGCTAACACTTATTACCAACCTATATTATTTAACCAAAACCAACTTTCTGCAACATGAAAAGTAAACTTTTTGCTTCATTGGTGTTGCTCCTGATGGGAATCGGCGCGATGGCGCAGACGGTCCGGA